>Ga0214917_10006956_pt1 | contig 11599 bp, 6 predicted proteins | sample LL_1208_BB_MetaG_FD_177983 | JGI IMG/M metagenome (GOLD analysis project Ga0214917, IMG submission 177983) | Freshwater microbial communities from Lake Lanier, Atlanta, Georgia, United States - LL_1208_BB | ecosystem: Environmental > Aquatic > Freshwater > Lake | place: USA: Georgia | collected...
ACGACGTCGGGCCCAGGAGTACGAAGAACAGCAGGGGCGATAGAAATACCACGGGATAGCGGCCATAACCGTACACCACTCCGGCAAACACCGCCGCCGTGAGCAGAAGCCAGCCCCCCGACTCGGCCAGCCCCGACGAGAGAAAATCGCCGTAGTCGAACACCAGGCCCTGTGGCCAGACGATCCTTGCCACGTACAGCCAGATCGCCTTCGCCTGCGTGAGCAGGTAGAGCCAGGGGGAGGCCGAGTCGAGGCCCGCCGAGGAGCCCCGGCCGCCGAGCGCCGTGAGCATGAGGGCGACACTCGGCCACGAGGCCGCGGCCGCGAGGTGCCACGGCCAGTGCCGGAGCGTGCCCCGCCATGAGCCTGCGAGCAGGGCCCGGTCGATGAGGACCGTGACGAACGGAATCGCGACGCTCGTTTCCTTCGCCGTGCCTGCGAGCGCGGAGAGCAGAGCGACGAGCGGGAGCAGCAATGTGCGTTGGCCGGTGTCGGCCGCGAGAATCCCCCGCACGCAGACGAGCACCGTCGCCAAAATCATGAACGCCCCGAGCGACTCGGCCCGCTGGACGACGTACGTCACAGCTCCCGTGCCGAGCGGGTGCACCGCCCAGAGCAGGCTCGCCGTGAACGCGATTTCGGCGGCTCGATGCTGCACGGCAGCCGGCACCGCCGGCCGGCCGAGCAGCTGTTTTGTCAGAGCCATGAGCAGGAGGGCGTTGCCGCAGTGAAGGAGAATGTTCACCACGCGGAACCCGGTCGGAGAGCCTCCCGTGATCGCGCGATTCACGGCCAGGGAAAGATTCAACAGCGGCCGGCCGTCGTGCGTGCGGCCCTCTCCATGCTCGTAGACGAGCACGGGCCAGATCGGCCAGAGCGAGCGGATCGAGCGATTGGCCGTGACGCTCGAGGCATCGTCCATGATGAACGGCGCGGCCAGTCCGCCGGCATACGCCAGCCAGACCGCGGCACAGATCGCTGCCGCGGCGGCGACCCGCCAGATGCCACCTGCCGCCAGCGGCGCGGGAAGACGTGACGAGGACATGGCCTGAGAATATCAGCGGTTTGGGACCCGGTTTTCGTTTCGTCAGGAAACGATGAGCGAGCCGAACCCGCGGCTGCGAGCGGGCCAACCCGGGGCGGGATTCGCTTGCAGAAGCGGCTATACTCTGCGAAGCGGCTCGGTCCGATGACGTCTGCCCGAGTTGGAACTCTTCGAACGCCCGTCCACCCGCCGCCCCAACCGCTGTTTCGGGAGAAGATCATGCGTCGTCCAGAGAGTTTCCCGCGACCATGTGCCGCGGGCTTCAGGGCTGGGGCTCGGCGGGGGAGCGATGCAGCCCACGGCTTCACCCTCGTCGAAATGCTCGTCACGATCGCGATCGTGGGCATTCTGATGTCGATCATCCTCCCGTCGCTCCAGGTGGCCCGGGAGACGGCCCGGCGGTCGTCCTGCCTGAGTAACGTCAACCAAATCGCCAAGGCCTTGATCAACTACGAGAGCGCCAACGAGCGGCTCCCCGGCTGGCGGAATGCGATCCGCGCCTACACGTCCTCGCTCGCCAACAGCGGCACCGCCACCAACGCCGCCGTGTCGTGGACGGTGCCGATCCTCCCGGAAATCGGCAGCCAGCGGCTCTACGACTGGTATGACCAATACACCGGCACCGGCGACAGCGCCGCGACCAAGCGGGTGCCGATCTACCTCTGTCCCACGTCGCTCGCCGAGGTGCAGGTCAACGCCGGGCTCTCCTACGCCGTCAATGCCGGCACCGGCGCCGAGACGCTGAGTTCCGGAGCCCAGTTCGTCGGAGACGGCGTGTTCGTCGATGCCGCCGGCAACTCCGACAGCGACAAGCCGGATGGCGTGACCGGCACCTGGGCCGATACGACCGGCAGCCGGGTGGAATACACGCCCGTGCGGACGAGCCTCTCGCTGGTGGCCAACGCCGACGGCGATTCGACCACGCTCATGGTCGCCGAGCGGTCCGGGCCGGTGACGGCCCTCGGCCAGGTCTCGTGGTCCACGCCGATCCGGGCCGCCCTGCCGATGGCCCTGAGCGGCAGCACCACGACGCTCTCGCTGAAGCCGCACACCTTCGGCCATCCGCTCACCCTGACCGGCTCGAACACCCCGCAGGCCTCCACCGTCTACCGCGTGATCAATCCGCTCCCCGTGCCCGCGACGAGCGGCATGACGGAGCAGGAAAAGCTCGACATCATCGGTACCGACGCCCACCTCCGGTATCCCTCGTCGCGGCACCGCGGCCAGGGGGCGTGCGTGGCCTTCTGCGACGGGCACACGCGGTTCTTGAGCGAGAAGATCGACTCCTGGGTCTACTGCCAGTTGCTGACGGCCGACAGCAAGCGGCTGAGCAGTCGGGCGTCGGGCTGGCAGACATATGCGTCGGGCACGGCCAACGTGTCGTATCTCTTCGATGCCAAGGACATCGACAAATAGTCGCGACGCCCGGCGACCGTTGCCCCGGAAAGCGGCCTCAAAAAGGAGTCTGCCCTCGATGCGCGTCCTGATCTGCGCCCCCGCTCGACGCCTCCGCCCCGGCTGCTCCGCCCTGCTCGCCGCCTGCCTGCTGCAGGCATGTCCGCCTGCAGCCGCCGCGGCACCCGCTGTTGCGGCCCGCGACGTGCGGGTCGAGGCGGCGCTCGAGGAGGCCGAGAAGCTGCATACGGCCGGCGACAGCGAGGGGGCGCTGGCGGTGCTCCGGAAGATGAGCGGCACGATCAAGCGGGAGAAGGGGGCGACGCACCCCGACCTCGTGCCGATCCTCGATCTGGCGGGGCTGATCCTCTTCGAGCAGCAGAAACTCGACGAGGCCGAGGGCCCGCTCGCCAAGGCCGTGACGCTCCGCGAGCCGCTGCTGGCCGACCAGCCCGGATTGTTCGAGACCGAGCAGGCCTCGACCCTGCTTCTCCTCGGCAAGCTCCATGCGTCGGCCGGCCGGATCGACGCGATGGTCAATTCCCTCGTCAGGGCGGTCGTGATGCTCGACACCGCGCTCGGCGCCGAGCATGAGCAGACGACCCAGGCCCGCGGCGAGCTGGAGCGGGCCGTGGAACTGTTCACCAAGCAGCTCGGTCCCGACCACGAGGCGACGATCAAGGCCAACGAGGAGCTGGCGAAGGTGCACGAGGCGCTCGGCGACTTCGCCGCCGCCACCGCCACGTTGCGGGCCCGCTACGACGGTGAGCTCAAGCGGAGCGGGCCCGGCGCCGCGGCCACGCTGCGGGCGGCTGCCGCGGTCGGCCGCGTGCTCGCCTTGGCAGGGCGTCCCGACGAGGCGATCACCCTCGAGGGGCAGGCGGTCGCCGCCGCGGAGGCCGATGCCGCCGTGGATCGCGCGGCCCTGGTCGAACTGCTCCGGACGCTGTCCGGGCTTCGGGCCTCGGCTGAAGACTATTCGCCTGCTGAGGCCACGTTGCTCCAGGCCCGCGACATCGACATCCGTCTGGGGGGCGAAGACGGCCTCGGGGTGGCCCTCGACGACATCGGCCTCGCGCGGCTCGCCGCGCTGAGAGGTGACTTCGACCCCGCCGCCGCAGCCTTCACCCGGGCGACCGCGCGCTTCGAACAGCTCGCTCGAGACGGTGACGCCAACGGCCCGCCCGGGCTGCGACTGGCGGCGGAGGTGCTCCGCGAGGCGGGCCACGCGGCCGCCGCGGCACCGCTCTACAGGCTGGCGCTCGAGACCGACGAGCGGCTGGCCGGGCCGCAGGATCCGGACGTCGGCGAGGATCAACTCGGGCTGGCCCGCTGCCTGCTGGCGACCGGCGATGTGGAGACCGCCCGGCCGCTCGTCGCCGCGGCGGCTCGGACGTTTCGCCTCCAGCTGGGCACGTCGCATCGGCTCACACTGGCGGCCGTCGCCCAGCAGGCGGCCATCGCGGTCCGCGACGGCGAGGCCGATACGGCCGTCACGGCCGTGCGCCGACTGATCGATCGCCGCGTGCCGCGGGTGAGCCCGCGCGAGGAAGAGGAACTGGCCCTGCTCATCGGAGATACCGCGGCCCTTCTGGCCACGTCCGGTCGTGGCGCCGAGGCCCGTCGGCTGGCCGAAGACTTCGTGAAACTGCGGGCCCGGCAGTTCGGCGAACAGCACCCGTTCGTCGCCGATGCCCACGTCCACCTCGCCGGTGGCCGACAGGGGTCCGGCGACTCGGCCGCAGCCCTCGACCTGTATCGACGCGCCTTGGCGATTCGCGAGGCGACGCTGGGCCCCGATCACCCCGACGTGGCGGCCGTGCTGCTGCCGATGGCCCGGGCCCATCGAAGCCTCAAGCAGAACCGGGAGGCGGCCGCCGCGCTGCGGCGGGCCCTCGCGATCTGGAACGGCCTGCTCGGGGCCGGACATCCCGTCAGCGTGACCACGCTCCGGGAATTGGCCCGGGCGACGCTGGCCGCAGGCGATCGACAGGAGGCCGTCGCACTCATGGAGCAGCTGCTCGCCGCCTACGACGCGAATCCGGAAACGCCGCCGGACGACACGCGGCGGCTGCTCGGGAAGCTGGCAGAAGTGAAGCAGGAACTCGGTGACACCGAGGCGGCCCGCCGCCTCGTGCGGCGGGCGGTCGCGATGGAGCGGGCGGAGGCGTCCGCCGCCCCCACGGCCGAGAACGCGCGGGAACTTGCGGAACTCGCGGGGCTGCAGCGGCGGCTCGGCGACGACGACGCGGCCGAGGCCACTCTGGAGCTGGCGCGGGCCATCGCCGCGAAACTGCCCGACGCGGAGGCCGTGCTGGCGCGGATCGAGTCGATCGCCGCCCGGCCGTGAGCCGCGGCTCGCGCCGGCGGCATCACTTCGGCGGCGCGGCCGCCGGTTCGGCTGCTGGAGCGGGCTTAACGGCCGGTTCAGGCGCTGGGGCCGGCTGGGCGGCTGGCTTGGCGGCTGGCTTCACCGCCGGCCGGCTCTCGCCGGCGTTGATCGCTCGCAGCGCCCGCCGCGCGGCGGCGTCGGCCGCATCGCGGGAGGCGACCATGGTGGCCGCCGCCTTGGCCTGCGCCTCGGCCTGCGCGACCGTCATCGCCACATACCCGCGGATCGGAGCGGCCGGATCGATGCCCGTCTCCGCGGCCTCGAGCAGCGCGCGGGCCTCCCGCAGCGCCTCGAGCGCGGCCCGCGACTGCCGCTCGGCTGCCGCGACGTCCTTGGCGGAGATGCTCGCCCGCATCTCGGCCAGCGAGATCTCGGCATCAAGCACCAGCGGCCGGGCGAGCGCCGGATGCCCCGGACGTTCGATCGCCCGCAGTTCCGCGATGGCCGGCTCGATGGTCCGCCGGGCCCGGGCCGGATCGCCGTCGAGCAGAAGGGCCTCGGCCAGCGCCTCGCGGGCCCGGGCCTTGATCCAGGCCGCTTCCTTGCGGGCCGACTGCAGCGACTCGGCGGCGACATCACTGTCGGCCGCGTCGGGCTCGACCACCGACCCGCAGACGGTGTCGGCATCTTCCACTGCCAGTTCGAGGTACTCGATCGCCCGCCGCAGTTGCCGGGAGGCGGAGAGCTTTCGCTCGGCCGGTGTCTCCCGCGGCACCGCGGCGTCTTTTGTTCCCGGGGCCGCATCCCCGGCCTCGTCGGTGGCCGCTGCCGAGGCCGTCTCGGTGGTGGCATCCGCAGGCAGCGTGAAGGGCAGCCGGCTGGCCTCCAGATAGAGGCTGCCGATCATCAGCCGCGGTCGGCAGGGGCTGAACATCGCGCGGACGTAGGGTGAGCTTCCCCCCGGACCGTCGGCCTTCGCCTCCCCCATGGCCAGGCCGCCGCGGACCTTTTGGGCGAGATGGACGACCTTGCCGAGCTGCTCGAACCGCTCGACCCAGGCGGTGACCTCGTCCGGCGAGAACGCGGCCGCACTGCCCGCCGGCTGCTTCGCCGCCGCCAGGGCACGCTCGTGCCGTGCCGTCTCCATGTGGTCGAAGAGGATCAACGCCTCCTCGTCGATCAGTGCGTAGTAGAGGAACGACCAATATTGAACGTCGCCCGCCATCGCCATCGCCCGCTGAAAGTCCTTCGACTTGAACAGTCGCCGGGCCTCGGCGAGCGATTTCTCGGCGTCGGCCAGACGGCCCATCTCCCGCTGCACGAACGTGCGATCCATGAGCATGCGGATGGCGAGGGCGGTCTGCTGGGGCCCCTTCGGCGGCCGGCCCTTGGGCCTGACCACCTGATCGAGGCGGGTGAGTTCGGTGAGCGCCTGGGAGTATTTGCCGTCACGGAGCAGCTCGCTGAGCAGTTTCTGCTCGACGGTGACGTCGGTCTGGGCCGCCGCCGGCCGCGGTGCGACGCAGGCTGACACCGCGATGAAGAGCGCGATGCCGGCAAGTAGAGCGGTACCGCGGAAGAAAAGCGTCTTCATGGTGTGCAACAGTTCAGAACTCGTCTTCCGGCGGCTCATCGGTCGGCTTCTTGGCGGGGGCCTTGGGGTCGGCCTTGGGGTCGGCTTCAGGATCGGGAGCGGGCGCGGCGTCGGCGTTGCCGCGCGGCGCGGTGTTCGTCGGCGGTGGCGTGTTCGTGGGCGGGGTGGGAGGGGCCGGCTGACCGGCAGGCTGGGCAGGGGCGGGCTTCGCCGCCGCAGCGGGCTTCGGGGGGGCAGCGGCGGCGGGGTCGCGATTATCAGCCCGGAGCATGGTATCCCAGGCGCCGACGACATATTTGTCCACGAGGCCGATCCTCCGCTGGCGATCGCCGTCGAGATCGACGTATTTCAATTCCTTCGTCATCGTCCCGTTGCCGTCGCGGTCGCGGTAGGGATCCTCGGGCTCCCATTTGCCCGTCGCGTTGATGTCCCGCCAGGTCTCGCTCGAGAGCCGTACCGGTCCCTCGATGCCGTCGCCGGGGGCCGGTTCGCCGTCCACGGGAACGTAGGTGCCATCGGCCTGCCGCTCGCCGGCGAACTGGCCGGCGGCCCGCATCGCCAGGCTGCCCACGTCGCACATCATGGCCCCGGCCGGCACGGGCAGCCGGGCGAGGAGCGGGCACATCGACCAGGTGATGAGGATCGCGCCCAGAAAGACCGCCCCGGCAAAGCCCCCCGCCAGCCCGCCCCCGAGCTGGTCGATGAGCGGCATCGGCAGGATCTCCGTCTCGATGAACTTCGGGTTGGCGAACTTCCAGACCGCGAGCAGGCCCCCCCAGAACACCAGCGTGAAGCAGAGGAACACGGCCCAGGGCTGCACGGCGAATTCGGCCGGCAGGAAGAACCCGAACGAGTCCATGAACAAGGGGCCGATCAGCCCGGCGAGCGGTTCGTGCAGCAGGATCGCGAGGATGAGGGCGCCGAGCACCTCGACGCCGGCGACCGCGGCGGCGAAGAACCCGCGCGACAGCCCGAGGAACCCGCAGTAGGCGATTCCCAGCAGCACGATGATGTCGAAGGCGATCGCCGGCATGGTGGCTCTCGAGGCTATGTCGTGACCCGCACCACTTCGCTGACGCTCGTGTGACCCTTGAGCACCTTCAGGAAGCCGTCGGTCTGCAGCGACCGGGTGCCGGCGGCCCGGGTGGCCGCCTTGAGCTGCTCGATGGACGGGGAGTCGGTGATCAGCTTGCGGATGTCGTCGGTCATGACCATCAGTTCGTGGATGCCGAGGCGGCCCTTGTAGCCGGTGCCGCCGCATTCGGGGCAGCCCTTCTCCTTGTAGATCACGGGCACCGCCCCCGGCTTGAGGCCGAGCCGCTTGAGCAGGTCGGCGGGCGGCGGGTAGGGCTCCCGGCACTTCATGCACAGCCTGCGGGCGAGCCGCTGGCCGAGCACGGCGGTGATGGCGGTCTGGATGAGCATCGGATCGAGGCCGAGGTCGAGCATCCGCGTGATCGTCGAGACCGTGTCGTTGGCATGGAGCGTCGAGAACACGAAGTGTCCCGTGAGGGCCGCCTGGCAGGCGATCTCGGCCGTCTCCTTGTCGCGAATCTCGCCGACGAGCAGCACGTCGGGATCCTGCCGCAAGACGCTCCTGAGGATGCTCGCGAACGTGACGCCGGCGGCGGTGTTGACGGCGATCTGCGTGATGCCGTCGAGCCGATACTCGACGGGATCCTCGATCGTCGTGATATTGTGCTGCAGCGCGTCGATTTCGTTGAGCGAGGCGTAGACCGTGGTGGTCTTGCCGGAGCCGGTGGGCCCGGTGACCAGGAACATCCCGTAGGGCTTGTGGATGACCTCTTTGAGCGACTCGAAAATCTGGCTCCGGAGGCCGATGTTGGCCAGGCCCGCGTTCATCACGCCCCCCGACGAGTTGAGGAGCCGCAGCACCATCTTCTCGCCGTAGCTGGTGGGCGTGCTGGCCGCCCGGATCTCGTACTTGTCCTTGTCGAACAGGGCCGAAAACGTGCCGTCCTGCGGCCGCCGCCGTTCGGCGATGTCCATGTCGGCGGCGACCTTGAGCGTGGAGATCATCCCCTTGCCGGCCGCCATCGTGATGGTTTCGGAATTGTGGAGCACGCCGTCGACCCGCTGGCGGACGAAGAACTCCTTCTCGTGCGGCTCGAGGTGGACGTCGGTCGCCCCGGCGCCCATCGCCGCCATCAGCATCTTCCGCACGTTGTGGATGTTTTCCGACTGCGTGGCCGAAGTCGCGTCCTGGTTCGCGATCGCCGGCGAGCCGTCTTTCTTGAGGAGCTTGAACTCCGGCGGCGCGGGCCCGTCGGTCGCGCCGTCGGCCTTGGGCTTGCGGCCGCGGCGGCCGCCGAACTTTTCCAGCAGCGTGCTGAACTGCTGCAGCCGTTCCGCCACGCTCGGCGGCTTGGCCTTCTCTTTCACCTCCTTGGCCGGCCGCTTGCTGCCGCTCGCAAGCCGGTCCTTGATCCCGCGCCGGAACGTGGCGACGAACCGCTTGGTGAGGATCCGCTCGTCGGCGGGCACCGCCTTGTCGCGCCGGATCGTGAACAGATAGGCGAAGCCGCCGAGCCCGAGGAGTGCGAGCGGCACGAAGGACGGCCCGAGCCGCCAGGCGCCGACCGGCAGCGCGAAGATCAACGCCGCGATCCCGGCGTACCAGAGTTCCATCCGCGGGATCGGGGCCTGACCCTGCTGATCATCCATCCACACGGCGAAGGCGATCGCCGCCGCGGCAATGGCGACATACAACGCGAACATCGCCAGGCCACCGACCGGAAATCCCGAAAACGACGGGACCTCATAGTTGGCGAACAGGCAGGCGGCGGAGACGGCGAGGGGTGGGCAGGAAGGCATGAAGCAGTCGGCATGCCGCCGAGAAGCCGTTGTCGGTGGCCAGCCCAGGCGGCGGATTCCGGTGGAGGGCGGCGCCGCCCGATGATGGAGTGTACCGACGTCGCCGGGGGCGCCGCAACGCGGTTCCGCCCGCATGGGGGCGGCGTTCGCAGGCGTTGCTCACGCGTTTCTCACGCGCCGCCGGCCACCCGCGCGGGCACCTGCCGCAGGCCGCCGGCGGCCGCCTCGCTGCCGTCGTGGCCCCCGTCGCGTTCCCGGTCGAGTTTCGCCTCGGCGCCCCGGTCGCCGTCCTCGTGGTACTCGGCGTCCTGGTTCACGTTCCAGACGTCGTAGAGCGGCCGGCCGGCGAGGATGTTCCGGGCGGTGAGCATCGCCGTCATCATCGCGTGATCCTGGTTGTTGTATTTGTGCATCCCGTTGCGGCCGACGAGATGCAGGCCGGGATACCGCTCATCCAACTCCTGCCGGATCGTGGCGACGTGCCGGGCATAGGCGTCGTCGTAGACGGGATAGGCCTTCGGCTGCCGCACGACGTGGCCGTCCACGACATCGTCGGCGCGGGCCAGGCCGAGCTGCACCAGTTCCCGCGACGCCAACGCGATCAACTCCTGATCGGTCGAGTTCCAGAGCCCGTCCCCCTCGAAGCAGAAGTATTCGAGGCCGTAGCAGGCGAGCGCCGGATCGGGCACGAGTTCCGGCGACCAGCTGCGGAAGTTCTGGATCCGCCCCACCTTCACGCCCGGCTCGTGGATGTAGATCCAATTGTCGTCGAACGAGAGCGTCGGCTTCACGACCAGGGCCACGGTGAGGAAGTCGCGATACGCGAGCCCCGTCGCGGCCGCTCGTGCCTCCGGGCTCGCGGCCGGCTCGAGGCCGAGCACCAGTTCCCGGAGCGGCGCCGACGAGATCACATGATCGGCCTCGACCGTCTGCCGCCGCCCATCGGCATCGACGTGGCGAACCTCCCAGCCGGTGGGCGTGCGGGCGAGCCCCGTCACGCGGCAGCCCATCCGGATCTCGCCCCCCTGCTCCACCGTCCGCCGCGCGGCGGCCTCCCACATCATGCCCGGTCCCTTCCGCGGGTAGCGGAACGAACCGATGAGCGTCTTGATCTGCTTCGCACGGTCCCGCGGCTGCCGCTGCGGCAGGACGGCGTTCCAGATGGCGCTCGCCAGCGACAGGCCCTTGATCCGCTGCGCCGCCCAGTCGGCCGAGATCTCCTTGCAACTCATCCCCCACACCTTCTCGGTGTAGGTCTTGAAGAAGATGCCGAACAGCCGCCGGCCGAACTGGTTCGAGACCCAGTCCTCGAACGACCGCGGGTCACGGACCGGGAAGGCCCGGGCCCAGCCATAGCTGGCGACGCACCGCGCGGCCTCGACGAGGCCGAGGTTCTTCAGGGCCTCGGCCGCCCGCAGCGGATACGAATAGAACTTGCCGCCGTAGAGAATCCGCGAGCTGCGGGGCCGCACGAGCATGTCGCCGCCGAGCAGTTCGGTCCACAGGTCCTCCACCTCCTTCGACTTGGAGAAGAAGCGGTGGCCGCCGATGTCGAACCGAAAGCCCTTGTATTCGACCGTGCGCGAGATGCCCCCCACGAGCCGCGGGTCGGCCTCGAGCACCGTGACCGCGGCCCCGGCCCGCGTGAGCAGGTAGGCGGCCGTGAGGCCGGCCGGGCCGGCGCCGATGATCGCCACGGACGGAGGCGGCCCTCGGTCGTCGGCCTCGAGGGCGGGCGCGACGGGGGCGGGAAGACCGGCGGACTCGATGGGCATGCGGACGATGATAGCCGCGGCATGTGTGGAAACCATGTCTGGGTCTGGGCCGTGGGTAGGGTCTCGGCCGTCGGCGGACGACGCGGGAAGGGAGCCACGGTTTTCGGCAGAATCGGTCGGTTCGGCGCAGACGGCCTGGTCGGCAAGCGCCTCATCTTTTCCTAACTGGACAGGCGGCGGCCGACTGCCGACGATACTCCCATCGTCTCTGAAGCGCAACCGGACGCCAGCGCGACCGGACGCTGGCTTGGGTTGCGGACGATCGGACGAGCTCGGCAGACTGGAGTCGATCACCGGATCGGCTCCGGTCCGCCGCCCCCCTCCCCGCTCGCCTGCCCGCCTCAACCGAAGGATGGTTTGACATGGTGACCAGGGGTCACGATGGCGATGGACGTGCCGCCCGAGCACGGCTGCGGAGCGGCTTTACGCTCGTGGAGCTGATGGTGGTGATCGCGCTCGTCGCGATCCTGATCGGCCTGCTCCTGCCTGCCGTGCAACTGGCCCGTGAGTCGGCCCGGCGTTCGCACTGCCTCAACAACGTGCGGCAGCTCGCGATCGCGATGACGGGCTACGACTCGGCCAACGAGGTGCTGCCCGGCTGGCGGAACCGCGTGGGGACGTTT
>Ga0214917_10006957_pt1 | contig 11595 bp, 14 predicted proteins | sample LL_1208_BB_MetaG_FD_177983 | JGI IMG/M metagenome (GOLD analysis project Ga0214917, IMG submission 177983) | Freshwater microbial communities from Lake Lanier, Atlanta, Georgia, United States - LL_1208_BB | ecosystem: Environmental > Aquatic > Freshwater > Lake | place: USA: Georgia | collected...
GCGGTCGATTTCCAGAGGGCCTAGGAGGGCAAAGTTTTTTCCCGAGCGGGTTTGGAACCAGGCAAAGTCGTCGGGGACAAATAGACCCGTCGCGTAGGTAAGATCGGGAAAGCGGTCGGTATTTCCGACGAGGAGACGGGCGGCCTTGGGCACAATCAGGAAGATTTGAGAAGGGCGCCGGCCAAAAAACCGGCCAAGAGAAAGGCGAGCAAGACCATCGGGATTCGCAGGTCCAAACCGAAGAGATAGAAGTCCAAGTGCAGAAAGCCCGACTGGCGGGCGAGGAGAGCCACGGCGGCGGCCAGGGTTCCCAAAGAGACGAGTCGGTGGCGGTTCATGGTAGGGCTTGGATCCCCGATTTCATCGGGTATGGGTGTGGGATGTCAATTGCAACACGTACGGGGGATAGAGGAACCACCGCGCTAATGTACGGCAGGAGGGTGAGGAAGGACAGCCCACGGGTGCAGGCTTATGGGGAAGTGGATGAACTCAACGCCTGTCTCGGGTTGGCTCGGGCCCAGGCTCCCGAAGGGGTGCAGGGCACTCTGGAGACGGTACAAAAGGCCTTGGTGGGACTGATGGGGGAGTTGGCGGTTTCGCCGAAGGACTTGGCCCGGTATGAGGGAGATGGATATGCCCGTCTGAATGAGGAGGACCTGACTTTTTTGGATGGGCAGATTGAGCTGTTGGAGAGTCGTGCCCCCAAGGCTAAGGGTTGGTCCATGCCTGGAGGAAGTTTCGTGGGTGCGGCGTTGGATCTGGCGCGGACGGTCTGTCGTCGTTCCGAAAGGGCGGTCTGGCGGTTGGGAGAGGGTGGGGGGAGAGTGAGAACCCTAATTCCAAGATATTTGAACCGATTGTCCGATTTGCTGTGGTTGCTGGAGCAGTCGGTGGAGACGGATCTGTCCACCAAGCGGAAATCTAACAAGTCTTAAGCAGCTCCCAGGCCGTGTGGGGTCCCAAATAAACCATCCCGGTATAGACCTGAACCAAGTCTGCCCCTGCAGCTCGGCGGGTGAGGTAATTGGCCGCATTCATCACCCCCCCGACCCCGATTAAGATCTGTTTTTTCCCCAGCAAAGGTCGAACGAGACGAGTGACCTCCAGTGCGCGGGCGGTCAGGGGCCTTCCACTCAGTCCTCCCGGCTCGACGGCATCCTCCGAGGTGCGCTGAAGGGTGGTATTCACCGCGACGATTCCTGAGAGATGGAACTCCCGGGTGGCGGTGACGATTTCGGGAAGGGCGGAGTTCTCCACATCCGGAGAAATTTTCAAAAGAAGGGGCTTAGGGGTTGTGCTAGAGCGATTGAACTCCTGCAGGGTGGAGAGGAGTCGGCGAAGGTCGTCCGGTTTGGCCAGGTCCCGGAGGCCCGGAGTGTTGGGGGAACTGATGTTCACCACGAAAAAGTCCCCCACGGAATGAAGAAGTTTAAACGATTCGAGATAGTCCTCCGGTGCTTTGTCCAAGGGAGTGACCTTTGATTTTCCGAGATTGAGACCAATCGGGAAGTCCCCAAAATTGTGACGGTTGCGGGCTTCGGCCAGCCGCTTGGCGATGGTTGGGGCGCCGAGATTGGGGAAACCCAAACGATTAATCAGGGCTTGGCGAGAGGGATAACGAAAGACACGAGGAGCTGGATTGCCGGGTTGGGGATGTAGGGTGATGGTTCCCAGTTCAGCAAAACCAAAACCGAGTTGCTTCCAGGCCATCGGTGCCTCGGCATTTTTGTCGACCCCGGCGGCGATGCCCAACCGGTTGCGGAAGTTGAGGCCCATGAGCTTGACTGGGTCGGAGGGTGCCGGGCGACCGCCGGACAGGAGTTTGGTTAATCCAGGAAGGCGGAGGGAGGCCAGAGTGAGTCGGTGGGCCAACTCCGGAGGGAAACGGAAGAGCAGGGGGCGGGCCAGATGGGGGTAGAGATTCATTTACCAATACAAAACTGGGCGAAAAGCCGGTCGAGTACATCCTCCGATGTTCCTACACCTAAAACCGATTCGAGGCATTGCAGGGCGAGTCTCAGATCGGACGCCACCAACTCCGGTGCCGAACGCGAGATCAGGGAAGCCGAGGCGCAGGCCAATGCCTCCGACGCCTTGCGGAGGGCATCCTCGTGGCGGGCGTTGATCGCGATTTCGTCTGAACCCGGGGCGGAGAAGTCCCCCGCGAGTCGTTTGGCGATGAGTTGGTGCAGCTTTTCCAAGCCGTCGCCATTTTTTGAGGAGACGGGCAAACCATCTCCCGGGTAGGCGGCAGGGAGATCCGCTTTGGTCAAGATCCGGAGAAGCTTTTTTTCGAACGGCGTCCATTCGGAGGCACAAGGGTCGGCCTTTTGGGATCGATCGATCAGGGCGAGAACAAGATCGGCGGAGCTCATGGCGGAGCGGGTACGTTGGATGCCCTCCTGTTCGACGGGGTCGTTGGAGGCACGAAGACCAGCAGTGTCGATCAGGCGAACGGGGAAGCCGGACAGGATGATTGTTTCCTCCACCGTGTCGCGGGTCGTACCGGGAATAGAACTGACAATGGCGCGATCCGTTCCCAGGAGGGAGTTGAGGAGACTGGATTTACCGACATTGGGTGGGCCGACGAGAGCGAGACGGTATCCCGCCCGCAGGCGATGGCCCAAGGGTGCGGTGGCCAAAAGGGAGGAAGTGGATTGGAGAAGATCACTCACCTCCTTACGAAAACCGTCCCCAACCTCGGGGTGAATATCTTCCTCGGGAAAATCGATCCATGCCTCGATCCTGGCCAATAGATTGAGTAGTTTTTCCCTCTCGGCGTGCAGTCGGTCGCCCAACCTTCCCGCCAAGGCCCTTTGGGCGGCCTGGAGCGCTCTTTCTGATCGGGCGTGCAGAACATCAAGCACAGCTTCCGCCCGAGTGAGATCGATTCGTCCATGGAGAAAGGCCCGTTCTGTGAATTCTCCCGGGCGGGCGGTGCGGGCTCCAAGCTGAAGGATGGATTGAAGGATCGATTCGATGATCAAGGGATTCCCATGGCAGGAGATTTCGACAAGATCCTCCCCGGTGTAGGACTTGGGGTTGGGCCAAAATGTCAGGACGACTTCATCCAGCGTGTGATTCTTGATCCGCAGGTGGGTGGGAAGAGGGTGGCGGGGAGGGAGGGTTTGACCACAGAGCTTTTCGGCGATGGACAGGGATCGGGGGCCACTGATGCGGATGATGGCCAAGGCAGAAACCCCAGGCGGGGTGGAGCAGGCCGCAATGGTGTCTTTCTCGAAAGCCATAGGTACCTTTTTCGCAAACCTTACCCCTCGAGAGCGAGGATGTTTCTTGCGAAGTGGGAGTGACTGGTCGAACGGACAGGGATGGGCTAGAAAATAAGGATGTCTTCTTCTGAGACAGTCTTGGTTACGGGAGCCTGTGGTTTTATCGGCTCGAATTATGTGCGCCATCTCCTGGCAGGTCGACCCTCCGCCAAGGTAGTGGTGTTGGATAAACTGACGTATGCCGGACACCGTCCCAATCTGGAGAAAGAGGAGAAAAGCGGACGATGCGAAGTGGTGGTGGGGGATATCGCGGAACCCCGGTTGGTGGCGGAACTTTTTGCCCGACATCTCCCGGTCTCGGTGGTGAATTTCGCCGCGGAATCGCATGTGGACCGCTCGATCGACGAGCCCAGCCCTTTTCTCCATACCAATGTCACTGGAACATTCACCCTTTTGGAGGCTACCCGGAACTATCTTCAAGCCGGGAAAGTCCCGGAAAAGGGTCTTTTCCGCTTTGTTCATCTCTCCACCGACGAGGTTCATGGATCCCTGGAGCCGTCTGATCCCCCCTTTCGTGAGACTTCCACCTTTGCGCCCAACAGTCCCTACGCGGCCTCCAAGGCGGCGGCGGATCATCTCTGTCGCGCCTATTTCCGCACCTACGGGGTGCCCACGGTGGTTTTGCGACCCTCCAACAACTACGGACCTTACCAATTTCCCGAGAAGCTCATCCCTTTGGCCATCCTGCGGGCCTTGGCCGGAGAGAAAATTCCGGTTTACGGGGACGGCAAGCAGGTTCGTGACTGGATGCATGTGGAGGACACGGCCCGCGCGGTCGAGGCGACCCGCCGTGCTGGAGGGGTTGGGGAGGCGTATCAAGTGGGTGCGGATGAGGAGAAAGATAATTTGGCCGTCTTGGGGGCGATTTGTGATTTGCTGGACCGACTTCGCCCGAGGGCGGGGGGCAAGTCTCATCGGGAGCTGATGGAGACCGTGACGGATCGCCCTGGTCACGACCGCCGGTACGCCACCGATGCCTCCAAATTTAAAAAACATCTTTCCTGGGACCCGAAAATCTCCTTTGCGGACGGTATCGAGCGGACGGTCCGCTGGTATTTGGATAACCAAGCCTGGTGTGAGACTGTGAAAGCCAAGGGGTATTCCGGACAGCGGTTAGGGTTGAGCCGGGGAGCTTCCTAAGGTTCCTGTGGCGGGCACCTACGATTATCTCGTCGTGGGGGCTGGCTTTGCCGGCAGTGTGTTGGCCGAGCGTTTGGCCGAGGGTTCGGGAAAAACGGTCTTGGTGGTGGATCGTCGGGATCATGTGGCGGGAAATGCCCATGATCGAACCGATGCGGCCGGGGTTTTGATCCATGCCTATGGCCCCCATTACTTTCGGACCAATTCCGACAAAGTGGTGGAATATCTGAGCCGGTTCACCGACTGGCATCCCGTGAATTACCAGGTTCTGGTTTGGACCCAAGGGAAGTACTGGCAGTTTCCGATCAACCTTAACACCTTTGAGCAATATCTGGGGCGCCCTTCCACCACGGAGGAGATGGAGGCGACACTGGCCAAGTGGCGGATTCCTGTGGATCACCCCAAAAACTCCGAGGAGGTGGTCTTGTCCCAAGTGGGGCGGGAGTTTTATGAGATGTTTTTCCGAAACTACACCCGCAAGCAGTGGCGACGGGATCCTTCGAGGCTGGATGCCTCAGTCTGTGGCCGAATTCCGGTTCGTACCAACCGGGATAACCGTTTTGTCACCGAAAAGTTTCAGGCCCTCCCGCGGGACGGATATACGGCGATGTTTCAGAGGATGTTGGACCATCCGAGGATTGGGGTTCGGCTGAAAACGGACTATCGGGAGGTTCAGGCTCAAGTGAAGTATCGGCATCTGATTTATACGGGCATGATTGATGAGTTTTATGATTTTTCTGAGGGCCGACTTCCGTATCGCTCTATGCGGTTTGAACCGGAGACCATCCAGAAGGAGTTCTTCCAACCTGCCATGCAGGTCAACTATCCCAACGACTTCGACTACACTCGGGTGGTGGAGATTAAGCACGCTACCGGGCAGAAAATCCCGGTCACCACCGTGGTGCGGGAATACCCGGAAGATTATGGTCCCGGCAAAGAGGCCTACTATCCAATCCCCGCAGACGACACCAAGATCTTGTACGGAAAGTATGCCCAAAGAGCGGAGCAGGAGAAAAAAGTGACCTTTGTGGGAAGGTTGGCAACTTATCGATACTACAACATGGACCAGGTGGTTGCGATGGCGCTGACGGAATACGAAAAGTTAAAGAGTTGATTGGTTTTGTTGGGGCGGGGTCGATGATCTCTGGCCTTCGGCTCAAAGGATACGTTCATCAAGATTTCTCGAGGCGGCCTCATCGAGGCCGCCCTACCTAGCGATGGTGCATTAACGCAGGCCGGCACCCTGATAACCGACGGGGTCAAATTCGACCTGCGTAAAGCCTGCAGCATTCAGTGCAGGAGTAATTTTGGACTGAAGTTCGGAATCTCGAAGGCGAGCGGTTTCTTGCGGGGATACCTGAACCAGAGCCTTATCTCCGAGGTGACGCACGCGGACGATACGGAAACCATGTTTGCGGACTGCGGTCTCTGCTTTCTCGATCGCAGCGAGTCGCTCCACCGTGACCGGTAGCCCGGGCGCGAGTCGGGAGGAGAGGCAGGGCGAGGCAGGTTTTTCCGCAATCTCCAAATGGGCTTCATTGGCCAGGGCCCGGATTTCGCTCTTCGTCAGTTGAGCCTCGCGGAGGGGTGCGGCCACCTTAAACTGCCCTGCGGCAATGCGGCCAGACCGGACCTCCTGGGCATCATCCGCGTTTTCCCCGTAAGCGAGAACGGCCACTCCACGCGTTTGGGCCAAACGCTCCATCTGTTGGAAAAGTTCGGAGCGGCAAAAGAAACAACGATTGGACGGGTTCGAGGCATACGCGGGGTCCTCCAGTTCTTGGGTTTGCAGTATCTCCACCGGGAGATTATGCCTGTGGGCAAACGCGAGGGCGGCCTGGTGTTCGGAACGGGGAAGGCTGGGAGAATCGCCCAAAACACCGGTAACCTTGGAGCCCCGAGCCTGGTAGGCAGTCCAAAGAAGAAAAGCGGAGTCGACCCCTCCTGAGTAGGCAATGAGAGCTGAGGGCCACTGGGTGATGATTTCGTTCAGCCGAGCTTGCTTTTGGGCAAGGTCTTGGATCGACGCCATAATGGATTATAGGCCGAGAGACCGGCCGTGGGAATGGTCGAATCGAACAAAAGAACCTGCGGCAGTCCCATCGAGACTACCGTATGCGGAAACGTCTCTGGGTCGTGAATTCAAGTTGGTGGGGCATTCGATAAAACTGCCGTATCGATTGTCCCATATTCCTAGGAAAGTGGGACGATGGTGGGTTTCAAGAACGAGGATGGCGTGGTAGGCTCGGGGAGTGAGCGGGAAAACCAACGTGGCAGATCTGCGAAAGAGCTACGAGAGAGCGGAGCTCAACGAGGAAGCCTCCCATGCGGACCCGCTGAAACAGTTCGACCAGTGGCTACAGGAGGCCATGCAGGCCGAGATTCCCGAACCCAATGCCATGACTTTGGCCACGGTCTCCAAAGAAAACCGCCCCAGCACTCGGCCGGTTTTGATCAAGGGCTATGACGACCGGGGAATCGTTTGGTACACCAATTATGAAAGTCGCAAAAGTCTGGAGCTTTCCCGGAATCCATGGGCGGCCCTTCAGTTTCATTGGGTGGAGCTGGAGAGGGTCGTTCGGATCGAGGGAAAGGTGGAAAAGATCAGTGATCAGGAGAGTGACAAATACTTTCACAGCCGGCCTTTCGATCATCGGATCGGAGCCTGGGCTTCACCCCAAAGCCAGGTGATTGCCAACCGGTCGATCCTCGTAGCCAACGCGGAAAAGTTCGGGGCCCAGTTCAAAACCGACCCTCCGCGGCCAAAGAATTGGGGAGGGTACCGGCTCAAGCCGGAACTATGGGAGTTTTGGCAGGGAAGAAAAAGCCGTTTGCACGATCGGTTGCGGTATCGTTTGGAAGCTGGAGTCTGGATACGGGAGCGGTTGGCACCGTGACTGCAAGTTTAACATAAGCTTGACTCAATTAGGCAAAATAAGAGCCATGCCTCACGCAAATATTTTTAAGCGAATTGAATACGAAAAGAACTATCGGCTAAAAAACAGAAAGAAGTTGCTACAACTCTCCCGTAATCATTACCTAAACAACCCGGAGCCATACAAAAAGCGGGCCAGGCTTCAGCGGCTTAAGGATCCTAAGGGGAAAAGGGAGTATGACCGGCTATATTATCAACGGAATAAGGATAAAATAAAAAAGCAGAGAAAAAGATATTACTGGGACAACACCGAGAAGGTTCGACTTAATGTCCGCTTGTACGCGTCACAAAGAAAGGGTGCCATAAAAGAGCGAAACAGAAATTACTACCTTAAGAATAAGCCGAGAATTAACGAGAGGAACCGTTATTACCATTTGAGGAATCGAGCCAAAATAATTCTGACTCAAAAAGAATATCGTCAAAGGAATAAGGCAAAACTTAGAGCTGGCCAAACAAGGTATTATGAAAAATATCCGGAGGCGCATCTTGCAAGGCTTTCTAGGCAACGCCTTAATAAAATCCTTGGAGGGCAGAAACCCAAGGGCGCCTCAGTCTTTCAGTTGTTTGGTTGTTCATTACAATCTCTTCGCCGTCATATTGAAAACCAATTTGGGAAAGGTATGACCTGGGAAAATAGGGGCAAGGTTTGGCATGTAGATCACATTGTCCCTATCTCGCATTTTGACGATAAAGTTGCCGCAAACCACTTTTCTAACCTTCGACCTATGCTTGCCAGAAAGAACCTTCAAAAAGGGGCTAGAGTGGCTGGTTATTTTGTATTTCGTGGTAAAAGGCTCACTGAATATACAGAGTGAAGTACTGCCTAAAATAAAGTTATGATGTAAAAAGTCTTGGACGAAAAAAGAAGCCAACGCAGAAGGTGACCAGGGTGCCGAAGGTGATGCGCCACGGAAAGGCGATGAGAGGGAGCCAGTCCGGTCGAGGCAGGGGGGGCAGGCCGACCAGCTTCAGTAGGTCGGAAGGAAGGCCTGAGAGAACTGCGACTGCCAGAAAGCCTGTCACCATGGCCACAAGATTCCCGGTATCACTACCTCGATTCTTGGTCAGGGCGCCCAGCAGGAAGATTCCCAGCAGGGAGCCATAGGTGTAACCAAAGACACCTAAGACAATCGGGAGAATGCGGGAGGTTGGATTCGAAATGACCACCCATGCGGTGGCGCCTCCAATCAAAACAAGAATTCCGGCAAAGGCCACGGTGGACCAGCGGGCGGCCCGAAGGGAATCTGGGTTTTTCAACCGTGGGGCAAAGAAGGGTTCGTACCAGTCCCTCACCCAGGAGGTAGCCAGGGCGTTGAGGGCCGTGCTGAGAGAGCCCATGGCGGTGGCAAAAATTCCGGCGATCAACAAACCGCGCAGCCCAGGCGGAAGCTGGCTGAGGATGTAGTAAGCGAAGACATGGGCGTTCCGTTCCGGGAGGTGGGGATCGGGGCTCTTTTGGTAGTGGACCCAAAGAAGAATACCGATGGCAAGAAAGGCGAAGACAATCGGAAGGTCGGCCAGCCCTGACGCCACCAAGGCCAGCCGGCTTTTGGCCGGGTTCTTGGCCGTAAGCATCCGCTGCACCATGTCCTGATCGGTTCCGTGGGTGGCCATGGTGACGAAGGTGGCCGCAAAAAAAGCGGTCCAAACCGTGTACTCGGTCTCAAAAACCGCTTTCAGCGTAGCCCAGAGGTCGTTCGGAAAATAGGGTCCAAGACTCCAGAAGGAGAGATCCCCGGGCTTTTGAAGCATGCCATGAATGGTGGGTAGCCCTCCCGGGATGGATTTGAGGAGATGCCAGATCACAAAACCGAGCCCGGAAAACATGACACAGGCCTGAATCACATCGGTCCAGACCACGGCCTTAATTCCCCCCACGGCTGTGTAGACGGCGGTCAAAGCCACCAAAACGAAAAGGGCCAGAAGGTAGATCCCGAGCTCAAGCAGCGGTTCGGGGTGGGAACCGGTGTACATCTCATATCCGAGGACCAGGACAATGGCCGCCACATAGAGCCGCGTGCCGCTGGCCAAGGCCCGGGTGATGAGAAAGACGGCGCTGGCCGCCTGACGGGAGCGTGGGCCAAAACGCTTCTCAAGGAATTCATAAATGGAAACCACCCCGTATTGATAGTAGGGCTTGATAAAAATCCAGCTGACCAGGAGCCGGGCCAGGATGGTCCCCAAAGCCAGTTGGGCGTAAGTGAAGTTACGAAGTTCGTAGCCCTCGCCGGGGGCGCCCAGGAAGGTGGCTGCGCTGATTTCAGCCGCAAGAATGGAAGCGAGCACGGCCCACCAAGGCATCTGTCGCCCTCCCAAAGCATAGTCGTTGAGAGAAGTTTGCTTGCGGGAGGCCGCCAAACCGATCCCGATCATGGCCGCGAAGTAGACCAAGAGGATCGTGAGGTCGAGTTTGAGGGTCGTCATGGGGATTCAGGGAAGATTCCAGCCGGATTTCCACTGAAGGTAGGCGGACCGAGGGAGGAGTACATACACAGGTTGATCCTTGGGATTACAGTTCCGGAACAGGGTTTCAAAATCCTCTCGCAAGAGGGTCGTGCAACCGGTCGTGGGATGATCGGTGCCCCGGGAAAGGTGAAAAAAAATGGCACTCCCGGCCTTGGGCTGGACGTTGGGCGGGGCGTTATGCCGGATGAAGATCTTCAAGGCGTGAGCCGGGTCGTTCTGACGCATGCGGTCGAAAAGATGGTTGGCGGGAAACTCCTCATGTGTGGAGAGAATGAGGTGCCGGTTGTAGTTGGTGGATTGGGGATCCTCAATCCAGAGATCCCGGTCGGTGACCATCCGGTAGCGCCAATCGGGGAACGGAGCCTTGTCTTCCGAGCCATAGAGAATGGATCCAAGAAGGAAAACCCCGGCGGGTGACTTTTTATCTCCCTCGCGTTTCTGGGGCCCTTCCTGAACTGGATGACATCCCCGACCCCAAGCCAATCCGTTACGGCCAAGGTTGGCGCTGAAGGATGGTGTGATGGCGGTCCAAGTGTCTCGACTCTTCTCCCTTCGGTAGGCCTGGAGTTGGGTTTGGGTGGAGTTCCAACTCTCCGAAACTGCCAAAATGAGGACTTTCGTTTCCGGTGGAATCGGGGTGGCCCAAACCGGGGAGAGAAAGAGAAGCGGGAGTGCGAGGAACAGGAACCGCATGGCCCTCAACGACGAAATCGATCGTGGAGGTTTCCGAGAAAGGGAGGCAGGTAGAAGGCCAAATATCCGGTGAGTCCGGCGAGGATGCCCGGGAGAAGCATAGGTTCAAAGAGGGCAGGGAGGAACAGGAGACCGGAACTAACGGCGGCCACCCATCGGACAGAGAGAGGAATCGGGATGGGGAAGAAAAAGACTTTTTGGTCGGGCAGGGTGGTGGCGAAAGCAAGAAAGAGGGAATTATGCAGATAGAAGGGATTGACAGGAGCTGACGGCACAAGAAAGGCCGTAGCCACGACCGCCAGAACACCGATAAGGAGGTAGAGGTTAAGATGAAATGAGCCCCAGGTTTCCTCGAGCGCATCTCCGATCGACCATAGGAACCAAAGGAAAAGAAGAAGGAAAATGGGATGGGCGGAGGAAGGTGGAACAAACAGAAAGGTGATCAACCGCCAGAACTCGCCTTGGGCGACGAGGGAGGGTTCGAGTTTCAAGATCGAGGTGAAGCCCGGTGAGGCCAGATTCAGCAGCCAGGCACCCGCATTCATGGCGACCAAGCCACGGGTGAGGTAGGGGACGGCCCAACGCCCGAGATGATGTTCCAGAGTGTCAGTCCAGCCAGCAGGGCTCATGCGCCGGGAAAGCCGATCAAGGCTTGAGAGTGATCTTTTTCCAATTCAGATGCTGGGCGTGGGCGTATTTTTCGAAATCCTTCTCATAGAGGATCAGGACCGCACGAACCACGGCAGAGTCGTCCTCAAAACTGATTTGGGCCACGAAGTCAGGAATGATGTCGAGCAGTCGGTGGGTGTAGATGATGGCAAAGGCGGAGGCGGCAGCCGCGGTGTAGGGGATATCCTGATAAGCGCCCTCGGCGAAATCCTCCACCACATCCGCGAGAAACTCCAGTTGGTCGACGAGGTGGGGAAACTTGGGGGCGTGGATCTGGGTAAACTCGGCCTTGAGAATGGGCAGCCGGTGCAAAAGGTTCTTCATGATGCGGGGGGTGACGCGCGAAGCACCGCGCTGGGCAAAAAAGGCAATCTCGGCCATGCCATTATCCTAAGGAAAGCA
>Ga0214917_10006958_pt1 | contig 11593 bp, 14 predicted proteins | sample LL_1208_BB_MetaG_FD_177983 | JGI IMG/M metagenome (GOLD analysis project Ga0214917, IMG submission 177983) | Freshwater microbial communities from Lake Lanier, Atlanta, Georgia, United States - LL_1208_BB | ecosystem: Environmental > Aquatic > Freshwater > Lake | place: USA: Georgia | collected...
AGCGCTGCCATGGGGTTTTTGCGCCGTACGGTTTTGCGCCGACGGGCGACGGGATTGGCTTTGCGGGCGGATCGCCTGCGGGGGTTAATAAGTAGCATCTGTGCCATAGTGAATTACCTCGTGGGGTCTGAATGATCGACAATTCCCCGCTCGGTGAAATTGTAGTTTCCACCGATTAGGAAAAGCTGTTTTCCGTCTGGACTGACAACAAAAAGGGGCTTGTCACTCCGTCTGAACTGGTGTATGTACTTTTCGAGCTTTCCATCTCGAACGGTAGAATAAAGTATTCCGTCCACTTCGCCAATAGCGACGCCGACCTTGGGCATGGGCTGCACGGCAATTTTGCCGATCGCCTCGGCTTCGTGGCCTGAAAAGCGCTCATACAAGTCGGCTGCGCTTTCAATATCGTTTTGCACCGCTCGATGTTGACCGGCTTTGCTCGACGGGGGAACGGGGTTTTTGGGTCGCACGTTTTTGCTTACATGCTTAGGCTTCAGTAGCGCCGGAATATCACAATCCCAGGCTGCAAGCGCCCGGTTGATCTTACTCTTGGGATCCGCCGCCTTTTTCTTACTCGTCAATTTTTTGCGCATGCCGCCCATCCTGGCGCAAAAGCTCTCGCGCCGGTCCGCCGCTGCGGGCCATTGCTTTGCGGCTTTGATCGTGACGGGTTTTTTGATTGCCATTACATAAACTTTTTAACAAGCGATCTTAGCTCGGTTAGTGTTCCGATATATTGTTGCCCCGGAAGGCTTTTGACCATAGCTTGAAAAGCGGGATTGTTAACCGCTGCGCTCGGCAATTGATAACTGGTGTAAACGCCACGCTTTCGATCGCGCTGCGAAAATTCAAACGTCACGGGCGTTCGCGCATCCATGCCATAAGTAAAACCGCCATCATCGAGCACTAACGCATAAGCATATTTCATGTTGTCGCGACCTTTCGGATTAGTAATCAGCACCACACGCGGCTTGCGCTCGCGCTCGCTTGGGTTGCTGCGTCTGCCCATGGTCCCCAGGCTTGTTTGCATGCCTGTTACGCTTGTAAAAACATCGCGCAATTGATCCGCGTATAAACCCTCGTAGGCTTTTGATTTTGAAATCTCACCCATGCGCGAAACCTTCATAAAATCAACTTTATAAAGGTCATCCGGGGTTAGCGCGATCCGAACCTTGTTGAAAACTGAGGCATTGCGCGGAATTGAAAACATTAAATAGTCATCGCCCGCAACAAAGTTTTTTGATCCTGTCATGGCTGCAAAGCGGTTTGCGCCAAGTTGCTGATAAATCGTCTGCCCAATATCGCTGATCGGGTTGCGCTTCACCTTGCCTTTCCTTTCCTCACTCAGCGCGATCGCCACGGCTTGCCGCTGCGGATAGCCCTCGCGGGTTAGTTGACTAATTTTTTGGCTGACGGTTTTCTTCGCGGGGTTTTTCCCGCGCTTAAACGCACCTGATCGCGCCATTTCCGCAAAGCGCTCGCGGGCTGCAAGCTGCGCCGGGGTCGGTTTTTTCCTCATCGGGTTGTCCTCATAACGGGGCATGCGAAAGCCCGGAATCCCGGTTTGCTGCCAGTTGCGATTGTTGTTAAGACCGCTCATTAAAAGCGCGTAAACGACTTCTTGACGCGTATAACCCAGGGTCGATGCAATGCGGTCGAATGTCTCGACGGTCTCAGGTTTGACCCGCACCTGGATCACCGCTTGCCGCTCCCGAAAGGCTTTTTGTCGTTCAGCGTCCGAGGCATACTTGCGCGGCCTGGGGTTTTGAATCGTTACGCGTGACGAAACCCGCAAATTTTTTGCTAAGGGCTTCGCAAGGGTAAGGCTTTGCATCGCGTCCTAGCCTCTAATTTTCTTAAAAGCTTCAAAGGCGTAAAAAGCTGCCACACCGAGCGCGACCCATTTCACAATGCCCGCGATCGAGGCCAAAGGCGACTCGTTCGCTTGCGCCACGGCTGCATCGGTTTGCAAGATCGCCTGCGCCACTTTGGCGCGATCGGCATCCGGCACTTGTTTGAGTAACTCGGCTTCGCGCAAACGCTGATTAACGCCCAGGATCCACTCACGGCCCCACACAATGATGCCCGCTGCGGCTGCGACCGCCGCCGCAATGGCAGCACCCGCGACAATGGGCGCAGCGCCCAGGGTTTGCGGCAAGCTCAGAACCGGGAATCGGATCCCGATCGCGTTCGCACCTGAAGCTGCAAAATTGATCGCTTCGGCTGCGATTTTAATCTGACTTTTCTTGTCTAAAAATTCGCTTTGCAGCGCAATCAAATCATCGGCTAATTCACCGGGACCGACCTCCTGAATCAGCGCGTCGACGGTTCGCCCGGTTTCATCAAGCGCGTTAATGACTTGCTGAAACTCGCGCACCTTTTGCCGGTAGTAATCCAACGATAACGGGCTTGTCGTATCAATCGGCTCATCATAAGGTCCAGTTGCAGGGGATTCACCGAGCATCTTATTGCCCCAGGAAAAAAGCGATTGCAGAAAGCAAGCCCACGGCTGCGCCGACCCCTTCCGTTTTCTTTGCAGCGTCTTGGACCCCTTCGGGGGTTGTCGTTGTCAAACTCACGGCCCCGGCTCGCTTGATGATCGCTTGAGCTTCATCACTCGTTGCCACATAACGCTTGAAATTATCAAGGCTTAGCGCTTTATTAACTAGCTGCGGCTCCCAATATTGATAGTCGGCCTCGGTTGGTTCGCGCTTCAAACTGACCGTGTAAGCTTTGTAAATCTCATCGCGGGCTTTGAAAGCAAGCGCCGCTGACGTATTCCCCAAGGGGCTAACGGCTTCCAGGTCCGAAACATTCACCACGGGGTTGTAATAATTCTGAAGCTCAATCGTCGGATCCGCTTGCGGATCGGCTGCGATCATGTCCTGGTTGGTGTAGCTTGCGCCCCAGGTTGAGGTTCCCATCATCGGATTGATCGCCGCAGCGCTGCCGCTCATCGGGTTGATGGTTTGAACGATAAGCTCACTTGCGCCGGGGGTCGGCACAATGGTTTCATGATATTGCTGCGCTTCGGGGCTGTTGGCAATGCTCGCAAGCGCTTGATCGATCGCTAGCCCGTGGATCTCCACGGCATCGCACCAATAGCGCCGTTCCTCAAGGCTCGGATCCCGATAAAGGTTTTGTTGATACGCGCCGAGGATCAAGGCTTCGGTTGATTGGCTTAAACGCACCGGTATCAATTCATCTTGAATTGCACCATCAATAACAAGCCCTGTCCAATAATCGATTTCATAAGCGGCAGGCTCGCGCCTTAGGATTTGACGATAAACATCGACCACATTGGCGCGGACTTCCACCGCATAAGCTGCCGCTGCTGATCCGCTGCTCTGATCGAGCGAGGCTTGCGCCTGCATGAGCGCATCGGCTTGCATGGCTGCGGCTTCATCAATCGATGCCTGCTGCATCAAAAAATCTTGATCGGCATTAGCTGCGCCTGCGTCCACCACCGCAGCGCGACGATCTAAAAGCGCGGCTTGCTCGGCTTGCAATTGCTGCTGCACTGATTGCGTGATGGCAAGCTGCGCGGCTGCGCGTTCAGCCTCCACGGCTGCGCGGGCCATGGCTTCGGCCTCGCGCTGCGCGGCTTCGGCTGCTGCCGCTTCATCAAAAAGCGCTTTCATCCTTGCCGCTTCCGCTGCCGCATCGGCTGCGCCTCGCGCCCTGGCGACTTCAAGCCTTGCGGCTTCGATTTCCGCTTGCCGCTGCGCCTGAAGCTCGGCCTGCGCTTGCGCGGCTTCGGGGGAATTGCGGATCATGCTTTCGGCTTGTGGAATCGGTAAACCCTGATCGACAATAGCGCCCACCCAATAAACAAATTCATCCTCCGACGGATCGCGAAATAAATAAGCGCGATAAGCCATGCGCACTTGAAATCGCGCAGTCATCTCAAGTTGTTGACGGGTCACATTTGCGATCGGATCCATGGATTACCCCAATTAACGCCGCGATAAGAAAAGCACCGCAAGCAAAGCCACGCCGCCAATCATCAAAAGCTGCCTTGTATCCTGACCCACTTCCACGCCGACGGACAAGCCCGCCTGCGCCCCTGAAATCGGAGGCAAGCCCTGCCTTGCGCGTTCTAAATTGATCTGCATCAATTGCCGTTGCGTATTGGTCATCACCAGCATGGTCAACGCGCGCTGCGCGGTATCAATCCAGGATTCGCCCGCCTGCGACTGCTGATTGATGACTTTGGTTATACCGGGAGCGCTTTGTTCCATCACCGGCTGATAAACCGAGTAAGGGCTCGGCTGACCGTCAATAAAATCCTCATCCATAAGCTCACCTTCTCAAAAGTAAAACGGCTGCAAGGATGCCGCCGCCCAATAAAAGCGTGTTCGTTGAAATGCCGCCTAGCCCGCTGGTTTGCGCACCGGGTCTGATGGTTGTTTGTGTCCCGTCAAGGTTCGTCCGGGTCACCGTTCCGTCGGCATTTTTCACCACTATCGACCCATCCGGCTGCGCCTGGGGTACACCGACCCTGATCGGGTTCGCGGTTCCGTAGGGGCTTGTTGATCCAGGGGGCGTATAACGCCCGGTCCGTTGGATCTGTTCGCGGGCAAGTACAAAATTGCCGATCGTTGAGGCTGCGTTCAGTAAAAAAGCGGGCCAACTGTCCCCTGAAAACTGCGGTAACACGCCGGTCGATCGCGCTGCCGGGGTTGATGCGGGTCGGGCTGCGTTGGGTTGCTCAGCAACAAAAGTGTTACCAAGCCCTGACGCTGCCGCCCAGGTTTGCGCGGTTAGCTCATCAATGCCGCCTTCATTAAAAGCGGCTTCGGCCTGCGCCGGGGTCAATAATTGTTGATTAGCAAAATCATATATCCCGCCATCATCACCCACATAGATTGACTGCGCATAGACCTCGATGGAGGGATTCACCAATTCGCCCGTGTCATCGTAGATTGCGCCGCTTAGGTCAATCCCCAGGCTTTCGGTATCAATGCCGAGATCGCCTAACTCGATTAACGTGAACTCATCGACTACTGCGCCAATATCTGCCGGGGCAATGTCGAATGAGGGAATGTCCAAATCGAAGCTCTCAAACTCCACTTCGGGCAATGTTATATCGGTAAAGTCATCCACCTTAAAGCCACCTTTCGCAACCTTTGCAAGGTCGCCTGCTGCGCCCAGGTCCACACCGGGGATCGCATCGATTGATGAAACCAATCCGGCAACATTCGCAACCGATAGACCGCTTGCCATGATTGAACTGACTGCCGAACCGATCCCGGTTACAGCAAGCGCAAGCGCAAGCGGCTTGAGTATATTCGCTCGCTGTTTCGCTCGTCTAGCCCCTCGAAGTTTGTCGCCCAAATCATTGTAAGGCTTGAGCATGGACCACGGGTGCGAAAGGGTCCCGACGCACCACGGACCCATGGTCTCATTTGAGAACCCTTGCTTGATCTTGTAACCGTAGGGTATAACCCAAAAATTCACGCACCGCCCCCAATATCAAGCGGCGGTTGCTCGGCTGCGCGAGCGGCTGCATCAAGCGCGTAATCCGCATCGGACCAAGGTTCCAAAAATAAAGGGTCCATTTGCCAAGCGGGGGTCACGTTGACTTGAAAATTGTCGTTGCCGATCAATCGCCATGTCATATACATAATTGATTCTCGAATGGCCCACGCAACTCCACCGGAAAATGTGATCCCAAATTGTGGGTGATGCGACGCAAAGCACAATCCGCCACCCTCGTCGATGTAGCGAACGCGACCCGTGAAGTCGCGCGCCTTCCCAAGGTAGGCGTACGCGAAAGCCGGATTGATTGACCAATGGTCCGGGGCGCGCTGTTGGATGGGCAGCGGCACACGATGACCGCCCCATGTCTCAAAATCCCATCGTTCAATCGCCGGGTCCCATGTGAAAAGCTTAATCTGTGCCCAGTATTGCTTGAATCCCTCGACACCCATTTGCGCGATCTCATCAAGCGTGAGCGCTCCCGGACCGTGTAGTAACAAGTTTTCTAAATGATCCCGTGCGCCGACTCTGAGGTCTTGTGAGCCATTTTCAACAAAAGTGTACAAATCGCTTTGCGAATACGTCTTTGCAACAGTGTCAGCGATTGCTGCACAAATTTTTGGAATCTGTGCGTACAACTTTCCCGCAACAGTATCCGGGACCAAAAGCGCCGGGGTTGCCATTCAAACCGGCTCAATCCAAAACGCGACGGGATCCGGGGGCGACCACCCCAACACTTCAAGCTCGGTCGGATCCATGCTCAACCATTGATCGTTAACAAGCGCTTGCATGTAAACATGCTCGAAAATTCCAGGTTCGTTATAGCCCGCCACCACAAAACGAGTCGGGTAACCCACGGCTTCAAGCATGGTCGCCAGTAACACGGTTTGATCGTCGCAGTCGCCCACTTGCATCGCAAGCGTTTTGTCGGGGGTTGCAAGCGTCTCCACACCGTTAATATCTTTCACGTAGCGGATGCAATCGCGCACATACTCAAATAAGGCGCAAGCCTCGGCTAGATCATCTTGCGCGGGGAATTGAAAGACCACGCCGACCGCTGCGGCTCGCATGTCCGGGTCAGTTTTGAAGTCGTTCACCATGGCCCGCATCGTTGCAATGGTTTGAAAAATGCCGCTTGCGCCATCGGCAAGCGGAACCAAATGAGCGGTCACGGGGACCATGGGCGCAAGTTTCATGCGCGGAGCATACCCGCGCCCTGGTTGTCCAGTCAATTATCGTCGTGTTGCGCTTCGGCTTCAAAAAGTTTAAGCGCTGCCGCTCTCACTTTTTCGAGGTAATCCTTATGGTCTTTAGTCTCCGGCGCAACTTGCGCAAGCAAGGTAAACCAATCGTCGGTTTCCATAATTTCCAATAGATCATCGGGCAATCGATCAAACACATATTGCGCGGCTTTCTCGATCGGCGCATTTTTCACGGCAAAGGCAACAAGGCTTTTTAAATGCGCTTTGAGCGTTAACATGCTTAAAAAATTCACTTCGTCCTCCGGGTTTTCAAATTGAGGCATGGCATCAATGGGGTTGGGCTGCGGTTGCGGCTCAGGCGCGGCTTCAAGCGTTGGGGGTAGCGCCACGGTCGGCATCGTTTGGGGCTGTTGGCTTTGCTGCACCATCGAGATAATCTTGCCCGCCATGGCGAGCGGGTTGGCATCCTCATCGGGCTCATCCGGGATGATCTCACGGGCTGCGCCCTTAAGCTCCCGGATTGCGGTCACAATTTCCCCGATCGTCGAGCGCTGCGCCGGGGCTGCATCCATGCCCATTGCCTCGCGCATGAGCTTCATCATGCCAAGCATCTTGGTCATTTCCTCGGCTGCGTCCCGCTGCGGGGCTTGCCTCGTCAAGGCTTCAAGCATTTGCCGCTGCCCCTCCGCAATCGTTGTTAGCACTTGCCCTAAACCCGATTGCGGCTCGACTGAACCGAGGCGCGGTTGCTCGGCTGCAATGTCCACGCGGGCTTTGTTGCGGATCACAAATTTATTGGTTGCCGGATCGGTTGCGTAGAGCCTGATTTCATATTCACCCGGCCCGTAGCGCTCGCGCAGCATGTCGAGGTTGCCTTCCTCAAATTCTGCCGGATCGTAGCCCCGGCAATATTGCAGTTTGCCCTGCGAGATTCGATACACCTTCACTTCGGCTCGCGCATCGGCTTGCGCGTTTTGCAAAAGCACCGCGATGCGGTCGGTCGCGGTTTCCTCAAAATCCTCATCCACGGGTAGCGCAACGGCAGGCTGTTGCAAACCGGCATCGTTCGGGTGAAAGCCGACCGGGATAATGCGGCGTTCGCCGGTTTGCGCATGTTCCCAAATCGCCCGCTCGGATTCGGAATCGGTCGAGATCACGATCCACGGGTCAGCAATTTTTCGCAAGGGTCGGGCCATTTTTGCACTCCTAAAAATAAAAAAGCCGGGAATTTCCCCCGGCCCGATCTTAACTGATCTTGCAACAATCTTAGTGATTTTTCGAGATAACCTTGGGCGCGGCTTCCCATTCGCCGCAGTGGTCCTCACGGGTCACGCTAGGCCAAAGGGCTAAAATTTGAATGTGAACTCCTCCGGGCGCGGGCAAGGCAATGCCCTGCGAGCGGGGCGGATAACGTCGGCAAACAAAAACCCCCGCGTCGCGAGGGTTCAAGCCGAAATAAACACAATCGGCGCAAGTCATCTTACGCGGCCTTTTTGCGACTGGAAAGCGCGAGCGTTTGCACCATGCCGGACGATTCAAGCAAGCCTGCGAGCTTGTCGGACGCTTTGGCCTCGACCAACGGCACAACGCCGAACTCGTAGCCCGTCACGCTCTTAGCGTTGGGCTTAGCCGTGATTAAAAGGCCGAATTCAACTTCGGGCGATGACTCAAGCGCGACCGCCAAAGGCTCAGTCACGAAATTGGGCAGGATGCACGCGGCTGAGGAAAACACTTCACCGCTCACCAAGTTAACGGCGCGAAATTCCCCGATCAGTTTCAAATATTCGCCCTTGTCCGTTTGCCCAGGTTTTGCGCCGGTTGTGATGCCTGCGATTTTCAAAAGCTCGGTTGTCTGCTTGCCGTTAGCCTCGATCGCAAGGTTGATCGCGGTCTTGTCAAAACCGCAGGTCGAAATCGTGATTTTGCGTAACATTTCCATGGCTAGATTTCCTATCAAGTTGCGCTGCGAAATTGCAGCGTTGTTATCGTAACGGCTTTACTTCAATTTTGCAATCGTCTTTTCGCAACAAATAGCGCAACTTTTCGGCGCATTTTTCCGCCTCGATTTTCGTCGCGAAAATATAAGCGTCTGAATCGTGTCTTGAACTGATCGAAAAAGTGCCGCGCTCAGGATTGATGAGCCACCCTGTGAACGCGTCATCCTCCCAACTGCCGCGAATCGCCCATCGGTAACCGATCATTGAACGGCTGTCCCGCTGCGCTCCCTGGTTAGATACATGTCCATGCCTGCCATACATTTCAAAAAGTTTTGCCGCTGTGTCTGTAATTGTTTTGGGGGGTGTCCATCGAACCATTGTTTAAAATCCTCCGGGGTTAGTTTGCGGACGTTCAAGCCTTTAGCGCTGCGCTTAGAATCGTCCATCGCTGCATAAACCTTTTTCGCAATGATGCGATAATGTGCGCCGTTTTCTTCGCGTTTCCAAGCGCCGTATCGACCTGGGTCAATATCCAGGCGAGCCGATACATCCCGCGAAAAAATCACGCAATCGGTGTCAGCATAAAGCCACGCGTCGGGATCCAGTAGCGCCGCTCTGCGCACCACCATCCGCACATGCGCCGTAATAAATGCGCCGAGCTGCGGTTGATGGTAATCGCGGTCGATCCGATCGGTCCCTCGAAACCAAATATGAGCGAGCAAATCGTTTTCGTCCTCATCATCGCCCGCTTGATAGGGCATAAACCCCACGGGGCAATCGTTTGCAAGCACCAATTCGACAGGCTCCACTTGCTCGACGGTTTTGCCGTAAGCGTGGTTTCCGACCGCTTTAACCATGGTCCCGATCGGTCCACTCGGTCCGCCCTGGCACGTCATGCGCAAGCGCTCAAGCCTTGAAACAAATTCAAGCATCGAAAAATCGTCATCCCAAAAATAACTCTCAAGCACTTCGATGCGCCAACCCTCGCGCTTGAGTTGCTCGACCTCAATCGACGTTAGCCATGTCTCGCTGATATGGTCACGGCTAAACACGGCGCGGATCCGACCGTTGATCTCGGTCTTGTAATAAAAGGGAATTTTGTTTTGATCGTTCCAGGCTTTGACCCTGGCAATATAAACGCGAGCGTAACGGTTGATTTTGCCAAGCGTATGCGTTGCGTTCCCCGCAGGCATGCGCGTATCGCGCATCGCGGCAGCGTAGGCTTGATTGATGTCGTACTTATAAACTGGACCCTCATAACGATCGACACAAAAGCAAAAGCCCCCGCGCATGACATAACGCCGAATGAGATCCAGGGGCTTATCGGCTAAGGCTCGCACGGCGACCTTGGGCGGGATCGCCCTGCGGAAGATCTGAATACAGGCTGCGCCCATGGTCGGGCTTAGCGGCTGCGTGAAATACTCAACAAGGATTGATTCGGCTCGCTGCATCGCAACGTAAAGCCCTTCCGAATCGCGCATCGCGTAGTTGCAATGCAAAGGATTATCGGGGTCGAAGGTTTCAGAATCCCAATTGATAACCCCCGACAGTTTCGCAACGTCCGGCGCGAAATTGCGCGTAAACTGATCGAGGCTTACGCCTGCAAGCCCAAGCATTGCCATGCCGTCCAAAAATTCCCAACCCTTGGCCTTCGGATTATCAACATCCGCATCGCTCACAATGCGCAAGCCCCGGATGGCTTTGCTTTTGGTCAAGTAGGGGCGGATCACAAAGCCGTCCCCTTGCAGTAGCGCGGCTGCGACAAAGTAAGCGTCAAAATTGTTGGCGTTCCAACCGATAAAACGCACCCCTTCAAGCTCCGGGGTCAGAAAGTGGGTCAGTAGGATCGCCCGCAAATGGACCATCGAATCAATGCGCGATTCCAGGCGGATATTGAGCGCTTCCGAGTAAGCCGTTATGTAAAGCGGCTTTGGCGTTCCCGCCTCAATGCGTGTCGTTTCAAAGTCATACGCGACCATCGGAACCCGTTTGATCTCGGACTTGGGCGCAGCGCGTTGAAAGGGCTTAACGGCGCGAGCGCTTCCGCTTCCGCTTCTTGATAATGGGTCGTTCGTCATCGGTCCTCGGCATGAAAAACACAACGCTATCGGCAGGGGTTAACGCATATTGCGCGCGTTGTTCAAGTTTGGCTTGTAGGTCCGCTGCCACTTCATCGGGCGGACTAAACCTTGTTTTGTTGGAATAATCGGTATAACGACGGATCGGATCGTTGGGCGCAAGCTCACGATCATCAAGTTGCCGCATAAGCGATTGAAAGCCACTCACGCGCTGCTTGATCGCGTCCTTGGCTTTGATGACGCTTCGGGCTGTTACTGCGCCAAACAACGGCGAGCGCATAAGCGGCTCAACGGCGCGAGCGACTAAATCCGGGCTCATGTAATCCGATTTTGAAACGATCGCCCGCTGCCCTGGGAAGCGTTTCGGGCGGATGCGAACTTTTGGGGTTCCATTGGCGTTCATGCCGACCACCACCGGCACTTTCTTAATAAGGTCAGGGCGCGTAATGAAAACCGGGGTTGAAGGGTCGAAGGGTAAGCCTTCGACTGCTGCCTGATCCCTCGAAATCTCCGAGTGAATCTTAAAGGCAAGGTTGATTGCTTTGGTCGCCTCACGGGGGATGGGTGTGTCGCCTCGCAACCATCGACCGATTTTTTGATGAGTAACGCCAACCAATGCGCCCAGGTTGCGCATCGATCCCGCACTGGTCAGTGAAAGGGCGAGCTTGTCTTGAAGGGTTAGCTTGGCAGGCATAGAGCCGAATGTAGCGCAGCGCAAGAGGCTCAGCAAGGTTTGCCCGGATTGTTGCGCGGGGGCAACGGATAACGCGAAGCGAATAGCGGGCTCTGCAGCGATCGGGGGGAGGGGTTGGTAGGTGTGTGAAGGCAGGGGCTCGAGCGCGTAACGTGACGCGTAACGATAGGGGGGATGCATAGGTTGCGGAGTTTGTCAAGA
>Ga0214917_10006960_pt1 | contig 11592 bp, 8 predicted proteins | sample LL_1208_BB_MetaG_FD_177983 | JGI IMG/M metagenome (GOLD analysis project Ga0214917, IMG submission 177983) | Freshwater microbial communities from Lake Lanier, Atlanta, Georgia, United States - LL_1208_BB | ecosystem: Environmental > Aquatic > Freshwater > Lake | place: USA: Georgia | collected...
TGTCTTCGACCTACGCTTTCGAAAAATTCGGCGTGAAGGGTAAATACGACTATTCGCGCTCCGGAAATCCGACGCGCGATTTGCTCGCCGATGCGCTCAATCAATTAGAGGGTGGCGCAGGTGCGGTGGTCACGAGCACCGGCATGTCGGCAATCAGTCTCGTGGGCGCGGTGATGCCGCGTGGACAACGGATCGTCGCGCCGCACGATTGTTATGGCGGCACGTTCCGTTTGTTCAACGCTTGGGGGCAACGTGGCGACTTCGAGGTCGAGTTCGTTAACTTCGGCGACGAGGCCGCCCTCGCAGCCGCTTTGTCGCATCCCGCCGGCTTGGTGTGGATCGAGACTCCGAGCAATCCGCTGCTACGCATCACCGACATCGCCGCCATCGCGGCGCGCGCGCAGGCGATCGGCGCGAAGGCGGCCGTCGACAACACCTTCCTCTCGCCGGTGCTGCAAAATCCGCTCGCACTCGGCGCGGATTTCGTCGTGCATTCGACCACCAAATATTTGAACGGTCACAGCGATATCGTCGGCGGCGCCGTGATCGCCAAGCATGCGGAGGATTGGCAACAGCTCGCGTGGTGGGCGAATTGCCTCGGCATCACCGGCTCGCCGTTCGATAGCTTCATGACGCTGCGTGGCATTCGCACGCTACATGCGCGGATGGCGATACACGAACGCAACGCTAACGAACTCGCCAACTGGTTGGTGAGTCAGAAGGGCGTCCGCAAGGTGTTCTACCCGGGCTTGGCGCAACACCCCGGTCACGCGCTCGCAAGCCGTCAACAACGCGGCTACGGCGCGATCATCTCTCTCGAGCTCGAGGGCGGATCGCCAGCGGTCGAACGATTTGCGGCAAACCTACAGTTGTTTTCTTTGGCAGAATCGCTTGGCGGCGTCGAGAGTTTGATCGCGCATCCGGCGACGATGACGCATGCGGCGATGGCGCCCGAAGCGCGCGCGACAGCAGGGCTCACCGATGGTCTCGTGCGACTCTCGATCGGCATCGAGGCAGTCGACGATCTGCGCGCCGATCTCGCAGTGGGGGTCGCGGCACTCGCCCGCTGAACGCGAGTCAGCGCTGCCTTTAAGCGCCGAGTTTCTCGAGCACCGCGTCGCCCATCGCGCGGGTCGATAGCGTCGCGCCACCAGCGGCGACGTCGGCGGTGCGCGCGCCAGCCTCGATCGCGGCGGAAACCGCGTGTTCGATTGCCAGGGCCTCGGCTTCGAGACCCAAGGAATGGCGTAGCAACAACGCGGCGCTCAAAATCGTACCGCAGGGGTTGGCGATGCCACGGCCGGCGATATCCGGTGCGGATCCGTGGATCGGCTCGTACAAGCCTCGACGACCGTCACCGAGTGCGGCCGACGGCAATACACCGAGCGAGCCTGCGAGCATCGATGCCTCGTCGGTCAAGATGTCGCCGAAGAGATTTTCGGTCAACACCACGTCGAAATCTTTGGGTCGACGGATTAAATGCATCGACGCTGCATCGACGAACATGTGTTCGATGCTGCAGTCGGGAAATTCGTCGCGCACCACCCGTTCGCTGACCGCGCGCCACAGGCGTGACGTTTCCAGCACGTTCGATTTGTCGACTTGGGTGATCTTGCGGCGCCGCGCACGGGCGAGCCGGCCGGCGACCCGCGTGATCCGCTCGACCTCGGCGACCGTGTACGCACATTCGTCGGTCGCTCGATCGCCTTCGCGCGACTTACGACCGAAGTAGATTCCACCGGTGAGTTCCCGCACGAACAACATGTCGACGCCATCGACCACCTCGGGCTTCAAGCTCGACGCGTCGCGCAATGCCGGCATGACGGTGATGGGGCGCAGATTCGCATAGACGCCGAGTTCGGCACGCAGCCGCAGCAACGCGGGCTCGGGTCGCACCGCTGCGGTGGGACCCCATTTGGGGCCGCCGATCGCGCCGAGCAAAATACCGTCTGCAGCGAGGCAAGCGGCGAGCGTGTGCGGCGGTAGTCCATCGCCGTGCGCATCGATCGCCGCACCGCCGAAGGCGAAGCTCTCGAGTTCGAAGCCGTGACCGTAACGCTGCTCGATGGCGCGTAGCACGCGCAGGCCCTCGGCGACGACTTCGGGACCGATCCCGTCGCCCGGGAGTACCGCAATTTTCGCCTTCATGCCGGGCGGCGCGCTTCGTAGCGAGCGATGTCGGAGTCTTTGGAGAGCAAGAAGCCGAGTTCGTCGACACCGTTCAACAAGCAGTATCGCGCGAACGGCTCGATCGTGAACGATGCGCTGCGACCCTCGGGCAGCCGGACTTGTTGCGCTTCGAGATCGATTTCGAGTTCCGCGCCCGGATGCGCGAGCAGCCAATCGTGCGAGGCTTGATCAACGACGATCGGTAGCAAGCCGTTTTTCAAAGAATTGTTGCGGAAGATATCGGCGATCTCGGTGCTGATGACGGCGCGAAAGCCGTAATCGCACAGAGCCCAAGGCGCGTGCTCACGCGACGAACCGCAACCGATGTTGCGGCCGGCGACGAGTATCTGGCAACCGGCAGCTTCGGGCTTGTTGAGGATGAAGTCGGGCTTCGGCTGGCCGGCGGCGTCGTAGCGCCAATCGGCGAACAACTGCAAGCCGAGACCTTCTTTTGTGGTCGTGGTCAAGAACCGACCCGGAATGATTTGATCGGTGTCGATGTTCGTCGAGGGCATCACGACCGTGCGTGAGCGGAATTTTTTGATCGGGTCCATGGTTTCAACCGTTCAGGAGTTCACGAGGGTCGGTGACACGACCACAAATCGCCGACGCGGCCGCCGTCTCGGGGCTCGCGAGCAAGGTGCGGGCACCGACGCCCTGGCGGCCTTCGAAGTTGCGGTTGCTGGTGCTGACTGCATATTCGCCTTTCGGGACCGTGTCGCCGTTCATTCCGAGACACATCGAGCAGCCGGACTCGCGCCATTCAGCACCCGCGGCGGCAAAAATTCGATCGAGCCCTTCGGCCTCAGCCTCCCGCTTCACTTCCTGCGAACCCGGCACGATCAGCATGTGCACACCTTGCGCGACTTTGCGTCCGGCGAGAATCTTTGCGGCGGCGCGCAGATCGCTCAATCGCCCGTTGGTGCAACTGCCGACGAACACCACGTTGACGGGCGCGTTACGAATCGGTTCGCCCGCGTTGAGCCCCATGTATTTCATCGCCGCGTCGAACACCGGATCGCCTTTACGATCGGGGATATTGCCGCTGATCGGCACCACCATGCCGGGATTGGTGCCGTAGGTGATCATCGGTTCGAGCGCCGCAGCGTCGATGGTGACACTGCGATCGAATTTCGCGCCGACGTCGGTCGGCAACGATTTCCAGCGCTCGAGCGCCGCAGTCCAGGCACCGCCGCGCGGGGCGCGCGCCTTGCCCTCGAGGTAAGCAAACGTCGTCTCGTCCGGCGCGATCATGCCGGCGCGCGCGCCGGCTTCGATGGACATGTTGCACACCGTCATGCGCTGCTCCATCGACATCGCACGGATCGCTTCACCGCGGTATTCGAACACGTGACCGGTGCCGCCCGACACGCCCACCTTGCCGATGATGGCGAGAATCAAATCTTTTGGCGTTACGCCGACGGACAGACGGCCACGCACGTCGATCTCGAACGTCTTCGCTTTCTTTTGCAACAAGCATTGAGTGGCGAACACGTGGCCGACTTCCGTCGTGCCGATGCCGAAGGCGAGGGCGCCGAATGCACCGTGCGTCGAGGTGTGGCTGTCGCCGCACACGATGGTGTGACCGGGCTGTGTGAGCCCGAGCTCTGGACCGATGATGTGCACGATACCGCGGCGCGAGTCCTGCAGCCCGAGCAATTCGACGCCGAAGGCGGCGCAATTTTCTTCGAGCTGACGGATCTGTTTCGCTGCCGAGTCGATGGTGATCGGCGCGCCGCCGAACACTTGTTCGGTGCGCGTCGGCGTCGCGTGATCCATGGTCGCGAAGGTGAGGTCGGGGCGACGCACCCGCAAGTTATTTTTCCGCAATAGTGCGAACGCCTGCGGCGAGGTGACTTCGTGGGTCAAGTGCAGATCGATGAAAATCACCGCCGGTGTATCGGCGGATTCCGGCACGACCTCGTGGGTCGCCCAGACTTTTTCGAACATGGTCTTCGGCGTAGACATCTTTGACTGTTTCCTCAAGCGGCCGCTTGGGCCTTTTGCGACGATTCGATTCGGTTGACGACTTCGAGGAAGGCCCGCGTGGCCGACTCGACGATGTCCGTGGTGGCGCTCGAGCCGCGATAGCTGCGCTCGTTGTGGTCGACGTAGACGATCGCTTCACCTTGTGCGTCTTCGCCCTCCGAGAGGCTGCGCAATTCGAATTTGCGTAGCACGGGGCGCAAGCCGGTCGCTTCCTCGATCGCTTTGAACGCCGCATCGACCGGACCATCGCCTTCGCCGTTACGCTCCACCGTGCGCCCATCGGTATGGGTCAAGCGCACCGTGGCCCGCGCGCTGCCCGCGCCCGATTGCGTCTCGAGGCCGGCGAGCGTCCATGGTCCGCCATTGCTGCCTTCCGAGCGCAACACCAGCGCTTCGATGTCGCCATCGAATAATTCTTTTTTCTTGTCGGCTAAAATTTTGAATTCTTCGAACACGCGCGCAAATTCCGTGTCGTCGATCGCAAAGCCGAGTTCGCGGATACGCTCGCGCAGCGCGTGCCGACCGCTGTGTTTGCCGAGCACTAGGCTCGAGCGAGACAAGCCGACGTCCTGCGGCCGCATGATTTCGTAGGTGCTGGCGTGCTTGAGCATGCCGTGCTGGTGGATCCCGGACTCGTGCGCAAAGGCGTTTTCACCGACCACTGCCTTGTTCCGCGGAATCGGCATGCCGGTGATGCTCGAAACGAGCCGCGAAACGGGGTAGAGCCGTTGCGAGTTGATGCCGGTGCGCGCGTTGAAGAAGGCCTCGCGCGTGCGCATCGCCATCACGACTTCTTCGAGCGAGCAGTTGCCCGCGCGCTCACCGATGCCGTTGATGGTGCATTCGATTTGGCGTGCGCCGGCGACCACCGCCATCAAGCTATTGGCGACCGCCATGCCGAGATCGTCATGACAGTGCACGGACAAGCGCGCGCGGTCGATGTTGCGCACGTTCTTGCGTAAATATCGAAACAATTCCGCGAACTCGTGCGGCACCGTGTAGCCGACGGTGTCCGGGATGTTGACCGTAGTCGCACCGGCGTCGATCACCGCCTCGACCACCTGGGCGAGAAATTCGAGTTCGGTGCGCGAGGCGTCCTCGGGTGAGAACTCGATGTCCTCGCAGAAATCGCGCGCGATCTTCACGCCCTCGACGGCGCTGCGAATGATTTCGTCCTTCGCCATGTTGAGTTTGTATTCGCGATGGATCGCGCTCGTGGCCAAGAACACGTGGATTCGATGGCGCGGCGCATCGCGCAAGGCCTTCGCGGCCTTTTCGATGTCGCCACGATTGCAGCGCGCGAGCCCGCAGATGATCGGCCCGTGGACTTCGCGCGCCACCGCGTTGACGGCCTCCCAGTCGCCCGGCGAAGCCGCGGGGAAACCGGCCTCGATGACGTCGACGCCGAGTTCGGCGAGCGCCTTCGCCACGCGTAGCTTTTCGGGCTGCGTCATGCTGCAACCGGGCGATTGCTCGCCATCGCGCAGCGTGGTGTCGAAGATCATCACCTGATCGGCGTTCGAGGTCATGGAGGCGTCTCCTTAAAAGTCGGTCGACCGAGTCTCAACGACCCTGGTCGAGCCACGGCATACGCGCACGCAGCGCGTAGCCGACTCGCTCGATCGGGCGGTTCAGATCGGTTTTCAACATCTTTTCGTATTTCTTACGGCCGCGAGCGTTCTCGCTGATCCATTGACGGGCGAACTTACCCGTCTGGATTTCTTTGAGAATCTTGCGCATCTCGGCTTTGGTCTTGGCGTTCACCACCCGCGGACCGCGGGTGAGGTCGCCATACTTCGCGGTCTCGCTGATGAACTTGTGCATCTTCCAAATGCCGCCTTCGTGCAGCAGATCGACGATCAGCTTTAACTCGTGCATGCATTCGAAGTAGGCGACTTCGGGCTGGTAGCCTGCTTCGACCAGCGTCTCGAAACCTTTGACGACGAGTTCGGTCGCGCCGCCGCAGAGCACGGCCTGTTCACCGAACAGATCGGTCTCGGTTTCCTCAGCGAAAGTCGTCTTGAGCACGCCTCCGCGGGTCCCGCCGATACCGTCGGCGTAGGACAATGCCTTGGCGAAGGCTTTCTTAGAGGCGTCTTGGTAGACGGCGACCAGACTCGGCACACCGCGACCTTGCTGATATTGTCGACGCACGAGGTCACCCGGGCCTTTCGGTGCGATCAGCACGACGTCGAGATCTTTGCGCGGCTTGATCTGCTTGAAGTGGATGTTGAAGCCGTGAGCGAACAGCAGCGTCGCGCCTTTCTTCAAATTCCCGACGACTTCTTTATAGAGCGACTTTTGCGCGAGATCGGGGGCGAGCATCGCGACCAGATCGGCGCCGACCACCGCGTCGGCGGGCAGCGCGACCTTCAGGCCGTCTTTCTTGGCTTTCTTGAAGCTGTCACCTTTACGCACGCCGATCACGACGTCATAGCCGCTGTCCTTGAGGTTCAAGGCGTGTGCGCGCCCCTGGCTGCCATAGCCGAGCACGCAGATCCGCGCACCCTTGAGGGCTTTTTTGTCGACGTCCTTTTGTGAAAACAGCTTCATCACTCGACTCCCATTTGACTTGCGATAAAAAAACCCCGCATCGGCTTCGGGCCGGTGCGGGGTTTCGTTGACCTTCGCGCGACGGTTGGCTCGGACCTTAGGTCTTCAAGCCCCGGCGTGCGACCCGCACCGGCCGCTCCGGGTAAGGAGTAGCGCGAGGCCGAGCAACGGCAGCACGACGGTAGAGGTCGTCGCGGTGCGGTCGATGCTGGCTTTGTCGTTGCGGATCATCCGTGCATTTTCGCGCCACGCCACCGGCGTGTCAAACCGCGGAAAAAATCACGGTACCATGCATCCGTGGACACCATCGACGTGCTTTGCCCGCTCACTCCCCAGTGCGTGCCGCTGTGGTTGGTGCGCGAGTCCGATTTGAATCACTGGCGCGGTGGCCTCACGGCGGCACAGCGGCGGTGGGTCGACCTCCACGGCTACGCCGCAGAGCGTCATCGTGTGCTGGTCGTGCCAGGTGAGGGCGGCGAACTCGCTGGCGTCGCGTTAGGCTTGGGCAAACTCGGCGATTGGTCGTCATTCACCCATTGGCACAGCGCCGGGTTGGTCGATCGCGTGCCCACTGTCGACTATCGACTCGCGACCGAACTGCCAGCGGTCGCAGCCCGCCGAGCAGCATTCGGTTGGTGTTACGGCGCCTATCGCCCGCGTCGCAACGCGGAATCGAATGCGCCTCGGCCGCGGCTCGCGCTACCCGAGCCGGTCGATCGCGAGGCACTCGAGCGCGAAGTGACAGCGATCACCACGGCTCGCGATTTGATCAATGCGGGCGCCAACGACCTCGGTCCCGCCGAACTCGCCGACGCAGTAGCGAAACTCGCGGCGACCTACGGCGCGCAGTTTTCCTGCATCACGGGCGAGGCGCTGCTCGCAGCAAATTATCCGCTGGTGCACGCAGTCGGCCGCGGCAGTCCGCGGGCGCCACGTTTGATCGACCTGCAGTGGGGCGCTGCGCACCACCCGACAGTTACTCTGGTTGGTAAGGGCGTGTGCTTCGATTCAGGCGGCCTCGATCTGAAATCCTCGACCGCGATGGCGCTGATGAAGAAGGACATGGGCGGTGCGGCGGTGGCGATCGCGATCGCGCAATCTTTGATGGCGCGGCGCGCGCCCATCCGCTTGCGCTTATTGGTCCCAGCGGTCGAAAACGCGGTCGACGGCCATGCGTTTCGACCCGGCGACGTGCTGCGTTCGCGGCACGGCTCGACGATCGAAATCGGCAACACCGACGCCGAAGGTCGACTGGTGCTCGCCGATGCGCTCGCCGAAGCCGATGCAACCCAGCCGGATCTACTACTCGATTTCGCAACTCTAACCGGCGCCGCGCGCGTCGCTCTTGGTCCCGAGCTACCGGCGGTGTTCGGCACCGATGCGGCGCTGGTCGAGCGCGCGCGAGCAATCGGCAACACGCTCGCGGACCCCGTTTGGCCGCTGCCGCTCTGGGATGCGTACGACGAAGATCTCGGCAGTCGGGTCGCCGACCTCAATAACGTCGCCCCGAACGCGTTTGCTGGTGCGATCTATGGCGCCTTGTTCTTGCGGCGTTTCGTGAGCCGCACGCCGCAGTGGCTGCACTTTGATCTCTATGCTTGGAACCCACGCGAGCGCCCGGGCAGACCGGTCGGCGCCGAAGCGCAATGTGTGCGCCTCGTCGACGAATTACTGCGCGAGCGTTACGGCTGAGCAGCCAAAGAATTTTTCAACATCGGGACTCACCATGAAGAAACACGATCCGCGCCGTTATTCGAGTTTAGTAGTCGATGGTGCGAAACAAAGCCCTTCGCGTGCGATGCTGCGCGCGGTCGGTTTTAAAGATGCCGACTTCAAAAAGCCACAAATCGGGATCGCTTCGACTTGGGCAAATCTCACGCCGTGCAACATGCATATCGGCGATCTGGCGAGCGAAGCGGAGCGCGGCGCAAACGCCGCGGGCGGCAAAGGCGTGTTGTTCAACACCATCACGGTGTCGGACGGCATTTCCATGGGTTCGCCCGGCATGCGCTATTCGCTCGTCTCGCGCGAGGTAATCGCCGACTCAATCGAGACCGTGGTGGGCGGCGAGGGCTTCGACGGCTTCGTCGCGATCGGCGGCTGCGATAAAAATATCCCGGGCTGTGCCATCGCGATCGCGCGGCTCGATCGACCAGCGGTGTTCGTCTACGGCGGCACCATTCGCCCAGGCGCCAAACGGCGCGACATCATCTCGGTATTCGAAGCGGTCGGTGGCCACGCGGCGGGAAAGGTTTCGGAGGCCGAGTTGCTCGAGGTTGAGCGAACCGCGATCCCCGGGCCGGGCAGCTGCGGCGGCATGTACACGGCCAACACCATGGCCTCCGCCGTCGAAGCGCTGGGGCTGTCGTTGCCGGACAGTTCCGCCCAGGAAGCGATCGGCGATCGCAAGCGCGAGGATTGCCGGCGCGCGGGCGAGGCGGTGGTGAAACTCGTCAACGCGGGCATTCGACCGCGCGACATCTTGACCCGTAAAGCCTTCGAGAACGCGATCACCGTCACGATCGCGCTCTCCGGGTCGACCAACGCGGTGCTGCATCTGCTCGCCATCGCCCGTGCCGCCGGCGTCAAACTCACGCTCGACGACTTCACCCGCATCGGTAAGCGAGTGCCGGTGCTCGCCGACATGCGGCCTAGCGGTCAATATTCCATGTCGGAACTGATCGCGATCGGCGGCATCCAGCCGCTGATGAAGCGCTTACTCGATCACGGCTTGCTACACGGCGACTGTTTGACCGTCACCGGACGAACGGTCGCAGAAAATTTACGCGGCGTGCGCGACTACCCGGCCGATCAAAAAATCATCCGCAGTTTCGATGCGCCGATCAAAAAAGACAGCCACCTCGTCGTCATGCGCGGCAACGTCGCGCCCGACGGCGCGGTGGCAAAGATTTCGGGCAAAGAAGGTTTGTCGTTCGAAGGGCGCGCGCGGGTTTTTGACGGCGAAGAAGCGGCGACCCGTGCAATCTTAGGCGGTAAAGTGAAGGCCGGCGATGTGGTCGTCATTCGCTATGAAGGTCCGGTCGGCGGCCCCGGCATGCGCGAGATGTTGAGCCCGACCGGGGCGATCATGGGACGCGGCTTAGGCGATAAAGTTGCGCTAATCACCGACGGCAGATTTTCCGGTGGTAGTCACGGTTTCGTGGTCGGTCACATCGCACCGGAGGCGGCGCTCGGCGGACCGATCGCCTTGCTACGCGACGGTGATCGACTCACCATCGATGCCCGCAAGCGCAGTATCGACATGGCGGTGTCCGCGACGGAGTTGCGCGCACGCCAGAAAAAATGGCGTGCGCCCAAGCCCTACACGAATCGTGGCGTGCTTGCCAAGTACGCGCGGCTCGTCAGCAGCGCATCGGAAGGCGCGGTCACGGACTGACGGCCGATGGTTGTCACGACGTGTGCGCTGCGGGTAAAGTCGGGGCGCGGCGTTCGGTGATGAACCGAACACGCCTCGACGGGGGTTGAGGCAAGGACAGACGGCACGCGAGTGTCGTCCCGCCAGGATGGCCCCGTCACACTCGTGCAGCCTCGAACCTCGGTCGGGTGTGTCAGTCAGGAGTGGCAAGGTTCTTCGAGTGGCCCGTGCACTCGAAGGTTGTTGGTTGCGTGGTGTCGGTGAGTGGATTAGGTTCCGCAATCGTCCCGAGCAGCCTTTGATTTGCGACCACGAGAGAACATGGCCGCCTACGTACAACAGAACAGTTCCCGTCGCGCTTCGGTGCTGGTTGGCATCCTCGCGTTCCACCTTCTGCTCGTCTACGGCCTAGTCAACGGGCTCGCGCGCAAAGTGGTCGAGGTCATCGCACCGCCGCTCGTCACCGACATCATCGAAGAGGCCAAGCAGGAGGACAAACCGCCTCCGCCGCCGCCGCCGCAAATGGAACGCCCGCCGGTGCAAGTGCCACCGCCCGACGTCACCATCGACATCCCGATGGAATCCAACACGACCGCGATCTCGGACGTCACGAACCGTCCCGTCGCGCCGCCGCCACCCGTGCAGGCCCACCAGCCGGTGCGGGTCGCGCCGAAACTCGACGTCCGACGCTCGCCGCCGACCGACGATTTCTACCCGCCCGCAGCGCGTCGCGCGGAAGTGCAGGGTGTGACGACAGTGCGTGCTTGCGTCTCGTCGGAAGGCAAGACAGAAGGCGAGCCGACCGTGCAAAACACGTCCGGCAACGCGTCGTTGGACGAAGCCGCGTTGAAATGGGCGAAGCGTGCGCGCTGGGCACCCGGCACCGAGGACGGCAAGCCGGCCACGATGTGCAGCATGTTCAACGTGCGCTTCAAGCTGACCGACTGATTCGACCCTAACCGTTGCAACCGTTTCATGGGGGCGGAGCGTAGTTTCCGCACTCGTTTCAAGCAGAGGAAATCATGGAAAATCAAGCCACCGCCGTCGTAGACAACCCGTATGGTCTCGGTGCCCTTTGGGCGCAGGGAGACTTCGTCGCCAAAGGAACGCTCATCATCCTGGTCGTGATGTCGCTGTACTCCTGGTACATCATCATCATGAAGCTGCTCGATCAACGTAAGTTGCTCTCGGCCGCGAAGGTTGCCGAACAGAAATTCTGGTCGGCCGGTTCGATCAAGGAAGCCGTCGAGCGTCTGCCGAAGGGCGATGCCTACCGTTTCATCGCCGAGGATGGTCTGCGTGCCTCGCAGCACCACGAAGGCCGTCTGACCGATCGTATCGACCTCAACGAGTGGATCACGATGACGTTGCAGCGTTCGGCTGATGGCGTGAACGCCAGCCTGCAAGGGGGGATGTCCGTCCTCGCGACGGTCGGCTCGACCGCGCCGTTCGTGGGCCTGTTCGGCACGGTGTGGGGCATCTATCACGCCCTCGTGTCGATCGGC
>Ga0214917_10006961_pt1 | contig 11591 bp, 11 predicted proteins | sample LL_1208_BB_MetaG_FD_177983 | JGI IMG/M metagenome (GOLD analysis project Ga0214917, IMG submission 177983) | Freshwater microbial communities from Lake Lanier, Atlanta, Georgia, United States - LL_1208_BB | ecosystem: Environmental > Aquatic > Freshwater > Lake | place: USA: Georgia | collected...
GCACGCGTCTACGAAGACATCGGTTTCTTCACTTGCGAAGAAGCCGTCGGTCGTGATGCGACGCAACTCTTCAACTATCTGACCGGCTACGGACGAGAGCCGGAGTACCAGCAGTTGATCGTGGCACCGCACCAACTGAAGAAAGAACTCATCAGGCTCATCCACCACGAGGCCACGTTTGGATCCGAAGGCCGAATCACATTGAAGCTGAACGCAATCCAAGACCCTGAAGTGATCGAAGCGTTGTATGCGGCGAGCGCCGCTGGCGTCAAGGTCGAGTTGGTCGTGCGCGGCATCTGCTGCCTGCGAGCCGGGGTTCCCGGGCTGTCCGAGAACATCAGCGTGCGCTCGGTACTGGGTCGTTATCTCGAGCACTCTCGCATCTATCGGTTCGACCACGGACACGAAGGCAACGAGCCACTTCACCTCATCGGGTCAGCCGACCTCATGATTCGCAACTTGGCAGGTCGAGTGGAAACTCTCGTGCGACTCACGCACCCCAAGCACCGGGCCTGGCTCGATACCGTTCTGTCGTTCCTGCTCGACGACGCAAACGTTCACTATCGACTCGGCTCTGACAACGTTTGGACGCAGGTCGGAGAGCACAACACGCCGGACGATGCCCAGCGCCAACTTCACGAATGGGTCGTCGCCACCCAGTCTCGTTGAGCAGTTCACGCACTGTTCAGCAACCTGTCGCAGGGCGTTCATCGTTCAGTCGGCACCGAACCGCGTTCGAGCCCTAGCGTGCGTACCGTAGAGACCATGGAAGAAACACGAAAGTCGTATCACTCCGAGCTCGAAGAGTTGCGTTCCCTCGTGGTCCGCCTGGGAGCGTCGGTCATCGAAGCGATTCCGCGGGCCACCAACGTGCTCTTGAGCGGCGACCTTGAAGGCGCCGACTACTTGGTGCAGTCCGACGACGAGATTGATGCGCGAGCTCACGACATCGAAGACCGCACGTTCGAGATCCTCGCGCTGCAGGCGCCGGTCGCAGGTGAGCTGCGGCAATTGGTTTCCATCATCAAGATCACGAGCGACCTCGAACGTTCTGCCGACCTCGCTGTCAATATCTGCAAGGCCGCACGCCGCATCTACGGCAAAGAGATCGACCCGGTGTTGCGCGGGCTCATCTCCAAGATGAGCGAGCAAGCCGAGCAGTTGTACCAAGCCGCGGTCAATTCGTTCGCCGAGAACGATTCGGCTACAGCTGCCGCGATCGAAGACATGGACTCCTTCCTCGACGCGCTGCACCGCCAGTTCATTCAGGCAATCTTTGAGACGCACGCCCGCGAGCGGATGGATCTGCAACTGGCAGTGCAACTTGCGATCGTCGCCCGCTTTTACGAGCGCATCGGAGACCATGCGGTCAACGTCGGTGAGCGCGTGCGCTTCGCCCTCACTGGCTGGAAGCCCGAACTGCGCGCCATCGCCCGTCAGCGTCAGCGTGACGCCACAGGTGAGTTCCCCATTACGCGAGGGTGATCGGCGGTCACGAATTGTCGTACACCCTCGCGATTGTCGCGTTCCTGATCGGCACCGCTCTCGGGGTATCGGTCGCTCGTCGACGCATCATTCAGCTCCGAGCTGCTGCGAACGAGCCGAAGAGCGGCGCGACTGACGTGGTTGTCTCGCCGGCGACGGTCGACGAGATCGTCATTGCTGCACTCGACTCGCTGCCGAGTGGTGTCGTCATCGCGGGCGCAGACGGCACCGTGCTCTTCAAGAACACGGCTGCGAAGTCGATCAGCGGCGTTCGGCACATCGACGTGCTCGTTGACGAAGCGGTCGAGTCGATGGTCGCCACGGCAGTTACGAACGAGGCCCAGCACCGCCGATTTGAGACTGCAGGTTCGCCGTCGCGTGCGTTCGACATTCGCACCAAGCGCCTCGCCAACGGCCGCATCGTCGCAACGGTCGAAGACGTGACGGAGCAGTCACGCATCGACACCGTGCGCACCGACTTCGTGGCAAATCTCAGCCACGAGCTGAAGACGCCGATTGGGGGAATCGCCGCCCTCGCCGACACGATGTCCGGGGAGACCGACCCGGCGGTCATCGAACGACTGACTGCGCGCATTGTCGATGAGTCGTACCGCCTGTCGCGCATCGTTGACGATTTGCTCGACCTATCGCGCATCGAGTTCGGCGGGGCCGACGACTGGGAACCGGTGACGGTCACCGACGTTGTCAACGAGGTGGTCGCCCGCATGCAACACGAGGCCAAACGGGCAGGGGTTGCCATCGACGCCAAGTGCGTCGCCGGTGTGCGCGTCGTTGGAGACCGCATGCAGCTCGTGTCGGCCTTGCAGAACCTCGTCTCGAACGCCATCAAGTACAGCGGCGACGGCAAGAAGGTGCAGGTCGAAGTGCAGGCGACCCCCGAACTGGTGAGCATCATCGTGGTCGACCAAGGCATCGGCATCGCCGCCAAGGATCATCAACGCATTTTCGAGCGCTTCTACCGAGTCGACCGGGCGCGCTCGCGTGCGACGGGTGGCTCGGGGCTCGGTCTCTCCATCGTGCGCCACGTCGTCTCGAACCACGGTGGAACGGTCACCGTCGTCTCCGAAGAGGGTCGCGGGTCGACGTTCACCATCGTGTTGCCGCGCGCGGAGTCGTCGGCTGAGTCGATTGGGCCTGTCGAGTCGACTCAGCAGTCGCAAAGTGAGGTCGTCGTATCGCGCGAGCCACGTATCCCAGACGGCAAAGTCGACACGAATAGATCTGTTGCAACGTCGAACGAAACTGACGTCTCGGTATGAGCGGACAAGTACAGCAGACCGTGTTGGTTGTCGAAGACGAGGAAGCGTTCATCGATGCGCTCGTCGTCGGCTTGCAGCGCGAAGGCTTCGGCGTCGAGGTTGCCCGTGATGGTGCTGAAGCGCTGAGCAACTTCGACAAGGTCGACCCCGACATCGTGCTACTTGACGTGATGCTGCCGAAAGTATCGGGCACCGACGTCTGCCGCGAGATTCGCAAGAAGAGCCAGGTGCCGATCATCATGGTGTCAGCGAAAGGTACGGAGATTGACACCGTCGTCGGGCTGGAAGTCGGTGCTGACGACTACATCGTGAAGCCGTACCGAATTCGTGAGCTCGTCGCGCGCGTGAGGGCTGCGCTCCGCCGAAGCACGGTTGGAGCAGATGGAGAACTCGGCTCTTCGTCTGGTGTCACCGTCGGTGACATCTCGATTGATCCGGACCAGCACATCGTGACGGTGCGCGGCAAGTTGACCAAGTTGCCGCTCAAAGAATTCGAGCTCCTCTATGTGCTCATGGCCAATGCGGGGCGTGTAATGACCCGCGACACGCTCATCGATCGAGTGTGGGGCAGCGACTACTACGGCGACACCAAGACGCTGGACGTGCACATCAAGCGCCTCAGGTCAAAAGTAGAAGTTGACCCAGGCAATCCAGTCGCGATCCTCACCATTCGCGGTCTCGGTTACAAATTCGAACGCGCCTGACCGAGCCCCAACGCGCTTGGTGAGTTTCCAACGCGTCTGATCGTCGCCCGCCAGACAAACACTCGCACGTTTGCCACATGGGCCACTGTCGCAACGGAGGACCTACCTGCGAGACGGTCTTACGACACGGTCTCCAGACGGGTGTTACGACATCGTCTCCAGTCGCGCTAGCCATAGCCCCGGCGCGGCAAGTTCTGCCGGGGTCGGAAGTGCTCCATCGCGATCCAACAGTTGGGAGAGACCAAGGTCGCCAGCCCGCTCGACGACACCCTGCACGAAACGTTGGGCTGAGGCGACTCGTTCCGTCGTGATGTCGATGCCGAGCAGTCGCTCGACGAAGACGCGGTCAGACGACTGGGCCACGCGGCGACGGCGTACTGCCTCAGCGATGCGCGCGGCGTCGCCGAGGATTCGAGCAGTCACCTGGTCGACGTGGTGATCGACGAAACCGACGAGCGCGGCAACCGCAGCATCGAGGACGGGCGCCACACGGTCTTGCGCGCCCGAGCGACTTGCTCCGAGCAGCAGCGTCGGGTCTGACAGAAGCGAGTCGAGCATCTTCATCGGGTCGCCCGACGACACGTCGAGGCGAGAGATGCTCTCTGAAATTGAACCCGGGTCGGCACGAAAGCCTCCGGCGAAGTCACGGATTAGGGCGCTCACTGCGTTACACAGTGGTGCCGACGCGAACATCGAGTAGCTGACGAGTTCGTGCGTGAGCGCGTAGATCGCCATGTCGTCGCGCGGAATCGACCACTCGTCGGCGAATGCATCGACGTTCGATACCACGACGAGCAGCCGTCCGTGCGGCTCTCGTGGAAGCGGTAGGTCGTATTGGCCGAACGCATGCACGGCGAGCCGACCAACGAGGTTGCCCACCGACATGCCGAGCATCGACGGTGCGATCATTTTGCTCACGTTGCCGAGCATCGCGAGCATCGGGTCTTGTGTCTCAGTGTCGTCGGGTTTTGGCTCACCGGCATCACCGCTCAGGGCCTTTGCCAGTGAGTCGAAGTAGGGCCTCCATGCTTCGAGCGTCTGCTGCACCCATGTAGCCCTGTTCACCACTTCGACCCGCGAAGCGTCGACTGCGTCGCGAGAAAGAGACTCCGAAACCCTCATGCTCACGATGCGCGCCAGGCCTTCCACAGCGATACGTCGCGAAGGATCGACGTTGTGTTCAGCGACGCCTTGTGTGGCCGACATCAGGGCTGATTGTCGCGCGACGTCCCATTGCAACGGGCCTTGCGAAGACATCGCGCGTTGGAACTGGGCGAACAACGGATTGTTGAACGGGTTCGGCGTCTCGTCGTCTGCCACGCAGCCCAAGGCTATGAGTGTTCGCAAGTACGCTGAATCGCGATGAAGGCCGACCGAGTCGAGCTGAATGACTCACCGCTCAATATCGGTGAGTTGTACGAATGGGCGTTGACTCCCGAGTGCGGAGCGGTGGTGCTGTTCTCCGGCATCGTGCGCGACCATGCAGAAGGCCGCAGCGGTGTCACTGCGCTCACCTACGAGGCATACCGAGAAGTTGCAGTACAGAAGATGCACGAAGTGGTCGCCGAGGCCCGTCGTCGATTTGTTACCGCAGGTCGCATCGCTGTCGTACACCGACTTGGTGAGCTGCAACTGACGGAGTCTTCGGTCGTGGTCGTCGTGTCCGCGCCGCACCGGCCAGAGGCGTTCGATGCGGCCCGCTTCTGCATTGACGCCCTGAAGCAGAGCGTGCCGATCTGGAAGAAAGAAACGTGGGAGACAGGAAGTGACTGGGGCACGAACTCCGTCGCACCGATCTCGCCTCGACGAGTTGCAGACGCAGTGGGTTCAGCATGATGCTCGCAGCAACTTCCGTCACCAGCCTCTTCTTCGCCGCAATCTCCATCTCTGCGGCAGCAGCGCTTGCGTATTTGGTGGCGACCGATTCGCGGCGCTCGCGACCGGTTGACGGCGCAGCACAGTTCCGCCGCCACCTTGATGCGCTCTCCGACGACTCGCGCGGGCACTTGCGCGAGCAGATTCGCATCGCTCGAGAACAGCGCGAAGCGGGAAGGTAACCGTGGCACGCGACCTCGCCATCGACCTCGGCACCGCCAACACCCTGGTGTACAAGCAGGGTGAAGGCATCATCATGAACGAGCCGACAGTGATCGCCAAGAACCGTCGCACCAACGAAGTGCTCGCAACCGGGCACGAGGCGTGGGACATGATCGGTCGTACACCGAGCTTCATCGTGGCGGTTCGCCCGTTGCGAGGCGGTGCAATCACCGACTTCGAGACCACCGAGCAGATGATTCGTCTGCTCCTGAAGCGCGCTGGAGTGTCACGGTTCGCCCGACCCAAAGTGCTCATCTGCGTGCCTTCGGCAATCACCGAAGTGGAGCGCCGGGCGGTCACCGAAGCCACGCGTCGCGCCGGTGCCGCCGATGCGCAGTTGCTTGAACAGCCGATGGCCGCCGCTATCGGAGCCGACCTTCCGATCGAAGAGCCTGTCGGCAACATGGTCGTCGACATCGGCGGTGGCACTACAGAGACTGCGGTCATCAGCCTTGGTGGCATCGTCACGTTGCGCGCCGAGCGAGTCGGCGGCTTCAGCATGGACGAAGCAATCCAAGGATGGGTACGCAAGGAGCACGGTCTTGCCATCGGTGAGCGCACGGCAGAAGAGATCAAGATTCAGATCGGCAGTGCCCAACCCTCGTCAGCCGACCGCGACGCCGAGGTCAAAGGTCGCGACCTCGTGACCGGCTTGCCGAAGACGGTCGTGCTCACTGCGTCGGAGATTCGCGAAGCACTCGACGAAGTCGTCACGCGGATGATCGACTCGGTGAAGGAGTGTCTCGCCGTGACGCCGCCCGAACTGGCGCAAGACTTGCTCACTCGCGGCATTTACCTGGTGGGCGGCGGTGCATTGTTGCGTGGCCTCCCGGAGCGGTTGCAGATGGAAACGAAGGTTCCCGTCCTCATGTCTTCGCAGCCGCTCGAAGCCGTGGTGCTCGGCGCCGGCCACTGCATCGAGAACTACCAGGCACTTCGCGGCATGTTCATGGACGCTCGTCGCTGAGAGCGACGCAGACTGTCGTTGGTGCCAGGGTTCGCACGAGTCGGGGAGTGCCGCGTTGACCGACATTGAACTGTTCGCCGTCAACCTTGTGTTCTGGGCATTGAGCGGAGCTCTCATCGGTTGGAGGTTCGCCACGCGACCCTGGCAACACATTGCGAGTCCGGGGCCTGTCACTCGCTTGAGGAGTTGGGAACGCCGTGAGTGGTACGAGCGGTTGCTTCGCGTTCACAACTGGAAGGACGCACTGCCCGAGGCGGGCACATGGTTCGGCGGCATCAGCAAGCGACGTCTACCCGATCGACGCGAGGGCGGGCTGGCGCGATTTTCTGCGGAATCGTTGCGGGCCGAACGTGTGCATCTCGTCTACATGCCCGTGGTCTTGCTGACGCTCGCGTGGACACGAGGGTGGTTGATCTTGGTCACGCTGGGTTTTGCAGTTGCAGTCAACGTTCCGTGCATCGTGGTTGCGAGATACAACCGGATTCGGCTTGCGCACCTAGCATGACGACGATGTTTTTGCGCGGCCGCCTTCAGTGGTCGCTACTCGCGGTCACTGTCGTGAGCGGTGCACTCGCCTTGTTCTTCGCCCAGCGAAACGACTCCGGTGCCGAGGCGGTGCCAACCACCGTCGCCACGACGACGACCACCACGACCACCACGATTTACCAGCCGCCCATCACCTACGTGGTGCAGCGCGGCGACACGTTGTTCGGCATCGCTCAGAGTTTCCAAGTGAACATGCAGGCGCGCATGGACTTGAACGGCATTTCGAACCCCGATCGAGTCGAGGCGGGCGACGAACTCGTCATGCCTCCGGCGACTGGTTTCGTGCCGGTGGCACCTTCGACAACGATGCTTCCGTAGACGTTCGCGTTACGGTGCCGACTGGCGACGCTGTTCGACGATGTCGACGATGTCGTTCATGATCTTGGAGATCGAATAGTCCTTTGGTGTGTACACGGCCGCGACACCTGCGGCCATCAGAGTCGGCCGGTCTGCGTCGGGGATGATGCCACCGACCACCACCGGCGCAGTGACACCCACACTGCGAAGTTCGCGCAACACGTCGGGGATGAGCGACTGGTGCGATCCCGAGAGAATCGACAATCCGATCACGTCGGGGTCTTCGTCGCGCGCCGACTCGGCGATCTCTCGCGGCGTGAGGCGGATGCCGCCGTAGACGACTTCCATTCCGGCATCGCGTGCGGCGATGGCAATTTGCTCGGCACCGCTGGAGTGTCCGTCCAGACCGGGTTTGGCAACGAGCATGCGCGGCGGTCCGCCGCGGAGCGCACTCGAGCGTCGGGCGACTGCCGCCAGGTCTTCGCTACGCGGGGCCGTGACTCCGCCAACGCCCGTCGGCGCGCGGTATTCACCGAAGACCTCCCGCAACGTTGACGCCCACTCGCCAGTGGTTCCGCCTGCTTTCGCCAGTGCAATGGAAGGTTCCATGATGTTGCGATCGCTCGTCGCTGCGTTACGCAGGTCTATTAGTGCGGCTGCGACGGCAGCAGAATCACGGCCACTTCGCCACTGCTGCACGTCTGTGACGTGCGCCGACTCGACAGCTGGGTCGACTCGCAGGATGTTGTCGTCACCGCCGAGTGGGGACTCCGCTGTCTCGGTGAACGCGTTGACACCGACGACCACCTGGTCGCCGCTCGCGATGCGTCGCGTGCGCTCGGCCATCGACGCAACGAGCCGGCGCTTCATCTCGTCGACTGATGCGTACGCTCCGCCGCGCGCAACGATGTCGTCGAGTTCGGATTTCGCAGCGTCGCGAATCTCGGCAGTGAGTTTCTCCACCACCCGGGAGCCGTCGAGAATGTCGTCGTATTCGAGCAGGTCGGTTTCAAACGCCAACACCTGTTGCATGCGCAGAGACCACTGCTGATCCCACGGTCGCGGCAGCCCGAGTGCCTCGTTCCATGCCGGCAGCTGAACACTGCGGGCTCGAGCCCGCTTGGAGAGCGTCACTGCGAGCATTTCCAGCATGATGCGCTGCACGTTGTTCTCAGGTTGTGCCTCGGTGAGACCGAGCGAGTTCACCTGCACGCCGTAGCGGAACCGCAGCGCCTTCTCGTCGGAGATGCCGTATCGCTCCCTACCGATCCACTCCCACAGTTCGCTCATGGCCCGCAACTTGCACGTTTCTTCGACGAAGCGGATGCCCGCGTTGACGAAGAACGACATCGCACCGAACACCCCGGGGAAGTCGTCGGACGAAACCTGTCCGCTCTGGCGCACCGAGTCGAGCACGTCGATGGCGTTGGCGAGCGCGAACGAGACTTCTTGCACCGGAGTGGCCCCGACCTCTTGTAGGTGGTAGGAGCACACGTTCATCGGATTCCACCTCGGTGCGTGGCGATTCGTCCAGGCGATCATGTCGACGATGATTCGCCGTGACGGCAGCGGCGGGAAAATGAACGTGCCTCGAGACAGGTATTCCTTCAGCACGTCATTCTGCGTGGTGCCTCGCAATTCGCTGCTGCGCACACCTTGTTCTTCTGCGTTGGCAACGTACAGTGCGAGCAGCCATGCAGCAGTGGCGTTGATCGTCATCGAGGTGTTCATGGTTGCTGGAGGAATGTCGCGCATGAGCGCGCGCATGTGGCCGAGGTGCACGACGGGTACCCCGACCTTTCCCACTTCGCCGCGTGCAAGCACATGGTCGGGGTCGTAACCCGTCTGGGTCGGCAAGTCGAACGCGACCGACAGACCGGTCTGACCCTTGGCGAGGTTCGTGCGGTACAGATGGTTCGACGCTTCGGCCGATGAGTGTCCCGAGTAGGTACGCATCAACCACGGCTCGTCGCGTCGGCGTGCCGAGCGAGCGTCGGTCATGAGCTCAAGGCTAAGGACGGTTCAGCCGCGCTGGCCGACCGCCACCTCGAGCCGCGCAAGATACTCGGCGCGCGGCACCGTGATTCCACCGAGGCTCTCAAGGTGCGGAGTGTGCCACTGCGCATCAAGCAGCAGCATCTTGGCTGAACGCATGACGTCGACGAGAGCCATAAGAGCGACCTTCGAGGCATCCCGCTCGAGGTGGAACATCGACTCACCGGCGAAGAACTTGCCGATTCGTACACCGTAGAGACCGCCGACGAGCACGCCGTCATCGTTGAATGTCTCCACGCTGTGGGCCCAGCCAAGCTCGTGAAGTCGGCAGTACTCTTCCACGAAGCGCGCGGTGATCCAACGACCGTCTTCGCCATGGCGCGAGGCGCACCCCAGCATGACGCGATCGAAACACGAATTGATGCGCAGGTGGTAGCGCCGGGCGCTGCGCCGCATGGAGCGTGTAACGCGCAGTCCATCAAGCGGGATAATGCATCGTTGCGCTGGCGACCACCAAAAAAGCGTTCCGTCACCGACTGCACGTTCCATCGCGAACAGCCCGTGCTTGTAACCGTCAATCAACGTGGCTACGTGAAGGTCGGCGCCCTGCCCGATGAGGTCGTCGTCTTCCGGCCAGTTGTCCACCGCCGGCCACTGGTAGGCGCACTCGCCGACAGATTCGGGTGTCCGATCCCAACCCGAGGTCGCGCGCAGCAGCGCGAGATCGCCCCAGCGCGAGTCGTGCCCAGAAGTTCTAGTACTCGTAGAAGCCGGCCTTGGTCTTGCGGCCGAGACGTCCCTTGGCGACGAGCTCACGCAGCATCGGTCGTGGCGCGAAGTTCTCGTGGCCGAACGACGCATGCAGTGTCTCGAGGATCGACAGCGAAGTGTCGAGACCGACCAAGTCGAGCAAGGCGAACGGCCCCATCGGGAAGTTGCACCCACCTTTCATCGCCGTGTCGATGTCGGCCATCGATGCGGTGCCGTCTTCGAACATGCGCACTGCGTTGTTCAAGTAAGGAAAGAGGAGTGCGTTGACGATGAATCCGGCTCGGTCAAGCACGTGGACGCCGTCTTTTCCGATCGTCGACACGAACTCGGCAGCCCGACGGATGGTCTCGTCGCCTGCGGTGACGGGTCGGACGACCTCGACGAGCGGCAACACCTGGGCGGGGTTGAAGAAGTGGATTCCGCAGACACGCTCGGGATTCTTCACGACCTTGGCCATCTCGACGACGGGCAGCGTGCTCGTGTTGGTGGCAAGTACTGCGCTCGGGTTCGTCACTGCGTCGAGATCACGGAAGAGTCGTTGTTTGGTCTCCAGGTCTTCGACAACCGACTCAATGAGGAGGTCACAACCGCTCAGCGCCGCGAGGTCGGTCGTCGTCGAGATATTGGCGAGGATGCGGTCGCGCTCGGACGCATCGAGCTTGCCTTTCTCCACTTGTCGAGCGAGGCCTGCTGCCACGCCGTTTACCGATGCGGTCGCCGATGCTTCCGACCGCGCACGCAGGATCGCCCGGACACCCGCGCGGGCTACGACCTCTGCGATTCCGCCGGCCATGATGCCCGAACCGAGAATCCCGACGGACTTGATCGGTGCACCGCTCACTACGCCAAAGCGTAATCGTCGTGGCCGTTGCAGATGCAGTCGGCGACCGTTCACACGGTGCTCACCTCGCGTTCACCACGTTGTCAGTCGCGTGACGATCGTGTTCGGTACCGTACAGGCGATGTCCGGCCTCGAAATCTCGTCGCTCCTCGACGACGACCGGCGCGTCGTGCCGCTGTTTGCGGTGCACAATTTTCGTGACCTCGGTGGGTATCCAACGGTTGATGGTCGCGAGACCCGTTGGCGGAGGCTCTTTCGGGCTGACGGTCTCTACCGACTGACACCCGACGACGCGAGGCGCGTGATCGAGCTCGGGGTTCGCACCGTCGTCGACCTGCGCACCGACAACGAGGTGAAGGCGCGCGGCACGTTCCCGGTCGCCGAACACGATGTGGCATACCACCATCTGCCGATCATCGACGCGACATGGGGAGAAACTTCCACCCCTGAGATCGACGACGTCGTCGAGTTTCTGGTGTGGGCCTACCGAGAGATGCTCGCCGAGGCGTCACCACGCTTTGCCGATGCAATGAGATTGCTGGCAGAAAGCGACGTTTTGCCGGCAGTGTTTCATTGTGCGGCAGGCAAGGATCGCACCGGGATTCTCT
>Ga0214917_10006962_pt1 | contig 11591 bp, 9 predicted proteins | sample LL_1208_BB_MetaG_FD_177983 | JGI IMG/M metagenome (GOLD analysis project Ga0214917, IMG submission 177983) | Freshwater microbial communities from Lake Lanier, Atlanta, Georgia, United States - LL_1208_BB | ecosystem: Environmental > Aquatic > Freshwater > Lake | place: USA: Georgia | collected...
AGGAGCGACAGACCGACGACGTCTTTCCAGTTCGACTTTCCCTCGTGACCTACCGGCTTCGGTTCGGAACGCTGGCCCTTCGGGTCGCCCCCGGTGTGAAATGCCTGCATGGAGAACCATGCTGCCGGGATACAGGCAACCGCCGATAACAACAGCATATTCTGCGTTCCGAATTGCCTCACGACGTTGGCCGTTGTCAGGCCGCCCGCGATCGCCCCGATCGATGAGATGCCGCAAACGGGGCCATTCAATTTGCGAGCCTCGGCGGCGGAAACACTGCTGTTGATGTAGGACCAGTACTGCTCAATGATGAGGACGACGTAGGCCTCGCGCAATACGTACAGCATGGCGGACGCGAACTGAAAGCCAGCGCGATGCGCAAGATACCCGGCCGCGATCAGGGCCCCCGAACCCACCGTCGTCAGGAAGAGGGTCCGCCTGGCGCCAAAACGACCCAGCAGTATCCCGTAAATGTAGAGGAATCCGACGACAGCGAACGGCATGAAAAGGGTCGCGACAGGAACCGCGTCCTTGCCAAACTCCGCGATGAAAAGCGAAGTCGCGGAACTGCGAATGAACTCGTAACCGAGTAGAAGGAAAAAAGCCGCGATCGCCATGAACAACGACGCGCGGATACCAGGCTTTGACCAGTCAAGGTAGCGTTTCATGGCACCATTATTGCTCAGAAAGCGCCAATTGAGGAGGTAAAACCATGAGAAGTATGATTCCCTGGCGCAGCAGCAGTGTGTTCGACCGTGTCTTCTCTGACTTCATGGACGAGCTTTCCTATTCGGTGGGCACCCCAGGCCGTCAGCTGCTCAAGCTGGACGCAGAATTCACGCCACGAGTCGACGTGCGGGACTTGAAAAAAGAAATCGTGGTTTCCGCAGAGCTCCCCGGCATGGAGGAAAAAGACGTTCACGTCATCCTGAACGATGACCGGTTGACCATCAAGGGCGAGAAAAGGGCCGAGCGCGAAGGCGGCGACGCCGACCGGCATTATGTTGAACGCTCGTATGGCGCCTTCAGCAGGACCATTCCCCTGCCTGCCTCGGTAGACCGGGACAAATGCGAGGCGACATTCAAAAATGGAGTTCTCAAAGTGACGCTGCAAAAAACAAAAGAAGCGCTTGCGCCGGGTCATGAGATTCCAGTGAAGCACTGACCGGATTGTTGTTGTTCAGCCGCGGCGCCCGTGCTTGAACCAGTAGTAAGCCACCGCCGCCGCGGTCACCAGCAAAAACATCCAAAATCCACGCATCATACCGCTGGCGCGACGGGTGGATGCCAGTTCCTCCATGATCTCGCCAAGATTCGTGACCGGCATCTGATGCTCCATGGCGGGCGCCGGATGATGCGGGATCAGCTCGATTGGACTTGGCTTGCCCGACGACCCGACAGGGACCGCGCCGGGTGGCAATCTCGTGAGCAGGTTTTGCCAGGCTCCGGAAAGCGCGGCGTCGAACCGGGCGGCGTCGAATCCGGCGATGTGCGCCGCGACTTGCGGAGGAAACTTGTAACGCTCTACGAGCAGGATCGCCTCGCGCTGCTCCCCGGGCAGGCATCGCAGCAACTCGTCGAGCCGGAGGAGATCAGGCCGCGCTCCGTCAACGGAAAGGGCCGGATTTCGCAGCGCCGGCGTTTCAGCGCGCCATGACTCCGCCGCGAGGATCCGGGCCTCCCGGAAAAGAAACGCACGGGCATCCTCGGCCGACTCGATTCGACCGCCCCCGGAAATAGATTCCGCGAGCGCCTGGCAAGCATCCTGAACCAGGGCCGTCGCCTTCATGACGTCTCCAGTCATGCGCATGCAATAGTCAAAAAGCCCCGGGCGAAAAGCCCTTATGCGCGTTGCAAGCGTATGGGACTCATTGCGCAGCATCGCCCACCTGCGCCGGGGGAGCCACCGGGCCGGCCTTCGGGTTCAGGCCGAAATCCATCATGCCGAACCAGCATGCCGCGTAGATGAAACCACCAAGGATACCCATGTTCTGGATGACGCGATCAACATCCTGCTGGATGAACCCCATGTTACGAAGCGCGACCATCGTGATGAGAGCCATGACATGCAAACCACTATAGAAGCGGACACTATGACTCAGGATTGGACGCCTCTTGATGCTGCGGCGCAGGGCATTGCGGACGGAGCGCCAGCCAACCAGGACAAACAGGAAGTCCGTCGGCCAGAACAGCCAGAGATTCGCGTTGTGATGCAAATCCGTGTGGCGCGAGAACATCCATGAGGCCACTTGCAGCGTACCGAGCGTCCCTGCCAACAACGCCCAGCCAGTCAATCCAATTCCAAGGCATGCCTGCGCAACGTGCACGAGCAAACGATGACTCGCGTCAAGTGTGTTCCACGCGATGCGACCAGTCCACTGCTCTGGCGTATTGAAGGACAGGATGCGCCTGATCCCGCCAACACCAATCATGGCGACGAAAAAGAAGAAAACCGGGATACCGAACAGGATCTGGGCCACAATAAAACTGTTGCGATCGCCGCTCGGAGCGTCAGGAAGTCTTACCAGCTCTTCGGTACCATCGAGCAACATCTTCCCGCCCGGGACCGGCTGCCCGTTGTCGTCAAGTGCCGGCATGTTCATCAGGTACTCGCGCAATTTCGGCGGGAAAAACATCTCATCCCAGCGGGATATTTTCCGGTCGACGTCACTGTTCATCAAGACATCGAGACCGAGACCAACCACCGGATTGTCGTTCAGATAGTGACGCACATACCAGCGCCATGCCTTTCCACTGGATTCCGCATCGTACTTCGACTTGACCGCTCCCCCGAGAGCCTCATCCAGATAGTCCCTGGGCTTGGTGGCGCAATTGTTCGTGAAATACTGGTAGGGATACCGGACATTTTCCGGTCGCATGTTCCAGGCAATGCGGTCGAGCAGCTTCTTTTTCTGCGCCGCGGTCAGGTTGACACGTTCCTGCCATACAGGCCGCATCTCGTAGTTCCGGTAATGCTCGATGGTCCTTGAATAGCCTTGTACGCCGACGCGGTATATCAGGATTCCCTGGAAGAACTTGAGAGCGAAACCAGGGTCCGCGAAATCGAACATCCCCCAGTTGTAAACGGCATCCTGCCCGCGGCGTGAATCCACAACCCGGATCATCGTATGACCGAATCGCGCGTAGATCTGGTCGCCAATGCCCACGGTCATCAAATAAATCTCAACGGGATCGTCGCTGGACGACGCCACGGAGGACACAGCGCCCCCGTCAGGAAAACCGGCAGCGGCAGCACGGCGCCGGATATTGTGGACAGCCACTTTCTCACGTATGCCCCTTGTCCCTGTTGTCGCGCTTGACCAGCCGGTCTCGCAGTTCCAGCCGGGCATGACGTCTGGCCTTCGCGTCCTCCATCCTTTGGATCTCCTCCGCTGTCCCGGGCTTGATTTGCGGTATCGGGGTCGCCCGGCCAAAACTGTCGAGCGCCACAAACGTCAGGTAAGCGCTGGCCGTATGAAATTTCTCGCCTGTGAGCGGGTTCTCTGCCGTGACGCGAACTCCGACCTCGCAACTTGTCGTCGAAGTGTAATTGACAGCCGACTTCAAAGTAACAATCCATCCAAGGCGAATTGGGGAAATGAAATGCATGGCATCGATGGATGCCGTCACCACAGTCTTGGCGGCATGCCGCATGGCGCAAGTCGCCGCGGCGATATCCACCCATGACATGACGACCCCGCCAAAGACAGTACCCAGCGCGTTGGTGTGCTGCGGCAGAACCATTTCCGTCATTTCGACCCAGCTTTCGGCCGGAGATTTCACTTTATCCGTTGATGGCATCGAGTCCTCCCGGGTTGGCCATGGTCAATGTCGCGGCGGGCTGGCGGGCATCGTAGATCTCAACGCGATTCTTGCCGTTTTTCTTGCCGGCATACATGGTCTCGTCCGCCATGCGCAGCAATTGTTCCTTCGACGTCGCGTTCTCGGGAAAGGCGGCCAGACCGACGGAAACCGTCACCCGCACCTCCTGGCCGCCGGATGTACGGAACTTGTGCGCGGCGACGCGCTCTCTCACGCGCTCGGCGATGGCTGTTCCCGTCTCGACTGAGGCGCCCAGCAAGACAAGGACAAACTCGTCGCCACCATAGCGGGCGACAATGTCCACCTCGCGGACAGCGTCCTTGATCACTGTACCCATCTCACTGAGCATGGAACTGCCGGACAAATGCCCGTGATTGTCATTCACGGTCTTGAATGCGTCGACGTCCACAAACAGCACACAAAATCTGGTGCCGAAACGAGTCGCCCTGCGAACTTCAATGTCCAGGGCCAGGTCCAGGTAACGGCTGTTGTAGAGTCCTGTCAGGTCGTCCCGGTAAAGTTCCGTTCTGGCGTCCTCAAGCTCAAACAGGCGGCGCGCGTGACCGGCAAAAGACTGGATGGCGACATCCAGCAACGCGGTCCGCAATTCCCCGATGGTCACATCGGGGAGCCCCGGTTGACGTCCGGTCGTCCCGGAACTGCGCGCCACCCATTTCGCGCGCCACGTCTTGGCTGCCAGGACTGATTCACGCAGGAAAACAACGAGCCAGCGTCCGCCATTGGCGGAAACCGCGATGAACTGTCCAGCGCCAACGAGTACCTGACCCGGAGGATTGAACGCGCATTCATCGAGTTCCGCCTCGACCAGGGCGCAGGCGTCAATGCATTCGACACCAGATAAAATTCGAGCGCCTGGTATCCTGAACTCGCCCCGCGTCCACGAGTCGACCTTGGCGGGTCGCGGCGGTTGCTGGAACCACCAGACATCAAAAACCTCAATGCAGGACTCGCGAAGCAGATGCTCACCGAAAGCGCGAATCAGCTCCGACAGCCGCCCTGCGGAGGTCATGGCGAGAGCAAGCTCACGCGCTGGTCCGGTTATAGTCCGATCGAAATCCATAATTCCTTGAGTTCCTGGCTGAACATCAAATGCGCGACGGCCCCGGCAGCCAGGAACGGACCAAATGGCAGCGCCGTCTTGCCGTCCAATTTGCGATTCCAAAGCATAACACTGATCCCCACGAGCGAGCCACTGACAGATCCGATGAGGATCACCGGAAAAATCGCCTGAAAGCCCAGCCAGCCGCCTATTCCGGCCAGGAGCTTGACGTCGCCAAACCCCATTCCGGTCTCGCGCCGGATCAACCAGTATGTCCACGCGACGGCATACAGGACACCAGCCCCGAGGATCGCGCCGTAGAGCGAACTGCGCCAGGTCAGGTCCGGATGCAGAGCTACAACGACAGGCGCGGTCAGCACGAGTCCAACGCTCAAGACGTCAGGGATGATCATCAGACGCAAATCAATGACCGCCGCCACAACAAGTATCGAGCAGAAGACGATCGCGTGGAGGAACCGCAATGCCTGAGCGTGGTCCAGGACCAGGACGCGTCCGGCACCATCCGCGACTTCCAGAAACGGAAACCGGTGAAAGATCAGGGCGAACAACAAGCCAGTACCAAACTCCACAACCGGGTACTGCCATGACAGGCGCGCCCCGCAACAACGCGCCTTGCCCATCAGGATGAAAAAACCCAGAACGGGTATGTTCAAGTACCACGGAATCATCGCGCCACAAGCCGGGCAGTGTGATCGCGTGTTCTTGAAGAAAGTCCCGGCGGGAATCCGCAGAATGCAGACGTTCAGGAAGCTGCCCACGACCAGCCCCAGCAGGAAAACAACGAGCATCATTGCGACCGCAACTGGATTCAAAGGCGGATTATCCTAAAATAATCGATGTTTATCCTCGCAAACTCCTTTATAACCATAAAAGCACTTTTGGCACACTCAAATGACACCGTTTATTGACATGCAGCGTCTGCTGGCCGGCTTTGCCGCTGTCGGATTCTTGTGGCTGATCGCCGGACGCGTTCCCGCGATGCGACATCTGGTCGATTCGTCCGCGCCATATTTCACCCGGGTGGCCGACCGCATAGAGGTTGCGGGCAATCACGTGACCAGGCTCGACATGTTGCCGGGACGCGTCGCAGTCATTTGTGAATTCCTTAACGATCGCGGAATCACGGAGTATTTTGTCGACGATTCCGTCTACCTTGGTTCGGGTCCGGCCAAACATCGGATGATGGAGGGTTGCTGGCCAAAAAGACAGAACGCTCACGCTGCCGACGGCTTCATTGACGAATCAAAACAAGGCGCTTTCGCCAATTGCGAGCACAATCTCCTGGCCAGCGGAGTGATCCATGTCACTTGCGGGCGTTGATCAGGTCATCATACCTCTCGCCGAGTCCACGCTCATTTTTTGGCTGGGTGGTTGCCTCGTGTTCTTCCTTGGAACGAAAGCACGATGGTCAGGCGTATCCTCAATCCGCTCAATGCCGTGGACCACCACCTTTGGCATGCCACTCGGTCTTGGCCTCTTCATGCGATATGCCTTCGAACTCACAACAGGCAGCAGCCTCGTTGCCGATGGACTCTCGCTCCTGTGTGCGGCCGCAGGAGTACCAGTGTGTATCCGCGCGGCGCGCGATTCACGGAATGAGTGGCGCCCGGCACTGACGCTGCGACTGCTTTGGTTCCCGGTCCTTTGGCTACCTCTGGCTTGGTTGTGTGTCGTGTACCCGGTCATCGATGGTGACGCGAAAGAGATCTGGTTCTTTCACGCCAAGATGATTTTCTACGGAAAAGGCATCAACCCGGGGGCCGGGTTCCAGGACATGGGAGTTTTTTTCAGCCATCCCGACTATCCGAAGCTGGTCCCCGCGCTGGCTGCATCGGTCGCCAACTTCGCCGGCTCGTGGAATGACTATCTGCCCAAATACGCGGTCGCGCTCACGTGGGCGCCTCTATTCTGCTTCCTGGCGGATATTCCCGGAAGAGGGCGGTGGATTGACGCCATGCTGATGTTGATCGCGACGGTCTCAGGCGCTGGCTTTTTGCTCTACAACGGTTACATGGATGGCTTGGTAGCAGGATGGTGCGCGGGCTTTGCCGGGGCGACCTGGCTGATGGCCAGGCAGCAAGAAAACCCCGAAAATCCCGGCACGGCTCCAGGAGAGTCCGGGATTCTTGCTGCCTTTTGCGGATTCGCGCTGGCAGTGATCCTCAATCTCAAGTTCGAGGGCCTGCCATTGACGGCGATCCTGCTGGTATCGACAATGGTGTTTTTCCGTCCTCCGGGTTTGCGTCTTCCCGCGCTCTGTCTGGCGGTCTTGCCGGGCCTCGTGACATTCATCATTTGGCGACTGCAATGCTTTCGATGGAATCTACTCAACGACATGGCATCTGACCCCGGGGCGGCCTGGGCGCGGTTATTGAAGCGTGTGAATGAACCAAAATCCTGGCAAGAGCTCGATCGCGCATTTTCCTCCTTCTTTTTGCCTTGGTGGATATGGCTGCCGGCAGGGATTCTGATCGCCTTGACGTTCAGGGACAACCGGCGAGACCCGTCGCTGAGGCAAGTAGCGTCCGTATTTTTGGCTTCCAGCGCCTACGCCGCTTTCCTGTTTCTCGTCTACATGACGACTCACCATGATCTCGCGTGGCACTTGAAGTTCTCCGCATTGCGAACCCTCCTGCCTGCCCAGACCTTGATGCTTGTTGCCTTTGGCTGCGTGGTCATCAGGTACGCGGAAGCCTCGCGTCGATGAACAGGAAGATTTTCCAAACCAGCCCGGTCAACTGGGGGAATGTCGCTGTTGCTGTCGTCTCCGCCGTGCTGCTCACACGCCTGAAGTGGTCGTTTTGGATCGATGAAACAGGAATGATCGCGGAGATCAAGCAACCGTTTGCCTCCATGGTCCGGGATTACACCGAAGTGTTCCCGATGCTGTCCGTTTACGAAGTGATGATGTGGGCATGGGGCAGGATATTCGGGTATTCGGAAGTATCCATGCGCCTGCCCTCGGTGATTTTTGGCGGGATCGCGGTTTACAACCTGAATCGCAGCGTTCAACGGCTTTCGCCACGAATCAACATTGCCATCCCGTCTCTGGTCCTTCTGAGCATGGAGCCCGTGACCGGTTTCATTGTCAGCGCCAGGCCATACGCGATGGGACTCGCAGCACTGTCCCTCTGTTTACGCTATTGGGTGAATTACACCTTTGATGGATCACCCGGGAGTTGGTGGAACTTTTGTGTTTGGGGTGCCGTGAGTTCCTGCATCAAAGTCTTCGCTGTCGAGACTCCGCTGACCCTCATTGGCGTGTCCATGCTTCACAACCCAGGTCCATGGGAGGGCCGCTGGGCAAGGCTCATGGCAGGTCTGAGCATCATCATCGCGCCATTGCTGGCGCAAGCACCGGTGGTGATGCATTTCATGAACCGGTCATCGATTCACTCTTACCGCGGACAATTACCGGCTACACAACTGCTCGACTTTCTTGTTTATTCCCTGGTTCCGCCGGTGGTGATCGTCTTGATGGCCACAGGCCTCACACTTGCCAGCCTTCGCGGGTCCAAACCCATTTCAACTGGAAACACCGGATCCGTGCAAACAGCCGCAACGGGAGTCCTCGCGCTGTGCGTGCCACTCGCGCACTTTGTCCTGTACAAGGCAACCGGGGCTTTCGTCGTGCACAGCAACTACATCATCGCCGCTTACATGCCCGCTGCCTTCTGCAGTTCAGCCTGCATTGCCCGATGGGTGCGCCCGGCAAGGTGGCGTCACCTGGCCGGGCTGCTCCTGGTCATTACAGCGACTTTCAACATAGTCACCAAGGTGGAGCCAGAAAATTGGCGCCGCGGGATCAACCTTGCAAACGCGACATACCGCTCACGCAATGACGTCGTCCTGTTGCAGGCCGGATTTTATGAGAATGCCTTCGCGGAGTTGCTGGATTACCCGTTGCTCTCTGGACCTGGGATCGCCTATCCGGTCCTCGGAAACGTTGCAGCAATCCCTTCCAACCTGTCAGAACCATCGCGCAAATACCTCGAAAAAATCATCAATCGCCATAAAATCGATCGCTCACGACTCCCCTTGATCATTGTCGCGAGGAGCCCGTCCGCACTCGTTGCACAGTACCTGGCGGACCGCCTGAAACGACGATTGAGCTCCTTGGAGCAAGACGGCATTATCGTTTTCGAACTGTATTGACGGCTCAAAACGATTTATAACTGTATCTGGCTTTTCATTGGCATTTAAATCGCGGGTAACCCTGCAGGAGGGCACGGCTGGCCTTGAAACAAGTTGAACTTGAAAAACTTGAATGGCCCGTGTTGCTGGAAACCCTTGCGGCATTCAGCCAGACTGACGATGGCCAGACGCTGTGCCTTGAACTCCAACCGGATCTTGAACGCGCGGAGATCGAAGGCCGGTGGAACGATGTCTCTTCCCTGAAAGAGATTGTCCGTCAAGGATATCGCGCGCCGATCGGGGATTTGCCCCCCATGCGCAGGATCTTCCGTGCTCTCGGCCTTGGCCAGATCCTGGGCGGGGTCGAGTTGCGGCAGGTTTTGCAGCTGCTGCAGGCCACCCAGAAGGTTCACGGATTTTGCGTGAACTTCGCCGCGAAATCGTCGACTCTCGCGCGGCTGAAAAACCAGATCTACCCGGTGCCGAAGTTGATGACGGCGATCGACCAGGCCGTCAGCCCCGACGGGACACTTCTCGATGACGCTTCTCCTGAACTGGCGTCCATTCGCCGCAAGAAGATTTCCCTGGCAAAACGGATCGAGGAACAGATCAAAAAAGTCCTGCGCGAGGCCAGCGTCGAGCAGTACCTGCAGGACGATTTTTTCACAGTCCGCAACGAGCGTTACGTGGTCCCGATCCGCCTCGACGGCCGCGGGCGCGTCCCGGGGACCATCATTGATACCTCAGACAGCGGACAAACGCTGTTCCTTGAGCCTACCAGCGTCGCGCCGTTGAATGGCGAATGGCTGGAAAACCAGCTGGCAGAAAAACTTGAAATTCTGCGCATCTTCAAAACACTGAGTGGACTTGCCGCGACGGAACTCGACACCATGCGTGTCGACTACGATGAACTGGTTCAACTGGACTTCATGACAGCGCAGGCGGGTCTCGCGATCCAGTTGGACGCTAATCCGGTGGAACTGGCGGACGAGCCCGTGCTGGACCTGCGGGCGGCTCGCCATCCGTTGATTCGCAAGGCACCTGAACTGCCCGCCGGGCAGGAAAGTTCTGACGGCATCGAACCTGCGGGTGAAGCCGCGCCCGTGCCACTGACCCGGATGAAGAACACGGCCGTGCCGAATGCCGTCAGCCTGTCTGGAGCCCAAAGTTGCCTCGTCATTTCTGGACCCAACGCAGGCGGCAAGACCGTCGTCCTGAAGACCGTGGGGATACTGCATTTGATGGCCAAGGCGGGACTCCTCGTTCCGGCCGACCGGGCTTCAAGGATGTTCCTGTTTGACAAGATTTTCCTGGAGCTGGGCGACGCGCAGAATCTGGCCGCCAGCCTGTCGACGTTTTCCGGACACGTGCTCGGACTCAAACCGATACTCGACAAAGCCGGTCCACGGGATCTTGCCCTGCTGGATGAGCTGGCAGTCGGCACGGAACCTCAAACCGGGTCCGCGCTGGCCCAGGCCGTGCTGGAGGTCCTTGCGACACGAGGCACAACCACACTTGCGACAACCCATTATGACAGCCTCAAGGGACTCGCGTCCGTTGACAGTCATCAGGGCGCGGGGAAGTTCCGCAACGGGTCGATGGAATACTCAATAAAAACGATGCGTCCGACCTACAAACTTATCCTCGACGTGCCGGGCCAGAGTTACGGGCTCGAGGTCGCGAGTCAGATCGGCCTGCCAGCGTCCGTGATTGAACGCGCCAAGGCGCTCCGGGGAACCAGCGCGTCCACGCTCGAGCACGCCGTCAACCAATTGCTGGCGGCGCGGGAAGAGACGGAAAGCATGCGCGGGGAACTTCGGCGGAAGGAACTCGCCGCCGAGGAGGCACTGGCCCGCGTCGAAAGCGAGCGTAAAGCCCTCGAGGAGGCACGGCGGGAAGCCGCGCGCAAGGCTGCGCGAAACCAGGAAGATGAGATCGAGGCAATGCGCGAGAGTGTTCGCGAACTGCAGGACCAATTGAAGGCCGCGCTCAAGGCCTTGCGCAAGGCTGAGTCGGGGAACGTGCAGCAAGCCATCGAGACGGCAGCGGGAATCGCCATCGCGTCAGGCGAGAAGATGCGTCAGTTTGACCAGAAAACCCGCGATATTATCGGACGGGGGCGCGAAGGCGAAGTCCTTCCTGGCCGAGTCATGCATCCTGGCGAGACCCTGCGTACAGGGCAAAAGGTCTTTGTTGTCCCATTGCGCAAGGAAGGACAGATCCTGAGGCCCGCGGAGGGTGAGACCGCTCCCGCGGAGGTGCAGGTGGGGCTCGTCAAATTGCGCGTACCAGCGCACGACCTGCGATTGCTTGAGGATTCCGGCGGCGCAGCGCGTGGAAATGCGGCCCCTCCTCCAAAGTCGCGGGGTATGAACCCGCTGAATCCGCCCCCGGAGATACCGGCGCTTGTTCTGCAAACACCAACCAATACGCTGGACCTTCGTGGAATGGACGCGGAAACGGCCATGTCAAAGACCCTGGATTTCATAGACAAGGCCTTGCTGCGAGGAGAAGGCGCCATCGTGATCGTTCACGGACACGGGACGGACCGACT
>Ga0214917_10006963_pt1 | contig 11590 bp, 7 predicted proteins | sample LL_1208_BB_MetaG_FD_177983 | JGI IMG/M metagenome (GOLD analysis project Ga0214917, IMG submission 177983) | Freshwater microbial communities from Lake Lanier, Atlanta, Georgia, United States - LL_1208_BB | ecosystem: Environmental > Aquatic > Freshwater > Lake | place: USA: Georgia | collected...
AATATCTAAAATGGATATTTCCATTTCTTTTGGCTTTTTCTTTTGAGGAAGAGCCACTGTTTTTTTCTCTAGGACTTTACCTTTTTGCTTTTCTGTCGTCATGGTAAACTTTTCGATTTTAATGAAATGTATACCCCTGCTCGCAGCCAAGAGTCTTATTTTAGCCACTAAGCAGAGCCACAACACAGGATCAGGTACAGGACCAAAACGGTCTTTCATTTCAAGAGTTATATTTTCAATCTCATCAAACTGGGAAGCTTCGCCTAGCCTATGGTATATTTCCATTCTAAGACTTGGTTCATTTATATAGGTATCAGGAAGTCTTGCATCAAAGCATGTTTCTATTTTTGTCTCTAGGAAGGTAATGGGAAGATTTTTTTTGATTGCATCTACTGTTTTTTTCAAAAGCTTGCAATAAAGGTGAAACCCTATAGCAGAAATTTGACCTGACTGCTGCACACCCAAAATATCACCAGCCCCGCGAATTTCAAGATCCCGCATAGCTACCTTCATTCCTCCTCCATGACCTGAAGACTCTATAAGTGCTTGCAGTCTTTTTCTAGCTATCTCAGGAAGTCTTTGCCCTTTGCTGGTGAGAAAGTAGGCATAGGCTGTACGATTCCAACGTCCCACTCTACCTCTAAGTTGATATAGATCTGCCATTCCGAATTGATCTGATTTATCAATTAAAATGGTATTGGCATTAGGTATGTCTACCCCATTTTCTACGATCGTAGTAGCAATCAAGACATCTGAGTTCCCACTTTTAAAAGAATGAAATACCGCATCTAGTTCATCAGCAGACATTTGGCCGTGACCTACTACAATTTTTGCTTGGGGTACTAGTTTTTGTAGTTCCTCTTTCACTTGAAAAATACTCTCCACTCGATTGTGGATGAAATAAGACTGTCCATCTCTTGAAAGCTCTCTTAAAAGAGCGTTCTGTATTACTGGGGCATCTCTTTCTGCTAAGATACTTTTGATGGGAAGTCTATCCTGGGGGGGAGTATTAATTACCGATATTTCTCTTGCGCCTATCAGAGAAAGATATAAGGTTCTTGGAATAGGTGTTGCAGATAGTGTTAAGCAATCTACCCCTACTTTAGCTTTTTTTAAATGTTCTTTAGCTCTTACACCAAAGCGCTGCTCTTCATCAATAATGATGAGACCGAGATTTTTAAATTGCACGTCATCGCTCACAATACGATGGGTGCCTATTAAAATGTCCAAGGTTCCATCTTGCACTTTTTTTAAAGTTGCCTTGATGTCTTTAGTAGACATAAATCTTGAAATCATTCCAATTTCCAACGCGAAATTAGACATCCTCTCTTTGAAATTCTCAAAATGTTGCAATGTGAGAATTGTAGTGGGAACAAGCACTGCCACTTGTTTTTTTCCATCCATTACCGCCTTGAATGCGGCTCTCATAGCTACTTCGGTTTTACCATATCCCACATCTCCACAAATAAGACGGTCCATTGCCTTCGCTGAGATCATGTCTTTTTTTATTGATAGAATAGCTTGGATTTGATCTTCAGTTTCGGTAAAAGGAAAATCTTCCTCAAATAATACCATCTCTTCAGAGTCTTCTGGGCAAGAGAATCCACCATGAATTTCTCTATTAGCTGCTCGCTCGAGAAGCTCTTTGGCATAACCAATAATTGATTTTTGAGCTTGTATACAGGTTTTCTGCCATTTAGAAGATCCCAAGGAGCTCAATGTGGCAGGAGTTTCTGAGGAACCAATATAGCGGCTTACCAAATGAGATTGAGAAATAGGCACATATAATTTACTTTTTTCTGCATACTCAATGATTAAAAATTCAGCATCAGCTCCTAAGTGATTTTTTTGAGTTTCGATACCAAGAAATTTTCCAATACCGTTATGAAAATGAACCACTATATCACCTGGTGTTAGCTCATGAAATTCAGAGGCCGGTGTGTGATAAGTACTTCTCCATTTTTGCCTTCTAGCTTTATATCGATGGGTAAGTTCAGTCTGGGGTAGAAGAGCGAAGTAAGTATCACTGAGAATAAAACCAGATGTTAAGTAACCCCTGTGATACGAAGTTTTGATTGGAAGAGTTAAATTTAGGTGATGGATACGGTCTTTTAATTTTTTTTCCTCAGCCTCTGAAGAACTTAATATATGAAGATCAAGAGGGACATTAGTAGACCGAGACAGGGAAAGTAGAACTTCATCCGAGGAAGAGGCTTCTTTATTTTCACTTAAGGAAAAAAAATCGGTGATTCCTACAAATGGATGTTGCCAGCGATGTGCTTCAAAAGATTGACCAATACATTCAAAAGAGAGTTTTTGAAGAGGATTTTTGCCGGAATAGAATTTTCTTCCACTTCGTTCTTTGATATGTATAGGTGAGAGCTGCTCTATGGGGAGCTCAGAGAGGAAAATTTTCTGAAAATGATCTGTCCTTGCTAAATGATCCTCAAAGGATGAGAAAAAAAGAGTTTTGCTGCCAGGTAAGCTTTGTAAAGAAGTGTAGTGGTCTTCTAGCGACAATAACTCATTAAAAACAATAAGTGTATTTTCTCCTAGATAATCCCAAAGTAAAGAGGGATGGTCTTCAGCCTTTAAAAGTTCCCATTCCGAAGCTGGACTTATGAAAAGACTAGGTACTTTTTGTATTGATTTTTGTCCTACCGGATCGTATGTCCGTATTTGCTCTAGAATGTCTCCAAAAAAGTCAAGACGATAAGGTTCAGTAGCAGATACAGGAAATATATCAATAATACCTCCACGGACGGCAAACTCACCTTTGTCAGCAGCTACAGGCATTTTTTTATAGCCAAGCTCTAGCAGAAAAGAAGGAATGCTCTCAAAGGAGATCTCATCTCCTTTATGCCAAAGCCTACAAAGACGCTGCAATGTATCGGGGCTAACTGTTTTTTGTAAAAGGGATTGTAAAGAGCAATGGATTATCTTAGTAGATGAGCTAAAATTTAGTTGGTATAAAATTTCTAAACGCCTGCCCGAAATATCGGCACTGGGAGAGATTTCTTCGCCAGGAAGAGTTTCCCATGGAAGCAGTTCTAGTATAGGTTGTTTAGAAAAAAAAGCAAGATCATCTAATAGGCGATCATCACGGGATCCAGAAACGATAACAATATTTTTTTGTGAGTTTGATAAAGCGGCAAGACATAGAAGAGCTTTAGGAGTATCCCAAAGCCCTTCTATGAGAAGAGCTTTTTCTTTTAGAGCTTCTTTACCAAAAAAATTCAGACTGGGACTACAGAAAATGGTATCTAACACGCAGCCTCAATTAATTTTCTTGCGATGGAAAGCGCTTCATGAATTCCTTCAGGGACTAAGCCTCCAGCTTGGGCGCTGTCTGGCTTTCCCCCACCTTTACCACCAATTAATGGGGCCATTTCTTTAATTAGCTGGCCTGCATGAATGCCTTTTTGAATACAGGCTGAACTCACCCGGACTACTAAATAGCATTTTTGCTCTGATTTGATTCCTAAAATGGTAATGCCATGCGCGTTTTTTGCCATTACATCATCTAGGAGTAAATTAGCGTCTTCGATTTCAATAGGTGCAATGGCTAAAATGACTTGAAAAGAGTTGATTTTTTCAGCTTGTTGCACAAGTTCTTGGCTAAGATGGGCTAGGGAAGCCTTTTTCATTGATTTGATTTGAGTAGAAAGATGTTTTTGCTCTTCCAAGAGGGCATTTAATTTTTCTAGCAGCTTCACTGAAGGTACTTTAAGCTGGGAGGCGGCCTCTTCTAATATGGCCTGCTCAGAATACATCAGCTCTTCTGCCTCTTGTCCTGTCACAGCTTCAATACGGCGCACTCCAGCTGCTACGCTACCTTCTTTGAGTATGCGAAAAAGACCGATAGAACCGGTTTGATGGGTGTGTGTTCCTCCACAAAGTTCTTTGGAAATATCCATATCCACCACGCGAACTTTTGAACCATACTTTTCACCGAAGAATTGTTTTATATCGGAGCGCTTCTGAGCATCCTCATAAGAGAGCTCATAATCACAAACTTTTAAATTCTCACGGATTTTTTCATTAATGATCCTCTCAACGGCAGCAAGCTCATGTTTCGTAAGGGATTTGTGGTGAGAAAAGTCGAAACGAAGCCTGCTTTCTTCTACTAAAGAGCCGGCTTGCTTTATGTGACTTCCAAGAACTTTTTCAAGAGCAAAGTGTAAAAGGTGGGTGGCAGTATGATTGCTTGCAATTTTTTGTCTTCGGTAACTATCTACGAATGCTCTCACAGGCTCCCCAAGAATGAAGCAGCCTTTATCCAGTTTACCTTCGTGAATGATTATATCAGGGTAGGGGCTATAGCAATTTTTTACATCAAAGTGAGCATTATCATGTGTAAGTATTCCCTTGTCGGCTACTTGGCCTCCCTTTTCTGCGTAAAAAGGAGTTCGGTCTAGCACTACTAAGCCGTCCTGCCCCTCCTTGAGATCATCCACAAATTGTCCTTCGTGAATCAAAGCTAATATACTGCCCTCTCCCTCTGTGGAATGAAATCCAATAAACTCAGATTTGCCGTGAGAGCTAGAGAAATTCTCAAATAAATTATTTTCAGCTTCTTGGTTGTGGGAGACTTGAGCATTTTTTGATTTTTCGCGAGCCTCGGTTTCTAAGACTCTATAAGTCTCTAAATTTACTTCCAATCCAGAATCCTTTGCTAAAAGCAAAATTTCTTCTAAGGGAAATCCATAGGTGTCTTTGAGTTTAAAAGCTTCCTCACCTGCTATTTGCTTGTTGGGGCTTTGTTGTGCTTTTTCAATCACTTGCTGTAGTAGGTTGCCTCCTCGCTTTAAGGTTCTAAAAAAAGCCTCCTCTTCAATGGTAACTATCTCAGCAATTCGATGCTGTGATGAAATAAGCTCAGGGTAATCAGATCCCATTACTTCCACCAGTTTGGGAAGCACTTTAGCTAAGAAGGGCTCATTTATACCAAGTGTTTTTCCATATCGAACGGCACGTCTTAAAATTTTTCTTAGCACGTATCCTCTTTCAGTATTGCTTGGCTGGGCGCCATCAGCTATAGCAAAAGATAGAGAGCGTATATGGTCAGCAATTACATGAAAAGCAGGAGCTATTGACGAGTCAATAGCTACATATTTTTTGCCTGAAATCATTTCAATTTGACTAATTAGACTTAAGAATATATCTGTCGCGAAGACATTATCTACGCCCATTTTCAAAGATACTACCCTCTCAAGACCGGCTCCTGTATCAATAGATTGTTTTGGCAGATTGGTCAATTTTCCACTACTGTCTCTATTAAATTGCATAAAGACTAAATTCCAAAATTCTAAATAGCGCTCACCTGTGGTATCTTCAGCGGGGGAAGACGCATTTCCATAATTGCTTCCTCTATCAAAAAGAAGCTCAGAGCAAGGCCCACAGGGGCCTGTTTCTCCCATTGCCCAAAAATTATCTTTTTCCCCCATTCGAACAATCCTGCTTTCAGGAAGGATTTTCCGCCATAATTCATAAGCTTCATTGTCTTCTCTAAATACAGTTGCCCATACTTTATCAGGATCAAATCCAAATACCTCAGTAGTTACTTGCCAGGCAAATCGGATGGCATCTTCTTTGAAATAATCACCAAAAGAAAAATTACCTAGCATTTCAAAAAAAGTTAGATGGCGTGTGGTATGCCCGACGTTATCTAAATCGTTGTGTTTTCCTCCTACTCGAATGCATTTTTGGGAAGTAGAAGCTCTTGAAAAGTCCCTAAAAGTTTTCCCTAGGAATACGTCTTTGAATTGATTCATTCCTGCATTGGTAAAAAGTAAAGAGGGGTCGTCGTGAGGTACCACAGAAGAGGAAGATAGGATACTGTGGCCGTGATCTTTAAAGTAGTTTAGAAAGTTTCTGCGAATTTCTTGCGATATCATAGCTTCGAACCTTTGCCTGTTTCTTTTGGACTCAAAGTGTATCACACCGTCTTGCCAAAAGTCAAAAACCCACTTGTAGAATTACGGACAAAAAGCATATACAGGGAGTATAAATAAAATTTTAAGTGTTTATGGTTTTATTTTTTATTTTAACAGCTATAGCTTCCCTTCAGATCTATTTTGGAAAATATAAGAGTGCTTTTTTTGTAATTTGTCTGATTTTTGTTTTGGGTGTTTGGGATTTTGTTTTTCATTTAACTAAACAGCTAGCTCTAAGGTGGTAGAACGAGTGGAAAGAGTAAGAGTGTGGATCCAAATCTTTTTTTTTCTAACTCTAATCTTGGTTTTAATGGGAGGGTTTTACGTAGAGTTTATTTTAAAAAATACTCCATGTGCTCTTTGTTACCTTCAGAGGTTAGCTATGATGCTAATTGCTTTATCCCTTATTTTAAATCTAAGAGTTCCTTCCTATAAAAATATTGCCGCGATTTTAGTTTTTTCAATTTTTGGCATTTGCTGTTCGATAAGGCATGTATCCCTAAAATTTTGTGGTGGTGATACCTTATATCCTCTAATCTGGAATTATAGTCTTCCAGTCTGGGCTTTTTTGGTCTTTTATATGTCAATCATTGCCACTTGTGTTCTTTTAGCGTTGGATTTAGATCGCAAAGCAGGTGAGCTAAGTATTCAGGTGGCAAAAATAGGGTCATTAGTCATTTTTATGATGAGCTTAGTGGGTGTGGTTTCCTCTCTAACAAATAGAGGATTTCGCTTTTAGGTAAGAGAATTCCTTTGGGTATTCACTCGTTATTTTTGATGTTTAGAATATCTTTGCTGACTTTGTTTTTATTTTCATTATTGGGGTCTTCTAAATACTTATCTAAGTCTTTTTTTAGAGTTTCTTTGAGTTCATTTAATTTGGTATTTACCATAGCATTTGCGCTCTCTTGCATGGTTACTAGCGACTCCTTCATGACATCAATATAAGCCTGTTTTTGAGCACTGAACGAGGAGGATTGAAATTCTTTAAAGCTTTTTTCAAACAGATCAACACTTCGTGCAAAATCTTTTTCATAGGTGGGTTTTTCTGGTTTAGGGGCATTTGAAATTTCCATAACGAATCTCTGTTGTAAAAAATTTTTTGTTTATTAAACTGGTGTATAATTCTGATTCATTTTAAAGGCAAGTATGATCAAAAAAATTGCGTTATTCTTTTTTTTCATTTCTCCAGCATTTTCAGAAGAAATGCCTAACTCAGTCTCACAACCAAGCGGACGAAGTATAAAAACTCCCGAGGAAATTTCAGCGGAAATTGATTCAGTGCAGTACGATTTTCAGGTAGCTCAAGATATGTTTATACCTTGGTATACGGGTCCTTTAATTACTGGATCTGCCAATAACGTTCCTTTTGGAAGAATAAATATTCAACCTTATCTTTACTTTACAGTCGATCATGCAGTGTACGATGGTCATAGACATTCAAAAAATATCTCCAATGTCTATGTGATTAATCCTCTTTTTGTGTTTCAAGCAGGTCTCACTAATTGGTTGGATGTAACTGTGGTTCCCCAGGGATATTTTAGCTGGCAAAGTGGACACTCGGGTCAAGCTTTCGGAGATTTTCCCTTGGAGTTTGGTTTGCAGCTATATAAAGAAACTCCCTATGTGCCAAGTTTTAGAATGATTGTAGGACAGCTATTTCCGACAGGGAGTTATCAAAAGCTAAATCCAAATAAAAATGGTTTAGATGCGGCAGGTCAAGGAGTGTATGCAACCATTTTAGGACTAAATATTAGTAAGGTATTCTGGGGTATTAAATTGCATCCTGTAGCTCTTCGCTTATCTACTCAGTATACTCAACCCCAGGGAAAGGCTCACGTGGAGGGTTTTAATTCGTATGGTGGAGGCTACGGTACCAGGGGTAAGGTCAGTGTGGGGGCATCGTTTAGTGCAGACTTAGGTGCTGAAGTGAGCATAAGTCAAAAATGGGTTTTTGCGACGGATATTGCTTATACTTGTTCAAAAGTAGTCCTTTTAGAGGCAATCCGGGAGTAGATCAATTTGGTAATGCGGCGCAGGTGGGATCTCCCTCTTCTGATCAGCTCTCTATTGCTCCTGCTATAGAGTATAATGTTACTAATACAGGAGGATTTATCGGAGGGGTTTGGTTTTCCGTAACAGGGCGCAATAGCTCTAACTTTGCCTCGTTAGTTCTATCTTACACTCAATTGTTTTAATCCCGATATCTAGATGGTAAGGTGGAGAAAAAAAGCTTATACATATTTGTTTTCTTAGGTGAATCGGTGCAAGAACAATCCAGTATGATAAAAGAAAATGATTGCTTGTATTTAAAAAAGTTTATCTTGAAACCAAAATATAGTAAAAGTAAGGAGATTATACGAACACGATTGAAAAAAATGGAAAAACTCCATTTTTTTAGCCTCTTTCTATTATTATTAACTTTGATGAGTGAAGGAGCGAAAAAGCTTGGGTAATAGCAAATATGAACTACAATTACGGAGAAATCAATGGATCCTGATTTAAAAAAGCAGCTAGGAAAAATTGCGAATGTGGTACGAGAGCTTTCAATGGAAGCGGTTCAAAAAGCTGATTCAGGACATCCTGGCTTGCCAATGGGATGCGCAGAGTTTGGGGCTTTTTTGTATGGGTCCCTGCTAAAACATAATCCTAAAAATCCCAAGTGGTTAAATAGGGATCGATTTATCTTGTCGGCAGGTCACGGTTCTATGCTTTTATATTCTCTTTTACATCTATCAGGTTTTCATCTTTCCATGGATGAAATTAAAAGATTTCGTCAAAGGCATTCAAAGACGCCTGGGCATCCTGAATTTCATATTACAGATGGTGTGGAAGCTACCACAGGGCCTCTAGGGCAAGGTGTTGGTAACTCGGTAGGACAAGCTTTAGGTCTTAAAATTTTAGCTGCTAAATTCAACAAGCCTAATTTTCCTCTCTTTACTAGCAAGGTGTATTGCCTTGCAGGAGATGGATGTTTAATGGAGGGGGTATCGTCAGAAGCTTCAGCTTTAGCTGGCCACCTAAAATTAGATAATCTGGTTCTAATTTATGATGCCAATGAAGTCACTCTAGATGGCTTTTTAAAAGATTCCGCTTCGGAAAATACTAAAATGCGCTATGAAGCGTATGGCTGGCAGGTATATGATTTAGACGGATATGATTTTGATGCAATGGAAAAAGTATTTGCATCGATTCATGAAAAGCAGACTAAACCGTGCCTTGTAATCATGAAAACTATTATCGGCAAAGGCTCTCCAAATAAAGCAGGGACACATAAAGTGCATGGATCTCCCCTTGGAGTAGATGAAGTAGAGGCTACTAAAAAAGCGTTAGGTCTACCAGAAGAAGATTTTTATGTGCCTCAAAATATCTATTCTTTCTTTGAGCAAAAGCTAGTCAAAGATGCACAGCTGGAGCATCAATGGAAGGAAATGTTTAGGACTTGGGCTGAGACGTATCCAGAAGATTATAAAGTTTTTATGCAAATGGTAGAACGTCGTCTTCCCGATAATATCGAAGAGATATTAAGAAAAGTAGACATGAAAAATCCTATAGCCTCAAGAAGTTCGTCTAATAATGTGATCAACGCTCTTGCGGATGTACTTCCTCAAGTATATGGAGGCTCTGCTGATCTTTCCTCTTCCGATATGACAATGATGAAAAAATATCCAATCATTACCCCGGGTAATTTTAATGGCCGAAATATCAAGTTTGGTATTCGTGAATTTGGAATGGCTACAGCAGCTACCGGTTTATCCCAGACACATATGTTTATGCCTTTTGTGGGAACTTTTTTTACATTTTCAGATTATATGAGGAATGCTATTCGCTTAGCAGCTCTTTCTAGGGTTCCTGTTATTTACCAGTTTACTCATGATTCCATATTTCTTGGAGAAGATGGACCTACCCACCAACCAGTTGAGCATTTAGCGGCTTTAAGAGCAATGCCTCAGCTGCAAGTCATTCGACCGGCAGATAGCTGGGAGGTGAAAATGGCTTGGCTCGCAGCCTTAAAATATCGCGGACCCACAGCGTTAGTTTTATCAAGACAGGCGCTGCCTGAAGTCCAGGGAACAGATATTCCCTATGAGCAAGGTATGGGTAAAGGTGCTTACATTCTTAAAAAAGAGTCAAAAACACCCGATTTTACCCTTTTTGCGACTGGATCTGAAGTGGCCTTAGCTTTTGATGTGGCCAATGCTTTAGAAAAAATAGGCAAATCAGTGCGTATTGTCTCTATGCCGTGCTGGGAAATTTTTGATCAGCAATCTGATGAATACAAACAAAGCGTAGTTGGTGGTAATTTAGGTACGAGAGTAAGTATCGAAGCAGCCACAAGCTTTGGTTGGACAAAATGGATAGGTCGTGAAGGAATATCAATTAGTATTGAGACATTTGGGGAGTCAGCCCCTTACAGCGATCTAACTGCTGATTTTGGCTTTTCAGTAGATGCAATCATGGCAAGATTATTATCATGAGAGATTTGTTGCTTCAAGCTCTTCGGTTTGAAGAGGTAGAAAGACTGCCTGTCTGGCTTATGCGCCAGGCAGGCAGATACATGCCAGAATATCAAGCATTACGTGAAAAACATTCTCTATGGAAAATGTTTCATGACCCAGAAATTGCAGCTCAAGTAACACTTCTTCCCAGAGATCTTCTCGATGTAGACGCCGCTATTTTGTTTTCTGATATACTTGTTCTTGCAGAAGTATTTGGATTAAAAATAGTGTTTCCAGAGCATGGTGGGCCTTATGTCTGTCCTTTTATTGACTCAGTCGAAAAAATGAAGTCACTTAAAGCGCAACCTGTAGCAGATATTTTACCTTACGTTGCCCAAACTCTAAAGATTGTAAAGCCTCAAATCGACGTGCCCTTATTTGGCTTTAGTGCAGGCCCCTTTACTTTAGCAAGCTATATGATTGAGGGAGCTGGTAGAGCATCTTTTGTGAAAACTAAATTTTTCATCGAGTCTTATCCATTAGAATTTGCAAAGTTCTTAGACAAGATCACGGATGCGACTATTGAATACCTGATTATGCAGGCAAAAGCCGGAGCAGATCTAATACAGGTATTTGATTCATGGGCTAATGTTTTAGAGGAAAATCAGTTCAAGGAATTTTGCTTGCCTTATCTTCAAAAGATAGTTCAAGCTTTGAAAAAACTATCGATTCCCGTCATTGTTTTTTGTAGAGATTCTCATAAATATGTGCATGAAATAGCCTCTATAGGACCCTCCGCCATTAGCATAGATGAAAAAGGGGATATGCTGAAAATCCGACAGCAGCTAGGCCCTGAAGTAGCCTTGCAAGGGAATCTTTCTGCCCATTTTTTAAAAGAAGCCAGCAGGGATATGGTGATTGCAGAAACTGAGCGCCTTCTCTTTGTACTCAAAGGACAGAAAGGATTAATTATGAACTTAGGTCATGGTGTAATGCCCGGCACTCCTCTTGAGAATGTTAGAGTTTTTGTTCAAACTGTTCAAAATTTTAAAGCATAATTCTTTTGATTTTTTATGAAATTCATTCATAAAAAAGTTTTTTTTGTTTACATCAAAATAAAAAACACAAAAAAGAAGGTTCATTGTGCACCGTAATTGCGAAATTATTGGAGTAGCTTCTGGATGGGGAGCAGAATTAAAAGGGTGTGAGGATGCA
>Ga0214917_10006964_pt1 | contig 11588 bp, 5 predicted proteins | sample LL_1208_BB_MetaG_FD_177983 | JGI IMG/M metagenome (GOLD analysis project Ga0214917, IMG submission 177983) | Freshwater microbial communities from Lake Lanier, Atlanta, Georgia, United States - LL_1208_BB | ecosystem: Environmental > Aquatic > Freshwater > Lake | place: USA: Georgia | collected...
CCGCCGCATCCAGCGGCGGTTGACTTTATCCACGGCCCGCTAGGCGAGGATCGGCCGGATGACTGACCCGTGCACGTCGGTGAGCCGCCGATCGAAGCCGTTGTGGCGGAACGTCAGCCGCGTGTGATCGATCCCTAAGAGATGCAGGATCGTGGCGTTGAAGTCGTAGAGCGGGTGCACGTCGGCCACCGCCTTCACGCCCAGTTCGTCGGTCGCGCCGTGGCTCACGCCCGGCCTCACGCCGGCCCCGGTCATCCAGCAGGTGAAGCCGTCGGGGTTGTGGTCGCGGCCCTTGGCCCCCTTCTGAAAGAAGGGCATCCGGCCGAACTCCGTGCACCAGACCACGAGCGTGTCGGCGAGCAGCCCCCGCTGCCGCAGGTCCTTGATAAGCGCCGCCGCCGGCTGGTCGAGGATCGCGGCGTGGCGGTCGTACTGCTCCTTGAGCTTCGAGTGGCCGTCCCAATTGAGCTCGCCGCCGCTGGCGTAGGCGCCGTTGAAAAGCTGCACGAACCGCACCCCCTGCTCGATCAGCCGCCGGGCCAGGATGCAGTTTCTGGCGAAGCCCGCCTTGATCGGATTCGAGTCGTCGTCGGCGCCGTAGGCCTTGAGGGTCGCGGCCGATTCGGTGGCGAGGTCGCCGATCGCCGGCATCGAGAGCTGCATGCGGGCGGCGAGCTCGTAGCTGGCGATCCGTGCGGCGAGCGGCCCGTCGCCGGGATTCTGCTCGAGGTGCCGGGCGTTGATCTGGGCCAGCAGGTCGCGGGCGGCCCGGTCGCCGGCCGCTGCGACCCCCCCGGGCAGAGCGAGGTGCCGCACGGGCTCCTTCGCCGAGAGCGTCGTCCCCTGGAACTCGGCCGGCAGGAAGCCGGGGCCCCAGTTGTTGGAGCTGGCCTGGGGAATGCCGCGGGGGTCGGGGATCGCCACGAACGCGGGCAGGTCCTGGTTCTCGCTGCCCAGCGCATACGTGACCCAGCCGCCGATGCTCGGGAAGCCGTCGAAGACCGAGCCGGTCGAGAGGAAGTTTTCGGCGGGCCCGTGGGTGTTCGTGCGGCTGGTGAGCGAGTGGACGAAGGCGATCTCGTCGGTGAGCTCGGCGAGATGGGGAATCATGTCGGAGACCATCTTGCCGGTCTGGCCGCGGGGCCTGAACTCGTACTGCGGCCGGGCCAGATTGCCCGCCGGCCCCTGGAACGTCACGGCCGGCCCGCCCGGCAGTGGCTTGTCGTCCCAGGCCACGAGCTCCGGCTTCCAGTCCCAGGTCTCGAGCTGGCTGACGGCGCCGGCACAGAAGATCACGAGCACGTTCTTCGCCTTGGCCGCGAAGTGCGGCGGCCGCGGCGCGTAGGGCCGGGTCGGGTCGATGACGATCGGCTCGGCGGCCAGCGACCGCTCCCCGGCGAGCAGGCTCGCCAGCGCGATCGAGCCCAGGCCCGTGGCCGAGTCGCCCAGGAACCGGCGGCGGTCGAGCAGCTGCCGGCCGGCCGGCGTCAGGGAGTCGAGGGGGCTCATGCGCTGGCTTTCAGTCGGGGCACGACGGCGTCAGGGAACGAACAGAAACTCGTTGGAGTTGTAGAGCACGCGGCAGAGCGTCGGCAGGCCGTGCTCGCGGACGGCTGGCTCGACGACGCGTCGCTCGCCGGGATCGGGACTGCGGCCGAGCGCCAGCTGGAAGGCCCGGTCGACCCAGGCCGGCACCGGATCGGTGCCACCGGACCCGGCCTCGCGGCCCCCCTGCGCCGCGGCGACGTCGGCCTCGATCCGCGCGGCGAACGCCCGTGACTCGGCGAGCGTGAACGGGCTGTTGAAGAGGTTGAGCGCCTGGATCGGCGTGGTCGACTGCCGGCGGCGGGCCATCGTCTGGCCGGCGTCGGGGCAGTCGAAGGCGCCGAAGACGCTCTCCTTTTCCATCCGGATCTTGTGGGCGTAGACCATCCGCCGCAGGCCCGTCGCGTCGAACGATTCGATCGGCGGAAAGCCGCTCAAGCCCCCGCGGGCCTTGAAGAGGTCGAAGCCGGGGCCGCCCATCGCGAGGTTGAGCCGGCCGCTCACGGCCAGCATCGCGTCGCGGATCGCCTCCGCCTCGAGCCGCCGCGGGGGAAACCGCCAGAGGAGCCGGCAGTCGGCGTCCTTGGCCATCACCTCGGGGTCGATGCCATGCCCCTGCCGGTAGGTCGCGGAGAGCACGATGAGCCGGTGCAGGTGCTTCATCGACCAGCCGTGGGCAACGAACTCGGCGGCGAGCCAGTCGAGCAGCTCGGGGTGGGTGGGCCGCGAGCCGTTGCGGCCAAAGTCGCTGGCCGAGTCGACGAGGCCGGTGCCAAAGTGCCACTGCCAGATGCGGTTGGCCATGACCCGCGCGGTGAGCGGATGCTCGGGCCGCACGATCCACTCGGCGAGCGCCAGGCGGCGGGCCTGCTCGGGGGCATCGGTGGCGAGCTCGGCCGGCGTCACCCCTTTCGCAAACACCGCCGGCGCCGCGGGGGCGAGCTCGTCCTGCGGCTGTTCGGGGTCGCCGCGGTGCAGGAGCCGCGTGGCGTGGGACGTGGTGAATCGGCCCGCGAACACCTGCTGCCGATCGCGGGCGGTCGCGATCCTTCCCAGCAGCTGCTTCTTCTCCTCGACGAGCCGCTCGGCGGCCGCGCGGTCGGCCTCAGGCAGTTTTGCGATCGCAAACGGCTCCGGCTTGCCGCCCGGCTTGAAGGGCCGGCGGTCGGACGAATCGGCCACGGTCTTCCAGTCGCTTTCGACGTCTGCGGCCCCGGCATCCGCCACCGTGGACGGCGTGTCGGAGACGTCGATGCGGTAGCAGACGGCCAGCCTGTCCGTGAGCTTGCCATCCCGGTCACGGCCCCAGACGACCCGTTCGATCGTCACGGGCCCGGGAAACTCGATCGTCACCCAGCCCCTGCCCTGCTCGCCCGCCAGCCAGCTGCGGTCGTTGCCGTAGCGGCCGTCGTTGACGAACGGCAGCTCGTGCCTTCCCGCGGAGACGAGGCTTCCCGAGGCGGTCGGCACGCTCCCCGCCGTCGCCAGCGCGACGTTGCGGCCCGCGGTGTCGTAGACCTCGAGCTCGTCGATGCAGGCCTCCGCCGGCCTGCCGTTGAGCTGCGTCGTCTCCAGGATCGTGAAGCGGAGGCGGCGCGCGGAGACCGGCGAGAAGCGATCGATGTTGATCTCCGCATTGAGCGGCGCCCGGGAAGGGGCCGATCCCTGCGGCGCGGCGACCGTCGCCGGCGGCTCGTACGCCGTCAGCTCGCCGTCGATGGCCACCCTCCGGGCCTCCATCGAGCGGATCTCGCCGCGAACCCTCTCGGCCTCCGGCGTGTTGAGTGGACGATCCTCGTAGAGCACGCCGCTGAAGAAGGCCTGCAGCGCGTAGTAATCCCGCTGCGAGACGGGATCGAACTTGTGGTCGTGGCAGCGGGCGCAGCCGATCGTGAGGCCGAGGAACGTGTCGGATGTGTTGAGGATGATGTCGTTGAGGGCGTCCTGCCGTGCGAGCCGCTTCGAGGCGTCGTCCTGGCCGATCTGTCCGGGCAGGAGCACGGCGGCCGTGACCAGGAAGCCGGTCGCCGCATCCTGGCCGGAGGCGTCGCCCGCCAGTTGCTCGCGGATGAACGTGTCGTAGGGCGTGTCGGCGTTGAACGCGGCGACGCAATAGTCGCGGTAGGGCCAGGCGCTCTTTCGCTCCGTGTTGACCTCGTAGCCGTGGGTGTCGGCGTAGCGGACGATGTCGAGCCAGTGCTGCGCATACCGCTCGCCATACCGCGGCGAGGCGAGCAGCCGGTCGACGACCCGCTCGTGGCCGCCGGGCTCCGTGTCGGCGACGAACCGCTCCACCTCCTCGGGGGTCGGCGGCAGGCCGGTCAGGTCGAACGTGACGCGGCGCAGCCACGTGACCCTGTCGGCTGCGGCGGTCGGCGCGAGTCCCTCCTCTTCCAGCCTGGCGAGGATGAACCGATCGATGTCGTTCCGTGGCCACGCCTGATCGCGCACGGCCGGCGGCGGCGCGGCGGCGACGGGCTTGAACGACCAGTGGTCGGCCCGGTCGATGATTCGCCCCTTGTCGACGCCGTCGGGCCAGGCGGCGCCGGCCTGCACCCAGGCGACGAGCGTGGCGATCTCGGCCGCCGAGAGCGGCGCGACGCCCGAGTCCGCGGGCGGCATCCGCATGCCCGCTTCGTCGCCGCGGGCGAAGCGGACGAGCGGGCTCTCGTCGGGATTGCCCGGCACGATCGCCGGGCCCCAGCCGTCGCCCCCGTGGAACGCGGCCGCCTTCACGTCGAGCCGCAGCCCGCTCTTGGGAAGCTCGCCCGAGTGGCAGGAGCCGCAGCTCCGCTCCAGGACGGGCCGCACGTCGCGGACGAAGTCGGGGGATGCGTCGGCCGCCGCCAGCCGGCCCCCCGGGGCTGCGGCAAGCGACACGGCCACGACGATGACGGCCCACCTCGTGGTATGCATGGCACGGCTCGCACGGGAATCGCCCGGACGCCGCGAGAGCCGCGATCGGGCTAACCTTGGAGAGCCTGGATCATAACTCCCAGCGCCGCGGCCGTCGCCACGACCACGGGTGTCGATGCCCAGCCACGCAGCAGGGCCACGCCGCTGGCGACGGCGACGGCCACCGCCAGGAGGTCGGGCCGGCCCGCGGTGAGAAACGACGCGGCGGCGAGCTTGAGCCCGAGGAGCACGATCGCCGCCACGACAGCCGCGCCGATCGCCGCCATCGCCCGGCCCAGGCCAGACGTCGGCCGGATGCTCCGCACCAGCGGCGCGAGCGCGAAGATCATCGCGAACGACGGAATGAACGCGAAGAGCGTCGCGATCGCGGCGCCCTCGAGGCCGGCCGCGGCCGCGCCGGCCGGGTCGGTCTTCCAGCCGGCGAGAAAGCCGATGAACGTGACGACCAGGATCAGCGGGCCGGGCGTCGCCTCGCCCATCGCCAGCGCGTCGAACCGTTCCGCGGGCTCCAGCCACCCGCGGGCGACCGACTCGTCGAGCGCCCAGGGCACGACGGCGTAGGCGCCGCCGAGCGAGAGGAGCGTCGTCTCGGTGAAGAGCGCGGCGATATCGGCGCCGCGGCCCCCCGCCAGGTGCAGGCCGCGGACGGCGAGAAACGCAGCGGCCCAGATCGCCGTCCATGTGGCGGCGCAGACCGCGACGGCGGCCACGGCGCGGCGCCACGACGTCGCCGACCCGCTGCCGGCAGCCGGCGGCTCCACGGCAGGAGAAACCGGCTTCTTTTCGGCCGGCTTCTTCGCGAGCGGTGCGAGGTCGACAGGCAGCAGGACGCCGAGGACTCCCGCCGCGAGGACGACGAGCGGAAAGCTGATCCCCGCGGCGAGCGCCGCCAGGGCCGCGCCGGCGAGCACGACGGCCGCCGGCGACCGCAGCGACTTCCTGCCGATCCGCCAGGCGGCCAGGGCGACCAGCGCCACCACAGCCGGCCGCGTGCCGGCGAACGCCGCGGCGACGAGCGGGATTTTCTCCCCCGCGGCATGCAGCCAGGCCAGCGCGGTCACGAGCAGCGCACCGGGAATCACGAAGAGCGTGCCGGAGAGAAGGCCGCCGGCCACGCCCCCCTGCCGCCAGCCCGCATAGGTGGCCAGCTGCTGCGCCTCCGGGCCCGGCAGCAGCATGCACAGCCGCATGGCCGCAAGGAATTCATCCTCGTCGAGCCACCTCTTTCGCTCCACCACCTCGCGGTGCAGGATCGCCACCTGCCCTGCCGGACCGCCGAAGCCGGTCGCGCCGATCATGAGCCAGGTCTTCCACGCGCCGGCGTTCGGCCCGGCCGCGAAGGCGGTGGCTTCGGCGGCGTGATGGCCGATGTCGTGGCTGTCGCCAGCACCGCCCGAGTCGGCGGTCATGCGAGCACCGGCCGGATCACGTGGCCGTGCACGTCGGTGAGCCGCCGCTCGATGCCGTTGTTGTAGAAGGAGAGCCGGGTGTGATCGAGGCCGAGCAGGTTCAGGATCGTGGCGTGGAGATCGTAGATGGTGGCCACATCCTCGACCGCCTTGTAGCCGAACTCGTCGGTGCCGCCGTGATGAAACGCCTTCTTGACGCCGGCGCCGGCCAGCCAGACGGTGAACCCGGAGGGATTGTGGTCGCGGCCACTGGCCCCCTTCTGGAACGTCGGCATCCGGCCGAACTCCGTCACGAACGCCACGAGCGTGTCGGTGAGAAGCCCCCGGTCCTTCAGGTCGCGGAGGAGCCCGGCCACCGGCTGGTCGAGGATTGGCCCATGCACGCTGTACTGTTTCTCGAGCGTCTTGTGGCCGTCCCAGTTGCCCACCCCCTCGCCCATCGCGTAGGAGCCGTTGAAGAGCTCGACGAACCGCACCCCCTGCTCCACCAGCCGGCGGGCGAGGATGCAGTTGCGGCCGAACCGGGCCTTGTTCGCGTTTTCCGTGTCGTCGGCGCCGTAGAGGGCCAGCGTCGCCGCCGATTCATCGGAGAGGTCGGCCACCCGCGCGGCCGAGAGCTGCATCTTCGCCGCCAGCTCGTAGGCGGAGATCCGCGCGGCCAGGTCGGTGTCGCCGGGATGCAGCGAGAGGTGCTGCTCGTTGAGCATCTTCACGAAGTCGCGGGTGGCGACGTCGGCGTCGGCCGAGATCTTCGGCGGCCGGGCGAGATTCGGGATTGGCCTGTCGGCGTTGAAGGCCGTTCCCTGGAACGCCGCCGGCAGGAACGTCGACGACCAGTGCCGCGGCCCGTTCTGGGGCGTGCCCCGCGGGTCGGGAATGGCGACGAAGGCGGGCAGGTCGCGGCACTCGCTGCCGAGCGCGTAGCTCACCCACGAGCCCACGCTCGGAAAGCCCTCCAGCGTGAAGCCGGTCGACATTTGGCTCTCGGCCGGGCCGTGGGTGTTGCTCTTGGCCGTCATCGAGTGGATGAAGCACATCTCGTCGGCCAGTTCGCCGAGCTGCGGCAAGAGCTCGCTCGTCATCGTGCCGCTCTCGCCCCGCGGCTTGAACTCCCAGATCGGCCTGATCAGGTTGCCCTGCTCCCCCTGGAACGTGATCAGCTTGCCCCCCTCGACCGGCATCGGCGTGTCGTGCCGCTTCACGAGCTCGGGCTTGTAGTCGAACGTGTCGATGTGAGAGATCGCGCCCGAGCAGAAGATCATCAGCACCTGCTTCGCCTTCGCCGGAAAGTGAGGCTGCCGCGGCGCGTAGGGATTGGCGGGATCGATCGCGGGCCGGATCGGCGGCTCGCCGCCGAGCAGCTTCTGCTCGTGGAGGAGCGCCGCCAGGGCGATGCTCGAGAGCCCGGTGCCTCCGTAGTGGAGGAACCGGCGGCGGTCGAGCATGCGGCGGCCGGCGTGGGAGAGGTCGGGAGTCATCACCGTGTGGTCCGTCAGGTGTGTCAGGTGCTGGGGCAGTCCCGCAAGAGAGGATCACGCAGCCGGCATAGAGCCTGGGCCGGGCCTGTCCACGCCCCGTCGCCGGACGTTCGCTCCGGCCATCCTGGCCTCCGCTCACTCGATGCTGACCGCGCTTCGCCATCCATGGCTTCGCTTGTCAGCAACGCCGGCTCTCGGAGCATGGACAGACCCTCGCGTAGTGTGTCGGCAGTCGGTCAAACTGCGGATGATCAGATGTCGGCGAGTCAGTGGGTGTCGGCGAGTCAGCGGGTGTCGGCGAGTCAGGGGGTGTCGGCGAGTCAGGGGGTGTCGGCGAGTCAGGAGGATAGGAGCGATCGGGCGATGGTCGTCAGTACACCGTGATGAATTCGCTGGCGTTGTAGAGGCTGCGGCAGAGGATCGGCAGGCCATGGGCCTGCACGAGCGCGGCCGCCGCGGCGATCTCGTCTGGCTTCGCCTTGCGGCCGAAGGCCAGTTCGATCGCGCGGCCGGCCTGCTGTGCCGCATCGCCGCCAGCCTCCTTCTCGACGCGGGCCGCGAACCGCGCGGCCTGATCGAGCAGGAACTCGCCGTTCATCATGTTGAGCGCCTGCAGCGGCGTGGTGCTCGCCGTCCGCTTGGGCTGGATCTGGCCCGCGTCGGGGCAGTCGAAGGCGCCGAAGAACGCATCGAGCTCCGATCGCGGCTTGGCCTGGTAGACCATCCGCCGGAAGTCGTCGGCGGTGAACGCCGTCTTCGTGGTGTAGACCTTCACGTAGTTGGTGTTGGGCTCGAAGAGGTCGAACCCGGGGCCGCCCATCTTCGTGGCGAGGCTGCCGCTCACGGCCAGGATCGCATCGCGGAGCGGCTCGGCCTCCAGCCGCCGCGGCGGGAATCTCCAGAGCAGCCGGCTCCCAGCGTCGGCGGCGAGGCCCGCCGGCGTGGCGGCGCTCGACTGGCGGTAGGTGCGGCTGGTGACGATCAGGCGGTGGAGCCGCTTGAGCCGCCAGCGGTCGTGAGGATTCGCGGGGGCGGTCAGTTCGCTCGCCAGCCAGTCGAGCAACGCGGGATGGCTCGGCTGGCCGCCGTTGACGCCGAAGTCGCTCGGCGTGTCGACGATGCCTGTGCCGAAGTGGTGGTGCCAGACCCGGTTGGCGATCACGCGGGCCGGGAGTGGATGCTCTGGATGCGTGATCCAGTCGGCAAACGCCCGCCGTCGGTCCTGCTCCGGCGCGTCGGCCGGCAGCTGCCAGGCCGCGGGGAAGCTCGTCAGGCTGCCCGGCGGGATCTCCTCCCGCGGCTGCATCGGGTCGCCGCGGAAGAAGCGGTGCACGCGATCGGGCGTGACGAACCGACCGGCGTAGGCCGTGGGCAGCGTTTCGAGGGCGGCGAGCCGCTGCTCCAGGTCGGCCACGACCGCCGCGACCTGCTCCGCCTCGCCCGCCTGGTCCGGTGGGATCCGCGACATCGCGACGATCGGGCCCACGTCGTGGGGATAGTCGAACGGCAGCCGGTCGGCGTCGGTGGCGACGGGCCGCCAGTGGTCGCCGTCGTCGGAGACGGCGATCTCGTACCGGGTCGCCACCCGGTCCTTGAACCGCGGGTTGTCGCTGCGGTCGCGGCTCCAGACGACGCGGTCGATCGTCTCCGGCTGCGTGAACTCGAGCTGCACCCAGCCACCGCCGACCTCGTTCGAGATCCACGACCGCTCGTTGCCGAGCCGGCCGTCGTTGATGTGCTCGAGCTTGTGCGCCGCGTTGCCCTCGTAGGTGCCAGAGGCCGAGGGCGTCGCCGTCCGCGACACCTCGCGGCCGTCGGTTGACAGCACCGTCAGCTCGTCGATGCAGGGCTCGCCGCTGTTGGTGCCGCGGATCGTGAATCGCAGGAACCGGCCCTTCACCGGTGCGAAGCGATCGACGTTCTCCCGCGGGCTCACTTTCGACCGGAGATGCGGCAGGCGACCGGCGGGAGCATCGGGGCCGTCCACCTCCTCGAAGAGGACGGCGTCGGCCGTCACCGCGGCCGGGGTCTCACCGCCGGCCACGAGCAGCCTGGTCTTCGGTCCGAGACGGTGCACGCCCGCGTCGCGGAACTCGCTCCAGAGCGGCCGGTCGGGGGGCGGCTCGCCGGTGCCGTCGGCGAAGAGCCGCTGGTCGATGGTGGCGATGAGTGTCTGGTCGTCGGTCGTGGCCTGATTGCCGTCGGCGTCGAGAAGGTAGTGGGCGTCGCGGGCGTGGGAGTGCCAGCCCGCGCCCCAGGAGACCCACACGCGAAAGAGCCCCTGGGCTTTCGGCGCATACGCGATCACCGGCGTGCCCGCGACGCCGCCCCACCACTGATACTTGCGGCCGAGATCGGGCAGCGAAAAGAGGTTTCCCTTCCAGCCGGCCTCGCCGCGGCTCGTCCCCTCGGCATGCGCGACGGTGTCGCGCGGCGGCACGAGCAGCTCGCGGCCGGAGCCGGCGTCGTCGATCACGATCGACCGCCTCAGGCTGGCCACCGGCTTCCAGGCATCGAGCCGCCGGGCGGGCTCCGCGAGCCCCCGCTCCACGGCGGCGATCCGCTCGAGCCGGGCGGCGTTGTCGGGGGGCAGCATCGGCCGCTCACCATGCTCGATGCCGGCGAACACGCCCTTCATCCGGTAGTAGTCGGCCTGCGGAATGGGATCGAACTTGTGGTCGTGGCAGCGGGCGCAGCCGACGGTGAGCCCCAGGAACGTCGCGGCTGTCGTGCTCACGATGTCGTGCAGTTCGTCAGCCCGCTGGTTGGCCGTGAGCACGGGGTCGGGCGACGTGACCATGTCCTTCGGGCCGGCCACAAGAAAGCCGGTGGCGGCGTCGGCGGCGAGCGTGTCACCGCAGAGCTGCTTCCGCACGAAGTCGTCGTAGGGCATGTCGGCGTTGAGCGCCTCGATCACCCAGTCGCGATACGGCCAGGCGTTTTCCCGCACTCGGTTCATCTCGAAGCCGTTGCTCTCGGCGAACCGCACCACGTCGAGCCAGTGCCGCGCCCACCGCTCGCCATAGTGCGGTGAAGCGAGGAGCCGGTCGACCAGTTCGCCATAGGGGCCGTCGATTCCGCGGGCCGCACAGGCCGCCTCGAAGGCGTCGATCTCCTCGGGCGTGGGAGGCAGGCCGACGAGGTCGAACGACACGCGGCGCATGAGGGCCCGCGGATCGGCCTCGGGATTGAACGCCAGCTGCTTGGCCGCGAGGCCGGCGGCGACGAAGGCGTCGATCGGGTTGGCGGACGACTCGGCCATGTCCGGTACGGCCGGCCGCACGACGGGCTGGAATGCCCAGTGGTCGGATCCCTTCGCCGGCCCCTTGGTGGCTTTCGGCACGAGATCCGCGAGCGACCGCATGTCGTCGGGCCATGGGCCGCCCGCTTCGATCCAGGCCTTGATCAGCTGCTGCTCGGCGGCGGAGAGCGGCTCCGCGTCGGCCGGCATCCGCGACTCGTCGCTGGTCGAACTGATCCTTTTGAAGAGTTCGCTGTCGCTCGGCCTGCCCGGCACGATCCCCGCGGTGCCGGAGTCGCCGCCGCGGATCGCCATCTCGCGGTCGTCGATCCGAAAGCCGCTCTCGGCACCGTCGGGGCCGTGGCACGACCCGCAACGGGCGGCCAGGAGCGGGGCGACGGCGGTCTTGAACGCGTCGGCCGCCGCGTTGGTTTCCGCAGCACGGGCGACCGTCGCGATGCCGAGCAGCCAGACCGCGGCCGCGGCGAGGGCCGGGGCGAATCTGGCGACAGTCTGTGAATGCACCATCGACGCACTCCTGCGGGAGGCGATCCCGGCGGAATCGGTGCGACACCGGACACCACATGATAATGGCATCGACGGCGGCGGCATGGAAAGGACATCTGCTGGACGGTCGTGTGACCGCGGCTGCGCCGATTGTGCTCGGCGTCGGCCCCGGTCCGTGCCGGGGTGTCGGCCGGCCGTGGGCCGCGTTCGCCCCGCTTCGGCTGACTGGGCTTGCAGCATCGGCCGGCGTGCGGCTAATCCATTCACCCATGCCGCACGCTCCAGTCTCGCCGGGACCGTCGCCCCGTACCGTCCGCACCGCGGCGGGGGCCGTCGTGGCCGTGCCTGCCGGCTGGGTGCTGGTCCCGCCGGGCGACCCGGGGCTCACGCGGCGGGTGAAGGCGGCTGGCGACCACTGGGTCGTGCAGGAGAAGCATGGCCGCCGGATGTTTTCCCGGGGCGTCTGGGCTCCCGCCGCCACGGTGGACCGCA
>Ga0214917_10006965_pt1 | contig 11586 bp, 10 predicted proteins | sample LL_1208_BB_MetaG_FD_177983 | JGI IMG/M metagenome (GOLD analysis project Ga0214917, IMG submission 177983) | Freshwater microbial communities from Lake Lanier, Atlanta, Georgia, United States - LL_1208_BB | ecosystem: Environmental > Aquatic > Freshwater > Lake | place: USA: Georgia | collected...
GGGCCTTCAAGGACTTCAACTGGCTTGCCGGTTGGACCGTTGCCGACAATCTTGGGGTATTCGCCCCCAATACGGTTCAGGTCCCCAACGTTACGCTGACCCGGGTTTCGGGTGTGGCCACAGCCAACTTCCCCACCGTCAATGGGGTTCAGTACAACGTGGAGGTCTCCAGCGATAACAAGACCTACACCCCGGTTGCCACCGTGAATGGGACGGGGGGAACGGTCAGCCAAGGCACAGGGGTGACCAACACCATCGCTTTTGTCCGGGTAACCCCTCTCTAAAGACAGGTTCTTGGGTTTCGTGAAACGGGCCGGTCAGGTAAACTGACCGGCCCGTTGATTTTATGCATTTTGTTCTTCTTCCTCTTTTGTTGTTGGCGGCCTGTGCTCCGATGCGGCAGGAGGCAACCGTTCCTCCTCTTCTGAACCTCGCTTGGGAAAAGACCGGATTGGTCGACGGGGATCCGGATGCGAGGGAGGAACTGAGGGTCAGTCTGGTTCGAGAGGCCGCCGGTCGGAGTGATTTTGCCTGGTGTCTGCTGCACATCCCGCAGATGGATCCGAAGGCAAGGGGACTCGCCTACGCCATGGCCTCCTGGGATGCGGCCAACGAAGGTTTTCCCCCCAGGGCAAGGGAACTTCTCCAGGCAGCGGAACAGGATAATTTCATCCGGACGGACGAGGAAACCGCGCGTCTCCAGGCCTATCTCGCGGCGAGTGAGCAGAGATTGGGCAGAGAGAAAGAAGCCCAGCGCCACCTGGCATCGATTTTGGATGTGCGGGGACGTGGCTATGCCAAGGCTCTGGTGCAGGCCGCGCAATGGGCCCGCAACATGCCCGGCGCAATGGGTGAGACCAAAGACTTTGCCCCGGAGGCCGTTCCTGAATTGGTAAAGTCGCTGGATGCGGTTTTACGGGACGAGAAACAGGATCATGCCAGGAAACGCCAGGCACTGCTCTTGGCGGAAAAGATTGTTGCCAAGGCGGATCCGGCCAACGGGGCCCAGGGTTGGGCGCAACTGGCCCTCTCGGCCCATGCCGCCGGGCTACTGGGGGAGGCGGCTGTCTGTTCCCGTCGCTCGAAGGATCTGGCGATGTCCCTGGACCCACGGACGGAGCAGTACGGCATTTCCCTCGCAGCGGCGGCGCGCGCCCTGGCCCGGTGCGGGGACCGTGAGGACGCCCAGCGTTGCCTGGATCTGGCCGCGGCCAAGCCGGGAGTGGTCGCCCTTTTCTTTCAGCCGCCTGTTTTGATGGCGCTGGCGGAGGCCCATCAGGCCATGGGCGATGCCACCAAGGCGGACGAGGCTTGGCTCAAGGCCCTGGAGGTGGCGCGAAGCCATCATCACCCGAGGGCGCGGGCCATCAATGTGGTGCTGGTTTTGCGGAGCCTTTTGGAGGCCGGCCGGGAGCCCACCCCGGATATGGTCGCGGTGATGGATTCGATTGCGAGGGGGGAAGGGGGCACGGCTGCCTTACCTCCCGGCTACGTGCGGGTGGAGGCCAAGCCTGCGAATCCGCCGGCGAAGCCCAAGGGAACCAGCAAGTAAACCAGGGCCGCCCCTGGCCCGGAGAAGCGGGCCCGCAGGTCAGTTTCAGCCCCGAACACCCAAACTTCGGACGGGTGGGCTGTCCAAGAGCCCGGCCTCCTGAATCGCTATCCGAAGATGTCGCCCGGGAAGGGAATATTGACAAAATTTATGTAAAACATAGTATGACTGTATGACGAAGACGATTGTGAAGGTCGGCAATTCGCAGGGGATAATTTTTGACACAGCTTTTATGGATACGGCTCATCTTAAGGTAGGCGATCGGTTGCAGGTCACTTTTCATCAGGGCGGCTCCATCGTTCTGACCCCGGAAAAGCCGGTGATCACGCCGGAGATGGCGCGGGAGACGATCCAGGAGGTGATGAAGGATTACGGAGAGGTGTTTCGTCGGCTTTCTTGAAAAAAGAGTTCATCCACCCAACCGTCGCGGCGGTCAAGGAGCTCCACGCCCAGGTTTTGCGGGCGCACGGGGGTTCCCCCGGGATCCGGGATGAGAATTTGTTGGAATCGGCGGTGGCCGCACCCCAGGCCACGATGATGGGGCAGCCGATGATCGAGGACCCGGTCGAGATGGCGGCTTCCTATCTTTTTTATCTGTGCCGGAATCATCCCTTCGTGGATGGCAACAAGCGGGCGGCTTTGGCGACCTGCCTGGTTTTTCTCTCGCAAAACGGGCTCCTGCCCAAGGAGATCATGGATCATGACGCGTTGGAAGGTTTCGTCCTCGACGTCGCCGCCAGCCGGATCGACCGGGATGAGACGACGCGGAGGCTGAGGGCGCTCTTGGAGCCGGAGATTGCAGAGAAGATAGGAGATAGGGGAACGTGAACGTTGGAATTAAATTTTTCTGCAGGGCTCGATGCTCTGGGGTTGGGTTGGGAGCAGAGGATTGGCCCCGAAGACCTGCCCCCGCCCATTCGGATCACTTCCTCCGGGAAGCATGCGGAGGCCATGCGCGCGGACATGGGTCCGCCCAGTGCTGCCTGGTTGGGAGATTCCGTTAACGCAGTTTGACGGTGAAGAGCCAGGTGTTGACCTGGGTGTGGCATTTGGGGAAAGGGATTTTTCGGCCGCCGAGGGTGAGTTCGGGGGTGAGGAAGTCGTTATCGGCGATGACGAGAAGGCGATCGGGCGCGAGGAAGGCGAGGCCTTCCCACTTCTCGGGCACTTGGTCCCAAGCAAGGCCTTGGGAGGGGAGGTCGAGGTTTTCGAAATCGAAGAGGAGGGTTTTCTTTACGTATTCGATCGGCTGGTTGGCGGTGAGGGGCTTGAACTTGGGATCGGCCTTGCGCCGCGAGTAGGGCTTGTCGGGCAAGGAAAGCAGATCGGTGGCGCCGCTGAGGTCCAGGACGCAGACGGATTTGAAGATGGCTTTCTTGGTGTCGGTGGAGCCGTCCTGGCCGCGATTGTCGCGTTCGAGGGCGAGGATTTTGCCGTCCGGCAGGCAGAGGAGGTCGGACATGACGAGGTTCTTGGTTTTTAGCTTTTTGGCTCGCTCGCCGAGGGAGGCGGGGTCGGTGAAGCGGACGGCGTATTCGGCCCGCGGAGTGCCGGTGAGGGCGTCGAAGGCGAGGAGGCGGGTGGCTCCGGCCTCTTTGCCACCGTCCTGCAGCAGTCCGGATTGGAGAACGGCATAGACGGTTTTGCCATCGGGCGAAAGGGCGACCCCCTCGAAGCCGCGGTTGTCTTCCCGGCCCTCGGTGCGGTTTTCCATCGGCCGGAAGTCGACCTCCCCGGAGGCGCTGCGGGGCAGGTAGTTTTCGGGAGGGACGAAGCGGGCGAGGAAAGTGCCGTCGGGTTTGAACTGGAGGACGGAGGGGAAGTACTCCTCGCAGACGAAGAGGTTGCCGTCCTCCATCAGGGCGAGGCCTTCGGGGTCGAGGCAACGGCGGCCGTCCTTCATGCGGGGTTCGGGATCGACGGAGTCCGGAATCAAACCGGAGAACGGTTTGCCATCGGGATCCTTGTACAGATGCGTTTGGGTAGGGCCCGACGTCCCTGGCGGGCCGGATTCGTCTGATTTAAATTTAAGGTTGAGTTCGGATTTTGAGGCCGATTCCTTGGGCAAAGGAAGGGCGTAGAGGCGTGGAGAGAAGTCTATGGCACCATCGCCGGGGCCGCGGTCCGTGGTGAGGTAGAGGATGCCCGCTTTGCGGTCGTAGCAGGCGCCGGAACCGTAACTCCCGGCAGTGTCGCCGAGGGAATCGAGGGCGGAAGCGGGGATGGAGCTGACGGATTCGAGGTCGGCGCCGAAGGCAGTGGAAGCGAGAACCAAAAAACCAAAAAGGGGAAACATGGGGGTCAGATTAGGATGAGGATGAGGATGAGGGAAATTCGGAAAGCGGCCCTCCTTCGCGCCTAACCCGCTGTGCGGAGGCGCTACGGAGGGTTTGAAGGCGGAAAGGGAGAGGGGATGGGGACTTCCATCCATGACGAAAGGCTAAAGGGCTAGGGGAGCGGGGCGGAGACGGATCCGGCCGGGGGCGACGATCGCCAGCCGACCTGGAAGGAGGTTGAGCAGATCGGGTTGGGTGAGCCAGCTTCTGACCAGCGAGAGAATCACCTCCGTCCCCGCATCGCCGGGAATTTCCAGCACGGCAAGGCCAGCGTAGTCCCCTGGAGGGTAGTTGCGGATATCGGCAAAGCCAAAGTCTCCCGTGACCAGGCAGGCTTCACGTTGGCGGGCTTCGGCGGCGATTTTTTCATCGGGGGCGGCTCCGAGGCCGAGATCCCTGGCATCGAGAGCCTTGTGGCCGAGGCCGGAGATCAGCCCCGCCAGGGAACGGGGCAGGTCACTATCGATCAGAAAGAGCAAGGTTGGGCGAGGATGGGACTTAGGCGGGCAGGGGATGGTGGGCTTCAGCGGAGACGAGCTGTTCGGCGTAGCGCAGGGCGGCGCGGACATCGGCCTCGGTGACGCCGTACTCGTGGACCATTTGGGCGGGGGTCATGCCGCTGGCGAGGCCACCGAGGACCCGTTCCACGGGGACGCGGGTGCCGCGAATGACGGGTTTGCCGTGCTGAATGGCGGGATCGATGATGATGCGATCGCACATCTCCATAGTCTAAGGCTGAAAGGGGGAACGGACAAGGGCGGGCTTGGATGAAGATGAGGGTGAAGAAAGGCTATAGGCAACAGGCTGACCCTCCTTCACTCCTAACCTCGCTGACTCGGGAGCAGCTGCGGAGGGCGGCCGCGAAGCGGCCGGGGGGTTTAGGTGTCTCGTCCTTAGTGATGGAGGGAGCGTTTAAAATTCAAATTTCGGAATTCGGAAACGCGCAACCCGCAACCGCGACCGGCCCAAGGGCCGGGGGCTTACGATTTCCGGCTCAGGCGGCGGAGGGTGAGGAGACCCGAGAAGCCAAGGAGCATCAAAGAAGCGGAGGATGGCTCGGGGATGGCTCCCGGGGAACCGGTGTTTGACAGTGGGGTGGTTCCAGTCCCATAGGTGGTGTTGACGTTGAAGACCCCATATGTCCCGATTGTGCTGAGGGTATCGGTGGGGGTGTTCAACAAACCCGACGCATCGTAACCGAAGTTGAAAGAAACCCCGGTGGTCGCAGCGCCGAAAGAGACACGGTTCATTTCACTGGTGCCGTCAAAAACGACAACCCCGTCCCCGCCGGAACTTAAACCGACGCCGGATCCGCCGTAGTAACCGACCTGAATTCCAGACAACCCCCCCCAATAATTGCGGAAGTTCGTCAGGTTGGCACCGCCGGTGTCTTCAATAAAGACCACGGATTCCCCTGCGGCGATGGAGGAAATGCCCGACAAATTGACACTACTGGCCAAAGTAAAAGAGTTATCATCCATCTTCCAACCGGTGATACTTTGGCTTTGGTTGCCCAGATTCGTGATTTCAAACCAGTCCGGTGTTCCTCCGGTTCCGCTCGAACTCATCACCTCGGTAATGCGAAGAAGGGATTGGGCGTGGATGGATGCTGTGCTGGAAAGCAAAGTGAGGGCAAGTATTGGTAAACAAATTAATCTCATAGCCTAAAAGAAGCAGAGGGTGATCGATTTACAAGTTACGTTTGTGTGACATAGAAAAGATTTATATATTGTTGATAGAAATGGAATAAAGATGAAGATGAGGAGAGGCGGAAGGTTGCGGGGGCGGTTTCAGCGATTGGGGGCAGAACACAAACACTCATGGAAGGCCGTGTGGAGGCGGTACTGTTTAGGTGTTGGGATCTGCATTCGGATCCGTAGTCCAAATCACCTTGCCGCCGGAGGTGTCCTGGGGAGCAGGCCAGGCCCGGCCTGACGGCCCCACCACCTCCCGGGCGTTGAGAATCTCGGCGTGGCCGTCGCAAAAAACCACAATGCCTTTGCCGTTGTAGCGAGCCACAAAACGGCTGGCAAAAGCGTGGGGTTGGCCCGTGTAGTCGGATTGACCGGGGAGGGCGAGCCGCTGCTCGTCCGGCAGGCCGGATTCAACGAATAAAGCAGTGCGGGACGGTTTTTGGATGGTGACCGGATTAATCGGATCGTCCCCCATGAGCTTGGAGTTGATGGCCACGGCAAACACGGGGGCGGCGGTCATGCTGGCGGGGTACTTGGCACCCGAGAGAAAAAACATGGACCCTTTTTTATAAAAGCTTACCCGATTTGCCCCGGTAGAGTATTCCCAAGCCGCTTTCATTCCGCAAAGCGGGGGCAGGACGTTGTACCAGACATCGTTCGTCGCGGCGTTGCGGATGTCCGTCCAGGAAGGCGAGTCCGAAGACCCTACGGGCTTTTCCCGGGGAAGCTTTCCCTCGCTCTCGACCAAATATGCCATCGAGGCTTTGCCCAACTGTCCGAGTTGATTGAGGGCCTCAACGGATTTTGCTTTGGTCACGGCCCCCTGAATCGCGGGGACGGTGAGGCCGGCGAGGAGGCCGAGAATGGAAACAACGACGAGCAGCTCGACCAGGGTAAAGGAAGCGGGAGCGGGCATTTTCACGTTCTAGGGTTGATAAAAGGGGGTAGTGGCGGGGCAAAAAGAACCAAAATCTGTCATGAAATCGTAACACATGGAGCGGGCAGGGGTGTGCTTATTTGTTCGAGTGAAATTTCCGACTCTCTCCGGGCTCGGGTTATTTCTGCTGGGTGGGTTGGGAGCGGCCTCTGTCCAGGCCCAAGCGGTGCTGAGAATCACCGAAGCGATGAGCAACGGGGATATTGTCGACTGGTTTGAGGTCACCAACCTGGGCGACACAGCCGCGAATATTTCGGGTTATAAAATGGACGACAATTCCTTCGGGGTCCCTGCAACGGCTCCCGTCGTCCTGAACGGGGTAACCTCCATTGCTCCCGGGGAATCGGTTGTTTTTGTGGAAGGAAACGCGACAACGGTCACCAGCTTTAAAACCAACTGGGCCCTGGGCCCCCAAACCCAGGTCGGTTACTATGCGGGTTCGGGGGTCGGATTAAGTTCCGGAGGAGATGGGGTGACTTTGTTTGATGCCTCGGGAAACGAACTCAGCGGAGCGACAAACAGCTCGTTGCCTGGAAAAATTCGGATTTCTTTTGGGGCGGCCGCCAGCAGTTTTTCCTTCCGGTGGTCCTACACCACGGAGGGTGAATTCTCGGGAAACCTGGAAACCTCTTCTTTCGGGGATGTTCACGGCGCTTTTACATCCGCAAACGGATGCACCGGATCACCCGGAAGAATCACGCGCCCGGCGGCTCTGCAGTTTACCAGCCAGGCTCCGCAGTACGCCAAGGTAGGCTCTTTTTTGTCCTACGCGTTTTCCTTTCTGACCAGCAATCCCAACGAGACCGCCGGCGTGAGCGCCCCGGTCACACCCGCTTGGCTGACGCTAAATGGTTCCAGCAGCGGCAGCACCCTATCCGGAACCCCCGGAACCAACGATATCGGCACCAACAACCTGGTCACCCTGCGCCTCGTGGGCACCAACAAAGTGGTCACCGTGGTGGGTTCGGTCACCAACACCAACTCCGTCACTACCACCAATGAACAGACCTTCCGCCTGATGGTCTTCCCCTCCTCCTCCCCGGTGATCGTCAATGAATACAATGCCGTCAGTTCGGGAAACGTCCTCGACACCTCCAAGCAGAGTGGCCGACCGGGAACGGATAGCCGACTCGGGGTGGTGGCGGGCAACGGAGGGAACTGGCTGGAACTGGCCGTGGTGGGCAATGGTGCCGAGGGCTCAACCGTAGATATGCGTGGGTGGAGCATTGAGATTTCCGATACGGGCAGTGCCGGTTCCCGGGTCACCGACACTTTGGTCCTTTCGCAGGCAACCTACTGGGCAGCGGTTCCTGCCGGCACCATCCTGACTCTCACGGAAAATAACGCCGTAGCGGGAGGGTATGACACTGCCTTGAACGCCGACGACCACCGGACCACCGGCGGTTGGGTTTGGAGCAATGTTTGGATGGGGGACACCACATTGATCAGTGGCCGGACATGGGCGGATGGAGTAAGCGTCTCCACCCTCAGCCAAAATCAGACCCAGATCACCTTGAAAAATGCCTCCGGCGCCGTCCTGCAGGGGCCATGGGGAGAGGGGATTTCCCCGGCGGGAGACGGCTTGGTCACCTCGAAAAAAGTCTTTGCGCTGCAGGCGAATCCCGCCCCCGGGATGGTGCCGTACGACCCGGCCTATGTGGATTCGATGCAGAGCACCTTTGGGAAGCCCAACTTGATTGTCAACAAGACCACCGGGCGGGCGATTGGCATCCAGTCCTTTTTTGGAAAGGTCGAGCCGATCTTCACCGTTTTGCCCGGGACCACCGCGATCGCGGGACAATTGTACGGAGGTTCGGACATCCTCCAAAACAACCTCGAGTTATATTCCGCCAACTTTGATGACATGCAGTTCTCGGTGCGTCAAAAAGGGGGAGCTCCTTTGCCTGCCTGGTTAAGCTACCAACAGGATTACGAGTTCGTGAATTTGTCTGGCACTCCCGGCGCGGGGGATGTGGGCATTCTTGACCTGGAGTTGGTGGCGAAAATCGTGTCCACCGGGGCCGAGACGGTTCAACCCCTGACGATACAAGTTCTCTCGGCGATCAGTCCGGTTCTGTTGAACGAGTACAACGCCGTCAGTTCCGGCAACACCATCGGCGACGGGTCAGGAGCCGACACTTTCTTCGGAACTTCGGCCGATGCCAATGGAGGGCCCTGGTTGGAGCTGGTGGTGGTGGGCGATGGCACGGGAAACACGATCGACATGCGCGGGTGGTCGATCGATATCGATGACTCGGCGGGACTGCCCTTCCGGGCCGATGAGACCGTGGTCCTGAGCGAGGACTCCTATTGGGCCGCCGTTCCGATCGGCACCATCCTCACCTTGACCGAGCGCACGAGTGTGCAAGGAGGGCTGGATACCTGGATCAACAAAACAAGCCGATTGGGACAATCCTCGCTGCCTTATCTCTGGAGCAATATCCATATTGGCGACCCCTATTACATCAACCAGACCGCCAGTACGACCGGTGGCAAGCTGCCGATCAGCAGCTCCAATACCCAATTCCGGATCCGGAAAAGGGACGGCACCGTGGTGGCCGGCCCTTGCGGGGAGGGTCTCAAGACTTTGCCGGGGGTGAGCAGCACCGAGGTTTTCCGCCTGACGAGCGAACCGAGTGCCACCGTTAACCCACTGGATGCCGGATATGTGGATGGAACTCAGAGTACCTTTGGTTCGCCCAACATGAACCAAACCTTCGCCGCCTTCCAGATTTCCAACAGTGCGCCAACGATTGGGAACCTGCCCACGAAGTACGCGGTGGAGGGGCAGGGGTATAGCTGGACGGCGGCGACGGCGGATGCGGAGGGCAACAGCGTGAGCCTGAGCAAGGTGAGTGGGCCGACATGGTTGACCGTTTCCGGAAAAACCTTGAGCGGCACGCCTCCTCAGAATTCGGCCGGATTTTACGATGTCGCCCTTTCCGCCAGCGACGGCACGGCGAGCACCCCGGTGCAGTTCCGGTTGACGGTGTTCAACGACAATCCGTCCCTGATCCTCAACGAGTACAACGCGGTGGATAATTCGGGGACGACGTTGGCGTACCTGGATGGGGGAACCCAAGCGCAGGACAGCGCGGGGGGAACGGCCTCGGACGTGCACTTTGGCCGCGTGGCGGGGAATGGCGGCGATTGGGTGGAGTTTGTGGTGACGGGGAACGGGTCGGCCGGCACGACGGATTTGCGGGGTTGGACGATTGAGATCGATGAGGGGGCGGGGAGCGGATTTTTCGCCGCCAAGGTGAGGATCAAGCTTTCCAACGCCTCGTTCTGGGCAACGGTGCCGAACGGAACGATTCTGACCTTCACGGAAAGCAACACGTCCCAAGGCGGGATGGACACGAATCTTTCCGCCGCCAACAACTCCGCCACCAGCGGGTGGCGTTGGGCCAACGTGTGGATCGGTGACTCCTCGCTGATCACCTACACGGATTTGGCCACCAACGGGTACACGCTGGTGTCCGGGGTGGTGAACGGGATCAACATTGATGACACCGAGACGCAGTTCCGGGTGCTCAATGACGCCGGCTATCCGGTCTTCGGTCCGGCGGGCGAGGGGATTGCGCCGGTGTCCAAGATCAGCAACACCGATGTGCTGGAGTTGGAGGGGAATCCGACGACGGCCGTGTTGCCGACCGACCGGAGCGACGACACCGTGACCCCGCCGAAGAATGGATATGACAACAGCACCAAGGACAGCACCTTCGGTGCGCCCAATCAGTGGCATTTTGGTTCGGGCGGTGTGCTGACCACCCAGGATTTCACGCCGTACAAGGGCAGTGCGGGCAGCACCCCGTATGACGCGACCTTTGGTTCGTGGGCGAGTGCGGCCGGGCAGGGATCCATTTCGATGACCAGTGACGCGGATGGGAACGGGCTGACGGCGTTGCTGGAGTACGCGTACGGGGCGGCGGGTCCGGGATCGATTGCCCGCACGCTCCTGCCGGCCAACAGCACCACCAACAGCGGCGGCACGAATTATCTCGTGTTGAACTATTTTGCCCGGACCAGCGGGGTGACGGTGATGCCCGAGGTCAACACCACGCTGGGAACCAGCGGTTGGGGCACCAATGGAATCAGCAGCACCGTGGTGGGCACGGTGACGACGAACAACACGACGTTGCAGCAGCGAAGGGCGAGCGTTCCGGTGGATGGGACAAGGAAGTTTTTGCGGCTGAAGGCGACGAGTCCGTAGTTGGTGGTGGGTGGAAGGCGGGAAGAGGGTTTGTGATTCGGTAGGGACGGGTCGGCGACCCGTCCAGCTGACTTAAAAATGGGAATCGTCAACTTTCCGCGACGGACGCCTCGGCGAGGCTTTCCTACCGAAGCTTGAGCGGCTCCCCGTCTGCGGAGAGGCGTTCGAGCTCCTCGGCGTTTTCCTGCAGCTCGCGGAGGAGCTCGGCCATGCGGGTTTCGAGGGAATGGACTTCTTCCATCAGCTCAAAATGGCGTTCGAGCCGGGAAATGGGAGCATAGGAAATCATGGCAAAACCATTTGCCGGGGCTTCCGGGTTTCAAGGGGAAATTTCGGGGTTCATCCAATCGTCACGTGACCGGGGCACCGGACGGTTTCGGTTTTCCGGGGAAGTGGAAGAGGCGCCCCAGGATCCGGGCTTGGGAATTTCCTCCCCTTGGCACTTCCCCAGGAACGGACTTCCTGTCTTTGTTCCGTGAATCAACCCCGATCCCCCCGACAGCCCGTTTGCCATCCGTAGATCCCAAGCCAAACATGGAAGATCCAGAAAAAGTGTTGGTGGACAATTACTTGGGTTTCAGATGGAGGAATTGTGACAATTTTATGTGTCACCATTTTGTCACTAGGAGAATGGGGAATCCCGGTCTTTGTTTGGAGGATGGGTCAGGTGTCTACTTGCAAGAGTTTCGAGATTTCCGGTTCTTCCGTCCAGCGTCGGGAAACGATGACGACGTGGGGACTGTTGGCCCTGGCCGTGTTTGTCGCCGTGGGGATGGGGGAGTGGAGCAAGCGGACCGCGGCGGACGAAAAGGTGATTTCTTCGGAAGTGATGGAGGAAGCGTTGAAGATCGCCG
>Ga0214917_10006968_pt1 | contig 11581 bp, 9 predicted proteins | sample LL_1208_BB_MetaG_FD_177983 | JGI IMG/M metagenome (GOLD analysis project Ga0214917, IMG submission 177983) | Freshwater microbial communities from Lake Lanier, Atlanta, Georgia, United States - LL_1208_BB | ecosystem: Environmental > Aquatic > Freshwater > Lake | place: USA: Georgia | collected...
GCCCGCCAGCAGGATCTCCCGCTGGCTCTGCTGCAGCGGGGTGAGCTTCCTGTCCTCGCCGACCACCGCCAGCTGCTCGATGAAGTTGCCGACGTTGGTCGCGCCCGCCGTGTACTCGCCGTACAGCTTGTCGAGCGCCGCCTTGACGGCGTCACGCATGGTCGGTGCCGCGGAATCGATCAGGGCGTCGAGCTGCTTCTCGTCGCTCAGGTCGATCCCCTCCTCGCGTGCCTTGACGACGGCTCCCTCCAGGGTCTTGCTCACGACGTCGTACGCCTGCGCCTCCAGCGACGTGAGCTGCTTGTCGACGACCGAGGTCACGTAGTTCTCCGCCTCCCGCGCCAGCTGCGGCGGCGCGGCCAGCAGGGCCTTCTCCGCCTGATCGAGCACCGCCGGAGCCTGCGCCTCGAGCGTGTCGCCGAACCGCGAGGCCTCCGCGTTGAGCTGCGGCTCGACCTGCGCCGCGGCCAACTCGACGACCGTGGGGGCGTCGGCGAACTCCGCGATCTTCGAGTACAGGAACCACAGGTACCCCGAGGCCGCCAGCAGCAGCGCGGCCATGGTCACCATGGTCGTGAGCAGCCGGCGGCGGCCCTGTGCCACCGTCTCCTCCATGCGGCTGTGCAGCTTCATGATCTTCGATTCGAGCTGGGGCGAGACGGACGTGGACTCGGACATGACGTGCTCCGTGGGAGGCCGGCGGCCTCGAAAGTGGGGGGGCGGTGCGTGGGCCGTGGGAGATGCGGTGGGGGCCGCAGCCGCGGCCAGGCGATCAGTTGGCGGCGGGCGTCTCCCCGGCCACCATCTGGTCGATCATCATCAGGACATGGTGAATGAACTGTTTCTGCAGCTGCTCCTCGGGCTGCCTGGCGACCTCGTCGACGGGCAGCTTCGCCAACAGCTTCTCGACGCGGTCCCGCTCCTTCATCACCTTGGCCTGGAGTTCCTCTGCGAGTCCGCCACCCTCCTCGAGTAGCGAGCTGCGCAGCCGCTCCTCGATGGAGTCGAGCTTCTTTTCGGTGACATTGGGCAGTTGTTTCTTGAGGTCCTGTGCGACCTTGTCGCTGACCCGCTGCATGCCCGCCTCCGACTTCTTGAGGAGCGACTTCTGCAGCCGTTCGCCGAAGCTGCCCGTCTCGTCGAGGACCATGGTCTCCAACTGCGGCCGCACCTTCTCGAACCGCTTCATGGCGAGATCACCGTAGACGGGCGCGGCCTTCATCGCCGAATCCATCAACTTCTGGCTGAGGGCGGGCCAGACGTCCTCGACCTTGGCCATGAAGGCGTTCTGCAGTTCGACCGCGTTGAGCTGCCGCTGCAGCTTGCTGTAGAGCGACAGTCCGAAGAGCCCCATCAGGCCCAGCAGCAGCAGCGATCCGCCGAGCACCGTCAGCCGGACGTTCCGCTGCGAATCGGCCAGTTCGTCGAGCCGCTTCTCGAGGCCGTCGATGACCTGCTCCAGATTGTTGCGACCGCCGTGGGGGGGCATTCCGGACTGTGCGTGCATGGCAGGATTCCTGGAGGGCCGGCCCCGGCCGCGAAGGCAGGGATCAGCGGGATGCGGGGGCCTCTCGGCGAAGGCCTCAAGTCGATGGATCGTCTGCGCGAAATTCTCGCGTGGGGGAAGGCACGCTTCCGGCGCTCCCCCGCGAGCCGCGACCGGTCGGTATCGTGACGCCGACGGCGACGGTCGTCAAGCGGCCCGCAGGAGGCTCGTCCGCCACGACGGCGCCCCGCCTCGACGCCCGCCGGAAGACGTCTCCGCGCGGTCGCGCACGCCCCTGGCCCGCGGCCTCAGCGCACGACCCGTGCGCCTCCGCCGGCGATCTGCTTCTCGACTTCCTTGCGGGTCGCCATCGACGTGTCACCGGGCGTCGTCGAGGCCAGGGCGCCGTGCGCGGCGCCGTAGTCCACCGCCCGCTGCGGATCGTTGAACTCGAGGAATCCGAACACCAGGCCGCTGGCGAAACTGTCGCCACCGCCGACACGGTCGAGGATTTCGAGTGCCGGATAGCCGCGGCTGTCGTGAAACCTCCCGTCGTGCCAGCAGATGGCGCTCCAGTCGTTCTGCGTGGCGGTGATCACCCTCCGCAGCGTGGTGGCCGCCACCTTGAAGTTGGGGAACGCCTTGACCGCCTGCTCGATCATCGCCCGGAAGGCGGCCGTGTCGATCGTGCTGAGGGCATGATCCACCCCGGCCACCTCGAATCCGAGCGAGGCGGTGAAGTCCTCCTCGTTGCCGATCATCACGTCCACGTGCCGGGCGATCTCGCGGTTGACCTCCTGGGCCTTGGCGAGGCCGCCGATGCTCTTCCACAGGCTGGGCCGGTAGTTGAGGTCGTACGACACGACCGTGCCGTGCCGCTTGGCGGCCTGCACCGCCTCGATCGTCAGGGCCGCGGTCGTAGGCGACAGCGCCGCGAAGATGCCGCCGGTGTGGAACCAGCGGACCCCGAGGCGGCCGAACAGGTGTTCCCAATCGACGTCGCCGGGCTTCATCTGGCTGGCGGCGGTGTTGCCACGGTCCGGCACGCCGACCGCCCCGCGGATCCCGAAGCCCCGCTCGGTGAAGTTCAGGCCGTTGCGGACGGATCGGCCGATCCCGTCATCCGGCCTCCACTGGATGAAGTCGGTCGCCACGCCGCCCTGCATGATGAAGTCTTCGATCAGGTGGCCGACCTCGTTGTCCACGAAGGCGGTCACCACCGCCGTCTTCAGACCGAAGCACTTCCGCAGGCCGCGGGCGACGTTGTATTCACCCCCTCCCTCCCATACCTGGAACTGGCGGGCGGTGCGGATCCGGCCCTCGCCCGGATCGAGACGCAGCATGATCTCACCGAGCGACACCTGGTCGAACGCGCACGAATCCTGCGACTTGATGGCCAAGGCCATGGGGCTCTCCTCTCGTGGACGGCTGTGGGGCGGGAACGGGGACGGGGTGGCCGGCCGCCCCGCTAGGCGACCGGCAGTCGGTCGATGTCGAACGGGGCCATGCCGGCCTCGGCGGCGATCTCGTCGAGGGCCTCCACCTCGGCCCGCGAGAACAGCAGCCCGCCGGCCGCGTGGCTGCGGGCCGCGGCCTCGGCCTCCAACTGGCCCGGCAGCATGCACGATTCGTTGCCGTGGCCGAGGATGTCGGCGAGCACGGCCCGCACGTTGTCCTGCTGGCTGCGGCCCCCCGCGAACGAGCCTCCCGACACGGCGTCGGGGTGGATCACCTGGAAGAAGAACGCGCACGACTGCTTCTCGCCGGCCACGGGCGGCCGACTGCGGATCGTGGGCAGCGAACCCCCGATGAGGGCCGCCACGATCTCGTTGATCAACGAGAGTCCGTAGCCCTTGTGATCACCGAAGGGGATCAGCGACACGGCCTGGGCCGGGTCGGTCGTCGGCCGGCCCTCCCGATCGACCGCGGCGTTGGGCGGCAGCGGCTTGCCCTCGCGCTTGAGCTGCTGCACGCGGCCCATCGCGATCACGCTCGTCGCCCAGTCGATCACGATCGGGTACCCGACCGCCGCGGTCGTGGGGAAGCCCCACGAGTGCGGGTTCGTGCCGAGCGTGGGAAACCTGCCGCGGAACGGCACGACCTCCGCCAGCGACGCGGTGCAGTTGGTGTACGCGATGTAGCCCCTGCGGGCGGCCTCCATCACGTAGCCGCCTCCCCACAGGTAGTGAAAGGCGTTGTCGACCGACACCGTCCCGGTGCCGTGCCGGTCGGCCAGGCGGATGCAGGTCTCGATCGCCTCCCACGCCACCGCCTGCCCGAGCTTCTTGCCGGCGTCCCACACCTCGGCCGCGTCGAAGCGGCTGGGCAGCCGTCGGATCGTCGCGCGAGGAACGCAGCCGCCGGCCTTCGAGCCGAACAGCTCGTCGAGGTGGAGGGCCTTGATGGCATTGTGCGTGCGGATGCCGTGCCGGGTGGCCGCGGTCGCCAGACGGGCGGCATGCCCGGCCTCGGCCGCGTCGAAACCCCGCCGCTGGTAGGCGCCGCTCACGACCGCCTCGTGGGCGGCCACGGGCACGACGAAAAACGTTTCCGACATCGGAGCCTCGCGATCCTTTCCTGGGGGGATGTGCCGCGGGAGCGGGTCTGCGGTGGCCCGGTCCCCCGGCCCGCCGTGAACGACTTCCATATGGAGGATCTGGATGGAGAACCTGGGTGGACGACCTGGACGTACACCAACGGGATGCGGACCACGCGTCCGCGTCAGACGACCTTCCGCACCGCCACCGCGGGATTGACCTGCGCCAGCGGCGGCTCGCCGTGCATCGCCCGGATGAGGTTGGTCACCGCCGCCATCGCCTGCCGCTGCACGCTCTCGTGGGTGCGGGAGCCGATGTGGGGCGTGACGACGCAATTGGGAAGACGCGTGAGCGGGTGGTCGGCCCGCGGGGGCTCCTCGTCGAGGACGTCGGTGCCGTAGCCGCGCACCCGTCCGTCCGCCAGCGCCGCGGCCATGTCGGCCGTGTTGACGATCTCGCCGCGGGCGCAATTGAGGATGATCACGCCCGGCTTCATCTTCCGGATCGTGTCGGCGCGCACGAGGTCGCGGGTCTCGGGCGTGAGGTTGGTGTGCAGCGACAGGTAGTCCGCGGCCGCGAACAGCTCGTCGAGCGTGGCCATCCGCTCGACGCCGTGCGTCGCCGCGAAGCCGTCGTCCCAGTGGATGTCGTAGCCGATCGGCCGCATGCCGAAGGCCTTCGCCCGGATCGCCACCTCCTTGCCGATCCGCCCCATGCCGGCGATGCCGATCGTCTTGCCGAGGACTTCGTGCCCCGTCTGCCGCTTCCAGCCGCCCGACCGCGTGGAGTCGGTGTGGAACAGCAGGTGCTTCTCCAGCGCCAGCAGCAGCAGAAAGGCGTGCTCGGCCACGGTCGTGTGGTTGACACCGGGCGTGAACAGCAGCGGGATGCCCAGGTCCGTGCAGGCGGCGACGTCGATCTTGTCCACGCCGATGCCGTACTTGCTCAGCACCTTGAGCCGCGGTGCCGCCCTGTCGAGCACGGCGCGGGTGATCGCGTCGTCGCCGCAGATGAAGCCGTCGACCTCCCCCACGACCGCCAGCGTGTCGGCCTCGGACAGCGGACCGCGGGCGGTGACGATCTCCCAACCCGTCGCGGCCAGTATCGCGTGGTGCTCGCCGGGGGTGTCTTGAAACGACGTCGTGGTGACGAGAATGCGTGGTATCATGGCGGCGTGCGCAGGGGATCGGCCGGAGAGAATGGCGAGAAACTACCGCCACCGGCCGAAAACCGCAATCGATCGCCGCGAACCCGCGAGGCCGCCAGTGCACCGTCCGCTCCGCATCCTCGTCGTCGGCTGTGGCCACATGGGCACCTCCCACGCGAAGGCGTACCACGGCCTGCCCGACTTCGAGATCTGCGGGGTGGTCTCCCGGGGCGCGGCCTCGCGGCAACGCCTGCTGGCCGCGCTCGCCGCGGACCGCCCCGCCGGGGTCCGCGAGTTCGACGACTTCGAGGCGGCGCTGGCGGCCACCCGCCCCGACGCGGTGTCGATCAACACCTACCCGGACACCCACGCCGCCTACGCGAAACGGGCCCTCGCGGCCGGCTGCCACGTGTTCCTGGAAAAGCCGCTGGCGGTCACCGTGGCCGAGGCCGAGGAGGTCGTGGCCGCCGCGCGGGCCGCCCGCCGGAAACTGGTGGTCGGCTACATCCTCCGGGTGCACCCCACGTGGGCCCGCTTCGTCGCCACGGCACGGACGCTCGGCACGCCGCTGGTGATGCGCATGAACCTCAACCAGCAGTCGTCGGGCGACCAGTGGAAGACCCATCGCGCCCTGATGCAGTCGATGTCGCCGATCGTCGACTGCGGCGTGCACTACGTCGACGTGATGTGCCTGATGACCCGCTCCCGGCCCGTCCGCGTCAGCGCGATCGGCGCCCGGCTCACCGACGACCTCCCGCCCGGGATGTACAACTACGGCCAGCTGCAGGTGACGTTCGCCGACGGCTCCGTCGGCTGGTACGAGGCGGGCTGGGGCCCGATGATGAGCGACGTCGCCTTCTTCGTGAAGGACGTCGTCGGGCCGAGGGGCTGCGTGAGCATCGCCGGCGTCAGGGAGGGCGAGACGAAGAGCGACGACGTCGAGGGACACTCGCGGGCGGGCCTCCTGCGACTGCACCACGCCGCCCTCGCCCCCGATGGCACGTTCGCACGGGCCGACGAGGTGATCGACTGTGCCGACGAGCCCGACCACGACGCGCTCTGCCTCCTGGAACAGCGGATGTTCCTCGACGCGATCCGCGAGGATCGCGACCTGTCCGACCATCTCGCCGACGCCGTGAACAGCCTGCGGATCGTGCTGGCCGCCGACGAGTCCTTCCGCACCGGCCGCACCGTCGAGCTGGCCGGCTGAGCCGGCCGGCGTCCGGCCCGGGACGCGGGCCCACCTGCCGCGATCACGCCCCCGTGTCCCGCCGGTGTCGCGCCAGCAGGATGACCGCCCGGTTGCCGTCGGTGAAGTAGGGATCGCCGGTCAGGTTGCGGCGCGGCCCCGACCGGTCGCACGCGCCCACGCCCCGGACGTAGCCGACGGCCTCGATCCGGCCCGCCAGCGTGAGGTCCTCGATCGCGTAGTCCCGCGACTCGTCCACGTTCGGGTCGATGCGGTGGGTGGCGAGGTTCCACGCCCTGGTGGTGAACCGCACGCCGATGTCACGGCTCACCTGGCCGACCCACACGGGCCGCCCCTCGTAGTCGAGCGGCGTGAGCCAGAGCCGCAGGTGCAGCCGCTCGTTGATCGAACGCCGCGTCCGCTGCAAGGCGATGTCCTGTTCCCGGCCGAACAGGTGCAGCGGGCTGACCGGCGAATAGCGGTAGTTCGTCCCCCACAGGAACGCCCGCACCGTCTTCCAGCACGTGGCCAGCGTGATCGACTCGCTCTCGTCCCAGCGGGCCGCGAAGGCGGCGAGCAGCGCGTCGAAGGCCCCGATCAGCACGAGGTTCACGGGGTCGCCCGCCCGGGAGCCGGCGGCGTTCGTCGTGGCCGGGGGGAGCGACTCGAGCCTGGCCACCAGCGCGTCGGCGGTGCACGCCTCGACCGCCGCGGCGGGCCGCAGGCCCGTGAAGTCGCGGCCCAGGTAGTCCGCGGTGATGCCCGGCACGGGCACGGTGAACACGTAGTCGACGACGACGTCGTCCGCGGGCGCCGCCGGCAGGATGCGGTCGAAGCCCCGCAGCGCGGCCAGCCGCACGTGCACCGCCTTCGTCCCCAGGTCGAGCGTGGTGAACACGAAGCCCTCGGCGACCTGCCCCGGGGCGATGGCCCCGAGCGGGAAGGCCCGGTCGCGGAACAGGTCGTCCATGCGGCCGTTGTTGATCCACGCCGTGATCAATTTGAGGGGCACCAGCGGCAGCAGCGGCAGGAACAGCCAGCCCATGAATCCGAAGGCCGACAGTCGGCGAACCACGGAGAAGTGGCTGCGGGCGGCGGCCTCCAGGGGCGTGAAGTAGTTCCGGTCGATGCTCACCATCTGCAGCCGCACGGCGGCCGTCGCGCGGTTCTCGATCCGCAGGAAGACGGGCTGGATTCCGTGCCGCTGGAGGTCCACGCCGAAGTACCGCCGGCTCTCGGTGCCGGTCGGCACGGCGACCGTCACGGACGCGGCGGGTCCCTCCTGCCGCTGCGCCCTGGAGAGAAAACCCTCCGGCGCCGGCACCGGGTCGTAGGGGGTCGTCACCAGCCGGCGGAGGCGGGTCGCGAAGCGTCGCAGCGCGGCACCGGAGAGCATGGACGGGCACCCTGCCACGGGCGACGGGGCCCCCGACGAGCGGCGGCGACGTCGCGATCGTCCGCTCCGGGGATTCGGCTATCCTACCGGGATCGGCGCGGCGTCGCGCCCGGTGGCCGTGGCCGCCATCCCGCACCCCGTCGAGTCCGACCGATGCCCCGCGTGCCGCCGGCCCCGTCCTGCCGTCGCCGCTTCCTGTGCCGCGGCGTGGCCGCCGCGTCCGCCGTGACGGCCGCGGCGTGGACCGCCCCGGCCGCCGAACCGCCGGCGCCGGTCATCGACACGCACACCCACTTCTACGACCCGACGCGGCCCGGAGGGGTCCCCTGGCCCCCGCGGGACGACGCCATCCTCTATCGGACGGTGCTGCCCGCCGAGTGGGAACGGCTGGCGCAGCCGGCCGGCGTGACCGGCACGGTCGTCGTGGAGGCGAGCCCGCTGCTGGAGGACAACGACTGGCTCTTGGACCTGGCGGAGCGGCATGCGGCGCGACGCCTCCCCGGCATGCTCGGCATCGTGGGCGTCGTCGGCAACCTGCCGCTCGGCGATCCCGCCTGCGCCGCCGCGCTCGACCGCTGCGCGGCCCGCCGGCTCTACCGCGGAATCCGCGTCAACGGCGACGCACTGCTCGCCTGCCTCGACGACCCGGCCTCCGTCGCCGACCTCGCCCGGCTGGCCGACCGTGATCTCACGCTCGACGTCAACGGCGGGCGGGTGCTCGCCGCCGCCGCCGCCGCCGCCGCCCGCTTTCCCCGGCTGCGGATCGTCGTCGATCACCTCGGCACTCCGGTGATGTCCGCCCGCGGCCCGCAGGCGGCATGGCGTGACGCCGTCGCCAGGGCCGCCGACCACCCCCGCGTGTTCATGAAGGTGTCGGCGCTGGCCGAGAACGCGGCCCGCACCCTGCAGCCGCCGCGGGCCCCCGGCGACCCGTCCTTCTACGAGCCCTGGTTGGACGCCGCCTGGGCATCGTTCGGCGACCGCCGGCTGATGTACGGCAGCAACTGGCCCGTCGCGGACCGGGCCGCGACGTACGCCGACGTGCTGGGCATCGTGAGGCCGTTCGTGGACCGCCGGGGCCCGGAGGCGTCGCGGTGGTTCTTCGCCGAAGCCGCGCGGGCGGCCTACTCGTGGGTCGAACCCGCGGCCTGACCCCGCCCTCGCCTCAGGCCACGCGGTGCTTCGCGAGCACGGCGTCGGTGAGCTTGCCGCCCACGCCCGGCACGTCGGGCAGCGTGTAGTGGCCGTCCACGACGCGGATCGGATGCTCCCAGATGTCGAACAGCGACTCGTAGCAGCACTCCACCATCGGCGTGTTCTCCGTGGCGGCCGCCAGCTGCGCGTGCACGTTGTGCTGGACGTTCGTGTGCGGGATCACCGAAAGCCCGTAGGCCCGGCCCAGCGCCGCCACGTCGAGCCATTCCTCGATGCCGGACAACTTGGTGACGTCGGCCTGGACGATGTCCACCGCCTTGCGGTCGACGTAGTCGCGGAAGTCGTGCAGCGTGTAGATCGTCTCGCCGACCGCGATCGGCACGTCGAGCGCGGCGGCGAGTTCGGCGTGCCCGCGGACGTCGAAGGGGTGCAGCGGCTCCTCCAGCCAGGCGATGTCGAACTCCTCCAGCCTCCGGCCCCAGACGATCGCCGTCTTCAGGTCCCAGACCGTGTTCACGTCGACCATCAGCTTCACGCCGTCGCCGATCGCCCGCCGCACCGCCCGGACCCGCTCGAAGTCCTCGCGCGGATCGGGCAAGCCGAGCTTCATCTTCACGGCGTCGAAGCCGCGGTCGATGATCCGCCGCATGTCGGCGACCAGTTCGTCGGTGCTCCACGTCAGCCAGCCGCCGTCGGTGTTGTAGGCCTTGACGCGGTTCCGGCAGGGCCCCAGATGCCTCCACAGCGGCTGCCCCTCCAGCTTCAGCTGGATGTCCCACAGCGCGAGGTTCATGGCGCACAGGCCGACCCGGGCCACGCCCACGCGGCCGATGAAGTGGGTCGTGGCGTGCATCGCCTTCATGAGCGCGTGCCGCTCGAGCGCGGGCCGGCCGACGACCGCCGGCGCGTAGCACTCGTCGATCATCACCTTGGCGGCCTTGAGCCCCTTGGTGTAGTTCCAGTTGAACCCGTGGCCCGTGACGCCGGCGTCGGTATCGACCCGCACCTGCACGAACTCCACGGAATCGACGCTCGACTGCGAATCGGTGATCGTCCGCTGCCCGAGCGGCACGTCCACCACCGTCGTCTCCACGCGGGTGATCGTGGGCGACCCGCCGCCGGACGCCGGCGTTCCGGCCCCGGACACCGAACACCCGGACACCGAACCTGACACCCCCTGCTGCATGACGCGCTGCACTCCGACTGCCGTCCGCGAACCGTCCGCCGGCCGGACACACCGCCCGCCGCGGACGATTCTTAGCAGGTTTCCCCGGGGCCGGCCATCGCGGCCGGTGCGGTCAGCCGCCGGGGTCGTTCACGTCCACGATCCGACCGGTGCGGGCCGATTCGTAGCAGGCGGCGACGATGGCCACGGCCTTGCGGCCCTCGAGACCGTCGAGGGAGGGCCGGCGGCCGGCGGCCAGCGCCCCGATGAAGTCCGCGAAGTTGCGGGTGTGGCAGGAGTAGTTGATCGCCATCGGGTCGGCCGCCCCGCCGGTCGAGCCGCTCGCGCCGCCGAACCGTTCCCGCGTCGCGGCGTCGGCGGCCGACTCCTCGCGGAACCGCCAGGTCGTCAGCTGCTCCTCGAGGATCTCCGCCGTGCCGTCCCGCCCGCCGAACAGGAACCGCCTCAGCTGCCCCGGGTAGAGGCTGGTCGCCGCCAGCAGCTGCGCCAGTCCGCCGCCTTTGAGCTTGAGGATCGCCACGCAGGTGTCCTCGACCTCCAGCCGCCGGGCATCGTGCGATCGCACCGCCGTGAACGCCGCCACGCTCTCGACCGGGTTTCCGACGGCCGCCGGCCCGTCCGCCGCGCCGGCGATCCACTGCAGCGCGTCGACGCCGTGGATCGACTGGTTCATCACCGCGCCGCCGCCGTCGAGCGCGAGGGTGCCCTGCCAGCGGCCCGGGCCGTAGTAGGCGTCGTCCCGCCACCAGGGCACGTAGCTGGCCGCGACCGCCAGCGGCCCGAAGCGACCGGCCGCGGCCGCCTCGTGCACCGCCTGCACGACCGGGTTGAACCGCTGCGGAAAGATGGCCCCGAGCACGACGCCGGCCTCCCGCGTGGCGGCGATCATGCGGTCGATCCGCTCCAGCGTGATCTCCAGCGGCTTCTCGCAGATCACGTGCACGCCGTGGCGGGCGGCGGCGAGGACGGCGTCGAGATGGGCCCCCGAAGGCGTGGCCACGGTGACGAAATCGGGCCGCTCGCGGGCGAGCATCTCGTCGGTGTCGGCGTACCAGGTGCAGCCGAACTCCCGCGCGAACGCCTCCCCCTTCGCCTGCGTCCGGCACGTGGCCGCCGCGAGCGTCACGCCGGGAATGTCGCCCAGGGCCCGCGCGTGGAGCCTGGCAATCGCCCCGATGCCGATGATCGCCGCCCGCATGCCATCCTCCACTGCCTGTGCGTCGCCCGCACGCCGCGAACCCGCGGTCCGACCGGGCAGGCGGCCAGCATACCCACCTCCGCCACCGCCACCCACACCCGACGCCGCGCGGCGGCCGGGGCTTCTCCCCCGCACCGGTTCCGGTCATCATGGCAGGCGAGGGCTCCGGCCGACCGAGCCCGTGTTCACCGGGGAGAGCGTCCACCAGGGAGATGTCTGCGATGGTGCCGGATCTGCGTCCACCGCGGCTGGCTGCCGCCCGCGGCAGCCTCGTTCTCGCCCTCTGC
>Ga0214917_10006970_pt1 | contig 11581 bp, 10 predicted proteins | sample LL_1208_BB_MetaG_FD_177983 | JGI IMG/M metagenome (GOLD analysis project Ga0214917, IMG submission 177983) | Freshwater microbial communities from Lake Lanier, Atlanta, Georgia, United States - LL_1208_BB | ecosystem: Environmental > Aquatic > Freshwater > Lake | place: USA: Georgia | collected...
GGTGGTAAGAAAATTCTGCCACGAAATATCGAAGACCCTGCGGGCTCTCTCGGTGTACGGCGGCAAACCTCCGGGTCAAGAGAGTCCGAGGGTCCAAAATCCGCTGCCTCCGTGGCTTGAGACTGACGACCGAGCCGTTGGTGTATGCCGCTCCAATGGCGACCAAGGGCAGGTTTTCAGGCCCTGCCGTCGGGGGTCAGATCGGTTGCCGGTGGGAGCCCTGGAATCCTCAGACCCATCCCGGGTGTGGTCGTTGGTCGAGGTCCCGGTGCAGTCACCCTCTGGCACCTCCGAGTCGGCCGAAGTGTTCAACTCGAAGGAGTCCCGGATCCGGGCGACGGCGGCCACCGCAACGGCGCCGGATTTTGGCGTTTTCTCCGTCATGGTGGATCGTACACTCAGACGATGCGGCAAGCCGCTCTCGGATCCCGGACCCCGCCTCCAAGACGTCGAGGGTTTTGTTCCAACGGCCGGTCAGAAATGGCTTCACCTTCGAGGCTCTGGGCTTTCTGATCCACGACCGGTTCCATGTTCGATTCAATTTTCTCTCAATCGGGATTGCGCGGCCTTTGTCTGGTCGTGGCCGGGTTGTCGGCCCTGGCAGGCGAGGGTCCTTGGCGTCTTCGGTCCGCCATCGATCTTCCCGAGTGGGCCGATGTCGGCGTGGAACATCGGCTTCGCTACGAATCTCTCGGCAACAACTTCCGGACGGGACGTCCGGGGAGCGACCAGGCGCTGGCCCTTCGAACCAGCTTGCTCGGGCAAATCAAGACGGAGCCTGTGGGTGTGGTGGCCGAATTGATGGACTCCCGGCAGTATCTTTCCGATTCAGGCAGTGCCATCGACACCACCCAGGTCAACGCGGTCGACCTCTTGCAGGGGTACGTGCGCTGGAACCCCGGACCCCTGTTCACCGGAGGCACCCATCAAATCCAAATCGGACGAGAAACTTTGGATCTGGGTTATCGCCGGCTGGTCGCGCGGAACGCTTACCGCAACACCATCAATTCGTTCACTGGAATCGATTGGTTGTGGACGTCCGACGGCGGCGGATCCATCCGGAGCTTTGCATTCCTGCCGGTGCGACGCCTGCCGGACGACGCGGCCTCGTTGTTGGACAATCAAATCACCGCTGACACCCAGAGCTTCGGCCAACAGTTCTACGGTGTGTATGCCACCTCACCCCGTCTGGCCCTCGATAGTCGGGTCGAAGCTTACTGGCTGGGTCTTTTTGAGGACTCCGATCCGACCCGTCGCCACCGACAGCTCCACACCACGGGCAGCCGACTCTTTCGCAATGCCAAACCCGGCCATTGGGATTTTGAAGCAGAGGCGGCCATCCAACAGGGAACTTCGCGATTCAACACCGGCTTGTCCCCAGATCTGGACCACAGCGCGTGGTTTTTTCAGAGCGGTGCCGGTTACACCTGGGATGCCCGCGCAACGCCTCGCTTGGGTATCCACGTGGATCAAGCCAGCGGCGATCGCAATCCGACCGATGGACAAAACCAACGCTTCGACACGCTCTTCGGAGCGCGCCGGTTTGAGTTTGGTCCCACCGGTCTTTACGGAGCCATCGCCCGAGCCAACCTGCGTTCTCCGGAAGTACGGGCTTCCATCCGACCCACCAAAACAGTGGAGACCACCGTTTCCCACCGCGGGATCTGGCTCGAAAGCCCCTTTGACGCCTTCACCGCGGCCGGAGTCCGAGACGCTTCCGGTCGTTCTGGCTCGTATGTTGGCCAACAGCTGGAGGGTCGGATCCGCTGGGACATCATTCCGGGCAATTGCCGTCTGGACACCGGTGTCACGACGCTCTTCAAGGGCTCCTTCCTCGAGAATGCCCCGAATGCCAATCCCAATGGCGATACGCTTTATGCTTGGGTGGAATGGACGTTCACCTTTTAACGCGGCGGCCCTCGATCGCCAGAGGACCGTCACCGCTTTGCGTTTCCTCCGAAGCCTTGGGTCCAATAGGTTGGCCCCTCCATGAGCAAGCCTGCCTGTCCGATGTGCGAAATGACCGATGTGATGGAACACCCCGGAAAATGGGAGTGCCTCACTTGCGGACATGAGTGGGAACGGGCGGCCGAAGTAGACGCTCCGGAAGGTCCCCGAATCGTGAAGGATGCCCACGGCTCTGTGCTCCATGACGGAGACAGCGTCATCCTCATCAAGGACCTCCCCCTTCGCGGATCCTCCGGTGTGCTCAAGGGCGGATCAAAATCCAAACCCATCCGACTGGTCGAAGGAGACCACGAAATTTCCTGCAAGGTCGACGGCGTCGCCGTCGGCTTGAAGGCCTGCTATGTGCGCAGGGCCTGAAGGCCCGAATTGGATCCAATCGCTCCGGCAGGTTGGGCTCCAGAACAGTTCTGCCCGGAAACCCTCCCCAAAACCTCCTGCCAAAAACCTCCTGCCCAAAACCTTTGCTGGGCGGGCCTATTCTCAGGCCTTGGAATAGACCTCGGCTCCCTGCTCAACGAACTCCCGAGATTTTTCCTCGAGTCCCTTCTTCAAGGCTTCTTCTGCAGCCATGCCTTGTTCGGCTGCGTACTTGCGGACGTCCTCGGTGATTTTCATCGAGCAGAAGTGAGGGCCGCACATCGAGCAGAAATGGGCCGTCTTGGCTCCTTCCTGCGGCAGGGTCTCGTCGTGGAATTCGCGGGCGGTGATCGGATCCAGACCGAGGTTGAACTGATCCTGCCAACGGAACTCGAAACGCGCCTTGCTCAGGGCGTTGTCGCGGTACTGGGCTCCGGGGTGTCCCTTGGCCAAATCCGCGGCGTGGGCGGCGATCTTGTACGTGATGACCCCATCCTTGACGTCCTTCTTGTTGGGCAGACCCAGGTGTTCTTTGGGCGTCACGTAGCACAACATCGCGCAGCCATACCAACCAATCATCGCCGCTCCGATGCCGCTGGTGATGTGATCATAGCCCGGAGCGATGTCGGTCGTCAGAGGTCCGAGGGTGTAGAAAGGCGCCTCATGGCACCATTCCAACTGCTTGGCCATGTTCGCTTCGATCATGTGCATGGGAACGTGGCCCGGGCCCTCGTTCATCACTTGGACCCCGTGTTTCCAGGCCCGCTCTGTGAGCTCTCCCTGCACCTGAAGTTCTCCGAATTGTGCCTCGTCGTTGGCATCGGCGATCGAGCCCGGCCGCAGGCCGTCGCCGATGCTGAAGCTGACGTCGTAAGCGGCCATGATCTCGCAAATTTCATCCCAGTGGGTGTAGAGGAAATTCTCGCGATGATGGGCCAAGCACCACTTGGCCAAGATGCTGCCACCGCGGCTGACGATGCCGGTCATCCGGCGGGCCGTCATCGGGATGAACCGCAGGAGCACTCCGGCATGGACCGTGAAATAATCGACGCCCTGTTCGGCCTGCTCGATCAAGGTGTCGCGGTAAACTTCCCAGCTGAGATCCTCCGCCTTGCCGCCGACCTTCTCCAAGGCCTGATAAATCGGAACCGTCCCTATGGGCACCGGCGAATTGCGCAAGATCCACTCACGGGTGGCGTGGATGTTCTTGCCCGTGGACAAATCCATCACCGTATCGGCTCCCCACTTGGTGGCCCAACGCATCTTCTCGACCTCTTCCTCGATGCTCGAGGCGACAGCGCTGTTGCCAATGTTGGCGTTGATCTTCACCAGAAAATTCCGACCGATGATCATCGGCTCGTTTTCCGGATGGTTGATGTTTGACGGTATGATGGCTCGCCCTGCAGCAACTTCACTGCGGACGAACTCCGCCGTGATTTCGTTGGGAATACGCTGAGGAAATCGACGGAACACACTGGGTGAATAGGCGCTGGCCGAGAGTTGGCTCGATCCGGCGTGTTGCTTGGCGGGGTCGTTGCGCGCCGGATCACCGGCCAAATCGGCCAATTTCGCTCGGCCCATGTTCTCGCGGATGGCGATGAATTCCATCTCCGGAGTGATGACCCCCGCTCGGGCGTAGGCCAATTGGGTGACGCCCTGGCCTGGCTTCGCCCGGAGAGTCCGGCGGCGGTTGGCGGTCAGCCCGGGGAATTCAACCAGTCGGTTCTTCTCGGCCTTGCTGGCGTATTCGGCGTGCTTGCCGGAGAGGTAACCATTGTCCTGCGGCCTGACCTCGCGGCCCTCGTATTCTTCCACATCCCCGCGAGCCCGAATCCATTCTGCCCGCAATGCCGGCAAACCCTCTTCTGGACGACCCGTGAAATTCGGATCACCCCAAGGACCCGAACAATCGTAAACCCGCACCGGCGGATTGGTTTCTTCAGCTCCACTCACCGTGTGGGTCGGATGCTGACTAATCTCCCGAAACGGAACCCGGATTGCAGGATGCATGCTACCTGCCACATAGACGCGATTGGAGTTGGGCAGCTGCTCCCGGCTGTGCGGTTCGAAAGAAGTCTTGGGATCGGCGATCATGGTATTGGATGTCTCTCTGAATCTGGTCTCTGGATCTGAAATTGGACAAAAGGGGCGGTATCCGTGGGTTCCTCGGAGGGAACGTTTCGGACGGAGACCTGAGGCGGAAAGGCTGGAAGAAGGGTTATCCCTTCGCCGGCATGATCCGGATCAGGTTCCACGGGTCGGGTGCTGCGGCACCCCTCTCAGCCATGACGTCAACGGCTCACCGAACGATTGCCAGTATGGACTCGGAGCCTGTCGTCGCCAAAAGGAAAGTGATCAGCGTCTTCGCGATCCTTGGAAAATTGAGGTCCCTGCCTCTCGGGTGACCCGCCCCTGGGGCATACGAATGCCGGAAGTGGGTTGGAGGCACCTCCGGTCAGGTCGCCGGTATGAAACGCTGAGCCAAGAGAGAAATCACAAAGAGAGCGGCATAAACCACAGTCCCGCTGGGATCCGGTGCCACCGCCAGCTGGTCCACGAGACAAATGCCGGCCAAAAGACCGGAGACCGTGCGGCCAAAATGGGGTTGGGATCGGGCCACGGTATGACTCAGACTCCACAGGGTCCAAGACAGTGCCAAAACTCCGGCGATGATCACGCCCATGCCCGGATGGTCTCCGTGGACTAGCCAGACCAAAACTCCGGGCATGGCTAAGAATACTATGGGCCAATACGCCATCGGACCCCTCCGACTTTCCCGTCGGGCGATGTAGCTCAATCCCACGATCCACGCCGCCAGTGCCAAGGCAGCCCATAGGGCTTGGCCGGTCACACCCCGTTCCCCGACCGACGCCACTGTCAGGAAGAGGAAGAAGCGACAGGCGGCCATCAGCACCGGAGACACGGTCACGCGCTTGTGGATCGCATCGTAGAGAATGACCGAACCCGCCAACAGTGCAGACAAGACCGCGGTCCACCATCCCTGCACCGCCAAACCGATGACACCGGCCACCATCAGAGACCATCCCGCTTGCCACACGCGTTGCTCGGAAACTGCGCCCGAGGGTATCGGTCTCTCCCGTCGGAACTGCCGGTCGAAGTCTGCATCAAAGGCGTCATTCAGGACCATGCCTCCGATATAGACCGCACTGGCCGATAGTATCACGACGACCATTCGGCCCGTTTCAAGTCCGCCTCCCAATGCTCCAGCGGCCAAGCAATTGGACCACACCGTCGGCAAATTCGATGCCCGGGCCAAGATCAGCCAGGATTTCCAAGATGGGGTTGTGGAACTCAAGGTCCGCATTCCCGTCCGACTCCCCGCTTCAGTCAAGCGTCCGGATCTTCACTCCGTCCACAATCCGCTCGCCTGAGGCCATATTGGTCACCACGACGACGGTGTTGCCTCGGCGGAGCAAGCCGTCGGTCAGGAGTTGGGCCACTGCGGCATCCACTGTCTGGTCGGGAAATTGGGAATTGAACGCCACCACCCGGGGCATGACTCCGCGCAACAACGTCAACCCATCAGCGGTCGGCCACCGATCGGTGAAGGCATAAACGGCCGAATGACGCGGCCGCATCCACGCGGCAAACCGGGCCATGTGACCCCGTTTGGTGAAGATCAGCATGGCATCCGCCTTCAGGTCGTCGGCCAGTCCCACCGCACTCCGCACCAGCTTCTGCCGAGAAGAGGTCAGCTCGGCCTTTTCCTGATAGTTGGCCCCGCCACTCCGTTCAATGCGACGAGCGATGGTGTCCATTACCTCGATACAACCCAGCGGGTATTTTCCGACGGTGGTCTCACCACTCAGCATGATGGCGTCGCTTTGCTCGAACACGGCATTGGCCACATCCGTGATCTCTGCCCGAGTGGGCAACGGACTCTGGATCATGCTCTCCAGCATGTGCGTAGCGACGATGACCGGCCGGCCCAGTTGCTGGCAGGTCTTGACGATTCGCCGCTGAATGATGGGCAACTCCTCATAGTTGCATTCGATTCCCAAATCACCCCGAGCCACCATGATCACATCGGCCTCCCGGGCGATGGCATCGAAATGATTCACCGCGAATTGATGCTCAATTTTGGCGACGATTTGCGGCTGGTGAGCGGAGGGATGTTGTTTGAGAAAGGCTCTGAGCAATTCTATGTCCTGAGGTTCGCGCACGAAGCTCAGGGCGACGTAGTCGACTCCGACCTCAAGTCCCAGACGGATGTCTTCCTTGTCCTTCTCGGTCAAAGCCGGCAATGAGACGTGCACTCCTGGCAAATTGATATGACGACGACTCCCCAGGGTTCCCTCGGTCAGCACCTCGCACTCCACGGTGTCTGTCGTTTTCGACAGGATCCGCATTTTCATCTCGCCGTTGTCTACGATCAGGGTGTCGCCGGCGTGTACGTCCTCGGCGAATTGGTCATAGCCCACACTGGTCCACTTGCCTTGGGCGGGAATCTTTCCTCGTACTGTGAAGGTGAAGTGTTCGCCCACTGACAAAGAAATTTTTTCGGCTACATCTCCGGTCCTGATCGAGGGCCCTTGGGTATCCAATAAGATCCCGACCGCCTGTTTGTGCCGTTCGGACAGTAGCCGGATGTCTTGGACCACTCGTCGAACCCATTCCGGTTTGGCATGGCTCATGTTGAGCCTGAGAACATTGACGCCAGCCAGAATGAGTCGCTCCAACATTTCCAGCGAGTCGGTGGCAGGTCCTAGGGTGGCGATGATTTTGGTTTTCCGGAAACCGTGAATGCTCATGGATCTGCTGTTGGATTGTTGTCTGGGAGGAGCATCACCCGATCTGGAGCCCGGTCAACGGCGCTTGGCAAAGAGTGCGATTGGTTGGACTGTCGTTTTCAGATTCGATGTCTTCCGCCTACTCGCAATTGCTGGATGCTGCCATAGCCCACTTGGAGAACTTGAAGGGCCGAGGCATCAGTTGGGTTCCGGTGCGCCGAGAGACTCTCCTATCGATGGCAAGCGCTCCCTTGAAGGGAGCTTTTCAGCCAAGGCCTCTCGAAGTTGGAAAATCGGTTCGAACAGCGATTTTGGAAGCGCCTCGCCCCTCCATGACTTCTGAGAGTTCGACTGTTCCCTCGGCAAGGGCCTCGGTCATCCCGACTGCCGTGCGTTCTGAGGCGGCGTTATCCCGATGGTCCACGGCGGTTGTCGGCAAACCGGTCGCATCTGCCAATTCGAAATGGTCATCTACATCCGCTGCGTTGCCTGCTCCGTTGTCTCTGGCAGCCCGAGCGTCGGCGATGGCAGAACTTGAAGCTCAGGTTCTCGGGTGTTCTCGCTGTTCCCATTTGGCGGCTTCGCGTCACTCGGTGGTCTTTGGAGTTGGTGACATTCAATCCAGGATATTGTTTGTCGGTGAGGCTCCGGGTATTGAAGAAGACCTCAGGGGTCAACCATTTGTGGGTCCAGCCGGTGACTTGTTCTCCAAGATTCTGACGGCGATGGGATTGAGCCGTGATTCGGTGTACATCGCTAACCTTCTCAAATGCCGGCCAGATACTCCCGGCGAAGCAGCTGGAAATCGCAAACCGAGGCCCGAAGAAATGGTTTCATGCTTTCCCTGGCTCGATCGACAAATCGACTTGGTTCAACCACAAGTCTTGGTCGCTTTGGGCGCTAGCGCCGCCCAGGGGCTACTGGGCAAAGGCACTGCCGCCATCACTCAACTCAGGGGTTCTTGGCAAAACTACCGAGGCATCCCTCTCATGCCGACGTATCATCCAGCCTACCTGCTTCAAAATCAGGCTTTGTCCGAAAAGCGGAAGGTCTGGGAGGACATGCTTCAAGTTCTGGAACGAGCCAGTTATCCGATCACCAGCAAACAACGCGCGTATTTTCTGACCCGCGACTGATTTTCTGACGGCGCTCACCTCCGACGAAACAGCCCTCATCGATTCGTTGGCTGGGAATCGGGAGCTTCGAGAGCCAATTCCGTCTCCGCGGCCAGAGCCCAGGACCTGTCGCGGTCGGTCAATCCTCCCGTTTCATGCGTCGTCAGCCGCAAGGTCACCCGATTCCAATGAATTTCGATGTCGGGATGATGGTTCCGTAGCTCAGCCAGTCGGGCCACCCGATTCACCCACCGCATGGCGGCTGGGAAATCAGGAAAAACCTCGGTTCGTACCCAAGAGTGACCTTCCAAAATCCATCCTGGCACCTGAGGTAGCTTGTCACTGTCTATCGCTTGCATTGCGTGCGAACCGTACGAAGCAATGGGTCGGGTTCAAGCCTCCCGCTCAAGAAGTTCTTCGCCCCACTTTGGGAACAACAGTCAAAAGCCATGCCAACAAGGGCCCAACAAACGGCATTTGGATCTTTGGCCCGGGTTGTTGCCAAAATGATTCACAACCGGAAAATCTTTCTTCGGCCCTGTTTGACGGGGTTTGCGATGGTTGTACGGTTTGTTCACCGTCCTTACTAAGGACTTTCTCTTTGAAGACTCTCCATTGATAGTAAGCCAAACATGAAACTAACGATCGCCAAGGATCAGCTGCTCGTTGGCCTTCAGGCCGTTCAGAACATCGTCGGGTCGCGATCGACGCTCCCGATCCTGTCCAATGTTCTGTTGGAGACCGGTGATCGGCGCCTTTCGCTGACCGCCACCGATCTCGATGTAACGATCACCTGCTCGGTCGCCGCGAATGTCCAACAATCGGGTCGGGCAACACTGCCTGTGAAGAAGTTGGTCGATATTACTCGAGAACTGATGTCCACGGACATCGAGATCGAAATTGATGAGAAGTCGGTGGCCTCGATTCGGGCTGGTAGCGCGTTCTTCAAAGTGAACGGTCTGGCCGCCGAAGAGTTCCCGCCGTTGCCGGTTTTCGCACAAAATCGCACGGTGGTCATTCCTCAGGACAAACTGAAAGGGATGCTGCGAAAGACGAGTTTTGCCGTCTCTACCGACGAAAGCCGTTTCGTGCTCAACGGGATCTACTTCAGCCTCAAGGAGAACAAGCTCATCTTGGTCGCGACCGACGGACGTCGACTGGCCCTCTGCGAAGAAGAACTGGAAATCTCAGCCGACAATCAGGCCGACTTCATTCTGCCGACCAAAGCCATCAATGAGTTGACCCGATTGCTGCAAGGGGGCGGCAACGTCGAGGTCAAGTTCACCGAGAATCAGGCCTCCTTCGCCACACAGCCCGCTACGGAAGGTGCGGTCTCGGCGATCCTGATCACCAAGCTGGTGGATGGAGTTTATCCGAATTACCGCCAAGTCATCCCTGCCGAACCATTGGAGCGGGTGCCACTCAATCGCGAAGAATTCCTGAAGTCTCTGCGTCTGGCGGAGATCATGACCACCGACAAGCAAAACTCGGTGAAGCTGACCTTCAGCCGCAATCAGCTGGCCATCACGGCCAACGCCCCTGAAGTCGGTGAGGCTCGTCAGACGGTGGCCATCAAGTATCAGGGCAAGGATTTCGCCATCGCATTCAACCCAGGGTATCTCATGGATCCTCTGAAAGCTTTGGACACCGATGAGGTTTATTTCGAACTCATCGACGAGCTCAGCCCAGGCGTTCTCAAGACCAACGAGCCGTTTTTGTATGTGATCATGCCGATGCGCATGAGCTAAAGTCAGTCATCGTCAGTGAGGGGAATTTGTGGCCTAAGTGCCACATTCCCCGGTTGCGCGTGAAGGCCCGGATGCGGTTGACTCAGGCTCTTCCATGAAGACTTCGTTTCGTCCTCACGTTTGGACTGCACTGGTGGCCGCTTGGGTCACCGTAGGCTGCTCCACCCACACCGCGACCGTCGGTACCGGTTCCCACTTCCGGGGTCCTGTCGGCATCCAACTGTACAGCCTTCGAGCTCAGTTTACCCGCAACGTTCCTCAGACGCTCGGAACGGTGAAGGGATTTGGAATTCAAGAGGTCGAGCTGGCCGGCAACTACAACTTCAAGAATCCGGCTTTCCGCCAAATGCTCGACCAGGCGGGTCTGAAGCCCATCGCTGGGCATTTCCCCATGGATCGCATCACGGGAGACACCGAGGCCGTTGCCAAGGAATGCCAGGAGTTGGGCATCCGGTACGTCGGGGCGGCCTGGATCAAAGGCCAGGGAGAGTTTAACATCGAGGCCGCTCACAAGGCGGCGGCCGATTTCAACAAGGCCGGCAAAGCGCTGGCTGCCCATGGAATCAAGGTGTTCTACCACTGCCATGGCTACGAATTCAAACATCGCGACGCCTCAGGCAGAAAGCCGATGGACGTTCTTATCCAGGAAACAGACTCACGGTACGTGGCCTTCGAAATGGACATCCTTTGGGTCCAGTATCCGGGAGAAGATCCCGCTGCGTGGCTCGCCAAGTATCCCGGCCGTTGGGAGTTGATGCACTTGAAGGACCTGAAGAAGGGTGTGCCCACAGGTTTCCACAATGGGGGAACTGATCCCAACAACGACGTGGCGCTGGGCACGGGTCAAATGGACTGGCCGAAGATCCTCAAGGCAGCCAAGAAGTCTGGTGTGAAGCACTACTTCATCGAGGACGAATCGGCCTCCAGCGTGGAGCAAATCCCGCAGTCCCTGAAGTACCTCGAGGGTGTAAGCTGGTAACTCGGTTCAGATGTTGAATCGGGCGGTGCGACGAATCTACTGCCTGAGTTATTGCCAGTGAATCCGTTGGGGATGCCGGCTGGAAATCCATCCAGTCATGGCTCATGAACGGTTGAGCAGCACCCCGGCGCCGTAAAGGCCCGGGGCTCTATCTGGGACAAAGGAACTCAAGACCGACTATTCCGGCTTGGGCATCTTGGCACCGAGTCGGATGTATTCCCAGAGCGCGCGAATGGTCTTGGGTCCATCGCCGTCCAATACATCGGCCAGAGCGCTTTTGCCGTCCTCATCAAAGTAAGCGGGCATTTTGGAATTGGGATCCAAGGAAACCGGATTGCGCAGCCAGCGACGATAGAAGTCTGGCTGCAGTCGTTCAAATGAGTGGGCCAAGTTGATACCGGGTGCTTCGAAGACTTGCGTCGCTCCAAAGTCGCCGATGCTGTGACAGGAAATGCAGGCGAAACCCCCGGAGGAACCGACTAGCTTGAGGCCCACCTTGGCCAATTCGGCATCGGGAGCATCGTCGGCCGTGGTCGTCGGAGCCAATCCATGGGCGGTGGCCAACCCTTGACCCAGAAGTGCAGCATGGGTTGGGAAAGCGGGCATTCGGGATTCCAACCACGGGCGGGGCTTCCAGGATTCGGATCCACCGATGAAATGGCT
>Ga0214917_10006971_pt1 | contig 11580 bp, 12 predicted proteins | sample LL_1208_BB_MetaG_FD_177983 | JGI IMG/M metagenome (GOLD analysis project Ga0214917, IMG submission 177983) | Freshwater microbial communities from Lake Lanier, Atlanta, Georgia, United States - LL_1208_BB | ecosystem: Environmental > Aquatic > Freshwater > Lake | place: USA: Georgia | collected...
CGTGGCTCTCCTTAAGAAGCAATTACCTTGCGAGAGGCAGGAATCACCGCGCCAATCTTGGCGTGGTTGGTACCTCCTGGCTCTGATTACAAATCAGCGGTTGATAACAATATTGATCTGGCAGCCTCATCAATGATTGCACTTGAAGAAATCGGTGCAGTGAAATCTTCCAATCGTCCACGCGTACATCTTGAAGTCGATACTGGAATGTCTCGCGGTGGATTCTTAGATGAGTGGGGAAAACTCGATGCGCACCATGTTGCCAACATCGAAATTGTCGGAATCTTCTCTCACTTTGCACGCGCAGATGAGCCAGAAGAAGAGCAGAATAATCTGCAGCGCACTCGGTTTAAAGAGATGGTCGCAACTCTAGAGTCATTTGGATTTACAAACATTATTCGTCACCTATCCAACAGTGCTGCAACACTGAAAGATAAAGAATCTCGATTCGATTTAGTTCGCACAGGTATTGCAATCTATGGACTAACTCCAGATGTAAACACTCTAGGAGCGTCGCTTTCACTTGGACTTAAGCCAGCGATGACTGTTCGTGCAAAGTTACATTTAGTTAAGGCTGTTCCAGCAGGTTCACCCGTTGGTTACGGCGCAACAGCTAGTACTACGCACGATACAAAGCTGGGTGTCGTTGCGATGGGATATGCCGATGGGATTCCGAGAACAGCACAAGGTGCTGGAATATTTGTCCACGGCAAACGTGCCCCAATAATTGGACGAGTTTCCATGGATCAATTTGTAGTTGATTTAGGTCAAGATTCGACAGCAATCTCTGGTGAATGGGTTGAGGTTTTTGGCGATGGAATGACTGGGGGCTATACGGCAGAAGAATGGGGAAGTGCCTGCGGTTCAATTAATTACGAGATAGTTACACGAATTGGCCCTCGAGTCCCTAGAATCTACCGATCAAGTTCGCTTACAACGGAGTAGGAGTAGATGTGAGTTCACAATCCATGCTCTCAATCTCCAACCTCACTGTTGAATTCGGTGGACTACGGGCTCTCGATGATGTCTTCCTTAATCTTGAGAGCAATCAAGTTGTCGGGCTAATTGGTCCAAATGGTGCTGGCAAGACAACTCTATTTAATGCGATCTGCGGCATCGTTAAGCCAACATCTGGAACTTTTTCGCTCAATGGTCAAGCACATGATTGGCCAGCTACACACGATTTAACTTCATTAGGAATTTCTCGAACTTTGCAAGGTGTTGGACTTTTCCCAGATCTCACCGTTGCTGAAAATGTCATGATTGGTGCGCAGAAGTTTTCACGTACAGGATTGATCTCTGCTGGATTTGGCAGAAATAAGAAAGATGAACGAGCACTTCGCGAACGCGCACACTGGGCTCTTGAGCGAGTCTATGCCGGCAGCCTTTCAGATAAACGCGCAGATTCTCTTTCGTACCCAGATACCAAGCGTGTTGCGATTGCACGAGCACTTGTAAGTGAACCAAAAATATTGATGCTCGATGAACCAGCGGGTGGTTTAGGTGCTCAAGATATTGCCTGGATGAATGATTTGATTCGTAATCTTCGCTCTGCAATGTCGATTCTCATCGTTGAACATCATATGGATGTTGTTATGAGTGTCTGTGATCAACTCTACGTTCTGAACTTTGGTGAAGTTATCGCCAGCGGCAGCTCTGAGACAGTTCGTCGCGATCCTGCAGTTATTGCAGCCTATCTCGGAACTGGGGTGCAGTAGTGCTAAAAATTGAAAACTTAACTGTTGCTCATGGTGCGATTCGGGCAATCGATAACATCTCATTTACTGTCGAAAAGGGCCAACTCGCAGCGATTATCGGTTCGAACGGCGCTGGGAAGACAACGCTGATGCGTACCTTGTCAGGCTTAAAGGGCGCTGAGAACGGCACCGCTACCTGGTTAGAACACAATCTCTTGCATGGAAAACCAGAGCACCATGTACGTCACGGTGTCTCACATGTATCAGAAGGTAAATCTGTCATTGCTCAATTAACTGTTGAAGAAAATCTCGACCTTGGCGCACTCTGGCGTCGTAATCGCAGTGAAGCTAAGGCGACAAAGGAAGAAGTATTTACACTTTTTCCGCGTCTTGCAGAGCGACGCAAACAACTTGCTGACACGCTTTCGGGTGGCGAACGACAGATGCTTGCAATTGGCCGCGCATACATGTCACGCCCACATTTACTTTTACTTGACGAGCCATCTCTTGGATTAGCCCCACTTGTCATCGAGCAAATCTTTCAATCGATCAGACAGATTGTTGACACAATGGGAGTAACTGTCGTTCTTGTGGAACAGAACGCAATGGGAGCGCTCAAGATTGCCGATTACGGAGTAGTCCTTAATCTGGGAGCAATTGCCACAAATGGAAAAGCCTCCGACCTCATCGCCGACCCAGCAGTTCGCGCTGCCTACTTGGGATTCTAAGGGAGCGCCATGAATCAATTTTTAGATATGGTCTTGATTGGTATAAGCGCTGCATCAATCTATTCGCTGATGGCGATTTCAATGGTCTTGGTTTGGCGTTCAACCCGCGTTGTTAACTTTGCGCAGGCCGGCATGGCGTTGCTCTCTGCTTATGTCGGCTATGAATTAGTTGCCAGGGTTGGAAATTTCTGGATCGCGCTTCCACTTGCAATGCTTCTTGGAGCAGCCTTTAGCGCATTCATCGAGTTTGTATTGATGCGCACGTTACAAAAGCACAGTAGTCAAGGCGCTATCGCTGCAATTGCTCCGATTATTGCGACACTTGGTCTTCTTGGTTTGATTCGCGCAGTAATTGGATTTATCTGGGGCCACGCCGATGTGCAACTAGAGGCTCCGCTATCTAAAGTTGGTTTTAAATTTGGGGAAACTACGATTGCTGTAAGCCCGATGAGCCTTTTTGTTCTTCTCTTCGTCATCGTTCTTATGATCATTGTGAGCCTTATTTTCCAGAAAACAAATATTGGACTAGCTCTTCGTGCGTCCGCATATGCTCCTGAAATCGCACAACTTGCTGGCATTCGAGTTTCTGGAATCCGCACATTGGGGTGGGCGATTGCAGGTGCTGCGGGGGCTGCAGCTGGAATATTGCAGACAGTTAATGGAACAGGTTCACTTTCACCAGAGTCACTTGAATTTAGTTTGCTACTCGTCTTTGGGTTTATCGCAGCCGTTATTGGCGGACTCGAATCACTTCCAGGCGCAGTCCTTGGAGCGCTAATTCTCGGATTAGTACTTGCAGCAGTTCAAATCTATATAAGTGGTGCACTTGTATTCATCGTGGCATTCTTGCTCTTACTCGTCGTTTTAATTGTGCGCCCGCAAGGATTCTTGGGATCGAAGGCAGGTCGCCGTGCTTAAAAAACATCCATTGCTCACATTTATATTTTTTGGTTTTGTTCTTTTTCTCATTAGTAATCGCCTGGATGAACTCCGCGTCTATCAGGGTGCAACTGTCGCTGTCTACGTTATAGGTATTGCATCGATAATTCTCCTCACTGGTTATTCGGGACAAGTTTCGTTGGGTCATGGAGCGCTCCTTGCGATTGGCGGTTATGCCGCAGCTCTTTCTCGCATTCACTTCAACGCACCTATCTGGCTAACATTTGTTGTTGCGGTCTTAGCAGCTGCAGTTGGTGGTGCACTTTTAGGTTTGGCTGCTGCGAGATTAAGTGGACCGTATTTAGCGGGTACAACACTTGCACTTGCAATCGGATTGCCTTCGATTGCAAATCAATTCCCAATTCTTGGCGGTGAGCAAGGTCTCTTCTTTGATATTGGATTGCCACCCGCTTCTCTTGGTGCAGATTTCACTCAATACAAATGGTTCTTCTGGATTTGTTGGTTAGTGGCCCTGATTGCCATCTACTGGTTGCGACATGTAATGAATTCTCGATACGGTCGCAGTTGGCGGGCGGTGCGCAGTAATGATGTTGCTGCAGAGCTCGCTGGAATTCACGTGGGCCGGAATAAAGTTCTAGCTTTTACGATCAGTGCAGGCTTGGCTGGCCTGGCTGGAGCCCTCCTGGCTATGACAATTAGCCTGGTTTCCCCTGGAGTTTTCCCGCTTGCCCTCTCATTTTCTTTGGCGACAGGCGCAGTCCTGTCTGGCGTAACTACCCTCGGAGGCGTCATGATTGGGGCAGTGACTCTGGTGGCCATCCCTGAGATCGCGCTAGCGATAGCCAATCGCTTCAGCGGCTCGGAGACGATCACCACGAACTTGCCAGGACTTTTGGTAAGTGCGCTTCTGATCTTGACTGTTCTTTTTGTTCCAAATGGACCAGTTGAACAGTTAAGAGCAAAGCGTGGGAAAAATGAACACTCGTTAAAGAAGAAATGAACACTCTGAACACTCTGAACAGCAGTAAGACAAAATCCCGTAAGGGCCCTCGATGGAAGGAATGAAATGATAAGAATCAATCGTCGGAAGTTGATAACAACTTCTGCGGTGCTTGCAATCGCAGCCCTCACAGTAGCTACTGTGCCTGCACAAGCGCTCAACCCAAGTATGGGATCAGATCCCGGTATCACCGCTACATCGATCAAGTTAGGAATCACCTCACCACTAACTGGTATCGCTTCTCCCGGATATAACAAGATCCCTGGCGCGATGAAGGCTTACTTCGATTACGTCAACACAAATGGCGGAGTTTATGGTCGCAAGATCACGCTTGTAAGCAAAGATGACCAGTACATCCCAACAACTGCAGTAGCTAAAGCGAATGAACTAATCCTTCGCGACAAGGTATTCGCACTTGTGGGAACACTTGGAACAGCGAGCACAAAGGCACTTACCGCGTCAACCCAGCTTTCACAGCGCGGAATTCCTTCACTCTTTGTTAACACAGGTTTCAGCGGTTTTGCCGATAAGAAGGCATACCCAACAACATTCTCGATCTTGCCTTCATATCAAATGGAAGCAAAGATCATGGCGAAGTATGTCAAGGAAACATATGCAGGCAAGAAGCTTGCTCTCATCTATCAGGATGATGACTTCGGCCGCGACGCCCTAGCAGGCTTCAAGACTGCAGGACTCACATTTGATACATACATTCCTTACGCATCAGGTTCACAGTCACTACCTGCAACAGGTGCTGGCTGGATCTCAAAGCTTAAGACTGCCGGAGCAGAAGTAACTGTTCTCTTTGGTGTCTCATCTGCTTCGACTGCAGCGCTGGCAAATGCTTACGGTGCAGGATTTAAGACTCAATGGGTCTTGGGTTCAGTCGGTGGCGATGCAACAACAATTGCAGCAACAAACAAGGCTTACGTACCACTTCTCTACGGTGCAAAGGGCTTCTCATTCGCTCCAGCTCCAACGGATACAACAGATGAATACATCAAGTTGTTCCAGGGTATTTATGCTGCAGCGCAGCCAACACAGACCTTCGACAATAACGTTGTTGCAGGTATGTCTAACGCCTTCCTTGCTGTGCAAGCGCTTAAGGCAGCTGGTGCAAACTTGACTCGTGCAGGTTTGATTAAGGTTATTGAGACAAAGGGTTCAACCTTTGCTAGCCCATTCCTTACTCCACTCGGATACTCAAGCACAGCACATATTGGTGCAACTGGCTACTGGGTTGGAACGTATGGACCTACTGGTGCATTGACACCTGATGGTGGCAAGTACACCGTCTATACAACCGATTCAGGTACGGGCCCTGTTGTTGAATCAACATTTAAGCGTCCGGCAATGCCAGCGAAGGGGCTCTAATAATGAAAATCTCACTAAAGTCACGTATCGTCTCAGCGCTTGCTGTAACAGCACTCGCTGGAACAGTCGTAGTCGGTGCACCAACTGCAGCTAACGCTGCACCACAGTGCGCAACCGCAAGCTTCGTTACCCAATGCGCAGGCGTTGGTGCAGATGGCGCTCCATACACATTCGTTGCTGCAGCGAACTTCAATGGCACAGTTTTTGTCTGGTCACATGGAGTTCGCCCAGCAATTGATATCCCAGCAACACTTGCTCCAGTTGGTCCATACACAAAGACCAATGCTGCAGAACCTGCTCCAGGTGCTAGCAGTGGAGATCTCACGATCATGAACAAGCTCATTGCTGCCGGTTATGGTGTTGCAGGTTCTGGTTTTGCTCGTCAAGGAATCAACACAGCTGAAGCACTTGCTGCAAACAAGGAACTGATTGCGGCATTTAAAACCAAGTTTCCAACAACAAACTCTGTGATCGCATGGGGTGGATCTCTTGGTGCGATGCATGCGCAGAGATTGGCTGAGACAAACCCAGAACTCGTCGATGGCGTAATTCTTGGTTGCCCAGCAGCAAACCCACAGGATGCTTTGATGGCTTACTTTGGTGATGCACTCTGGGGCTTTAAAGCTCTCTTTGATCCAACAATTAAGGTCGGCGGATTTTCAACTGATCCTGCGACCCGTGTAGCAGAGCAGTATGCAAATATCGGCAAGGTTCTTACCGTTTTGAGCAAGCTCTCAGCTGGCCTCACAACAGGTGCATGGCCGGATACTTCAAGCCCTGCAGGTAAGGCTCTGCAAGCAGCTGGTATTCCTTCACGCTCTGCACTGTTGACTGTTGGCCTGATGGCTGGCGTCTCAACTCGAAGCAAGCACGTGGATGGAACATCAGGACCAACAGGTGCTGCTGAGACTTATCCATTAGCTATCGCTCCAGCAGTTGCAGTCCTCGAAAACATGGGTGCAACTTTGAACTACGGAACGCTACTCATTGCAGATGGTGAACTACTTGCTGGTGGAAAGGTCTATGACAATACAACGACCGATTACGCAGCACGTGTTGCAGCAGATGCCGATATCTTCTCATTCGCACTCAGTGGTAACGCTGCAGTGGCGGGCATCATCGGTGCTCTCGCTGCAACTCCACGCGAAAAGGCAGATCCAGCAGCAGTTGCGAAGATTCCAGGTTTGGTTGGTCTTTCAGGAAAGATCACAAAGCCAACGATCATCTTCCAATCTGAATCGGAAGAGTTTGTACCTGCATCAATCGTTCAGTGGTATGCCGACACCTACGCTGCCCAATTTGCAGCTGAGAAGATGAAGGCAATGAATGCAGCGAAGAAATCTCGCAACTATGTCGCACCTACAAATAACTTGGTCGTACTGTGGCAAAAGACCGCCGCTAAGTACTCTGAGTTCACTGCAGCAGGATCACCAGATCTCACTGCACCAGCAGGTGCGGGAACAGGCCACTGCCTATTCTCAAACGCTCAATGGTTGGCAGCAGCTGATCTCATGGTTGCAACACTTAAGAATGGCAAGTTCCCTCTCGGCGGAAAGATCGCATCAACCGCTCGTAAGGTTGGCTTGTCATATGACAATAAGTTCCGAGTGCCTTTGTTTAAGTCACTTCAGTAACTTATAAAAGCTAGTTCGACGAAAGGCCCTGGGAGACCAGGGCCTTTCGTCATCTACTACCCTTATGCATTATGGGAACGCGTGAGATTGGTCGACATCACATCGCAGATGTTGAGCAGATGGCTGCTCTCGGCGAAACAATCGCACGCCAATGTCGCCCTGGAGATCTCATACTGCTTAACGGTCCGCTTGGCGCTGGTAAGACCGTCTTCGTGCAAGGAGTAGGACGAGCACTTGGAATTACAGATGTCACATCACCCACTTTTGTTATTTCGCGAATTCATCAAGGTGTAATGCCGCTTATCCATGTCGATGTCTATCGTTTATTGGAAGCCGGAAACGCTGCGGCCTATCTCGATGATTTAGACCTTGACACTGCGCGTGAAGATGGACTGACAGTTATTGAGTGGGGTGGGGCAGAATCTGCGCGGTTAAGTGATGATCGTTTAGAGATTGATATTGATCGCACCAATGAAGAAAGAATCCTCACCATACGTGCGGTCGGTTCGCGTTGGGATGGTGTGCCGCTGTGACTGTCTCATTAGTTATTGATACCGCAACTTCGCGCACCATTGTGGGCCTTGTAAAAGATGGCGAAGCTCTCTGGCAGGGACTTCACGATGGCGCAACAGATCACGGCAACGCGGTTGCAGTTCTTGTTAAGCAAGCGTTAGCGGCTGGAGTGAATCCAGATCGTGTTGTCGTCGGTATGGGGCCAGGACCATTTACTGGGTTGCGCGTTGGAATAGCATTTGCACGCGCATTTGCTGCTGCTCGAAATATCGAAGTTATCGGTATTTGTTCGCTAGATGCCATTGTGGTGGACCACGATGACTACACAGTGGCCATCGATGCTCGCCGCAAAGAGATTTACTGGGCAAGGTATAAAGCAGGCAAACGTATAGAGGGACCAGAAGTTAACTTCCCTGCAGATGTTGAGGGCTTCATCATTGATCGATATCCCGATGTGGCAAGACTTGTAGAGCTCTCTGATTCACAGAATATCTACGAACCTTTCTATCTACGTAGACCTGATGCGGTAGCAACGGCGGATCGCATATGACGATTACTTATCGCACGATGATCGCACTCGATGTTCCAGTAGTAGCATCGCTTGAAAAAGATATCTTTAAGGATGACCCTTGGTCGATCGGTCAATTTAAAGAAGAAATCTCCAATAACGGCATTACCCGCCACTATCTCGTCGCCTGCGATAGCGATCACCACATTATTGGGTGGGCTGGTGCCATGTGTACATCAGAGGGATTAGATACAGATATTTTGACGATAGCTGTGGACCCTGATTACCGACTTCGCGGAATCGCTCGCCACATGATGACATCTCTGATTGATTGGGCATATTCGAAGAATTCGCCGAAGATTTTGCTTGAAGTAGAAACGAAGAATCTTGCAGCACAGGCTCTTTATATCTCTGAGGGCTTTGAAGTAATTGCAGAGCGCAAGGATTATTACGGTGCAGGTGTTGACGCTTTAGTGATGTCTAAGGAACTGACATGAGAGGGCCATTAGTACTTGGCATCGAGACTTCGTGCGATGAGACAGCAATCGGAATCGTCGCAGGGCGCACACTTCTTGCAAATATCATTGCATCTAGCGTTGACGAACATGCACGATTTGGTGGAGTTGTTCCTGAGATTGCAAGTCGGGCACACCTTGAAGCGATTCAACCAGCACTCGCACAAGCACTTAAGGATGCTGGACTAACACTTAAAGATATCGATGCAGTTGCTGTGACTGCAGGTCCTGGACTTATTGGTGCGCTCTTAGTTGGTACATCAACTGCTGCAGGTTTAGCGCTGGGTCTTGGTCGCCCGATATATGCAGTCAATCATTTGGCGGCACACATCAGCGTTGACTACTTAACTCACAACAATCCGGTCGAACCAACTATCGCGTTATTGGTAAGTGGCGGACATTCTTCACTTCTGAAAATTGATGACATCACACATTCAATTACCAAACTTGGTGCAACGATGGATGATGCAGCAGGTGAAGCCTTTGACAAGATTGCACGCATTATGGATCTAGGATTTCCAGGCGGACCTGCAATCGATCGCACTGCGCGCGATGGCAATCCAACTTCAATTGATTTTCCTCGTGGACTTACAACATCGGATGATTGGAGAACTCGTCCTTACGATTTCTCTTTCTCAGGACTTAAGACTGCAGTTGCTAGATACCTTGAAGCGACACCGAATTATGCAAAGGCAGATGTTGCCGCTTCATTCCAAGAAGCTGTCGTTGATGTATTGCTACAGAAAGCAGTTCGTGCCTGCCAAGAATCTGGCATCGATCGCCTAGTCATTGCCGGGGGAGTCGCTGCCAACTCGCGCCTTCGCCATCTTGCCACCGAGCGGTGCGAGCGCGCCAAGATCACATTGGCCATCCCAGAACCAGCCCTCTGCACCGATAACGGGGCGATGGTGGCCTCTCTAGGCGCTCTCATGGTCGCTGCCGGCCGCCCTGCCAGCCCGCTCGCCTTTGATGCGACCTCTTCAATGGCGGTCGAGATGGTCAGTATTTAGCTCTGGATTTGCGAGCGCTCCATCCCTTGCCTAGTCTTAGCGTTAGCACTCTCGACCCCACACTGCTAATAGCAAAAGGAGTAAGACCATGGCCGTTGCCATTAAGCCACTTGAAGATCGCATCGTAGTTAAGACCAACGAGGCTGAGACAGTTACAGCATCAGGTTTGGTTATCCCAGATACCGCCAAAGAGAAGCCACAGGAAGGCGTAGTTCTAGCCGTTGGCCCAGGCCGCTTTGATGATGGCGTTCGCGTTCCAATGGATGTCAAGGTTGGCGATGTCGTTCTGTACAGCAAGTACGGCGGAACTGAAGTTAAGTACAACAACGAAGAGTTCCTTGTACTTTCAGCTCGCGACATCCTCGCAGTAATCGAGCGATAAGACGATGGGAAAAATTCTAGATTTCGACGAGCATGCTCGTCGTGCGATGGAGCGCGGAGTAAATATCCTCGCTGATACCGTCAAAGTAACACTGGGTCCTAAGGGTCGAAACGTAGTGATTGCCAAGTCATTTGGCGCACCAGTGATTACAAACGATGGCGTCACCATTGCAAAGGAAATTGAACTCTCAGATCCAGCCGAAAACATGGGCGCACAGCTTGTAAAGGAAGTTGCAACAAAGACAAACGATGTTGCAGGTGACGGAACAACGACTGCGACCGTATTGGCACAAGCAATGGTGAAGGAAGGTCTTCGTAACCTTGCCGCCGGTGCGCAACCAATGGATCTCAAGCTCGGAATCGAAGCAGCTGTTGAGGCTGTCTCAAAGAAGCTTCACGAAATCGCAATCCCAGTAAAGGATCGCGCGCAGATTGCAGATGTTGCAACAATCTCAGCTAAGGATCGCACCATCGGAGATCTCATCGCAGAAGCGATGGACAAGGTCGGCAAAGATGGCGTAATCACCGTTGAAGAAGCATCAACAGCATCTGTCGAACTCGAATTCACTGAAGGTATGCAGTTCGATAAGGGCTACATTTCACCTTACTTTGTGACAGACCAAGATCGTATGGAATCAGTGCTAGATGATGCTTATATCTTGATCTCTGCAAATAAGATCTCAGCGCTAGCTGAACTTCTGCCAATCTTGGAGAAGGTTTCACAGGCAGGAAAGCCACTCTTGATCATCGCAGAAGATGTTGAAGGAGAAGCGCTTTCTACCCTCGTTGTTAACCGTATGCGTGGAGTATTTACTTCAGCAGCAGTTAAGGCTCCCGGCTTTGGAGATCGTCGCAAGGCGATGTTGCAAGATATTGCAATCTTGACCGGCGGACAGGTGGTCTCAAGTGAGATCGGTATGAAGCTTGATCAGGTTGCGTTGACAGATCTTGGTCGCGCTCGCCGCATCGTGATCACGAAGGATGCAACAACAATCGTTGATGGAGCAGGGGATAAGGCAGCAGTTACCGGCCGCGTCACTGAGATCCGCAACGAGATTGCAACATCTGATTCCGATTGGGATAAAGAGAAGTTGCAAGAGCGTGTTGCAAAGCTTTCTGGTGGCGTCTGCGTCATCAAGGTTGGCGCACATACTGAGGTCGAACTTAAAGAGAAGAAGCTTCGCCTAGAAGATGCCATCTCAGCTACTCGCGCGGCAGTGGAAGAAGGCATCGTTATCGGCGGCGGCGCAGCACTTGTGCATGCAGCAGACGCTCTCGAAGGTGATCTTGGATTTAGCGGAGATAAAGCAGTTGGTGTTC
>Ga0214917_10006973_pt1 | contig 11575 bp, 6 predicted proteins | sample LL_1208_BB_MetaG_FD_177983 | JGI IMG/M metagenome (GOLD analysis project Ga0214917, IMG submission 177983) | Freshwater microbial communities from Lake Lanier, Atlanta, Georgia, United States - LL_1208_BB | ecosystem: Environmental > Aquatic > Freshwater > Lake | place: USA: Georgia | collected...
CCCCTAGACGCAACACAACACTTTCAAACGGGCATAAAATGCCCGTTTGAAATGTTCGTTGGTCTAATGCCGGTTTGAAATGTTCGTTGGTCTAAATTGCGTTCAAGAGGTGAAACAACAACACCATTATCAAGTATTACTTCTTTGCTATTAGTATCACTTTCTAAGCGAATGTTCTCACTACCGCCTAGTACAAAAGTTAAGTACACCCCTCTTGGGGGTGTACTTAATTTCTTACATCTATGGACACCAATTGTAGCATTAAACAAACGAACACCGGTTTCAAAATATGAATTCACAGAGGACTGTAGAAAGTGTAATGTATCTACTGAAATAGCATACATGTACGATTCCTTCCTACACAATGAAGTACACAAAAAGATAAAGTTTGAGTGGGAAAAGTGCGTCAAGGACGAGATTCAATAATTGTTGGAAGTTAAGGAATTATCAATACCGACTAGGCGGTATGTGGTTCGTCCTTTTTTTTATAATCTTTACTACCGCCTAGTATGAAAGTTAAGTGTACGCTCATGGGTACATAATTTATGAAAATGAAAGACTCAGCCCATTAGACAAACCCGCAAATTGATTTATAGTAGCTTGTATTCGATTATGATTCCAAATGTGAAAATCAGAACTATTTAATAAGTTAAAACAAATATGACTATCAGGTTCTTGTAGATTATTGTAAATATAAGCATAAAGAGCCAAAGGATTAGACTCAAATACTGATTGTATAAACGGTTTGACGTTATTAAATAAATATTGATTTGTTGTAAGTATCGAATTGATTTTTTGTTTAATTCGATTAAAGTTATGAATAAAGTTATTGTAATGATTGTCGTTAACAATAATGTTCCACCATTTGTGAACTGTTTGGCGAATTTCATTATCGTTTTTTGATTCAATAACTTCCTTTTCAATAAGCTTATAATCAGTATCCAAAATTGGAATAAGCCCACCTTTTATAAATGTAAGAAATAAAGCTACATCTTTACTATATGTTGTATCATACTCGCTTAAAAATTCATTTGCTTTATCAATTGATTGTTTTTTACGCTGTTCTTCTGCTTGTTGATTCATTAGTTGTGTTTGTAAGAATTCTGATCTTACTTGATCTACTAATTGAGTCCCTACTTGTTCAGCAATGGTTTTATTATGTTCACCAACCAATTCAAAAAATATTTCCCTAAAAGCATCAATTGTATCTTTTCCTTTCATTAATGCTTCAGTAAATTTATTTACATATTTGGGATGATAACGTTGAAAATATATTCTATATTGTTCTTTTTCATATAATTGCTCAAATAATCCATCTAATTGGATTTCCGCATTTTTTATTTTTTGTGCTTTTGTATAATCATCGTCAGCCCAAAAATCGTAATTCGCAAATTGTAATAATTTTAATTTATCATTTGAAAGTATATATAATTTTAATGGATCATTATAAATGTTCTTGTTATAAAAAATACGCAGGGTGGTGGTATTTATATGTGTAAATAAGTCAAGTCTAAACATCCAAGACATATTTGTTTTTAATGCATCAAACGAAATAACATTATTATATGATAACTTCATATTCTCATTTGTTTGTGTGATTTCATTTATCTTTTCATTAATAGTCTTAATATAACTGCCTACTTCGTCGTTATCTTTCGGCCACTCCATCTCTATCTCTTGTGCTATTCCATTATTAAAAGTACATTCAAAATTCTTATTTCTATCTATTAAATCAAATTGTCCAATCTTTATAAATTTATTAAAGCATTCAAGCAACAATATTTCTGGGTAGGAAAACTTACCGTTAGATAAAGGAATAAATGAGGCATTTGTATCTTCGGTGTCAGTACTATCAACCCAAGTAAGTAATAAAAATCCGGCAAGCAAATCTTTATTGTCTGTTTTGCTATTATTATATTTGTTAATATAATGTTTCATTAAATTTGATCCAGTTATTCCAAACGAATCTTTCAATGATACTATTCGTCCATTATATGAAGCAGTTGTAAATACTTTGAACTTCAAAGGGTTTTTTAATCTATAAACACCCATTCCTAGTGTTAAATTGGCCATCACTTTCATACATCCTGCTGGTGTAAAATTCGCATAAATTCTTGAAAATGACTCTGTGAATTTAGGTTGAACGCCATCAATTTGTGATTTGTTCGAATATGTCCTTATATCTTGTATTTTCATCGCAGTCCCATTAGGTTCAAATTTCTGTAAATGACTACTTAAATAATGGTTTGAATGAAAAATAAGCGTTCCTTCCGGCAATTCAATCGTGTCTAAATCATCAAATAAAGTTTCCCATTTTCCGAATAATGTTTCTCTGTCTATTATTGCTTGTTGAATAGATTGTTCATCTGCGTTTTTAATAAATTCCGGTATCTTAAATGCGTCGGGAGTTGCTTCCTTTTCACGAAGATATGCTTCTAATTTAGAATAAATATCGGGTTCTCTATACATTTGTTTAATACAAAGATTTTTTTTTAATTTTGAACAACGAACATTGGTCAAAATTTAAAATAGCAATTATTTAAATAAATATTCTTAGTATTAATAGTAGTTGAATGGAATCAGAAATTTCAAAGCAGATAACGTCTGTTTTCGATGAACTTAATTCCCAGAGACTTCCTGTAGATTTCAACAGTAAATCAAATACTGAAGCAGAGAACAAGAAAACATGTTTGGCCGAAGAGAAACGGTCATTAAAACAGCATATTACATCAGTTCTAACAAAGTATTTACATCAATTAACTGAAGATGGTAAGAATAAACCTATATTATTTGATATTGCTCAACAGACTATTGGATGTTTCACTTTACTATTGAATACATGTGGCGCAAAATTAATAGTTGATGTCCTAATTGAAGCTACAAATGATAATGATACTGAATTGGTGAAACATCTTTTACAAGATAGAATCTTTCATAAGTTTCTAATTAGAAGAGAAAGACATGAGTTTAATGTAACTGATGGTTCGATAAGCATAGATCCCTTCAAATTTATTCCTCCTGAAGTACAATCGACTGTAGAATACCGTGATAAAAATATTCACCGGTTTGAAACCTCAATAGGCGCTATTATACCTGAAGAAAACATAATAAAAATTAATGAGTGGTTTAGAAATGTGCTTATAATAATTAAGAATAAACTTGAATTTCAACATCCAGCCAATTATCTTTCAGACCCGGATAGTTTTCAAACAATAAATTTATATTATCTTCGTGCTATTTTTGTTATATATTTTAAAGGGGGGAATTCAATAAGACAATTAGCAAACAGATATACAGAGATATATAATGAAGCAGGTATTGCGGATGATGTATTAAACAAAGTAATCCCGTATGGTTCAGATTTTGATTGTAATATTCTTATCAATCCTTTTCTGCCCAAAAAAGTATTTGAGAAGATTGAGATGATAATTGAAACAATGATTCCGCAGGTGGCACATTTTTGTTTTTTACCAAAATCTTTACTTTCAGCAATGGAAAGAAATAAACTTACACCAGACAAATTTTACGATTCCAAAAAAGATCCATCTTACTTGAATGAAGATGAACTTCAAATGAAAATAATGTTAGATTCGTATATTGAATTAAATAAATATTACACGAAAAACAATGAAGATGTAGATAAACTAGAACAAAAATATATACATTCACAAATTTGCGAGATAGCACCTCAAATACAGGAAAATTTAGGTTCTGTAGGTAAGGTAAAAACACTTATTACAGAGTGCGATTCAGGAGTACATGATAAATGTGAAATAAAATCTTATTACTATCCAACGTTTCCTAATGTGGATGATTCAAAGGAATTATCAGTTCTATATCCAACTATCGATATTGATATGTGTGCTGATTCATTACAGTATTCTATTAATAAGAGTATTCCTGGGTTTCATTTATTTAGATTTTTTATAAAATTTAGATTTCACGAATGGTTGCGAAAAACCAATTACTCAAACAGACTGATTAAACTTGGCGGTAAGCAAAAGAATAACATTCCGTCATTCAATGCTGAATTGCTTGATTTTTCAATTGTACAACCATATTTTGTATATGATGAGTTACGCAATAAGCATTATTGTGAACTTATTGAATTATGGCAAATGTCTGATGATATCTCATTAATTTTTGTGAAGGATAATTCTCATTTATCAAATTTATTTATGAAGTTTTATGGTCTAATTGATTGCTCTTTTACCAATGTTCCATTATACATAAATGGAATAAAATTACAAATGTTAGATTTATCAAGAGCAGTAGAAGATTCAATATTTGAGAAAAAATACGAAAAAGTCCCAAAACGTCTTGAGCGATTAGCATTGCTAAATTACATGAGACTAATGAATATCAAAACATATGAAGATTTGTATGAAGCAATAAGTTTTACAGAATATAATAAACTTTATAGTAAATACATACCGAAAACTGATACAACTTTGACTGATGATCAATACGAGAAATATTTGTGTCTTGATAGAATATTGAAGGGGTATATCAATCATCCAGATTTTAAACATTGGTGTAATTCAGTTCAGGTAATACATGTATCACCTAGTGAGGCACAATATAGTTCGATTTCAGTGTTTTTAAGACAGCTCAGTGACTTTGTCCGTTTATCTTATAATGGAGACCCAATTATGCTTCATGTTATGTTAACATTTTTTATGCTCAAAATAATTATACCTGTAAAAGAAGAACCAAAAGCCCCAGAAAGAACACGTGTGTTTTTTAAATTACATACAATTGATTATGCATTGATATTTGGTCCAATTCAAATGCAGTTATACTCTCAACCTATAGATATTTTTGATAAATTTGTTAAAGCTCATAATAACAGTTTTATTCCTACATTTTGGGGCATTATACATTATATTAGATTAAATGGAATGATAGAATCACGAGATGCGAAATATGCAAAAATTCATTTGTTTATTAGGAATTTCATTAATTTTTTGAAGTCTTATAATAGTAACAATGATATACAATATTATATTAAAGAAATTTTACAATACATTCCAGAAAGCGTTTTAAATCAGTATGTAAGCAATTTAACAACCAGTCAAAGCATTACGCATAATAATGGTAGACCTACACAACCTTCAAACATTGTGACTGTGGGTACACGGCCTTCAAACATTGTGACTGTAGGTACGCAACCTTCAAACTTTTTAACTGTAGATATGAGATCATCGTTCGATTATAATAAAGTGATAAGAGTCGATATATTAACGAACCGGTACGAATTTAATATTCATGAATATTTGAACTTATTTGCTCAATTATATTTTGAAAAAATGCTTAACGATATAAGTATTTTCGGGCTAACTGTTTTCAAATGTAATAGTTCTCCTATCGAGTTTATTTATATTAAACAAAATCCGAATTTTTCTGAATTGAGAGAAAATTACGATTCATGTAATACTTACATGTTTAATTTATATAAATATATGCTTCATTCTTGGAAAATATTATATTTGAAAGTCGATTATGGAATGAATATATATGGAACGAATACATATGTTAAGTTGTGGCCATTAATGTTTACAAATGTAAACATAAGAAATAACGAATTATTAATTGGTTCTGGACCTGCTGTTATCTATATAGATAACTCTGGTAATAAGTTTTGCCTTTTAGAAAATGACATTCGTTTTGATTTTAAGTACAGGAAATTGTTTAAATTAAACGAAAATTATATTCAACCATTAGAATTTGACGTAATTCCTTACGCAATACATTATCAATATTTACTTATTTATGCATACCGTTTTGCCGCTATTCAAACAACTTCGTTGAACTTGATTTCTGATGGATATATAAATCCACCGCCTTATCACTGTGGAGGCTGTAAGAAATGTAGAAAGCATACAAAGACATACAAACAGAGGAAGGTTATTCGCCGTAAAACTTTTCGCAAGAATAAATAAATGGGGTTTAAAGTAACACTACAAGATACTTCCGGTAATAAATTTGAATATGATTTATTTCCAGATAATGATTATGACAAAAAATCTTCTAATAAAAAAGTTATACCAGCATTGATATTTCCGACATTTCACAAGAATTGGTATGTTGCTGATCTTATGCAAAAGTACATTTCAAGAATCTCTTCAGGACTATTCTCAGAATCAATAATAAGTAAGTTGCTATTAGCCCTTCATAATAACATGCCATATTCAGACAATAAAAAAGTAATTTTGCACTTTTATGAAAGCATTAATAACAAAACCAGAGACATAAAAGATATTCAAAATTGGATTCGTTCAAATATATTTTGTTTTTACGTGAAAGGTGGATCCGCACTTAAATTAATAACAAACTACTATTATTATCAACATTTAAATTACATAGTTGATGAAAAAACATTAAAACCACCATTTCGTTTTGAGAGTGATTGGGATACTAATATACTAATTAATCCATTATTTAAAGTACATAGAAGCCCAATTCACCCGCATCGTAGTGCGTTTTCTGTAATTAGAGAAATATTGATTGCTGAAGTTATTGAAATGCTGGATAAAATAGCAAATGAAAAGGATGAAAACTTTATTAAAATTGTTCAAAGTTATAATGATGTTAAAATTAAAGAATTAATTGAAAATGAATATCGTAAACTAAGTGAAGAAGAGGTAGAAAAAAGGAATGTTCTTGCGGCTTATCATACATGTTCTTTTTTGTTTCCAGAACCAAATATAAATATAAATTATTCAGTCGGAGCCGCACCAGGCGCAAACATAAGAAATATAGATGACATAAATTTTGAACGCTATCTTACAAAAACAACAAATGGAGGAACATATAAAATGGTTCGATTTAATCCGCGCGTAGAGATTAAAATGAAAGACATAGGAAATGGAGATAGTAGTTTCTTCTTAGGTCGTTTGATGGTCCCTTTATTGATGCAGTATAAGAACAATAGATTTGGTTATTTGCCCTGGGAATTAATTGATATATCAATTCCAACAGCATCCGATAAAAAATTAGAATTTAATTGGAAGGTTCATCAAAATGACCTTCATATAAATTGGAATGGTTATAATTATTTTGTATGGTCTCCTATTACAAATTATTTGGATATTGCACGCATGGTTTGGGAATTTGATAAAGGAATATCAAAAAATGTTAAAACAGAGAAAAGGCGTAAACGTGCTGAATTACTGAAAAAAGAATTGTTATTACCACATATTTCAGACGAGTTTATGCAACATGATATTACACAACTAAAAATAGCGAATCCAGTCTTACAATTAAAAAAGAATAATACGAATATATCATTTATTGTTAAAGATGAATTAGATAATCTCGAAAAGCAAACTATATCTAAAAATTACCGTGGTAGGCCATTCGGTTCATTAAAAAAATTAGTTGATTATACGCCTCAGCCTCAAACTGCTGGTTTTTACTCGCATGAAATAACTGAAAATATTAATGAGAACTTAGAAAATTATAATGATACTATTGTAAATTATACTGTTAAGAATGTATCAAGAAAATCAAACAATTTAACAAGAATTAATGAGAACTCTGAAAAATACAATGATACTAATGTAAATTATACTGTTAAGAATGTATCAAGAAAATCAAACAATTTAACAAGAAAAAACACACGAAATAGAGTAAATGGAAATAATAATTCTAAATTATTTTGGGTCGGGGGATGACGTACAAAATTTTATTAAAAAAATCAGGGAATTTTATTAAACAGCAATTTGTGCGTTCAACAATTGCCGTGAATAACACACTTAACATTTCAAATACCCTTTCTAATATGGTTTGGATAATCAATCCAGCAACTGCTGGAACTGCGAATGTTACACTTCATCCAGGCGGCCCAACTGGAACGTATCATTACATAAACAGTATTGGTTCAAATGGTTGTGATTTGAGTGTTTATTACTCAAATGTTGCTGCTTCAAATATCATAAAGAGCCTACCTGGTTCTACAGGAGCGAAACAAAACGTGGGGGCACAATTTATTACTGATGGAACTGATTGGTATGCTTTTGGGCCCATTTAGACCAACGAACATTTCAAACGGGCATTTTATGCCCGTTTGAAAGTGTTGTGTTGCGTCTAGGGGCCGAGAATATTCAAAACCGGCATCCTGAAAGGTGCCGGTTTTGAATGTTCATCGGTCTAATAATCTTGATGCCCGGCACCTTAAGGACGCTACCGATTAATACCAGTGAGTGCCGAAGTTAGACAAGCATTTTGACCGTGTCTAATTTAGCTACCCTCGAGTATCTAATTTAAGTACAACCCTTTTGGGGTGTACTTAAATTAGTTCTCGACGGCAACCCATAATAAAATTTTAAGTAAACCCCAAAAGGGGGGTGTACTTAAAATTTGTAGTAGGCGGTACTTGATGGTACTATGGGTTGCCTTAAGGGTCTACTTAAATTTGGTAGTCGAGGGCATTGCGTTGATTTTATTTTAAAAAATAACACATCTCTATAAATGGAAGAGAAACAGGCCTCTATTCTTTTTTCAAGGGAAGATGAAATTTTATTTCGCGTAGCCGATACCTATCACGATTTTTTTGTAGGAAATGCGAGAGGCTTGAATAACTCGTATGATTCTGAAACACGAAAAAAAGTTGTGGAGAGAACATTGAAGAAGGTAAAAGAGTTGTTTAACGGTTTTAAAATTGAAACAGACAAATACGGAGATTTTGTACAAGCCTTATATAAATATGTATATGAGAAGGAAACCAAATATCAAAATAAATTTAAAATAACCGGTTCAAATGTTATTCGAATAAGTAATATTGAATCGGATGTAGTCTCTTTTTTTGAGAAACTTTATCCAACTACATTTTTATCTCTAACGCCTTCAAGCGGAAAGCCTCTTGCTGCAGCAAAATCAAACGTGAAGAAAAAGATTGTCCTAACGAGTGATTTATTAAATCCTACTGGTCTTGGAAAGACCGCTAGAACCTACGAGTTTCGACACAATAAACGATTATCAACCGCCGATTTAGGACAGGTTCGTACCAATCTTTTAAAATGGTTTTTATATACTGATGATATTAGCGAAATAAATAGATCTTTTAACGTATTGTGCGATGGTGAACCAAAAGGATTTGTGGATGATCTTTTTACACAGGATGCGAATCCATTACATTATGCTGTAACGTGGGCAGGACTATGGGATAGCGCACACGTCCTAGGAGCAAAAACAAGACAAAACTCGCCCTATGTTGGAATAGCAAGCGAAAGACAAGACAATCTACAAGATATTTTTACTTTAACAGGAATTAATGTAATTAAAGATATTCCTAAATCGACAACAGATCGAGACAAGATATTTACGATTAAACTCGAAATGCCTAAAAAAACTGGTGATGGAATTAAAGAATTAACATATAATAATAGGAATAATAATTCAGGTTATAGTGTAAATGATTTATCAATGCTTATGCGCGTATTTGCTAATCAAACGGATCTTGATGCAATATTATATTTAAGTAATTGGGAAACATATAGAGAATCTTATTTTGTTAAGCAAAAGAGTAACTTGACTCCATCCGAGAGATTAGAACACGCCAATTATTTTACAGAACTAAAAGAACACGGAATGGCTCAATTATTAAATGGTCTTACATTTAATGAATGTATTGATCTTTGTTTAGATATTAAAGCGAGTGGCGATGGATGCCAAGTACAATTTAACTACGATTATAAGAAGAGTTCATTTAATAAAGAGAATCCACTACCTTTTCTATCTACAGTTGATGAACTTTGTAGTCTTCACGCACGTAGTCGTGAAGTAAATGTTATCTTTAGTCATGTAAGTAGTCCAGTAACAATTCACGATATATTTCGAGGTTTACCAGGAAAAGAGGAGACACCACAAATGAAAGCCGTTCGTAAAGTTTTATTTGAGATTGATCAGTTATTGAATTCCATTAATCCATATGTTAGTTTTGCTAATTCATTATTAATTAGCAAGGAAAATTTATCTACTATTGTAGATAATGCCGTTGAAGAATTCAATCTTTATAATACGAAAATGAAATATCCGTTACAACTGATTTCTTATTTAAAAATACAAGACACAAAGGTTTTTCTTGAAAATTTAGTAAAACAAGCAAACGACGTTTCAAATATCCCTAAAGAACTAGAAACTGTAATAAGTAATACAGTAAAGACGCTTAAAAATAATGTTTCTATTGCGAATACAACAAAGATAGTTATTTCTGTGAAACCTGATATAAATGATACGACTTTATTGGAACTTTCTGTAAAGTTAGAACAATTACGAACTGAACTAAACGATTTTATTGAAACGAATAATATAAAACATTCAAATTTGATTGAGACATCAAAATCAATTGGGTTTCAACAATATTTAAATGGAAATTTTGAGTTCAAGCAACTTAAGAGCCATTTTTTATTACCTGATACAATGTTTGCTAGTTCGTTATTTAATTATAAGGGAAAACCAAATATCTATGATTTACAAACAGCAGTAAATAAAAAGAATACAAAAACAGTAAATAAATTAGTGGATGAATTTTTAGATACGTTATACAATGAGAGCACGCTATTAAAAATTAAAATTGTGGAAGAGAGCGAAGGAGGATCTCTAAATCAAAAAATTAGCAACCTATTATTAAATCAAAAAATTAGCAACCTATTATTAAATAAAACATCTATGGAAAACGAAAGAACGACTGGAGGTGGTAAGTCTGTAAGCCCTTCATCATCACCAACACGCAGCTTACCCACTGGTGAAACAACAGAAATTACCCACGATACGATAAGGGATTTGTTCTCTCTACAACCACCGAAACCACGACTTGTTTCAACAAATCAATTTGTAAGCTCTGTTATTGCAGATGTCGAGAGTTCTTTGAACACAACAGAAATGAAAAATGCTCTCAATAAAAAATGTAAAGAGTCCTTTGCGCTCAGCACACATTGTGTACTTCTTGATGCTACTATTTTGTATTTGAAATTAATGATGAATTACAGTGATATTCTTGTTTTTGAAAATCGTGATGGTCTCAACCATTTACCTATTGATTTGGGTTCTGTTGTGAATGCGAAAAAGATTGGCGGGCGGAGATATACACATAAGAAAAAACGAAATATAGTGTAAGAATGAGTGTTCCCGAGACAAAAGCAAAAGCAGAAGATATCATTTTGGTTGCGGCTTGCTATAAAACCGATCCCAAATTTAATATTGAAAAGTTTTTAGGTATTAAAGACGTCTTTCAAACATTAAATGAGACCCACGAAGGAGAGATTGAATCAATAAGAAAAAAAATTGATGAACTTCCTGAGATTCAACTTTCAAGGCTTGTGAATAAGAAACGGCAGGAATTATCTGAATGGAATGAAAGTGATACTTATGTAACACAAATAAAAACGGCAAAGGAGGAGATTCTTAATTTCATTGAAGTCAAAGAGTTAAATATGAAATTCAACAAATTAAAAAAATATATAGAAAAAACAGGAAAAAACGACGGTTGGAATTATTATACATTTGAAAAAAGAGGTGAATTGAAGGTTGAATACTTAGACCATTTTGATAAAAAGATTGAAAACCTTTATAG
>Ga0214917_10006974_pt1 | contig 11573 bp, 10 predicted proteins | sample LL_1208_BB_MetaG_FD_177983 | JGI IMG/M metagenome (GOLD analysis project Ga0214917, IMG submission 177983) | Freshwater microbial communities from Lake Lanier, Atlanta, Georgia, United States - LL_1208_BB | ecosystem: Environmental > Aquatic > Freshwater > Lake | place: USA: Georgia | collected...
CAACCAAGGTAATTTAAAGGCAATCCAGAAACTGGGCGGCTATAACCCAACGACAAATACGTGGGCAGATCCGTACGTTCGTGATGCATACGACTTTATCGAGCGTGGCGGAAAAGTATCCATCGTTCGTAGTTGGCAAACTAAGACCAGACTTGAAGAGTTTTACGACGAGGCTCGTAAATCCACGGCACGAAAGAAACTTGAAGCCACTAAAAAGTTTCTCGATCAGTACTTTGATACGTGGATGGACATGTTCGACATGACTGCCCGTGTCGAGGCATACCGCACGGCGAAGTCTATTGCGATGGTTAAGCGCAAGATGAATGAGGAACAAGCCTCCATCTATGCAGCGAGCTACGCTAAGAACACTGCCAACTTTGAGAAGAAGGGCACCTCCAAGATGTCCAACTACTACATGTTCTGGAATCCGTCAGCCACAGGTGCCGTCCGTAATATCGACTCACTTGTCCCTATGCTGCGTGATGTGAACACAGTAGTGGACGAATTGCCGGATGAGATCAAGAACGATCCAACGGCTAAAGCCAAGTTCATAGAGAGCTACAACGAGCAGAAAAAGAACGCCGCTTCTTCAGTCCTGCTGTATGCAGGTAAAGGGATGTTCTTGTATTTCGTGCTGCGCTCAATTGGCGGAATGCTTGCAGGAGGAGACGGAGAAGAACCGCCTGAGAATGAAGTAGCATCGGATAATAAAGAATTGTGGACTCGCAACATGCGCTTGCCCCTGAATTGGCTTGGCATGGAAAGCGTTAAGGACAAGTTCTTTAACATCCCGTGGGGATTCGGCATGGGCGCATTTGCTGCACTTGGCTCTCAAGTAGCCGCGTGGGGCACGGGCGATCAAACTGGTAAAGAGTTCGCCGGTAACATGGTTTCTATCGGGCTGGATAACTATGTACCGCTACCGATTGCGCGGTACAACCCGTTTGACCATCCAATTGCATGGACACTTGACTCGCTGGCTCCGTCCCCGCTTCGCGGATTTGTGGAGTACGGGCTAAATGTAAGTGGTGTTGGCGGTCCGATTTATCGTGATTATTATAATAAGTATGGCCCAACGATGGTCAGCAATGCGAATACTCCAGAGTCTTACAAAAACCTTGCGAATTTTATCGCTGAAAGTACGAACAATCGTTACATCCCGGAACCGAACGAAGTGAAGTTCTTCGTTACCATGTACCTTGACGGTATCGCAAACATGGGTTCAGCGGCGTATGACATGGTCGGTAATCGAATTCGACAAGACCGAGACTTTGATCCGAAGCAAGATCTGCCGTTTATGGGCAGCTTCATCAGTAATAAAATCAACACTGCTGCACGTGATTACTATGATGTATCGGAAAAATTAAAAGCGTTCCAGCGTGGGTACGATGCTGCAATCAATAGCCCAGATGAAAAAGACCGCGCTAGATTCCTTGCGGAGTTCCCCAATTCTCCTGCCATCGTGGCGATCTTCAAGAGTCAAGACCAAGGACTGAAGAAACTGCAGGAGCCGATCAATGTCATTGGTGTCTTTGCTAAAACTCCAAAAGAGCGTAAGGCGCAACTTGAAGACATTGAGAAAGGAAAGAAAGCCTACATGGCGATGAGTACTCAGTTGTACGAATCAAACCCAGACTTCAAAAAAGAAATTGATTCGTTCAGCAGTAAACTCCCCATATTTAAACGCGGACCCTAAGCCACGCGCCAAACGCGCACCCCAAGGCACTTGTCCTTGGATGATGGATAGGCTTTGACCTTCACGCCTGCGACTTTGGATCGCGTGTCGATGACGTACAGCAACTCAACCGGCCTCAAGGTCGGTATGAAGAAACTGTCGCCTACGTTCATGCTTTCGAACGGGAAGATCCACTCCGGCTCAGTGAGTGGTTGACTCATTCTTCGGCTCGTCGATGCTGGCCTTGAAGGCGTAAACGGCAATCGGGTTTGAGTGAATGCCGCTATTCCACCCCGTCGAGAGGCGGTGACGCTCCAACTTGGTCAGCATCCCAGTCGTCTCCATCGCCTTCTCAAACTCACGGGTGCTGATCTGCTTGGTCGCCAAGAACTTTCTCAACTCAGTCTTGGAGATGTACTGCATCCCCGTCGCCTTCTCCGACCGCGCCACGAGGGGCCTGCCTGCAGACGGTTCGCGCACGACACGGTTGTTCTCATCTAACACCAACATTCCAGCCCAGTTCTGGTGAAGGAACTCGGTAACGATGGCAGGGTAATCGGTCTTGTTAATTTTCACGGTATCGTCGCGCAATTGAATAATCTCCAGCAGCACTGTGCGGTAAACACGGTTCAAATCAATATCGATGATCCCAGCCTCGACCGCAAGTTCGCCCCCGGCAAACGTCGCAGCAACTAGGCCGCGATAGAAGCGGTAGCCTGTCTCATCACCTACGTCGGCGGTGAATCGCTTGTGCCATTTGTCTACGAGGCTCTTGATGTAGTCCTCGCCCACCTTGAAGCAGTACTGCATGTACTCAAGGCCAGCGTAGCCGTGATGGTGTTTAAATTTATCGAAGATATCGACACCGACATCATCGGTCAGTTCATCGGGCTTCTTGATATTGAACTCAATCAGTCGCGCCATCTCACCGTCCGGGCTTCCTTTAATCGTCCGCAACTTATCGTAGATGGATTGGTTCGACGTGAAGAACGTAATGAGCGATGCAGATTCCTCATGCTCTCGCTCGGCGTTGACGGAAGACTGCATACGAACCTTTGCCTTGCCATGCGACACAGCGTGGACAAGATCAGCCAGATTTTCCGGTTTCGCATTCGATGCCTCATCAATACCGAAGACAATGTTCTTGAGGTTAAGATACCGACCAATAAAGCCATTGGCTGTAGCGCCCTTATCCACAAGGCTAAGTTCCTTCGGATGCCCCCAGATACTAAGTGCTGCATACAGGGAGCCTGTCTTACCTGTGCCGGAGTCCGCGCTCATAAAGCAGACAGAAGCACCTGCAACCGAAGTAAAGCGCATCAACGGTGAGCCAAACCCGGTCAGCATCCCGAAGGCGTGCATCTCAAATCCGGGCTTATTGAAGTAGTTGGCAGACCTCTTCCACGTGGCGTAATCCCCGTATGGCTTTAAATGCTGTGCGACACCACGCACCAAAGGCGACGATGCGGCCTTGAGGATATCGCCGGTCGGCGTGACTTCATTGTTACCAATCACGAAGGCATCGAATTCCTTCGTCCAACCCATTTGCATTCTCATTTGTTCGGCTCTCCCTGTGCTGGATAAATACTGTGCCCAGCGAATGAAATACTTAACTACGAATTTGATGCGGTCGGGATCAAACGTCGCGCCGCTTTTGAAGATGGCTTTTGCCAAGTGGTCGTGCGAGTACACGTGATCCACCGGCAGGAGGAATTCTCGGTAGCCGTCCATCGGCATCACCGTACGCACCATGAAGCACTCACCGTCGTGGATGCTGAACATGCGCTTGTAGGGATAGACCGGGCGATCAATCAACTCAATCGGCGGGTCTTGGATCTTGTTCCCGGCTTTGTCGATGGTAGCCGGTGGTGAGTACAGGATGCTGCCCTTGGCTCCACGGACGTAAGGCTCAAGGAAGCGCGGGAAGATCAGTAAGTCTTGATTGCTGCTGTCGCCCCAGACCGTATCTTCATCATCGGTCGAGGACTCAATCGGCTTCTCTGCAAGGCGAACTTTGCGGGCGAGCCATATCGGTGAGATGAACTGCCCCTTGAGCGGACATCCTTCACAACCTTTCGGGTTCTCTTCCTCAAACTTCTTGCAGCTATGTGGGCCGGTCGCCTTCAGCGTCTCCTGTGCCTTGGCATCCGCCTGCTCGTAGGTAAAGCCGGGATGATCCTCCGATACCATACGGATGGCTGACTCACGATCTACGCACCGTTGCGCGATAGACAAAGCCGCAAACCAAAGGCCGTATGACAGGGTCGCACGGTTCTCAATCACGTACTTAATCTGATTGCAGCCTTCTCCGGCAAGACTACGCTCCGCCAACTGTGCGAAAGAGTCTTCGAAGTTATCGAGTCTTGCGATGGCACGAGTCTCATCGTCAATCGGTTCGGTCGATGGGCCAAGCACCTGCAGCGGGTTCGGCGGGCCAAGGAATTCTTTAAACGCACCAAAGTCGTACTGATCAAACTCGGTGTCGATAAACTTGGAGTACGCCTCGACGCGATGGTTCAGGGTCTCCGGGCAGCGCATGATCCGCGCAGCGTCAGCCGTCACGGCAGGGTCAATCAGCAGACCCTTGTCCATGCAGAACTGTTTAAATTTGTTGGCGTAGATCTTCCACTCTTCTGCCGGAACGTCGTCTTCGAAGAGCCAGTACGCTTGTATGCCACCGCCAGAATCAATCCGAACAGGAGGCGGCAGTTCGTTGTCTTCTACAAACTGAGCCAGCGCATCAAGTGCGTCGTCTTTGCTGGTGTAGCAAATCTTGCCGTGATTGACATCAAGGTCAATGAAGAACGAACGACCGAATGCCGCCGTGCTAGCGGTACGACTTTCATTGTTAAATGACAGGGCTGCAACGTAGACGTTGTGTGTGGCTTCCGCCGTAACCTTGTCAAGTATCTGATTTAAATCGTCATGTGAATATGCATAAAGATGTTTAGTTCTTTTGGTCTCTGGATGAATCAGAGCAACGCAGTATGTGCCCTGCGACGGCAATGCTTTTTCGTAGAAATGGTTTCTCATAGGCGCACAGAGAAAAAGGGCGGGGACTCATCTCCCCGCCGTAAAAGTAAAGATTCATTACCGGACTTTCTTCCCGATCATAGAACTAATGTACGAAGCCGCCGCCTCGTAATCTTGGACGGGCAAGTGTCCCTTGGCATAATCCTCTTTCAGTAAATCGATGAAGGTCTCGACTACCTTACGCCTATGCTCACGAACTCCTTGCCCTCTGAACCAACTGTATACCGTCGTTGAAGAAGTATCCAACGCGGTCGCGACCAGAGTTGCAGGTAGGTTCGCCTTCACACACATTTTCGCAAGCTGAATACCTAACGTATTCAACTTAGTACGCTCTAATGAATGCAAAAATTTATCGCCGTAAGGTCTTGCCATAATTCACCGTTTACTTCTTTTTCCACTTCCGCACTACGTCGGAAACATCCTCACCTTGGACAGGCTCCGGCTTCTTGCTTTCACGCAAAGTTGGTTCCGGAATCGCCGCAGGAGCATCACCTTCATCCTGCTGATATACGTTCAGCTTGATGGCATTCTCTGCTGCTTGCGATGCAGACTGTGTGTTAAGGATCGAAACAATCTCCGGGTCAACCGCAGACACGGGTGAGAACAACACCTTCGGTACAGGCGACTTAGTGTCGAACTGCATCTTGGTGACGACTCGCTTCGCGCTGATGCTGTTTGCAAGCAAATACTTGCAGTACGCACGGAGGCCAAATTTGCCTGCTTCTTCTTTGGCAAACGCCGAAGTCGCGGGCAGCACAAGCTGCATCACATCCCCTTCCGGGTCTTGCGGCAGAACCACCGCCGTACGCCAAGACAGACGACAGGCTGCGCCACTGCCACCTTGACCGCTACCCTTCACGCTCCACTGACACGTGGCGCAAGCCGGGGATTGCGGGTTCTTGACTTCGGGATCGGGAGTCTCTGAGTTGCTCGACCAGCAAGCAGGACTGACACGCTCACCTTCTTTGTACGCGCCCGTGTAGTACGTGCGGCTGGCAGTCGGAGACATCTTGACGAAAATCACGTTCATGTGACGGTCTTCAACAGTCCCAACTTCCTTACCGCCAACGTATTTGCGGAACACGCCACCCTTGATGGAGATGCGCTTATTACCGCCACCGGGATTGCCGGAGCCACCGGCAACTGCAGCAGTTTCGTCATCGACACCAATGGTCGTGGGAAGGTTGCTCTTGATACTAAGAATCAGATCGTTACTCATAAATCCTCTACTGTGTTTGACTGATCAGTTTGAACTAGCTTTGCGAACAGTGATGCCGTATTCGCGCATCACATTGACACCGGGGGGCAGTCCGTTTTCCCGTACCTCGTCCATGTGGAGACGGAAATTCCCCTGATGAATACGTCGCTCAAGAAGATCTAGGGCATCGTTCTCTTTGACGTAATCTTTGAAATTATCCCAATCGGTGCAGTAGTACCGCTCGCTGACCCGACGAATCATCGTACCGAATTCAGTCTTGATACTGTCTGCCTTAATCTCGTTGCAAATCGAAAGCATGGCCTGCTCAAGCTGTTCCATGTCGGTCACTAGCTTGGCATCTGCCTCTTCGTATTCACTTTTAAGTTTAGCCCGCTCGTCGCGTAGCGCGATGTAGGCGGACACAAGTTCACTTGTGCTTGGTGCGTTCATTGCTCTTCCAACTCCTGTTTATACAAATCAACTAACTGTTGATGGCTATCTACTTTGTTCTGCAGCAGCCGATACATCTTTCGCTCGATCTCAGATCCTTCAAGATGAACCACCGTCATCTTGTTCTTTTGACCGACGCGATCAATACGCGCAACACACTGCAGATACGTCTCAACACTCATCACGGGCGACCAAAACACCACCGTATCAGCCGCCGTCAACGTCACGCCGTGCGATGCAGCCTGTGGCTGAATCACCAAAACTCTTGGGCGTTCCTGTGTTTGAAACCGACTGATGATATCGGATCGCTGCAGGGCGCTCACTGAGCCTTGGATCACTTCACAACTGATGCCTTCTTCCGCCAAATAATTCCGGACGACTTCAATTGTGTGCGTGTACGGAACAAATACTACAACCTTGTTTACGGTTTCGTCCAGTACTTCTGAGAGAGCATTTAAACGTGGGTTGATATCAAACTCGACCACTTCGCGGGTGTCGGTGTAAACAGCGCCGCCTGAAATTTGTAACAGTTTATTGATTGATGCTGCGGCATTGACGGCACTGATCTGCTCCCCTGCCGCTTCAATCAGCATCTGTGTCTTGAGGCGTTTGTAATAGAGCGTGGCTTGTGGGGTCAACGCCACTTCGCGTGTCTGATAAACAACTTCTGGTAGATCAAGACACTCGGCCTTGGTATAGCGGATTGCAGGTTGCAACGCTCGGTACACTTCTGCCTCAGCGTTATTACGAGGTAGCCATTTAAATCGTGTGAGTTGATACATGACACGGTCGCGCCAGCCGGTCATAAACTTTGGCACTCGGTATGGTGAGACAAGTTTGGCGATGCCATAGGCATCCAGCGGTGACTGCGAGGCCGGTGTGCCGGTCATCATCCAGAGCCATGTCGCCGGCTTGATCATCCGGGCCAGTGTTTTCCAGCGTTTGGTGCTGGCTGTTTTATAGGCGTTGGCTTCATCTACGATGATCAAGTCAAAGTTTGCCGCCATGAGTTCGTTCATCACGACATGGGTGCCGTCGTAGTTGATGATGGTGAAGTCGTAGCCAGCGTTTAGAATCTTCTTGCGCTTCTCGCTTGGGCCGTAGGCCACGCCGCAGGTGCGGTGCATCGCAGTCTTCACGATGTCGGCTTGCCATGCGGAGTGCATGATTGAGAGCGGGCAGATCACCAATACCTTTTGAATGAGTCCAAGACTCATCAAGTAATCCGCAGCCCAGATGGCGGCAGATGTTTTGCCGGTGCCTGCTTCGTTGAAACAAAACGCCCGTGGGCGAATGCTCAAGAATGCTGCTGTTTCTTTCTGGTGATCAAACGGTTTGTAGATCCCCGGCCACTTGTAGTCGCGCAGCATCGGGGACGGAATCTTTGGTAAATCGGGACTCGGCTGCATCGCATCACACAGATGCGTAAGGCGCGTAACTTCGTCATGCCCCCAGTACAGGAGCAGTTCGCGCTCAGTCGGATAGGACTTGTGGATCTCGCACTTTTCGATGCACGAATGTACATCGTCGGCAAGGCGAGTCGGTAACGTAAACTGCAATACTGCGTCTTCAATAATCTGCATAACTGCTCCATTACTAAGACCCCTTACGGGGGTTAGTCGGCTACCGCCCAACTTCGGAAAAGCATTAAGCTAAGTTGTCAGTAGCAGGTATGGTTAGCGTTGTTTTGAATAATCGGCAACGCGGGAGGCGAGTAAAGTGGTGGGAACAGCCTCCATTCCTACGCACTCATACCTTGCGCGGAAACTTTACGGCACCGCTAGATTTGCGGGGATAGGATCTGTTTTTGTGTACAGACTCAATCACATAGCCGTCTTTATTTGTACCACCGGCTGACAAGGCTCTCTTGTGTGCGACATCTTTGCCTTCACGCATGTCGGCTTTGCCATTGTGGTTGCGGTCTTTTCCCTTCTTGTCGAGAGCGCGGCGGGCACGTTGACGCTCCATGCGATCAGCATGTTCACCACGGGCCTTCTGCTGTTGGTATTCTTTCTTGTAAGGACGTGCTTTATTAACGTAAGGCATTTAAATCTCCTACCGTTTCCTGTGAAACTGACAGCTAGTCACCGGACACCAACCGCACAACGGGGTCGGGTTCTCGGGCCACATGTCAGTGTCGTACGAAAGTTGTAGACGCATCAAATCGGGCGTGAAGTCATTCCACATTTTATCCGATTCTTCGCGCTGATATTCCTCATCAATAAAAACATTATGGGCAACGAACAAAAGCCCTGCCTTGATCCGCTGCACTTGCGGGAAGTGTGCGTAGGTCATCAGTGCCATGAGGCGCAACTGTTTCACATCCGGATACTTCGCGCTGCCGGTCTTGTAGTCCACAATGTGAGCGATGTCGTTATCGATCACCAGTAAATCGACGATGCCCCGTGCCCAGTAATTGGCTGCACCGAATGAACATGGTTGCCGATCCGCCGTGACTGCCATGCGAAGTTCGGGCTTACGTTCACCATCAATCTCTAGCAGTGCATCTAGTACCGGTTTGTACCGCTCGTAGTTCCTAAGCAACGGCGTACCATCACGGACGTAGTCTTCCAAAGCCCTGTGAACTTCCGTGCCGTACGTCATCTCCGGCGTGACCTTCTTGACGTAATCTTTGGCAACACGGGTGTGGTAGTACTGGCGAGGACAGTTTGTGTATTCCTTCAATCCAGAGTACGACCATTTGGTGGTTAACTTAACGTCTGATTGCTCACTAGCACTGACCATACGACTCCCCATACTTAGCTTCACAGGCAACCGGTAGATCTTCACACCAGTTTGGGGGAGTAGACATAACTTTGGTTACGAATGCAAGTGCTTGTTCCAGCTCACTTTTTGGTACGACTACGACTGCTGCGTCATGCACAGTCAACACCGGTCGATACTTTGTCCGGATCTCTAACATCTGTTGACCCACGATGATACGGGCTAATGCCTGCACCACGTTCTCAACCACGCTGCCGCCCCAGATTTTGACCGTGCCTTTGCGGGAGTCGTAGACCATCTTGCCATCTTCAAGGCGAAGGCTGGGGTAGCGGATGTGCAAGCCGTTCGGTAGCAGGATGCCGTTCTTCGTGACCCGGAGCGCAGCACCTTGGCCCAGAGGAAAGCCCACCTCAACGCCCCGCATCAAGTCGGTCAACGCCCGTTCGCTTTCTTCCCACAGGGCCGGGATAGAACTATTTTCTTGGCGGTACAAATCGACGATGCGTTTACATTCTTCTTCCGGGAGGTCAGCCCCCGGCGGCTGGGTCTTGAGCGTGTGCTGCAGTTTCTTGGCTCCTGTGCCGTAGCCAAGTCCAAGGACGCAGGTCTTTCCGACAAACCTTTCAATCGGCGTTTCTTTGCTAATGGGCTTGCCATAGATCTTCGTCGCAAAGATTGAGTACACGTCTTCACCGCGTCGAAACTGCTCGACGACATCCTGCTGCCCCGCAAGCCACGCTAGGACACGGGCTTCGATCTGCGAAGAGTCGCAGTTGATAATGGCATGACCCTCCGGAGCCACCACCGAATTCTTGAGTGCCTTCTTTTTCTTATCTCTTGATGGAAGGTTTTGTAGGTTGACGGAATCAGTGCCCGACCAACGGCCCGTATGAGCGCCGTAATAGCGCAGAGGGATAGGTAACCGACCGCGATTACGCCCACGAATGTGAATAAACCGTTCAATTCTGCTTTCCTCAATAGTTGATTTAGTACCCAGACGCACGGCGCATAGTTGCTGCACGACAGGATCTTCATGCTCAGTCAGAGCGATAAACCCTTCGTCATTCTTTGCAAGTGCGAACGTCTCCTTGCCCGTCGTCGGGCTAATCTTCAACGGCGGATCAATGCCATGATCCTTCAAGATCGCTGCGAACTTTGGATTGCTCGCAAGTTTCTTGCGTACTTCTTCTTCGTTGCCGACATCGAGGTAATCCATTAGCCCACGAAGCAGCGTGTTCTTTTCTTGCCGGATCTCCTCCAACCGATCCGTTAACAGTCCATCATCAATCTCTAGCACCGGCTGCGTGTACATCCGCAGCGTCATGTCGATGAGTTCGAACTCCTGTTGAGGAAACCCTGCAGACATGTGATCAAATAAAGCAAAGGTAAGGTCAACGTCATTAATACAATAATCACCATACCTAGCAAGCTCTTCGCTAGAAAAATCAGAACGTCGTTTACCAATCGCATTCACCACCTCCGTGCCTTTCTCACCTAGTTTGTAACGCTTCACAAGGGCAGACAAAGATCCGCCCGCATCTACGCCATGTATGGCTCGCGCCATGCAGAGCGTGTCAAAATAGAATGCCGGGACGATGCCGTACTTAAACGACAGGATCGCACCGTCGAACATCATGTTGTGGCAAAGCAGGGCTGCTTCAGACCAGTCGATCTTCTTCAGTTCTGCTTCGATGTTTTCTGTGACCCATCGGGTTTCGCCATCATCAATCTTGATGCCGACACCAATGACTTCAAATCGAGGATCATTAACGTACTCTTCGGTCGTCAGCTTTGTAAGGCTGAAGTCCTTGGCATAGTACGTTTCAAAGTCCAGCGTAACGAACGCCATCTTTCCCCACCTGTTTTTTAGAACGCTTCCAACCTTTGCTCGTCAGTATATAACCATTTGCGAGCAAACCTTCTTCCGATCTACATCCACCAAATTTAAATTTATGCCCGCGAAAAGACTCGGGGTCAACGAATATCTTTTTGCACTCTCCGCAAGTACGAATTTTTGGGGGCGCGGGTACGAACTTTGTCATTTCTCAATCGCTCCACTTCTTGTCTTAGCCATACAATTTCTTCGTGACACTTCCACAGAACGCTGCCCACCGTAAGAAATTTAAATTCAGTCGTCGTACCGGAGTCATTGATCTCATCCGGTAAGTCTCTAATCAGATCCAGTATGTCATGCTCAATCTCCATCCTGTATTACCTCTTTATACATCACATCGGGATGGACATATTCAAGCGGTGGAAGTTTAGGTTCGTATCCCGTTCCATGACACGTTGAACACTCGACTTCAGAGAGTAGCCCAAAGCAGTCTGTCCGTCCCGATCCGTTGCAAGTGCCGCACCGTTGTCGAGGGCGTAGAATTTTCATAGTTTAAGTTCCGTTAAATTAGTGACGCTCCCCACATTACCAACTGGAAAGGTATTAAACGCCAAACTTATTCTTGTTTCTTCTGTAACAACCGGATCAACTTTATGTTC
>Ga0214917_10006975_pt1 | contig 11573 bp, 9 predicted proteins | sample LL_1208_BB_MetaG_FD_177983 | JGI IMG/M metagenome (GOLD analysis project Ga0214917, IMG submission 177983) | Freshwater microbial communities from Lake Lanier, Atlanta, Georgia, United States - LL_1208_BB | ecosystem: Environmental > Aquatic > Freshwater > Lake | place: USA: Georgia | collected...
TGGAGCGATGGAACGTATACCTCCCAAGCCAGCAACCGAACGAATTCCGGCAGTGCGTTCTACATAATCCACAATGATAAATAAGCCGACTGCATTGATACCATGAGCAATCATTTGAACCATAGCACCGTCAATTCCTTGCTGGGTATTAGAAAATACACCTGCAGCAATTAACCCAATGTGAGCAAAGGAGGAGTAAGCTATTAAGCGCTTAAAATCGGTTTGTACCCAAGCCAATAAAGAACCATAAATAATACCTGCAATTGATAGTACTATTAATAAGGCTCCATATTCGCTAACAGCGTTTGGAAATAAGGGTATAAGGATTCTTATGAGACCATAAACACCCATTTTAGACATGATTCCACTCAATAGCATGGTTCCTTGCGCGGGAGCATTGGTATAGGTGTCTGGCTGCCATGTATGTAAAGGAAAAAGTGGCATTTTTATGGCAAAGGCTGCCACGAACATCCAAAATAATTTGGTTTGGTGTTCATTGCTTAATGCCACTTTGTATAGTGAAGAAAATTCAAAACTATTCTCCGGGTTAATGCTTCGTAAATAGATCAAACCAATTAACATGAGCAATGAACCGGCTAAGGTGTAAGCAAAAAACTTTAAGGTAATTTTGAATCGTCCGACCTCACCAAATAAAAGACAAATAAAATAAATTGGAATTAAAGCAAGTTCCCAAAAGAGATAAAATAAAAATGCATCATAGGCAGTAAATACCCCTACAAGAGCACTTTCCATAAGTAGGGCTAAACCATAAAACAAAGCGGGATTTTCATAGCGATCATCATGCGCAGAAAGTAAAATTACAGGAAGGAGCAAAGCTGTTAGGGAAACGAGTAAAATGGAAATACCGTCCATCCCAACATGAAAGTTGCTTCCAATAGCTTTTATCCATGGCATGGAGAGTGAAAATTGTTCTCCTGCAGCTGAATCAAAGTTTAAAAAGGCATAGCATGCTAAACCTAGATTTGCAATAGATGCAGCCAAGGCAATGAAGCGAGCAGATTTACTGCCGGAAGCCCATGCCAGTAATCCGCCGATAAATGGAATAAGTATGAGTAAAGTCGTAATCATGTTTTGCTCTTAGAAAATCACAGTCATGGAATAGATAAAAACAATGGCCAAAACCATAGCAATGAGATAAAAACCAATTTGACCTGTTTGCAATTGCCGAATAATTCCGCTTAGAGATAAGGTCAGACTGCCGCTGCCTTCAACTGCTCCGTCAATAATTTGTCTTTCAACATATTTTTCTGTTTTAAGGCTTATCCAATGCAGGGGTTTTACAATAACAGTGTTGTAGACTTCATCTATGTAGTATTTACGGTATACCAGGCGCTGAAACCACGACATTTGTTTTTCCTCGATGGGTAATTCTTGTTTAGCAATATAGGTGGTATAGGCTAAAAAAATTGAAAATCCTGCCAATAAAACAGCAAAGCCCATCAAAATCATTTCTGTTTGGTGTCCAATATGAGGTTCAAAAGAGCGCAATTCACTGGCTTCGAAAACCGGTTTCAGAAAATGTTTAAGAGCTTCACCTCCTCCCAATACTTCCGGCACATTCAGAAAACCACCCACCGTAGAAAGTATGGCCAAAACTATGAGGGGAAGAGTCATGATTAGCGGCGACTCATGCAGATGATCCAACTGGTGTTTAGTGCCTCTGAAATTTCCAAAGAAGGTTAAAAACAATAGCCTGAACATATAAAAAGCAGTCATCATAGAACCAAGAATACCCAAGCCCCACAGCAATGGACTGTGCGCATAAACATGAGCCAGTATTTCATCTTTTGAAAAGAAGCCGGCAAAAGGAGGCAAACCTGCAATAGCGATAGTTGCCAATAAAAAGGTCCAATACGTGGTTGGAATATGATCTTTTAATCCACCCATTTTACGAATATCTTGTTCTCCACCCATGGCATGGATAACACTCCCGGCACCAAGGAATAAAAGGGCTTTGAAGAATGCGTGAGTGACTAGGTGAAAAATCCCGGCGGTGTAGGCTCCGGTGCCCAAACCGATAAACATATATCCCAACTGACTAACTGTCGAGTAGGCCAGAACTTTTTTAATATCATTTTGAAACAGGCCGATGCTCGCTCCCATCAAGGCTGTAGCCATACCTGTTATTAAAATAAAATCCAGGGTAAATGGTGCGAGGGTATAAAGAATATTGCTTCGGGCAATCATATAAATTCCTGCTGTTACCATGGTAGCGGCATGGATAAGGGCAGAAACTGGTGTTGGACCTGCCATTGCATCAGGCAACCAGGTATAAAGGGGAATTTGAGCGCTTTTACCCATCGCTCCAACAAACAACAACAAGGTGATAGCGACCAGGGTAGAATCTCCTTTTACAAAACCTTCAGCGCTTGAAAAAACAGCTGAATAGCTAACCGAACCAAAAGTAACCCAAATAAGGAAAACGCCTAAAATAAATCCCAGATCTCCAATACGGTTCATGATGAAGGCCTTTTTGGCGGCATTGTTGTAGTCGGTGTTTTTAAACCAGAATCCAATTAACAGATAAGAGCAAAGTCCAACTCCTTCCCACCCTGTAAACATCACTAAGTAGTTGTCGCCCAAAACTAAAAGAAGCATGAAGAATACAAATAGATTGAGATAACTCATAAACTGGGGGAATCTCTCATCATGAATCATATAACCAATGGAATACAGATGAATAAGAAATCCAATGCCAGTAATTACCAGCAACATGATGGTGGATAAGGGGTCGATTAAAAAAGAAAAATCAATGTGTAAGTTGCCACTACTTATCCAATCAAAGACTTTTACGGTGTGAGTCTCACCTGTAGCATTTAAGAATTGAAATACAGAAAGTAAAAAAGAGCAAAAGATGGTGGCAGAAGCCAAAGCTCCAAAGAATCCTTTGGGAAGTGATTTTGGCAAAAAGGAAATAAGTAGGAACCCTGCTAAAGGGAAGAAAGGAATGAGCCAGGCAAAATTTTCCATTAATGTGGTTACTGAGGGATAACTTAATGTTTGAGGTTGCTGAGGGTTTCTATATTTACACTGCCGGTATTGCGGTAAATCATGGAAAGTATGGCCAAACCCACCGCAACTTCAGCTGCTGCTACGGCCATAATGAAAAACACAAATACCTGTCCTTGGCTATCTCCGTGATGAACAGAAAACGCAGCTAATAAGAGATTAACAGCATTGAGCATCAATTCGATGCACATGAAAATAATTATTGCATTGCGACGAAAAAGTACACCAAAAACACCTATACAAAATAATAAAGTGCTTAGGAAAATATAATGTGAAAGAGGGGCTGCGAGTAGAGTTTGATGCATATTTAAATCCGGTTTATGGTTTCGAGGAAGTTTCTTCTTTTTTACCAAGCATTACTGCGCCAATCATCGCTATCAAAAATAGAATAGATGAAACCTCGAAGGGCAACATAAATTCGTTGAACAGGGTTTTACCAAGATTGTCGAGAAGACCAATGGTATTGTCTGCTGGTTTGGTGGAAATAAGACCTTCAGCTTGTTTAACTGAAGCCGAAAATACCAAAAGTAACAAGCCAGACGCCAATACCGCAGCAAGTTGCAATTGCCAAGGTTTTCTTGGTTCTGAATCTTTGTTGAGATTCATCATCATCAACAAGTATAAAAATAGCACCATAATGGCTCCGGCGTAAACAATGATATGCACGGCCGCCAAAAACTGGGCATTAAGGAGAACATAATGACCAGCGATAGCAAAGAAGGTCAATACCAGATATAAAACACTGTGAACTGGATTTTTACTACGCACCACTAGAGCGGCGAATAAAACAGCTAAAAAAGATAGAAAATAAAAGAAATAATGTGTCATTATGCTTAGGTAGTAGCTCTTTGTTTACGGTTACTAACATCCACACGATCCTGCGGGGCAACACCTTCCACCAAAATATCTTTTCCAAAGATGAAACGGTCACGTTCGAAATTTGCTGGTGTTATCCTATCAGTTAGGTATATGGCTTGCTTCGGACAAGCTTCTTCGCAAAGCCCGCAAAAAATGCAACGTAGCATATTGATCTCATAGGTGGCTGCATATTTTTCTTCACGGTACAAAGTTTCCTCTCCTTTCTGCCGTTCGGCAGCTTCCATGGTGATGGCCTCTGCCGGACATGCTACTGCGCAAAGTCCGCAGGCTGTGCAGTTTTCTCTACCTTCTTCATCACGTTTCAAAACGTGCATTCCTCTATAAACTTGCGAGAATTCCCGTTTGACTTCTGGATAGCTGATTGTTACCTTCTTTTTGAACAGATGGCGAAATGTAACGGTTAACCCACTTAGAATGGCTGGTAAATAAAGCCTTTCTGCCAAAGTCATGGGCTTTTGTTCGATTACTTTGGAGCGATTGGTTAATTGCATACTTTACAGAATAAACCTTTTTCGGGGTGCGAAGTTAGCGTAAATGTCTAAAAAATGAACGGCTTTTTCAATTAATGTTAAATTTCTCCATTCAAACTAAAAACTGGATCTTGATTCGGGGGCAATGATGAATTTAAAAACCTTAAACGGAGGCGAAATAGTCGTAAATTTTTTCCTGAGAACGGTTTGGATTTTGATTTTGCTGTTGGATTTTAAATTGGTTGGAGAGTGTAGAATCCAGGATCCGGGCCTTGACAGTATCGTTCCATGAAATTTGGAAGGTGTCCCAAAGCTCTTTTTGAATGGCGGAGTCATAAATAGGGCAAGCTACTTCAGCTCTTCCATCGAGGTTGCGGTTCATTAAATCTGCACTGCTGATGTAGAACTTTCTTTGACCCTCATTCTCGAAAATAAAAACACGGCTATGCTCTAAAAACTTATCGACAATACTTATTCCTTCGATGTTGTCGCTAATTCCTGGTACACCGCACATTATTGAACACATTCCGCGGATAATTAACCTGACTTTTACTCCGGCCTGACTGGCTTCGTAAAGTTTTCTTATCAAACCAAGATCTACAAGGTTGTTTACCTTAATCCAAATTCCGGAGGATTTTCCATGTCGGGCATTTTCTGTTTCCTGTTCAATTAAGTGGGTAAGCTGATCTCGCATAAAAAACGGAGAAACCAACAGATGATGATAATGGCCGGTTTTAAAATTGTTTTCAAAAAAGTTAAATACTTTGGCTACCTCGTGGGTCAGACGTTTGTCACTCGTAAACAAACTATGATCGGTATAAACCTTGGAAGTATTTTCATTAAAATTTCCAGTGCCTATGCGGGCATACAGCATCTCCTTTTTATGTTCTTTTCGCGTAATCAGGAAAATTTTGGCATGCACTTTAAGTCCGGGTACTCCAAAAATCACTTTAGCTCCCTCTTCTTGTAACATTTGTGACCAGTACAAATTATTTTCTTCATCAAACCTTGCCTGAAGCTCAACTACTACAGTGACTCGTTTGCCATTTCGTATAGCATTAATTAAGGAATTTACCACATTTGAATTTCTGGCAACCCGATACAAAGTAATCTTTATTTCGGTAACTTTCGGGTCTATAGCAGCTTCTCTCAGCATGTCGACCAGGTGCTGAAACGATTGATAAGGATAAGAAAGCAAAACATCCTGTTTTTTTAGCACCTCAAACATACTAAGCCCACCTTTGAATGCAGGGTGAATTAAGATGGGTAACTTTTGATATTTCATTTCAGGTGTTCCAATATCAGGAAAGTCCATCAAATCTTTGAAGTTATGATACCTCCCTCCAGGAATTAAGGCACTGCTGGATGGAATTTGGAGGCGTCTGGTTAGGTATTTAAGCATTTCCTTCGGCATACTGCTATCGTAAACAAACCTTACCGGAATACCCTTTTTTCTGTCTTTCAGACTATTAGACATGGTTTCGAGAATACTTTTGGAAATATCCACATCCATTTCCATTTCAGCATCACGGGTCAATTTAATCGTATAGGCTTCAAACTTATTATAGTTAAACAAGGAAAAAATGTCGTCCAGGCAAAAACGTATCACATCATCGAGTAAAATTACAAACTGACGCCCCTCTACACTTGGTAAAATTACGAATCGTGAGAGCGTTTTTGATGGGATTTCGATAAGCGCATGCATGGGCCTTTTATCCGCTTCCATCCGGAACATTTTTACGAACAAAAAGATAGATTTATCCCGAAGATAAGGAGAACCGGGCGCTGTATCAAGCATTATTGGAACCAGGAGTGGACGAACCTGATTTTGGAAATAGGTTTTTACTTGAATCCTTTGTTGTTCGTCTAAGTTGCTTTCTCGAATGATAAAAATATTGTTTTTGGCAAGCTCTAGCACCAATTGCTGATAAATGACATCGCTTTTGCGCTGCTGTACTAATACAAGTTGCTGGATTTGATCAAGAATTTCTTCTGGTTTTCCAAAGGCAATAGATTCGGCTTTCTTCCCTAATCGAACCATTTTGCGAAGGTTGGCCACACGCACCCTGAAAAACTCATCTCGGTTATTAGAATAAATGCCTAAAAAGCGGATTCGTTCTATGAGTGGAACTTCCGGATTTTCAGCCTCCTGCAACACACGTTCGTTAAATGAAAGCCAAGAAATTTCACGGTTGATGAGGAAGGAACGTTCCTGTTTAATAAATTTTTTCATCTCGGATTAGACTACAAAGATAGAACCTTACCTAGGTCTTTACAAATTTGATTGTTAGAGTATTCCTGTAAACAGTGTTTATAAGAATAACCGAAAAGTGAATCAACTCATTCGTGTATCAGGAAAAATGTAGCAGAAAATTATTACCTACAAGCTATCAATCAAACTACATTATTGCTGATTTTTGGGAAAAACAGAATGCAGGTTTTTTCCTTCACATAAACCTAGAAAACGATTCAGAATGTGAAAGTTTCCGCTGTTGGAATCTATTATAAAGATCAAAAAAAACAGAAGAGAAGTACTTTATTTTTGCATCAATGATTGATTACCAAAAATTCACATTGTCGAATGGTCTTCGTTTGTTGTTTCATGAAGATAAAAATACGCCGCTCGCCGCTATCAATATTCTTTACGACGTTGGGGCAAGAGATGAGGATCCATCCAAAACAGGATTTGCTCATTTGTTTGAACACCTCATGTTTGGAGGGTCGAAAAATATACCGAGTTTTGATGAACCATTGCAGCGGGTAGGGGGAGAAAACAATGCCTACACAAACAACGACCATACCAATTACTACCTGACATTGCCAGTTGAAAATTTAGAAACAGGCTTATGGTTAGAAAGTGACCGCATGAATGAATTGGCCTTCACTACAAAAAGTTTAGAGGTTCAGCGCCAGGTAGTGATGGAAGAGTTCAAGCAACGGTATTTAAACCAGCCATATGGTGATACCTGGTTGCAATTTCGTCCATTATCGTATAAAGTGCATCCCTATCGCTGGGCCACAATTGGAATGGAGCTTTCCCATATTGCCAATGCAACTATGGACGATGTTAAGGATTTTTTTTACCGGTATTACCGACCCAGTAATGCTGTTATTTGCGTGGCTGGAAATCTGGAAGCCAATAAAGTGGTCGATTTGGTAAATAAATGGTTTGGAGATATTCCAGGTGGAACGATGATTCCTAAAAACATTCCAGTAGAACCCGAACAAACCGAACGTCGTTTTCTGGAAATTACCCGCAATGTGCCGGATGATATGCTGTATATGGGTTTCCATATATGTGGAAAAAACGATGATAACATCCATGCCTGGGATTTGATGAGTGATGTATTGGGAAGAGGCAGTTCTTCTCGACTTTACCATGATCTGGTAAAAGAAAAAGAGATTTTTAGTCAGGTTGGTTGTTATATCACTGGCGACCACCATCCGGGAATGTTGGTTTTTTCAGGAAAAATAAGACCAGGTATTAGCCTAGAAGAAGCTGAGAAGCATCTTTGGAACCATGTTGAGACTATCAAAGCCCAGGTGATGGATGAATCTGAACTTGCCAAAGTAAAAAATAAGACCGAATCAGGAATGGTTTTTTCATGGATGAATGTATTGAGCAAAGCCACCGGATTGTGCATTAATGAGCTTTACCATGATGCTGGAGAAATCAATAGAACTTTAGGAAAGTACCAAGCTGTAAATGGACCCCAGCTGCAGCAATTGGCTCAACGTTTTCTGAACCCTCATCAGGCTTGTGTTCTTTATTACCGAGCTCAACAAAAATAATTAATTATACTTTTTCAATGTCAATAGACCGAACTATACAACCTCCAGCGGTAGATATTTCCAGTCCAATCATACCATTTTACGAAACTATTTTATTAGCCAATGGCTTGCCGGTGCATACTATCTCCGATGAGACTGCAGAAGCGGTAAAAGTTTCACTTTTTTTTAATGCTGGACTGAAGAGCACGGCTATGCCCTTTTTAGCTTCAACTGCTGCCTCAGTTTGGCAGCAGGGTACTGCAAAGTACTCATCTCTTGCCTTTTCGACGGCTATTGATAGCTATGGCGCCTATTTAAGTGTTACCCCCGCCTATGAGTTCACTGAAATTACTATCCATACCTTGGCCAAATACTTTATTCCTGTAATGGATTTAGTTATGGAAATGATTCTTCAGCCAGCGTTCAGGGAGTCTGATATTCAGGTCGATACAAAAAACAGGAAGCAGAGGTTAATTACCGAATTGAAAAAAACCAGCTTCACAGCCATGTCAAATTTTAATAAGCTTTGTTATGGCGGCTTGCATCCCCTCGGTTATACCGCTAATCCGGCAGATGCCGAAAATATCCATAGGCTACACGTGTTAGATTTCTATGAAAAAAAGCTGGCAAATGCGATTTTCTCTGTTATGATTTCTGGCAAAATCGGTTCAAATATGGTTCATTGGATGGAACTTAACCTTGCAAAATTGCCTCTTGATCATACTGCCAAAGTAGAAGGGCCACCTTCTAGCCCGGAGGGTGCGAATTATTTATTTAACCTTCATCCGGAGGCTAATCAGAGTTCATTGGTAATGGGTAAATCCCTTTTTTCAAGATTGCATCCTGACTTTCCTAAAATGCGCTTGCTTATCACCCTGTTTGGAGGGTATTTTGGCTCCCGGTTAATGACTAATATTCGTGAAGAAAAGGGCTATACTTACGGTATTTCCGCTTATATGAATTTGTATTTGAATTGCGGTCAATTTGTAATCCGCACTGATGTTGGAACGGAGGTGAGTGCAATGGCCGTTAAGGAAATTCGTCATGAATTGCAGCGATTATTGGATGAGGAAATTCCGAAACAAGAATTGGATTTGGTTCGAAATTATATGTTGGGAACCTACCTTCGGAGTATGGATGGAGCTTTAGCCCAGTCAGAAATTTGGTCGAGGTTGTTGAACTACGGACTAGGTCCAGAAGCGCTGGAAGCCAATTTAGATGCTGTTCGATTTACTACTGCAAAGGATTTGCAGGCGCTGGCTCAAGAGTATTTACTGCCAGACTCTATGAATTTGGTGGTGTCAGGCAGTTTGGATATTGGGTGTTTTTAGAAGTCGATTGGAGCATAAGGGTGACTGGATTTAAAATTTATCGTCACTCATTTTCATATATTGCAATGGTCTTACGTCCATTTTTATCGATACTTGCTCTAAACATCCCGGAGGTTGTAAAGGCCATTTGAATAGTAGCATGTTTATCTACTGCAATACATCCGCCGCGTCCTTTTTTTTCTACAAGCTTCTTTTTTACGACGAAATTAACGGCTTTTTTTAGGGAAAAATGACCATATTCCATCAATGCTGAAATGTCATGGGCAGCTACAAGTCGAATAAAATCTTCCCCTTTTCCCGTGCAACTTACTGCACATGTTTTATTGTTGGCATAGGTTCCAGCACCTATGATTGGCGAATCCCCAATTCGGTTATATTTTTTATTAATTACCCCTCCTGTTGATGTTGCTGCCGATAAATTACCTCTAACATCAATAGCCACGCATCCAACAGTGCCATATTTGTCGAATTTGTTTTCATCCAAAGGATTAACAAAACCTTTTATTTCATTATCCAAATGTGTGGTATCGGTGTTTTTTAATTTTAAAAATTGTTGCCAACGAAAGTCGGTTTTAAAATATTCAGGATTTACGATTTCTAATCCTTGTTCTGCAGCAAATTTTTCAGCACCTTTCCCACTTAGCATAACAAATTGGGAGGTGTCCAAAATTCTACGAGCTGCTAAAATGGGGTTTTTTATGGAATGGACACCGCATACAGCGCCGCATTTTAAGGTTTTACCGCCCATAATAGCAGCATCCATTTCAATGGTGGTATCGGCTGAAAAAACCGAGCCCTTGCCCGCATTAAACAGAGGATTATTTTCTAAAAACACAACAGTTGCAGTAACAGCATCAATTGCTTTCCCTCCTTTTTTGAGAATATCATAACCAATTTCAACTGCTTCAGAAAGAGCCTTCCGATAACTTGAGTCCTGAGAGGGCGTCAAATTCATGTTTTTAACATTACTAGCTCCACCATGCAAGGCAATGGCAATTGGATGTGGTTTGAATTGAATGGTATCCATTTGAGCGTAAATAGTATGGGTTAAAAGGAGACTGATAAGAACGGTTAAAAGTTGTTTCATCATAGATTAAAACTTGACATACCAGTTTACGGCTGTTAAAAATATAGTATTGCGAGGGGCACGATTAATTTGTTGTCTAATTTGGGCGAAGAATTCAACATTCAAATAGTCATTAAATGTATAATGAAAGCCAAGGCTAGCTCTAACTTGGTCTACATTTTTTCTGGTAGGGTGATTTAAAGGGGTAAATAGTTCTATTTCTGCAAAGGGATGCCAATAATAGTTTACTTTATACTTCAAGTTAATCTTCGATCGGTTATAGGCTAAAGGGTAATGGTAGCTATCTGAAAAGGCAGAAAAAAACTGAGTTTGGAATCGTGCTGTACCTCCAATGGCCCATTTTCCTATGTTTTTTGAAAAATCTATATCGCCATACAGTAGGTGTCGATCATCATAAAAATTCTCAAGGTTTAATCGTTGCATGAAACGGTAATTGGCATTAGTAGAAAAGATTTTAGAAATCTTATACCTCACTCCGCCATCATAAAAAGCAAATCCGAGTTCTTGAAAATCATAGGTTAAAATTCCATTAGCCATAGCCGTTATTGACAAGCGTTGAGTGATCTTCTTTTCAAGGTTAATACTAAACATACCCCTAAAATCTGTTTGGTTTTGGGAAAAGACCAAAATTGGAAGCAGCACCGAAAAGATAACCAACTTAAGCTTTTTCATCAATAGCCGTAATTGTTTGTTTTTGAATATATTACTTTTTCATCAGAATTGTATACACGTTTTGATTTTAGCATCCCTTTGTTATCGTATTCAAAGATAGTACTCGTTTTAATTTTTCCTTCCCCATCAAAGCTTGTTTCTTTTATTTTATCATTAAAGTTGTTGTATTTGATGGTGATTTTTTCCAAGAGCTTGTTGTTTGAATTGTAGTTATTTTCTTCTGTTAAATAGCCCATTTGGTTATATATTGAGATTCTTTTTCTAATTAATTTTCCGTCCTTATCGAGCTCTATGAACTCGGTTTCGTCTCCTTTTTTGTTAAAAGTGTATTTT
>Ga0214917_10006977_pt1 | contig 11572 bp, 12 predicted proteins | sample LL_1208_BB_MetaG_FD_177983 | JGI IMG/M metagenome (GOLD analysis project Ga0214917, IMG submission 177983) | Freshwater microbial communities from Lake Lanier, Atlanta, Georgia, United States - LL_1208_BB | ecosystem: Environmental > Aquatic > Freshwater > Lake | place: USA: Georgia | collected...
TCGCTTCCCAGAGGATTTTGTATTCCGGTTGAGCAAAAAGGAGTGGGGGGAGGTGGTCGCAAATTGCGACCAGTTAGGCAAGATATTGCATTCCAGTATTTTACCTACGGCTTTTACAGAGCAAGGGGCGCTAATGGCGTCGACGGTGCTTCGTTCTGCCAAGGCCATCCAAATGAGTATTTATATCGTCCGGGCATTTGTCCGAATGCGGGAGGCGATGTCAGCCAATGAGGTGATCCAGAGGCGCCTGGCGGAAATAGATAAGACGCTGCTGATCCATGATGAGGGGTTGAGTGATCTGTATGGAAAACTGATGCCGTTACTGGAGCCGGGGCCGGAACCGATGAGAAGGAAGATTGGCTTCGGGGATGGAGATGTAGGTTGCCGGTGCTTGTCATAAAGTGGCGGGGACGTTGACATGGGGAGGGGGCGGTCTTTGAATGACTTTAAGTTTCGGCCGGAGGATGGGATTCATCCTGACCCAAGCCCAACTGTGGAAGGAGCTATCCCATGAGCAAAAGTCAGATTGTCCAGGAAGTGGAAACAGCCAATGCGAAGTATGTCGCTTCGTTCGGGGAGAAGGGGAAACTTGCTTTGCCGCCCGGCCGTCGGTTTGCCGTTCTGACCTGTATGGATGCCCGCTTGGATCCGGCCAAGTACGCCGGATTGGCTGAGGGGGACGCCCACGTGATCCGCAACGCGGGGGGACGGGCCAGCGACGACGCGATCCGCTCTCTGGTGATCTCCTACAAGCTGCTGGGAACAAAAGAGTTTTTTGTCGTCCACCACACGGACTGCGGAATGGTGCTGTTCAACAGCGAGATCATGGGCGGACTTCTGGAGAAAAGCCTGGAGACGGCTGTGCACGACGGAAAGGGGTGGAAAGATGTGGGGAAAGGGCCGGGCTCGAAGGAAGGACAGAAGGTGGACTGGCTGACCTTCACCGATGATGAGAAGGCGGTGGTGGAGGACGTGAAGCGGATCCGAAACCATCCGCTGGTGCCGAAGTCGATCCCCGTCTACGGCTACCTTTACGATGTGAAGACGGGAAAGTTGAGGGAGATTAGCGAAGCCACGACTGTTGGACGGGCGGGGGCTTAGGGGCGGAGGGGAAGGGGTTAAGCCCCGACCGGGTCGAGGCAGGTACGGGGCGCGGACGCGGGATTAGGGGGTTAAGGAAGAATGTGTAAGGCTGGAGGTGGAACGCGATAGTTCGTGAGAGGGATTGATCTTGAAAGGCGTAGGGTTGCTAACCCGACTCATTTGGCACCGTCGTCTGAGGAGGCGGGTCCAAATCCCCAAAGTGAGAAATCCAAGTCGTTTTCCCTTTGCATCTGAAAATCAGCTGGCTGGCCTTCCATCCAAAGATTTCGGATTTTGGTCATTCGAGGGGACTGAATCAACAAGGCCGGCGCGTACTTGCCTTTGCCCATCAACATCTCCTCTCCGTTGGGTCCAAGAAAGATCAAGAGATTTTCCTCTTCCGTTTTTTTGTTGGATAGATCTCCGAACTGTTCCCGCCAGACAGCTTGGGCCTTGGCTTCGGTCCAAGGGCTCTTCCCGCTGAAATAGCGGATCTGCACGCACTCTCCTGTCAGAAATAGGTACTGTGCCTGACGTCCGGCCGTGGCTTTGTCCTCTGCCACAGCCAAAACAAAGGTTCGATTGTAAAGCAGGGTTTCCCGCACAACTGTGAGGTTCTTTAAGATTTAAAGATCTGTCAGCGACTTGCCTAATTCGGCCAAGCATAACCCGGATGCCAACATCCAGATGCCCACAAAAAATATGCCTCTTTTCATCTCTCTTTTATATTCTGTTCTATCTACTTCGTCGACTCGCGCAGTTCCTGTGCCTCATGGCCAGCAGGTAAGGCATAGTTTTCCGGGTAGCAGGTCGTCCTTTCGATGTAATTCGATCATGGCCTTTTCGATTGCAGTCCTTCATAACTGTGTCGTGAAGTTTTTGGCGTACCCATTTTTACTGATGGTGGCTTTGCATCTTGTGTCGGCCGAAGAGATTCCGTGTTCCTTAGTTGGTAGCGGACCTGATCTGCATTACGCCACCACAGCCAAGGGAGACAGAATTTGCGATTTCTCCTACGCAGGTTATCGAGCAGGAGGGGTGGCTTTGCCTGATGTTCCTGAGAAAGCAAAAGTAGCCCCGATGGCAGGAGATTGCAGTGACAAGATTCAGGCAGCAATTGATTCGGTTTCCAGTATGCCGTTGGTCAACGATTTTAGGGGTGCCGTCGTTTTGGCTCCTGGAGCTTACAAATGCAGCAAGACCTTAACCCTTCACACCAGTGGGGTCGTCTTGCGAGGGTCGGGTTCTAATCGGGATGGAACGACCATTCAGATGACGGATGCGCCTCATGCCTGCATTGTGATTGGCTCCAAGAGCCAAGGTCAGGAGTTGAAGGGCAAAAAGAAGTCGAAGAAAAAGAAAGAGGGTGCGGACGAGAAGGGCGGCTCGGGTGCCGCAATCGAGATTGTGGATGATTACGTTCCATCTGGCGCCACATCTCTAAATCTTCAGAAGAGTGATGCTTTTCAAGTTGGCGACCTAGTGAGGATTTCCCGTCCCGCTTCTGCGGAGTGGATTCATTTCATGGGAATGGACAATCTTGTTTCCGACGGCGAAGCGGGGCGATGGCTAAAGGAGGGCAAGTCCATTACGCAAGACCGAGAAATCAAATCGGTGAATGGAAAACAGATCACCTGGGAGATGCCACTTACCGACTGTATCGACGCAAGCAAACTGGGCCCGAAGCGTGCCACTGTTCAAGAAGCGTCCCCTGATCGCAAACTTTCGGAATGCGGAGTGGAGAACCTCCGGATCGAGGCCGCCCCGCCGAAAGGAGATTGGGTGGATGCCCAGAATATTGGAGTGACTTTGGAAGGGTGTGAGGATTGCTGGTTACGAAATGTCAGCACTTTGAATCAACTTCCCGATGTGCTAGAGGGTGGCTCTGGGGAGCGGATTACCATCGAATCGGTTGTTGCCAGCCATCCTGCCACGATTGCCAAATCCTCTCGCTCAGCAGGGAAGGCGACCGATTTTCGCCTTGGCGGAAAGCAGACGTTGATGAACAAGTGTAGTTCGAGTGGTAACGGGTCATTCTATGTATCAACGGCAGACCCCGAGTCTATGCTGAACGTGGTGCTGAACTGTGTCTTTAGCGGTGACGGGTCGATCCAGCCTCATATGCGATGGTCAACTGGTCTGTTATTGGACGGGTGTAAACTCAAGGAAGGGGAAATCATCCTGCGGAATCGTCGTGGAATGGGAAGTGGGCACGGCTGGACGATGGGGTGGGGAGTTGTATGGAACTGCTCAGCAAAGAAGATCACGGTGGAGCAGCCGCCAGGATCGCTCAATTGGTGTATCGGCAGCAGTGGGAATTACGAGTCAGGAAGTGAAAATACCAAAGATTGGCTTTTCTCAAGGGGGGTTCCAGTGAAGCCTGAGAGCTTGTATTTAGCGCAATTGAGGGCACGTCTTGGGGATCAGGCAGTCAAAGCGGTCATGAGCAGCGAATGAGAGGCGTGTACGCCGATGCCTCGAAGTTCACCCAAGAACAGAGAGAGCAGTTCGACCGGTTGCCGATCAATCTCACGAGGATGCTTCTGCACTGTCGGGTCGCGATGGTTCAATCATTCCTCGATTTCGCTTTGTCGTTTCGCACGGGAAATCTTGAGCCAAAACTTAGGGAGCTGGTGATTCTGAGGATGGCGACTTTGAATGCTAGTTCTTATGAACTTATGCATCATCTCCCAGCTGCAAAGATGGTTGGGTGGAGCGAGATAGAAATATCTGCCATCACCTCGGCTCAACCCTCCGGTCTTGATGAGAAACACTCCGTCATGATTCAGATGGTTGATGAGTGCTCTCAACTTGGAAAGGTGTCTGACTCCACCTTTGCGAAGGCGTCAAAGATCTTTTCCGCTTCAGAGATTGCGGAGGCGACGCTTCTTGCTGGTCTTTACGAAATGTTGGCCTGCTTTCTGAAAACCATGGGTGTGGAGCTGGATCAACATCCATTAAGTTGGAGTGAGGTAGATCGAAGTAACAGTCGCGTCCGCCACAGAACTTCGGCATAACAAACTTTATGAAGAACCATCGAGCCCTACTGGTTTACTGCGCCCTGCACCTTCTTGCGCTCTGCCCAGTACTTCACGCTGACAGTCTCCTTGAAACGAAGATGAATCAGATGCGTAGAAGTTTTCGTGAGTTAAAGAAAGCCATGACTGCTCCGGTAGAAGCCGACAAACAGAAGTACCTTTCGTGGGTGGCTGATTTAAAATCAGCCTCCGAGGCCTCCAAAACGATGGAACCTGAGAAAACCTCCCATGTCCCTGCGGACCAAAAGACGGCATTTCTTGAGGGATACAGGAACAAGATGGATGAGCTTGCCGATGAAATTGATTCGCTGGGAAAGGCAATCGAAGCGGGCAAGTGGGAGGAGGCCAAGGCTCTCGTTGCTCAAATCAATCAAGTACAACGGGAAGGCCATCAGAAATACCGCTCGGAGAGTAACGAGCACTGATTGGGGTGGGTTTGGTCTGCTTTTTTTAAACATTTCCGTGAAAAGCGTCTTGTCGTTATCTGTGGGCCTGTCTCATAGTCGTCCTATGAAGAAAATTCTAGTTCTACTCAGCCCTGCTTTCATTTGTACTTTGACAGCACAAACTCCACCTCCCGCCCCAGCGCCTGCTCCGACCCGAGGACCGATCATCACTTGGGAGGATGCGAATGATCAGGATTATTACGGATACAATGGTTACTACTATGGAGGCGGGTATTATGGTTATGGCGGGGGCTATGGGGGAAGAGGAAGGGATTGGAACAACTATTCAGATGGTCGTTATGAGGATCGTGGCAACCACCGTGGTGCAGATCGTGCTCGGGGAGGTGGGGGTCGTGGGGGCGGGCGTCGCTAGTTTGATTCTTCTCTGACTCGAAACTCTTTTTCTAGAATAATCTGAAGCTCACTCATTGCGGTTTCTAATTCCGTTCGTTCCGGAGAGGGAGCTGTGTTGGCAAGGGCAACTGAGAATCGTTGGGTAAGACCTTGGTTTGGGTTTGTTTCGGTCAGACGCTCAATCTTCTCAACGACTTGGTTTATTTTTTCCCGAGTGTAAGCAATCGTTTCTCGTGCTGTGGATTGGGTGATTTCTCCTGAAGCAACGCGGAGCAGCTGCTGACAATCGAAAAGCCGACACCGGCTGGGGCGATTTTCGTAAATGGCGCACTGATTATTTTGGTGGGCTGAGCAGGGTTGGCGAAAAGTGGTAAGTCCTGGTTTCCGTTTTAGCGTAAGCCCCAAAGAAGAGAGAGTGCGAGGCGAGTCGGTGGGTTGGAGGACAACAGAATGAAAGAGAGTGCCATCGCAGCACATCCCGCAATGCGCGCACAGGGATTGCATAACTTGAGGAGAAACAGAGTTCACCAAGAAAAGCTAAAACAAAAAGCCGGTGCTGACGATGAAAGGTCAGCACCGGCTAGTTGATCACTTCTCTACGAAGTGAACGTGCGTAAGGGTTAGTTTTTTTCCGCAGGCGGCTGAGTCTTCGACGGCTTGTTTGTAGATTTGTGGTTGGTTGAATCGCTACCGCAGCTACCGCAGTGAGCGTAGATGGGTGCGAGGGATAAGGTTAGTAAGGTTAGGGTCAGTAGAATGAACTTCATATACTTATGCCTACTTGCCGATTCCCAGGAGTCAACTACCTCTGACCCCGCATTCGAAAAAGTGCCATCCAAACCACTGAATATAAGGAGCTTACAAGACCTCTGACCCCATATAAGATATTGTAAATTAGGGAGTTAAGAGGGCTATTTTTGAGGTTGGCGGAGTTGGTCTCCGAGAAAATTAAGAAGGAGAAGAGTCGTAGCAAGAACGAGAGCTGGGAAAAGTACGCACCACCATGGGGATTGGATGGGATTGAGGAGTGCTGTTCCATCTGCGAGCAAAGTTCCCCAACTGGCTAATGGAGCCTGCACCCCTAGTCCGAGGAAGCTCAGAAAGGATTCTTCAAGAATCACAGCGGGAAGTGCCAAGGTAAGGTAGGTCAAAACGGTGGGAAGGACTTGGGGTAGGATTTGGCGAAACAGAATGGTCGGTGTTTCTTGCCCAATCAATCTTGCTGAAAGAACGAATGGTCTCTCTTTGATCGAGAGAACTTGGGCTCTGACGATTCGAGCAAGAGTGAGCCATTCGACCAGTCCCAAGCCGACAAAAAGGAGTAGCAGGCGAGCATGGGGAGCAAGTGAGGCAAACCATGTGTGATCGAGGAGAGCTTTTAATTTAAGATCAAAAAGACTGATGAGTACGATCACGAGGACGATCCGAGGCAGGGCGTAGAGGATATCTACAAGTCGCATCATGGCGTTGTCGATTCGTCCCCCCAGATAGCCAGCGACGAGACCATAGGTTACTCCAACAAAAAGGGAGACCGTGGCTCCCACAAAACCCACGAGAAGAGATATTCGGCCCCCATAAAGGAGTCGAGTGAGCAGGTCGCGCCCGTGTAGATCGGTGCCGAACCAGTGGGTCTTGCTTGGAGAATCGAGTCGGAGGTTGGAAACATCGGACAGATCATATGGGCTGAGCCAAGGTCCCAGGATCGATGCAGCCAAAACGATGAGGAGGAAAAAAAGAATAAGCCGAGTTTTCATGATTGGACTCGAATTCTGGGATCCAAGATCGCCGTGAGCCAATCGGTCACCAGGTTGAAGAAGAGAAGAAGGACGCAGTAGATGAGGACAACTCCAGAAACCAGAAAGACGTCGCGATTCATGACTCCACTCACAAAGAACTGTCCGATCCCTGGGATGGCGAAAATCTCCTCAATGACCAAGCTTCCAGTTAAAATACTTGCAGCCAAGGGGCCTGCATACGCCACGAGTGGGAGCACCGCAGGGCGAAGTGCGTGAATTAGGATAAGAGTCTTTTCAGTTACCCCTTTGGCGCGGGCCGTTCGTATGAAGTCGGCTCCTGTGGTTTCGATTAATCCTGAGCGCGTAAGTCGTGCACAAACGCCCACAAAGGGGAGAGCTAGGCAGAGGGACGGAAGAACAAGCTGGGGCAAGGTCCCCCATCCAGCGGGTGGAAATAGTGGAATTCCAAATGAGAAAAAAAGAACAGCAACTGGTGCCAGTACAAAGGTTGGAATAGAAAGTGTGAGAAGGGCGATACTGTTTAGCCAGTGATCTGGGGCTTTGTTGTGACGAGCAGCGGCCCAAGCGCCCATCGGGATACCCAGCCCAAGGGCTAAAGTAAAAGCGATTGAACCAAGAAGAAGGGAACGGGGTAGGGATTGGGCGATAATTTCTACGACTGTGCGACCACGAAACTTAAGAGAGTCCCCTAGATCGCCATGAAGCGCGTTACTCCCATATCGGATGACCTGTTGGGGCAAGGATCCTGATAGGCCGTACTTCTCTTCAAGGTACGCTTTGGTTTTTGGATCCAAGGCTCGTTCCGTCGCAAACGGGGACCCAGGTGCAATCCTAACCAGAAGAAAGCAGAGAGCTAGAACGGTCAGGACGACGGGGATCGACGACATCAGGCGGCGGGTGAGGAAGGTGAGCATCAGATTGATCTAGTGCTGATTTCGGATTGCGGATTTTGGATTGTGGAAAGGGGAAGGTGGAAGGTGGAGTAAGTATGATGGCGGGAGACGCTAGGCATCGTCTATTTTCCTTTCGGGCCGATTTCTGAAAAAGGGTGTTCATCGAGGAGATTTGGGTAAAGGCCTTCCCATCGATTTGGATCAAACATTAAGCAGCCGACGAAATGGTAAAGAGGGATGATCGGAAGGGCCTGAGTCACAAGAATCGTTTCTGCGCTGGCTAGAAGCTGAAGGCGTTTGGTGGCATTGGGCTCGGCCAAGGCACGATTCAGAAGAGAGTCGTAGGTGGGGTCGGACCAGCCTGTCCGATTATTTCCGCGACCCGTTACAAAGCAGTCTAGAAATGTGTTTGGGTCGTCGTAGTCCCCAACCCAACTGGAGCGGGCGATGTCGAAATCCAGTTCATCCAAGGAGCGCAAGTAGGTGGCCCACTCCTGATTTCGAAGTTCGACTTCCACGCCAAGGACCCGCTTCCATTGAGCCTGAATTTCGACAGCAATTTGCTCGTTCAGCTCAGACTTATTATAAAGGAGGGAGACGCGGGGGAAGCCGCGGCCCCCGGGATAGCCCGCCAACTTCAGAAGGCCTTGAGCTGTGGTGGGGTCGGAAGGCAGGCCTTCGGGTGGATCATAGTCAGCGATCCCGCGTGGAGTTAAAGATTGGGCAATGGGTTCGTTTCCTCGGGTGATCCTTTCCACGATTGTCTCTTTATCAATCGCAAGGGCGAAGGCGCGTCGAACCCGAACATCTTGAAAAGGCGGGCGTGTAACATTGAAGCGATAGAAGTAGGTGGCAAAAAGCGGGCCTGGGTGAAAGTCGGCCCGACCTCGAAGCTGAGGCAGCATGAGGGATGGAATGAGGCCTTTATCGAGAAGCAGATCGGCTTGGCCTGAAGAGTACAAATTGAAGGCAGTGCTGGCTCGTGTCACGGCAAGTGCATCGATTCGCTGAAGTCGGATCCGTTCCGGGCTATGGTAAAGAGGATTCTTTTCTAAGGACACGCGGTCATTGATTTTCCAATCGAGAAGGCGATAGGGGCCATTTCCCACCCATGTTCCGGGTTGAGCCCAGCGGTCACCATATTTTGTGACGGTGGCTTGGTGAACCGGGAGGTAGGTGGTGAAAGAGGTGAGGGATGGGAAGTAGGGCAGGGGATGAGTCAATTGGACACGAAGGGTGAGTGGATCGGGAGTCTGTAAACCGACTGACTCTGCGGGTGATTTGCTTTGATTGAACTCCTGTGCATTGGAAATTCCAAAAAAGATTTCGGCATAAGGGGAGGCCGTGTTGGGGTGAAGAGCCCGGAGCCAGCTTTCCCGATAATCGCTTGAGGTGACTGGATCCCCATTCGACCAGCGGAGGTCGGGGCGGAGGTGGAAGGTGTAAGTCTTTCCATCTGGAGAGATATCCCATGATTGGGCTGCAGCGGGAATCGATTTGCCCCGGGAGTCGCGTCGGGTCAGACCCTCGTACAAGGCACTGCAGAGACGGCCTTCGAGCTGACCTGAAACAAGAGCTGGATCGAGAGTTTGCGGTTCTGCGCCGTTGCAAAGTACAAGGTCAGCGCGAGGACGAGTTTGGCAGGAGGATAGGGAAAGGCAGGCGAGAAGAAGGCCAGTCAGGCCGGGTATTCCCCGGCGGAGCATCATTACGGTTTGGCGGGCGCTGGTGCGGGTTCCGCTTTATTGGAAGCAGGCTGAGGGGTGGAAGAAGCTGGGGTAAGCGCACCATTCGTCAGAGTGACCGTGTTGGTGATTGTGTTCGAGGTGGGTGCTGTAAGAGGGGCTACCGGTTTTGTCAGTTCTTCTTGAAGCTTTGTGTTGCCTGCTTGGCGATGACTGTAGAGAAGGCCGAGAATTAGGGTCAGAGTCATAAAAATGCCTCCCAACCAGATCGTGCCTTTTGTCAGAACATCAGATGTTTGGGCTCCAAAGATCGAATCGGTAAAGTTTCCGCCAAAGGCAGCGCCGAGACCTTCGGAACGGGGCTTTTGCATGAGAACAAGGAGGGTCAGGAGAATGCAAACCAGCAGGTTGATTCCTAGGAGGACGTAGATGGCTATGTTAATCATGGTCAGTAGCCCGTTTTGGGCGGGCAGCTTCAATAATATCGAAAAAGGCCCGCGCGTCGAGACTTGCTCCGCCGACCAGGGCGCCGTCGATATCGGGCTGGGACATTAGGTCGACAGCATTATCGGGTTTCACGCTTCCACCATATAGGATTCGGATGTCATCCCCCTTGGGTCCAAATAGTTTTATCAGGAGTTTGCGAATCTGGTAGTGAACGTCATTCGCTTGTTTCGGGGTAGCCACTTTGCCCGTTCCGATTGCCCAAACAGGTTCGTATGCGATGACGAGTTCTTCGATCTGTTCTGGAGGAAAGCCCGCTAAGGACGTATGGATTTGGGAATCGATCACTGCTTCCGTATCCCCGGACTCCCTTTGAGAAAGGGTTTCTCCCACACAAACAATCGGGCGAAGGTGATAACCGACTGCGGCGATTGCTTTGGCGGCGACTTTCTCGTTTGTCTCATTGTCATACTGGCGCCGTTCGGAGTGGCCAAGAATGACGTATCGAACGCCAAATTCGCGGAGCATGGGGCCTGAAATCTCCCCTGTAAAAGCACCTTCCTTTGATTGATGCATAGTTTGTGCGCCCAACGCGAGAATGCTGTGGCGGCCAAGGGTCTCGTGGGCAGCGGCAAGGGAGGTAAACGGCGGACAAACGACGAGGTCAATATTGGCGACTCGTTCCACTCTCTTCACGATATCCTCGATGAGAACCCGCGTATCGGATGCGGTTCGGTGCATCTTCCAGTTTCCCGCGACCAAGGAGCGGCGTGGATTTAATTTGGTCTTACGTGTCATTTTGCCTCCTGGAGAGCTGCTACGCCTGGCAGAACTTTTCCTTCGAGAAACTCCAGAGAGGCGCCTCCGCCTGTGGAAATAAAGGTAACTTTGTCACCCACTCCAGCCTGTTTGATTGCAGTGACAGAGTCCCCACCTCCGATGATCGAGACGGCCTTGGAGTTGCTCGCCACAGCCTGTGCGATGGCAAAAGTTCCCTTCGCGCACGCTGGAATTTCAAACACTCCCATCGGTCCGTTCCAAAGAATGGTCGAAGCCGTGGCAATCTCCTGAGAGTAGGTTTTTGATGCTTGGGGACCAATATCGACACCCTCCCAACCCTCGGGAATATCCTCACCTGGATTGGTGAATTTTCCTGGAGAAACTTGGCGACCCGCGAAATCGAGCTTTTCCACGATGAAAGTGTCTTCGGGGAGAAGGAGTTTCACCCCTCGTTTTTCCGCCTCGGACAGGATCGATTTGGCCAGTTCGACCTTGTCGGGTTCACACAGGGATTTTCCTATTTTGCGACCTTGGGCCAGCCGAAAGGTGTAGCTCATACCTCCCCCAATAAGAATGGTGTTTGCCTTCTGGAGGAGGGCACGGAGAACACCGATTTTATCACCCACCTTGGCTCCGCCGAGAATGACCAGAAAGGGGCGCTTGGGATTGGAAAGTTCCGTGCCTAAGTACCGAAGCTCTTTTTCCATGAGAAGGCCAGCTGCTGCATGGGTGGCGAGGCGGGCGCATCCTTCCGTTGATGCGTGAGCACGGTGGGCAGAGCCGAAGGCATCGTTAACATAAAACTTGGCTTTGCCGAGAAGCTGTTTCGCGAAAGCGGGATCGTTTTTTTCTTCTTCGGCATGAAAGCGCACGTTTTCCAGAAGTAGAATTTCACCGGCCTTGAGTTTTTCTCTGGCTTGATCGGCGATGGGCCCGACGCAATCAGAGGCAAAAAGAACGGGCCTACCTAAAAGTTTGCTGAGGTGTGCGGCTACGGGACGGAGGGAGTACTTTTCGACGGGTTGTCCCTTTGGCCTGCCAAGGTGACTGCAGAGAACAAGCGAGGCGCCCTTTTCGAGAAGAAGTTTGAGA
>Ga0214917_10006978_pt1 | contig 11571 bp, 10 predicted proteins | sample LL_1208_BB_MetaG_FD_177983 | JGI IMG/M metagenome (GOLD analysis project Ga0214917, IMG submission 177983) | Freshwater microbial communities from Lake Lanier, Atlanta, Georgia, United States - LL_1208_BB | ecosystem: Environmental > Aquatic > Freshwater > Lake | place: USA: Georgia | collected...
GGGGGGGGTGAAGGGGAGTTTGGCCTGCAGATCGCGCCGATGCTGGATGTGATGTTTGTCTTGCTGATGTTTTTCATGGTCATGGCCGGCAAGCAGGTCAAGGAGGCCGAGTTAGGGGTGAATGTCCCGGGGGCTTCGCAGGCCTCCAGCACGGCCAAGACTCCGGTGACCATTCGGGTCGGTTCCGACGGGGTGGTTACATTCAACGACAGCCCGGTGGACAATCGCAACGACTCGGACATGCCGAAACTCCGGGCGCGACTCCAGGCTCTGATCGAGGCGTTTGCCGAACAATCGGTCATCATTCGGCCGAACGACAAAGCGCCCTACCAACGGGTCATCGACGTGCTCAACGCCTGCGGCGCGGCCCGGGTGAAAAACCTGACGTTCGGGGGATAGGGCGGGGCCCCAAGAGAGAGGAGGAATTTAGCTGGAATTTAGCTTTTGGTGAAGAGAATAAGCGTGAGCGTTCCCAACTCCCTCCATGACTCAGGGGCGAATGACTGGATGATTAAGCCCGACCCATGTACTTTCGCTCGCGGGTATCCACCTTGATCAATTCCCCCTCCTTGATGAAGAGGGGAACCTGCAACTGCAACCCGGTTTCCAGCTTCGCCGTCTTTTGGACGTTATTGGCCGAGTCGCCCCGGACGCCCTCGGGTGACTCCACCACCTTGAGGGTCACGCTGGCGGGCGGTTCAACCGAAACGGCTTTGCCTTCGATAAAGAGGATTTCGCAAACCATGTTTTCGGAGAGAAAATCCTTCACGTCCTCGACCAGTTCCGGCGTGAGGGTCATGTTTTCATAGTTTTCCGGGTTCATGAAGGTGTAGCCGGTGTTGTCGTTGTAGCTGAACTCCCACTTTTCGCGGGACACATTGACCGAATCCAGGCGCTCATCGGAGGCCAGGCGATGGTCGGAGGAAAGACCCGAGCGCAGGGAACGGAAGGTGGCCTGGACAAACGCGCGCTTATTGCCCGGGGTGCGATGCACGGTGCCCAGCACGATGAAAATGTCCCCGTCCTTTTTGACGGCCATGCCCCGCTTCAAATCGTTTGCAATCACTGCCATGGGATACTCTCTTTCTTGGTTTCCGCTTAGAGCAATCTGAAGCGGGTCAGATCCTGAGAATCCACCAGCCCGACGGGGCGATGGGACGCATCCACGACCACCAAGTCCTCGATGCGGTGTGTCTCAAAGATATGCAAAGCCTTGGCGGCCAGACTGTCAACGGAGATTGTGACGGGATTTTTGGTCATGACGGCCTGGAGGGGGCGGTCCCCGATGGCTGGATCTTTTTGGAAGCCACGCACAAAATCGCCATGCGTATAAATGCCAGTCACCTTGCCTTTGGTATCCAGAATGATGGCGGCACCGCAGCGTTTGACGGTGATTTCGGCCAAGGCTTTGGCCACGGTGGTTTTGAGGCCGACCACGGGAATGGAGGTCCGGGGGCGCATGATCTCGCGAACTTTTAAAAGAAGATCCCGTCCGATGGCTCCCGCAGGATGGAGGCGGGCAAAGTCCTCACGCCGGAATCCCCGGCTTTCGAGAAGGACCATGGCCAGGGCATCTCCCATGACCAGCATGGCCGTTGTACTCGAGGTCGGGGCCAAGTTCAGCGGGCAGGCCTCCTGATCGACCGAGACATCCAGGACCACGTCCGATTGGCGGGCGAGGTGGGAGCGTGGGTTGCCGGTCATGACCACGATCGGGGTCCCCAAACGCTTCAGGAGCGGCACGACCCGGAGCAGTTCATCGGTGCTGCCGCTGTAACTCAGGACCAGAATCAGGTCTTTTTTGTTCACCACGCCGAGGTCGCCGTGGGCCGCATCCACCGGGTCAAGAGTGACGGAGGTCGTGCCGGTGCTGGCGAAGGTGGCGGCGATCTTGTGGCCGATGTGGCCGGATTTTCCAATGCCGGTGACGATGATCTTCCCTCCATTCTCGAGACATTGTTGCATCAGAGCCACCGACCGGAGAAACGAGGGGCCCAAACGGCGACGAACACGTCGCAGGGCGGCGATCTCGATATCGAGAACACGCTTGGCTTTTTGGAGCTGACGACCGTTGGCCATAAAGGGGATAGAATAAAGGCCCCGGGTCCTTCGGGCAATCCGCATGAAGGCTTGAGTGTCCTGCCGGCTGAATGCACGGTAGAGGGATGCGACGTTGGCCCGAGTTGTTTCTCGCCCTCAAATTTCTCCGTCCCAGAAGAAGTTTTGTGTCGATCATCACGATTCTTAGCTGGCTGGGCGTGGTCGCCGGGGTACTGGTCCTCATTGTCGTTCAGTCGGTGATGCGTGGGTTTGAGGATGAACTGACGCGCAAGGTGATCGGGTTCCAGGCTCATCTGACCGTTGCAGGGAACGTGCCCCTGCGTGATCCGGCGGCTCTGATGGAGCAAATCCGGCAGGAACCGGAGGTGGTGGGGGCCACCCCCTCGGTTTTGGGCCCGGTCCTGGCAGAAACGCGGAGCCGAATCTCCACTCCGAGGATCAAGGGTTGGGACTCCGAGACCGCACCGGCGGTCATCCCGTTGCCGGAGTGCGTGGTGGAGGGGGACTGGGTGCCGGGTCCGGACACTTTGGTGGCGGGGTCGGAGTGGGCGAAAGCCAACCGCGTGGAGCTAGGCACGGAGGTGAATCTTTTGGCTCCCCAGCAGTTCAAGGAATTGCTGGGTCCCAAAACGCCAGGGGCCGCACTCCCCAAAAAAATCCCGTTACCACGCACGTTCCGCGTAGCCGGTATCTTCACCACCGGAATGTTTGATTATGATTCGGAATATCTCATCACCGACCTGGCCACGGCGCAGGAGTTGTACGCTGTTCCAGGCTCGGTACATGGGATCGCGATCAAACTGAAGAACCCGGATCGGGCCACCGTGGTGGCGGAAACGCTCCGGGCCAAATTGGGGCCGGATCTGCGTGTGTTAACCTGGATGGATCATAACCAGCGTCTTTTTGCCGCCGTGGCGGTGGAACGGCGCGTGATGAGCTTTCTGCTTTTTTTCGTCATGGTGGTTGCCGCGTTGGGGCTGAGCGGAACCCTGATTACGGTCACCGTGCAACGATCCAAATCGATCGGCACCTTGGCAGCCTTGGGGGCCACGCCGGGCCAAATCGCCACCATTTTCACGATGTACGGGGTGGTGGTGGGCGTGCTGGGCTCGCTGACGGGCGTGGTCGGAGCATGGGTGGTGCTGGTGAATCGCAACGGCCTGAGTCATCTGCTTGGGAAGCTTACCAGGCAGGATCTTTTTCCATCGGAAATCTATCATTTTGCGAGTCTCCCCGCCCGTTATGACGGGATGGTTTTTCTGGGGGTGGCTTTGGCGGGGCTCAGTGTAAGTGTGCTGGCGGCCTTGGTGCCTGCCTGGGTGGCATCGCAGGCGGAACCCTCCGCCAATTTAAGGAGATCATGAGCGAATCGCTTCTTGAGGTGAGGGATTTGCGGAAGGGATACCGGTTGGAGGGAAGAGCTCCGCTGGAAATCCTGCACGGGATCGGTTTTCAACTCAAAGCGGGTGAGTGCCGACCGATCTGCGGCCCGTCGGGAGCGGGAAAATCCACCCTGCTCCACATTCTGGGAGGGTTGGAGCCGGCAGATGGAGGTGAGATTTTGTGGAAGGGGCAGAACATGAAGGGATGGAGTAGGTCCCATTGGGCGATCTGGCGCCGGACGGCGGTCGGTTTTGTTTTCCAATCCTACCACCTGATTCCGGAACTGACGGTGGAGGAGAATGTGCGTTTGCCGGCGATGTTGGCGGGAGTGCAGGTGGGCGAACGTTGGGAGGATTTATTGGACCAGGTGGGAATGACCCTGCGTCGGGACCACCTTCCCGCGGAACTTTCCGGAGGGGAGCAGCAACGGGTGGCCGTGGCCCGGGCGCTGGTTTTGGAGCCGGACCTGATCTTGGCGGATGAGCCGACGGGCAATCTGGACGGAACCTCAGCGGCGGGGGTGCTTGATTTGCTTGTTCGAATGGTGCAGGAAAGGCAAAAATCCCTCCTACTCGTCACGCATGACGAATCCATCGCCGCCAAGGTGGGAACTCCCCTTCGGTTGGTGGACGGCACGTTGGCGACAGAAGAGAAAGACAGATGATCATATACATCGATGGGAAATTTTATCCGGAGGAGGAGGCAAAGATCTCGGTCTTCGACCATGGTCTCCTTTACGGGGATGGCGTTTTTGAAGGAATTCGCGCCTACGAGGGGCGCATCTTCAAATTGGAGGAACACTTGGAGCGTCTGGAGGATTCAGCCAAAGCCATTCTTCTGAAGATGCCCTGGAGGCGGGAGGAAATTCGTGCGGCCGTTCTGGAAACCTGCAAGAGGAACAAAATCAAATCCGGCTACCTCCGCCTGGTCATCACCCGGGGAAAGGGGTATCTCGGGCTCTCTCCCGACCGTTGCAAAACCCCGACCATCATCATTATCGCGAGCGAACTGGAGCTTTATCCGGAAAAATATTACCGGGAAGGGTTGAAGGTCGTCACCGGGGCCACGTGGAGGAATTCGCCGGCGGCTTTGGATCCGGGAATCAAGTCCCTGAATTATCTAAACAACATTTTGGCCAAGATCGAGGGCCAACAAGCCGGGGCGCAGGAGGTCATCCTCCTCAACCCACAGGGGCTGGTCTCCGAGTGCTCCGGTGACAACATTTTTTTCCTCCGCCACGGAGTGCTGGTGACCCCGAAGCTTTCTTCCGGTGCTTTGAACGGGATCACCCGAACCACGGTTCTGGAGTTGGCCCGCAAGGCAGGTTGGGAGGCCCGGGAGGACGAGGTGAGGCGTTACGATCTTTTCACCTGTGAGGAGATGTTTCTGACAGGGACAGGGGCCGAAATCATCCCGGTTATCGAGGTGGACGGGCGTCCGGTGGGAAACGGCAAACCGGGCAAAAAGACCGCCGAACTCATCCAGAGCTACCGCCAACTGGTCACCACCACCGGCACCCCCATCCCCGCCTGAAGCAATCGCGATGGACTGTCAGAAGTGTGCCCGAAAGCCCGCGACGGTCTTCATGACGACCGTGGTGGGAGGGGACTTGAAGAAAATCGATCTCTGTGAGGATTGTGCCCGATCCTCTGGTGCGATCCACCCCACGGGGTTTTTGGCGGCCGACATGATCATCCAGGAGGCCATCCAGGCGGTGGTCCCTGAGGCGACGGCTTGTCCGGCTTGCGGATATACCCTGGAGACGCTGCAGAAAACCGGGCGGATGGGCTGTGGGGTCTGCTATGAAAAATTCTCCGCACCGCTGCAGGCCGCTTTGGTGGAATCACAGAAAGATTTGGTCCATCGGGGCAAAAGGCCGGCCCGCAAGAGGGCGACCCGTGAAGAACTGGAAAAAGAGATGCAAGACCATGTGGCCCGGGAGAACTACGAGGAAGCCGCGCGGTTGCGGGATCGGATTGCCAAGATGAAACCCTCCCTCCAAGCGAAGCCGGGGTCGGCTTGAAAGTTTCCCTCGAATGGTTGGGGGAGTGGTGTGACTGGAAGGGAACCACGGAGGAATTGGCCGACCGTTTGACGCGGAGCGGGACGGAAGTCATTTCCATCACCTCCACGGGGAGCAAGGTCAAAGGGGTGGTCTCCGCGAAGATTCTGGAAAAGAAACAGCATCCGAATGCTGATCGTTTGACGGTTTGTCTGGTCGATGACGGCAGTGGCCCCCGCCAAGTGGTCTGTGGGGCCAAAAACCACCAAGCGGGGGACATCGTCCCCTTGGCCAAACCGGGGACGGTCTTTCCGGACGGGATGACCATCAAGTCCGCCAAATTGCGGGGTGAAAGTTCAGAGGGAATGTTGTGTTCGGCCAAGGAACTGGGCTTGGCGGAGAATGCGGAGGGCCTCCTGATCCTTTCCCGTGAGACCAAGCTTGGGGTTCCGTTGGAACAGCTGTTTCCTGGGGAGACGGTGATCGAGTTGGAGATTACCTCGAATCGGCCGGACCTGGCCTCGGTGGAGGGATTGGCACGGGAGCTCGGTGCCTTGGGAGTTGTTCGAAAAAACCGTCCCGCGCTTTCCCCAATATCCGATAGCCCCTTGGCTGATTGGAAGGTTCAGGTGCAGGATCCGAAAGACTGTTCTCTCTACACGTTGACGGCCTTGCGTGTCCGTCCGGATGTCGAGTCGCCGGATTGGATGAAGAAACGATTGGCGGCTTGCGGGATGCGAAGCCTGGGCCTCCTGGTGGATGTGACCAACTACGTGCTTCTGGAAACGGGCCAACCCGTGCATGCGTTCGATGCCGACCGCTTGAAGGGGAAGACGATCGAAATCCGACGGGCTCGAGCCGGGGAGAAGCTGTCCGGACTGGATGGAGGGACGCATGAACTGACGACGGAAGATCTGGTCATCGCCGATGGCCAGGGGCCGGTCGCCTTGGCAGGAGTCGTGGGGGGGCGGGATTCCTCCGTGCAAACAGGAACCCAACATATCCTGTTGGAGTCAGCCTCCTTTTTGGCCGGCAGGGTTCGCAGGACAGGGAGGCGCTTTTCCCTGCCGACCGAATCCTCCCGGCGCTTTGGCCGGGGGGGGCTCGACCCCGCGCTGGTCGACAAAGCCAAACACCGAGTCATTCAACTTTTGTCCGAGTGCGGGGCCTTGGAGAAACACGAAGGCAGCTTGGCGGTTGGTTCGGTCGCGACCCAGATCGTGGCTCCGATCCCTCTCAGGGCAGACCGGGTGGAAAAAATTCTTGGATTAAAAAACGATGCCAAGTCGTGGGGCGATCGTTTGCGTTCGTTGGGTTTTGTCGAGGAGAAGGCGGGGTGGATACCCCCGTCGTGGCGCGGAGACATTCGCGAGGAGACCGACCTGCTGGAGGAAATTGTCCGGCTCGCCGATCTGGAAAAGGTTCCTTCCGTGCTGGATCCCTTGGCGGAGGGCCAATCGCAGGAGGATCGAGAGGATACGGAACGAAGGGCCGTTCGCTCTTTCTTGGTGGAGCGAGGGTATTTTGAGGCTCTTTCGGGGAGTCTGGTTCGCCTGGACGAGGGGAACCACGTGTCTCTGACCGTGGCCGCCGGCCCGGAGGCGGCGGCTTACCGGGAATCCTTGCTTCCTGGTTTGCTGGCTTCCGCCGGCAGAAATATCTCCCGCGGGCTGACTGATTTAAAGTTGTTCGAAATCGGCAGGGTAACCGGAAAGGGAGCCCAGGAAGAAATGCGGCTGGCGGTTCTGGTGGCCGGCCGCGAAAGACCGGTGAACTGGGACGAGGCGGAGGTTTCATCTGACTTCTTCAGCCTGAAGGGTATCTGGGACGAACTGCAGCACAGGTTTAGCGGGTTGGGTAAGCCGATCACCTTGCGCGAAGTTTCCCCGGCGGAGAAAAAGGCTGTCGGAATCAAAGCGACCGTTCAGGTGGTGGAGGGAGTTTTGATTCGAAGGAAGGTGAAAGGCGTAGAGTATCGGGCGGTCAGCAGTTTTCCCGGGGTGGAGAGGGATCTGGCTTTGGTGATGCCCGAAACGGTTTCCTATGGGGAGGTGGAGAAGGCGATCCGCTCCTCGGCTCCGACCGAGATGGAGGGGTTGACGGTATTCGACCGGTTCCGAGATCCGTCCGGGGCCAAAGTGCCCAAGGGATTTCTGTCGCTCGGCTGCCGCTTGCAATTCCGTTCGCATGAGCGAACCTTAACGGAACAGGAGGTCGGTGGTTGGGAGAAGAAGATTCTCGAATCGCTCTCCACCCGGTGCCAAGCCAGGCTTCGGGGAGTTCTTTGAACCGGTTGGTTCGGCTTCACGCCCTGCCTGGAGCGTGTGACGGATCAATTTCTTTCGTCCGATAAAATCAAAAAACGAGGCCCAACCTTAATCCGAAAACGTCATGCCTTGATTGGAAGGCGGACGCGGAAGCGGGAGCCTCAAATCTGGAACATTCCAGGGTCGAAAGAAATTCTCCTAGCGCCCGGGTGGGGCGTGTTTTTTTGGCTGCAGGATCAGGATGAGGTTTACGGAGGGGTTGGGCCGGGAATCTTGGCCGCCAGCTCTTTTGCCTTGGGTAGATTGGCGAGGAGATCGGCAATCGCGTCGTAGCGGCCGGAGAGAAGACCTTGTTGGGCGCTGGCTTTCATGGTGACGGGAAAGGAGAGTTTGCCTGCCGTTACTTTCAGTTTCTCGAGATCGATTTCCACCAGGGTCGCGGGTTCCGAGGAGATCAGCTGGGTCAGGGCCTGAAGATCATCCTTCTTGGCGGAAAGGCAGGGGAGGCCGAGGGTTGTGCTGTTGCCAAAAAAAATCTCCGCATAGTTTCCGGCAATGACGGCTTGGAAGCCGGCCCGCACGATGGCCTGGGGGGCGTGTTCGCGGGAACTGCCACAACCGAAATTCATGCCGGAGACAAGAATGGTCGCTCCCTTGAACTTGGCCTGATCGATCGGGTGATTCCTGGATTTACCTTCCGGAGTCTGGCGGATATCGCGAAAAAGAAACTCACCCAATCCGTCGAACGTCACGCAGCGCATGTAACGGGCGGGAATGATCCGGTCCGTGTCGATATCGTCTCCTTCGACAGGGACGGCTCGACCGGTGACTTTCTTGATCGGGGAAAGGGACATATCAGGCCTTGGCAAAAACCTTCCGCGCATCGCTGACTTCGCCGGTGACCGCGGCCGCGGCCACCATGACAGGACTCATGAGGAGGGTTCGCCCAGTCGGGCTGCCTTGCCGACCCTTGAAATTCCGGTTGGAAGAGGAGGCGCAAATTTCGTCGCCCACCAACTGGTCGGGATTCATGCCCAGGCACATCGAACACCCGGCCTCCCTCCAGTCGAAACCAGCCTCACGGAAAATCTTATCGATGCCCATCTCGGCGCAAATTTTGCTGACGCCTTGGGATCCGGGAACGGCAATGGCGCGGATGCCGGGGGCGACTTTGCGGCCTTTGAGGAATTGGGATGCTTCGACAAAGTCGGAGACGCGGGCGTTGGTGCAGGAACCGAAGAAGGCGACCTGAATTTTCTGACCGGCCAGTTTTTGTCCGGCCTTAAATTTCATGAATTCGAGCGCCTCCTTGGCAGAGGAGCGGTCGGCTTCCGGAAGTTGTTCGGGGGAGGGGATGGCTTCATCGATGAAAATCCCCTGACCCGGATTGATACCCCAGGTGACGGTGGGACGAATTTCGGAGGCTTCGAAAACCTTGACGTCGTCGTAGACGGCATCCGGATCGGAAGCCACTTTCCTCCATTCCACCACGGCGGCGTCCCAGTCCTTGCCTTTTGGGCAGTAGGGGCGTCCTTTTAGGTATTCGAAGGTTTTATCGTCGGGGTTGACATACCCGACCCGTGCGCCGCCCTCGATCGACATGTTGCAGATGGTCATCCGCTCTTCGATCGAGAGGCCTTCGATGGTGGGACCCGCATATTCGTAGGCGAATCCGGTGCCCCCGTTGACTCCAAGGGTTCGGATGATGTGCAGAATAATGTCCTTGGCGTAGACGCCGGGACCCAGTTTTCCGCGTACTTCGATCTTCCGCACTTTCAGGGGGGAGAGAGCCATGGTCTGGGTGGCGAGAACGTCACGGACCTGGCTGGTGCCGATGCCGAAGGCGACCGCTCCGAAGGCACCGTGGGTGGAAGTATGGGAATCCCCGCAGGCAATCGTCGTGCCGGGTTGGGTGATGCCCTGTTCGGGGCCGACGATATGGACGATACCTTGTTTGCCGGAGGGGATGTCGAAGAAGGTGACGCCGAACTCGGCACAGTTTCTGCGAAGCTCTTTGATCATGGCGTCGGCCAGGGAGTCCTTGAAGGGCTCGACACGGTGATCGGTGGGGACGATGTGGTCGACTGTGGCAAAGGTGCGTTTGGGAAAAGCGACCTTCAGTCCGAGATCGCGGAGCATGCCGAATGCTTGAGGGCTGGTGACTTCGTGGATGAGATGGGTGCCGATCAACAGCTGGGTCGAGCCATCGGGGAGTTTTCCGACGGCATGACGATCCCAAACTTTATGAAAAAGTGTCTTTCCCATAAGGCTTGAGGATAAAGGATTTGAGAGAATCAGGCAAACTGTGGGGAATGTGGATGAAGATTAAGATGATGTGAAGGTACGTTGCCAAAGGGAGGCATCGGCAAAAGTGTATTGGAATTTGCGGCGGTGTTCCCGAAGCAGAAAAGGGAGATTTTCGCGATGGAGAAGACGAAACCAAGGACGGAGCAGTTTTTGGATCGAGGGGAAGGAATCCCGCAACCATTTGCCGATGGGGGTGAAGTCCGTGGTCCAAGTGTAAGGAGAGGTAAGAAGAACCCTTCCGCCTGGTTTCACCAACGTGGGAAGGACCTGGGTGAGAAACTTGTGCGGCTCCGGCAACCGATCGATCAGATTGGCGGCTAAGACCAGATCGAAGGTGCCGAGATGGTTGGGCAACCGAAGAACGTCTCCCGTGAAAAACCGGACTCTTGATCGGTCAATGTCCGGGGGAACGCGTGCCATGCAGGGCTTGGTGATCTTTCCCTCCTCGAGGAGCCGAAAGGGGTGTTTTCCCGACCGCTGGAGTTGGGTGGCCGCACGAATAAAAGAGCGGGAGTAATCGATGCCCACCACATCGGGCACAAGTTGGGCGATTTCGAAGGTGGAACGCCCGACTGCACATCCAAGATCCAGGGCTCGGTTGGCTTTGTGGTAGGATTGCGAAAGCAGGAGACGGGCGCAGGCCGAAGGAAAATTTTTAACCCCCTGGGGGACCGGAACACCCTTGGGGAGCAGGGCTTTGGGTTCCAGATAGTGAAAAGCCAGATACTCCGCCAGAACGGAGGGTTTTTCGTAGGGGGATCGTTTCAGGCGAGAAGCTTTTGGAGGTACGGGGCGGGGCGGTAGTCCTCGATGACCACTTCCGTTTTCCCATCGCGATGCATCCGAACCTGCCGGAGTTTGATCTCGGGGGTTTTGTGGGGGGCGTAAAGAATGTCGTCGTGGGTGGCGTTGATCTTTTCGGCAAATTTATCGGGGGTCAGATGGCCTCCCAGGTGGTCGGACCGCCCGGTGGCCACATGGACGGTGCCCAAAATCTTTTCGTCCTGAATATCGCGTCCGCTGAAAGGGAGGAGTTGGGTGCCAAAGCCGAGCTCGCCCAGTTCCCCGACCACCGGATCGCGTTGCAACTTGGCCACATGGGCGTCAAACGTTTTCCGGTTCCCGGAGAGAAAAGTTCCGCCGACCTGCCGTCCTTTTTTCACGTCGAGAATGGCGAGGGTGCCGTCCTCAAATTTCATGGGCATTTGGCCATGGGCATCGGTGGGCACAAAATAGACCTCCCCGGCAGGCAGGTTGGCGACATCCGGAGTTTTGCCCCGGCAAAGTCCATGGGACTTTTGGGCCTCCTGCTTGTTGAGATCAAGACGCAGCGTGCAGGATTTGCCGGCAATTTCGAAATTGATTTCCACCCAATCGGAACGGGTGAGTCCCATCCGCAGTTTTTCTGCCTGCCGACTGACCTGATTATAGTCCACGGCCAGTCCGGTCTTGAGAATGATCTCGTTCAGCCCATGGAGCGTGGCTCCCCGGAATCCGTGTTTTTTGGCGGAAGCGGTGAGGGGGGCGGTGGCCGAGTAGGTCGAGACGCAG
>Ga0214917_10006979_pt1 | contig 11567 bp, 6 predicted proteins | sample LL_1208_BB_MetaG_FD_177983 | JGI IMG/M metagenome (GOLD analysis project Ga0214917, IMG submission 177983) | Freshwater microbial communities from Lake Lanier, Atlanta, Georgia, United States - LL_1208_BB | ecosystem: Environmental > Aquatic > Freshwater > Lake | place: USA: Georgia | collected...
CCTTCCCCTTCCCCGTTATTAAAACCGGCACGATATCTAGGTCATGACTCCCCCGGTGGAAGTTTTTTAAGTCCAACGCATAGTCCCACACCTGCCGGTACCCCTCATTCCCCGCCTCCCGTCCTCCGTCCGTCCCCACTTTAAACTCCACCACCACCACCGCCCGCTCTAGTAACAGCACCACATCGATGCGACTCCCAATCCTCGGCACCACAAATTCAAATAAAATCCTCCCCTCCATCCCCGCCAGCGCCTTTTGGAGACACTCGATCTGCTTCTCCCACGCCCCCATCTGCGGGCCTTCTACCGCCCCCGCCGCCGCCCCATACTTCGCTAGCGCCGCCAGGCACCCATCCCCGTCTTGGAGAAACTTCCCAATCGGCGCCGAATAATAAGCCCAAGAAAAGCCACCTGATCTCGCTACCATGAGGCCTCCATCCTATCCCGAATAACCATTAAAAACGGGGCTGTTTTGGGAGCCAGGCTTGGATTGAAAGGCAGACAGACCACGTTGGTTAAAGATTTCGCTCAATTTCCGTGCCATCCGGCATGCGGATTACCTTTCGACCGTCAGGGTAATCAACAAAAGCCCGACCATCGCTAAGCTTTTTTATCCTAGTAATCTGAAGATGCCGAACCTTTGTCTCATCAAAATGCCAGTTTTGCTTAATCGGCTTCATTCCAAGCCTCAACTCCTTCATGCCGAAGCCTGAATCCTTCTTTTTTATAGGCCGATCGGTGAGTTTTCGTTTGCGGCCCATATTTTTTGTAATTTACCAACCCTGGGAAAGAAGCTCTTTAGTCCTAGTGCTATCTAAAACAGTTGCGCAGGTTTCCCAGTCTGCATCTTCAACTTTACTATATTTTGTATCAAAAGGATTTTTAGCTGCTGCGGATTGGTCGATAAGTTGTTTCGCAGCTCTTTCGTTATCCATGGCAACCTGCACCCACACGTCTTCTAGGGTATCCGGAATTTGGCCGAAAAGATCGTGAATGGATGCTAGGCGGTCAGCTAAAACTTGATGAACCCTATCCTCAACGGAGTCACGATAACGAAGGTTCGCGATCCAAACCTCACGTTGCGCCTGTCCGATGCGTTGAATACGGCCTTTTCTCTGCTCAAGCCGGGTTGGATTCCAAGGCAAATCAATATTGATTAGACTACTAAGGCTTTGAAGATTAAGACCTTCGGAGGCTGCGTCCGTACCTAAAAGCAACTTTATATCACCGGCTTTAACACGTTTTTTAATTACCTCCCGATCAAAGCGCTGGAATTTTCCGGCTATCCAAATACCGGATTTATTACTACCGGCATAAAGACCTATCGGTTGTTCTTATAGTTCTTGACTTTTTGACAACTCGTCTCCTACCCAGCGAACGGTGTCGTAATATTGGGAAAAAAGAACACAGCCACGATCTAGCCAACGAATGCGTCGAACTTGATCCGGTTTTAATAAATATTGAAGCACTGCTTCAAGCTTTGGGTCTTGATTCCCCCCCTGTTCAAGCAAAGCAAGACAACGTTGCAGCTTTTGTAGTTCTTCGGGGGTAAAGTCCTTAAATTCGGAAACGCTTTCTTCTTCGCTGTCATCATCGTCCTCATCTGCAGCAAGGTCTGGCTCCTGTCCCAAAAGCTTTCTTAAGGTACGGCGTCCCGCCTCCATGGAGCTACCCATCCTGCGCAATAAGAGCGTCTTAAAGAATCCCGCTCCTTTTACGCGGTTTTGTAATAACTTAGAGAACTCTTCTGCCTCTTGATAAGCTTCTCGAAGGTATCCCCCAAGATTTAAGGCATCTGCGTCTTCTTCCCCAAACAGCCTTACTTCGACTTTTGGCAAATAATAGGTTCCAGTTGCAGGATTTATGGTCTTTTCCAAATAGCCACGCGTCCTTCGAACTATATTTCGTAGAAGGGGGTTGAACTTAAGGCCATATCCAGGCAAGAGGCTGTTTTTAATTTGTGTTTGCTGAACAGCCGGCGGAATACTTTTAAGACTTTCAGGCGAAAATTGCCACTTGGTATCGGGGCTTGAAAGGTTACGTCTTAACCGATCAAAAGCTGAATCCTCATATTTTGATGGCAACGGATCTCTGACATATTCCCAACCGGCTGGAATATTCTCAATAGGTACTCGGCTGCTCCCTAAGGCAACATTCAGACAAGTACTCGCCTTATACCAAGGGCTACTTTGCGTCCTCCCCCCACCTAAAACAGAATCATTCCCAAAGGAAAGCGTATGAAGTAGGTCCCAGGCCTCTACCGGATGCAACTGAACCGGGGTCGCAGTTGCAAAAAGCATGCTTTTCGTTTGGGGACCGATTTCCCGAAGAAATGCCATTAATTTATTTGGCTCAGCTTTTTCATCTATTTCACTATCTTCTGCATCCACTTTAGGGATTTTTCGACGCCTTGCCCGGTGGGCTTCGTCTACAATTACGCAGGTGTATTTTCTACTCAAAAGCTGAGCTACGCCTTGCGCTACTCCCCTTACAACAATCCCCTGCGACACCAGTCCAATGCGACGCGGGCAACGACCAAGAGAATTAATTCCGTCAGAAGGGTATTCCAGATCGTTCTCGTCGACCCAGGCACGTCCGTTCCAACGAGCCGATGGCAGCATAAGCAGTTTAAGGATTTCATCCTGCCACTGCTGTAGAAGTGGCTTGGGTGCAAGCACAAGAATCGGCCCCCCGTCAGTATCATCCAGGGCCATCAAAAGCGCCGCCATCGCTAGCTGGATTGTCTTTCCCAGACCAACTTGATCCGCAAGGACTAGCCTAGCACCACCCATTCGATGCCTTTCTAAGGCAAGACGAGCGAAGTATTTTTGATGCGGCCAAAGCCCCTGTTCTTGACGATAAACTGGCGATTCGACCGCTGCACCGGCTGCAGCTTGCACTGGGTCAGTAATTTTTTTCCATTCCTCCGGTTCAACCACTTTTCTATGGATAATCCTCTTAACGTCCTGCGCTATGAAAGGGCAACAAGCGAGATCGATAGCTTGAGGATGATTCCATAGAGCATCGAACTCTTCCTGCACCCATGCTACTGTTTCAGGTGCGCTATCCTCCCAAAGCAGTTCGTAGTTCACTTTCCACGCAGAAAGACTTTCATTCACGCTACCTAGGAACGCGACCGCACTGCCGTCAGCCTTTCTTAAAACCCCAGCCTTCCCATGAATCAGCCCAAAGGCCGTGTCCGGAAGAACCCGAACCTCAATTCTTTTATTTGTAAGCGCCTCATAAAGAGCTCGGTAACGAGGCAATGCAGCCTCAGGCGCTGACTCAGGCTGTCCCGTACACCAACTCGTTCTTAGCTTCTGCGCAGCTACCGCCACATCTAAGTCCCGAGGGTCTAAGTCCGAATTGCAGATGATTCTTACCTTTCCTTTTACTTTTAAAATTGCTTCGCCAGCGACTTCAAAAAGGCTGGATCTGAAATATCCAGCAATCCGATCGTAAGAGACCGCACCTTCTAAAAGCGTATTCAGAACCGCATGATCAAGTCGATTGCGGCGGCTGGAGTGATACTTAAGCATCAGGCCTGATCGTTTCGTAACCGCCCAGCTAGAATACGAGCGGCCGCGGAATCCTGGCTCCAATCAGAAAAGCCTTCGGTATTACAAAGTTCCACAAGCCGTTCCAGAAGGATAATAAATCCCTCTCGCTTACCCCAATAATCTTGTCCGAAGGTATCCCGTAAATATTGGCGCCCAGGCTCTGGATTGTTATCAGCAGCGGCCGTTTCCCTGATAGCGAACATAAGATGCCTTAGTGAAGTAGATGCGAAAGGATGACTAACACTTTGTCGTCCTCGTCTTGAAGAAAGCTCATTACTTGTCGCCGCGCCTATTACCGAACTAAGCAATGCACCCCCTAACCCTGTTGGCGTATTCATTCGAGCACCATTAGCTTTGTCGCTTTTAAGTAATGGCTTAATATCCTCGATACCGAATCCACGCGCCAATTCTTCGTACATTCCCTGGCGCCTCTCGCCACGGCTCTCAATATCAAGAGCTCTTAGATAGTATCGCTCCACTTGAGAAAGATCTCTCCATACAGGCTCTAGTCCTTTCGGAATCAGAACACTGCAAGCAATATTGAGGGCTCTTTCAATAACGACCTGGAAATCGCTCTTTTGGCCGCGCTCCCGCACAGCAAATACCTCGTGAGCCACGTCCTTGCCATCAAGGTTGCCGTATTGTGTGAGCACTTTCAGCGCGGCGGCGTAGGCGGCCAGCTGGTAGTCGGCGTCGTTGAAGTTGGGTTCGCCCCCTTCGTCGAGTGCCTGCATGGAGGCAATCTGCTGCTTCACTTCGTCTTCGACCAGCGGGTAGACCTCATCGAGGAAGCCGGGTTCGTTGGCAGTGCGTTTCCTCAGGACGAGGCAGACGGTGCCTTGGACATAGTTGCCTTTCTTGATGCCGACGGCATCGGTTTCGGTGCTGATGGTCCAGGCCGCGGTGGCTTTAAGACCGGCGGCCCAAAGGATCATGCCTAGGTCGGCCCACACGGCGGGATCTTGGTGGGTGAACATGACCATCTGCATGCCCTTATCGGGCATATGTCGGGCGAGGTTCTGGTAAATCTCCACCATCGAACGGCGGAAGTCCTCGCCGTCGCCTCGCACCGCCAGTTCAGCGCGGGCGTCGGGTATCCATTCGGGGAAGGCTTTGGCGAGTTGCTTGTCATACCACGCGAGAAAGAAGTCGCCGAGTTCGTGGTAGTTGACAGCATCTGCGTAGGGTGGATCGGTGACCCAGAAATCGCAGGTTTTTGAGATATCTCTTGCGTCGGAAACGATAACTTCGGATGCACTCGGCAACCTTTGGAAATTTAAGTCTTCACCAAAAACACGAAATTGAATTTCGGAAAAACCCTTTGTGCCAAAATTGACCAAGGTATTGAGTGCCTGATTTGAGAAGACATTTCGAGTATTTCCTGGCCCTTTAGAGTAATGCGGGTTCCACCCACATAGCCGTGAACTGTTATCGCAGATATAACCGACTGTCAGTAGGGCGTAAGCTCGCTGTTTGGCGCTACATGTTCGGACATTACTCTCCTTCAGCAGAGCCCCATGCATTAGCAACTGCCTGGGCGTAAACAAATGATGCCAGTGGGTCCAGCCACGCTCGCGAAATAGCCGGTCAGTTTCGGCGCCGCTATCCGGAATCGCCCTCGACGGGATAAACCCCTCGCGTTGCCACTCCGCAAAGTGTTCGCGGAGCAGTTTTAGCACCTTTGCTTCTCTTGCGAGGTCGGCTGCATCGGGGGCAGCGTAGCGCCGTTCCCCTTTTGCATTGATCCAGCGAATGCAGTAGAGCCGTTCCTGAAAAAGATCGCTGGGGCGAGGCACCACGTCGTCGTTGCTCCAGCGTCGTAAACCCTCCGGACCGCGTAGAGCTTCGATCGACCACGAGCGATTAGCATCAAAGGGATCGATCGCCCGGCTATCGACCGCCGTCGCGCCCTTTTTCTCCTTATAAAGTTTTAGTTCGGCATCGGAAACCGCCAGCACCGTGGGCTGCAAGCGATCAGAGCCAGCCACTTTTTTCCACGTGGCGACGATGCGGTATTTCTCCGAGATCACCCAGCTCGGAGCGAGCGGAATGAAATAGTCACAGCCCTCCGGCTTCACTTCCACGCAGTAGAGAAACGCCTCGGCGCGCTCTCCGCGGTCGTTGTTCTCGATGCCCCAATCGGTGATTTGTTGATCTGCGGCAGCGAAAACCTTTTCTTGCACTTCTCGCACTTCGGCCTGCACGGCTGTGCCACCACCGAGCAGATTCAAGCTCGCCCAAGTGAGCAGGCCTGCCACGGGATTGAGATCAGAACCAAAGGCTTCACAACCCATCCGGGCGGCTTCAAATGGAATCGAGCCGCCACCGCAAAAGCTATCCCCCACCCGTGGCGTGTCCCCAAATTGCTCCCGCCCCAGTTGTTCTACCAGCTCAGGTAACGACGTCGCCTTGGTACCAAGGTGGGCATTGATCTCCACCCACGCCGCCGCGGAAGGACCCGCCACATTTTCGGGACGTTCGCAATCGGCAATCCGGGCGGCGTAAGGCAAAGCATCAAAAGCGGCGCGGGAAGTTTTCCGCTGGACGGCGGTCTTACAGCGATCCCACGCGCCCGCATCGTCCATGGTGAGAATCTTGAGAAAGATTTCACGATCCTTCTTAGGGTTACTGGAAGCCGGCATCAGCATGCCCAAAATTGAGGCCCGAACTAGAATCAGTGGCTTACGGCCCCACCATTTGCCCAACCCCGTCAAAGTCTGACTAGCCCCGGCTTTGCGTTCTTTATAAGACTCCGCAGAGAGACGAGCGATGGGGAACTGTGACTCTATAAATGAGGGCATTATTTACAAATTTAAGGAAAGCTGAGAATACCCCAAAAGTTCACGCCTGGCTCTTGGTGATAGGCCCTCTCCTTTAATAAATGGATTGTCTGCCAAAGCCGCTCGTAGAGCTTTGCGCCAACCAAGCCCCTTCTGCATAGCTTGCCCAGTAGAGGCGACTGTCATCGTGTAAAGCCACCAACGCTCCTCCGGGGCTAGTCCTTCCCAGTTTTTAATGGCGTTAGGAATATCGTCTGGAGAGGCCTCTTCTACCGCCCAACAAAGGATGCAAAGTTCTTTGCCTAGTGAAGGATGCAGCGGAATTACTTTTCCTGGGTTCTTTTGAAACTTACAAGTGGTCATTCCGTTCGCTCGAAGCCGCCGATTTGCTTCTTCCCAAAAGGATGGGGCGAGAAACAGCCATCGATTCCGATCAATGACAACCCGCAGGGAAGGATTATTTAAACGAGCTTTGTCCTCATGGGTTTGGGTTAATTGACCAAGTTCATGCTCTCTTTTTTCAGAAATAAATATGAGATCCCCGCCCGAAGCTCCCTTAGGGACATCGATCAAAAAACAATGACGCGCTTCACCGGGCAAAAACCCGAGACCAATGGCTTTTTTTTGGCGTGGGTTTTGCGTCTTAGTCACTTTTATTGCCTTACATTTTCGGCGCGGAATTGCTGTCGGGTTGCCTGTAACCAATCCAATAATGATTGACCCTTTAGAAAAATAATAGAACCGACTGTCATTCTTAATCGTTCACCAGGAAATACTGTTTGTATTTTTTCAACAAGGGCTTTTAAAGATTCAGCAGTGTATCCATTTTCAATTGTGTCTGAGTAGTCCAGATTTTGGAATCCATCAGCACTTCCCAGAGATATGGCAATTTCAGTCGCTGCCGCACCTTCAAAAGGCCTCAGGTTTTCAATAAAATCCCAAACTGCGGCGGAATCGTCCAGCTTGCTTATAGCGACCCACCGTGCAGGCACGTCGGGCCTAATCGACGGGCCCCCTCCTGCTTCTGTAGGAATATCAATTTTAATAATCTCAGAGTTGTTGTCGCACTGTGATGCTGTCGCGACAGCGCGAATAACCCTGCAAGTTTGAGGAACTCGAAAAACACCATTATAAACAGCTGAGCCTGCGTTCATTGGGCTTGAGCCGTCTGTCGTATAGCGAACTTCAATTCCATTTGTCTTCGGCAAGGCCAAAAACTCAGCCTCGTAGTGGTTTCCCCGATGATGGAGTTGCCCTTTTAATCTTATTTTTGCGTTCCATACTTTGACCGGGCTTGTTCTCGCTAAGTCACTTGGGTCAAAGGCTAAAAAACTATACCGTAGACCTGTGGCTTCAAAGCGGGTGGGGGTAGGAACAAGGGAGGAAGCACGAGTAGGTACTGAATCCCCGGTTTCATAAGCTACGGAGGGTGCATGGAGCGGTTCAATTTTGAGAAACGTAACTCCACTCCCCTCATCCGACACAGATAACTCACGGATGACAACTTCTGGAGTAGCAGGTGGAAATGGTCCTCGGCGTACATGGTTTCCTTCCTCTCTCCAAAGACCTCTTCGAAGGCAATCTACTTTCAAATCATCGAGTGCACTTAACTTATGCAAAGGCCAGTTTGTCGTAACGGCAGCATTTCTTTTGAAATCAGCCCAAAGAATTACTTTAGTTTCAGCGGTTCCAAATAAACGGGCTTCAGCGCGCGTCCTAAAACTGTCGCCCTCAATCGCCGTGGTAAATTTCTGCGCTCCCTCCAGTGTCTTCCGAATCGTCGCTTCTCCGTTTTGATTATCCCGAAAGGCCAAATCGATCCCCGAGCTCCTTAAGGTCTGATTGATAGATGGATAAACAAGAATATCGAAAGCTTCTTTCAGAGCAGAGTAAAATTGGAGATTTACCCGATCCCTAAGGGATTCAAGATTTCTCCATTGAGGATCATCAGTGGGTGTCCTTTCAGCACGCAGATCATCTTCTATACTTTGAAGAGCCCTCTTTTGCCTGGCTGCATCTAATACATTCTGGAAACTATCTCGTGATCCAGTTAAAAATATGACCCTATTTTTATACTGTTGTTGGTTCCACCAGTCTTGCCACTCTGCTGATAATGGTAGCTGATTAGCACTTCCTCCAGGTCTGGTTATGACTAAGGCAGTCTTTTCCTGATCGATTTGAACTTCATCCAATGGAGGAAAAACAAAGATGGTTTGATAACAATCTCGGAAGGATGCAGCAAAGTACTCGTCAAGATTTGTGCGAAGCATTCGCTCTACAGTCTCATTATGCAGGGATTGAGCCGTCGCTCTTAATTTAGCCGCTAAGTTTTGCTGGTTTTTAAAGAAAAGCCTTCCGTCAGCTGAGTTATGGAGATACCAGGCCCGGGTTGCTAATTTATCGACGACATTAACCTTAAAAGTCGATAGGTCCCTGCCAGGCCTCTGGAGACAATCTACGAGCTGAAATTCTCGAAGACCATGAATCGCCCCAGGGGTCGTAGAAAGTGAGGCAACTAGAATTAAGCGAGCAGCCTCAGAGGCATCAGTGTTTCCGTTGGCAGAGTCAATTTGCTCAACTTCAGCATCTCCAGCATGTGCCACATCATGTGCGATGGCTTCGCTTAAAGTAGGATTTATCGTCCTTACCTCTGAAGAGATTTCATCATGATTCAGGTTTAAGTCATAAGGATGAACCAAGTGTAGTTTATCGGCTTTTTTAGAGTTCCAAAGGTCAGCCACAACCATCTGCATCAACCGAATGACGCCGCGCGTCTGCTGAAATCCTTCGTTTTCTTTAAATTTTCCTACTAATTCTCTTAGATCAGGATGGAAGGGGTATGAATCTAGAATTCTTGTGTAAAGAGACTCCGGGGTAGTTGTCGTCAGGCTCATATTGACGGCCTCTTTTAAGCTGTCTCTGTATCCGGAAGCTACCTGCTCTATGTCAGTTGCCTTGGGAGTTTTTTGAAAAAGCCGCTTTCTTAAAATATGGTAAAGCTCATCCCCATTTGGGTTGACTGGAGTAATAGGGACAGCAATCCGTGCTGATTCAGCAGTGATTTGTTGAATCGCCCGGTTGAAGGCGGCTTCTAGTGCGGTTTGGCCACCTGAATAATTTGTGCCAGCCAAATCTGAAAGAATTAAGCAGACGTTTTTTAACTCTGAAATAGCAACCAAGAGATTTGCCAATGCGGTAGTGGTAACTACGGATAGATCGCCATTTCCCACTGGAATGGCTACCGCATTTGACAAATAAGGAGGAAGTTCGTCTAAGAAAATTAAAAGAGGGTCGGCACCAAGGAGTTTTTTCCATGCCTCAGGTCCAGGGGCGCGTAATAAAGGAGAGACATATGGCTTAAATTCGTCTGCCTTACCAAGCTGCTCAGCCAGGGAGCCCCAAATGCCTCCAACCGCATCCGAACTTCGGCCGTTAAACCCGATTACTTTACAATTCCCCAAACCAGGAGCCGGGTTCTGATCCTTTAAAATCTTTTTACGTAAATTCGCGTCTCGCGCTAGCAAACCTAAAGCGATCATGCTGTGGGTTTTCCCGCCACCCATGGCTTGGGAGAGAACAAAAGCCGATGAACCGGCCCCTGAACCTCCAAGGTGCCGTAGGGCTCGCTCTACGAGCATCAGCATGCCGTTCGTGAAGTAGTTTTCCTCAAAAAAGGCCCCAGCGTCGACTTGCCCCTTCAGCAAGGCATCGAGATTTAGGACTGTCGCCCTGCGATCAGCCTCAAAAGCAGATTCCCTCGGTTCGCAAAGTTGCTTAATTGTTTTCATCGATGATCTCCAAGTGTTTTACCCTACCATTTTTTCCAAAAGAATAGATCTTTTAGTGTCCTCGCTTTTTTGAATATTGCATAATTTGTGTAACGAATGCCCTGCATAAAACCCTGCGGGATGTTTTCATATTTTAATGGGTATTCCATCTTCTGAGCCTTCCCCTTAAAAAACAGCTGATATTTCCCCTTGTCTCCATAGGGTTCAATTTTATCTACTTCGGCCCAGTAAGTAACCGCAGAAATTGGTGCAGTCTGGTAGGCGCAGATATACCGCACTTGGCTTAGATACTTTCTTGAAATTCGCACCGCCCACCATCGATTTTCACCTAAAAACACTCTTTTAAATCCATCCTCTTTGGCAGGCACGATCAACATGTCACACAGGGCGTCGTTAGCTGTTAACTTGCCTGATGGTTTCTTAACTGGCGCAACCCTTGGCTTTATCACTGCCGGCTTCTGAAATGCCTGCACACCTACCAGAGGTAGAATCTGCAACATATCCCGCATAAATGTTTCCATGTTGACCCGATCGGCCTGGGAAAGTTTTTTTTCATTGGGCTGCTGTGCGTTTAAAACCCGAGCCTGCCCAATATCTGATCCAATTTTAATTAAGGCCTGTTCTAGCCACTCCACATGGGCGCCATTTAAGTCATCACCCGAGGAACTTAAAATGATTCCCCAGTCCCAGAAGTCTTTTGTCTTAATGTGGGAATCGATTCGCGTTTTTAAATCACTGCTTTGACCAATATAAATCGTAGGCAAATCATCTTCCGACCCATCTTCCAACTCTTTGTGGCCACCTAGGATATAAACACCAAGACCATCACACTCTTTTTGGTTTTTAGCCTCCAGCCACTTGTCTCTAGGGAAATACAACGCTTGCCCCGTTCGCAATACGGTCTTAATCGTCCGCACTCCATTCGGATCCCCTTGGGGAAAGAAGATTTTTAGTTCAAAAGGGTCCGCCACGCTCACTGTTTTACCTGATTACTTCCCGCGCCCCAGTTTTTTCCACCCTCTCACCCTGCCAGAGGGGGTAGGACATCCGCGGGGCTATGTCCCGACCCGGTCGGGGCAGCATAGAGGAAGCAGCCGGACGTTTTACCGGAACAAGGTGAAGTAAGCCTCGGACCGCGCACTCAACTTCATCTTCCTGCAACGCCCGAGACCTCGGGTCTACCTCCACGTTCACCTTCACGTTCACGAATTCCCCTATCTCATAACTCCTATCTGCTATCTCCTATCACCGATCTCCTGCGAAGCCGCCCTCGCCCCAGTTTTTTTGGTCTCCATCTCACGGAGCAGACTGTTTTCATTTATCTACCAGCCATCCGGCTTATGGAATGTGCCTCGGTCATCGACCAGCGCCCCGGGAAATACCGACCTGCGTAGAAGACTCGGACGAAGATGTTTGTAAAACGTGGCCTGTTTTTTAAG
>Ga0214917_10006980_pt1 | contig 11566 bp, 15 predicted proteins | sample LL_1208_BB_MetaG_FD_177983 | JGI IMG/M metagenome (GOLD analysis project Ga0214917, IMG submission 177983) | Freshwater microbial communities from Lake Lanier, Atlanta, Georgia, United States - LL_1208_BB | ecosystem: Environmental > Aquatic > Freshwater > Lake | place: USA: Georgia | collected...
CAGAGACGAAGTCGATATACCCAAAGTCGGTCGCGTCCACACGCCCTTGGAGGCGCATAGCGGTTGTAGTCCAGTCCGTGCCGCTGGATACGCGGACAAGGTTGGTGCGGACACCAACGGCGTTAGTACCAGCGATACCTTGGTCGATGGTGACGTTTAGCAAGTTTCCTGCGGTCGTGCCGACAGTGCCGCCAGATACATGCAGCCTCGCTCCCGGCGAGGTTTCTCCGATCCCGACGTTGCCCGACGAGTTGATGCGCATGGCTTCGGCGCCGCCTTCGCTGAAGGCAATCGTATCTGCACCGGGCGACCACATGCCGGTGTTGGTGTCACCCGTGAAGGTGTAGGATGGTGTGCCAACTGCGCCAAGACCGTTGGCGATGCTGGTGGCCGAAGCCGCGCCGAGAGTGGGCGTGACAAGGGTCGGGCTGTTCGACAACACTACGGAGGTGGTGCCGGTTGAGGTGGTGACGCCTGTGCCGCCATTAGCCACAGCGAGGGTGCCCGCAAGTGTGATTGCTCCCTGCGTAGCCGTGGACGGCGTAAGGCCTGTGGTGCCCGCGCTAAACGAAGTGACGGCAGTTGAGGTCAGCGTGGCCCACGAAGGGTCCGCGCCTGTGTTGCCAACCAGAACCTGACCGGTAATACCGGCAGCCGTGGCGCTGACGGCAGAAGTGCCGTTACCAATCAGGACGCCCCTCGTAGTCAGGGTGACCGCGCCCGTGCCGCCATTAGCGACGGGGAGAGTGCCAGTAACCGCAGAGGTGAGGCTGACGTTGGTGATGGTGTTGTTGGAACCGTTGATCGTCTTGTTGGTCAGCGTTTCCGTGCCGTCCGTAGTGACCGCCCTATCCGAAGGGTAGGTGACGAACACGGCCGAGGTGCCCGCGAGCGTGATGGCCGCGCCACCCGCGCTCGACGACAGGATCGTTGTCCGTGCCAGCGTGGGGCCGGCCGTCGAGTATGTCCCGATCCCAACTTCCCACGCGGTTCCGCTGGTGATCGTGTAGTACGTCGTGTTGCCGTTGCCGATGACGGCAAACGACTGAAAGCCAGCCACCGCGCCGGCAAGCGTGATCGTGCCGGTGCCGGTAGTGGTGGTCGTTTCCTGCACGCGGTTGGCGAGGACAAGAGCCATGCGTTGATCTCCGCGCGTGAGGCCTTAAAGAGCGAAGATACCCGACGCGTTCCACGTGATGGTGATGTCACCGCCGTTCGGCGTCACGGGCAGGTTGGTGACGCCCGTGTCTATGAAGGCCACCAGCGGCGACGTGGCGGCGCTGCCCGTGTCGATGTAGAGCACCAGAGACACCACCTGCGAGCCCGTGACGGCCGTGAAGATGACATCGTTGCCGTCAAACACGCCGTTGGTGAACGTCTTTCCGCCGATCGTCTGCGGAGTGCCAACCACCGAGGCGCTGACGCTGCTGTAGAACTGGTTAGCCGACGAGTAGGTGTAGCCGGCCGTGACCAAGGCGACCTTCACCGTTCCGGCGCTCAGGTTGTTGTTCGCAGTGAACTGGAGCAGTTGCTCCTTCCACTTCGGGTACAATGCGTTTGCCATGGTCTACACTCCTGTCCTGATCACTGCCCTACCACGAAACCGGGCGGCGTTCACTTACATTTCGGCATGACGGCGAGGCCGCCGTGTTTGCGGCGCAGCATCTCGCGCATCTCAGCGCCTTCCTGCGCCGACATGCGGTTGCCGCTCTTCACGCTCTCGCCCACCGGCGGCAGCATCGGCTCGCGGCTCGTGGCCGGCACGCGCTTCTTCATCTCGCGCTTCTCGCGCTCAGTCATGGAGCCCACGCCCGGAGCGCGCCGCATCAGCATGCGCTCTTCCTTGGCCTCCATTTCGGACATGCGGTTGCCGCTGGCTGCGCTCTCGGCGGGTGACGGCATCTTCACGTCACCGCCGTTGCCCTTCTTCATCGGAGCCTTCATGCCGGCCTTGCGCGCCTCGCTCATGGCGATGGCGACAGCCTGCTTCGGGTTCTTGACCTTCGGGCCTTCCTTCGAGCCGCTGTGCAGCTCGCCCTTCTTGAACTCGCCCATGACTTTGCCGACTTTGGCTTCGCCCTTGGCCATGCCGCCCTTGGCGTAGCCGCCGACCATGCCGCCGCCCATGTACTTCATCTTGGTGCTGTCTTTGAAGCCGTCCATTGCCCTATCCCTTCACACGAAAACTGGCGGTCTTTTCCGCAACCTTCTTCGGCTGCTTGGCGAACTGTTTGCCAGCGGCAGTCGCCTTTCGTTTTGCGCGGGTGGTCGCGGCGTACTCCTTGACCGACAGCGACTTGATCGCGTTGGCGGGCAGGTATCGCTCGCCTGTCGCATCCGGGCCCTGCGTAGACGGCTTGCCGGACTTGGTGCGCCAGTCCTGCTTCGTCCACGCCTTGAGGCTCTGCTGCGACTTCTTAATCACGGTAGCCGCCGCCCTTGGCCTTGTACTGCTGCGCCAGCATCTGCGCCTTGCGGGCAGACCACTGCCCCGGCGCGCCGCCCTTGCCGCCTGATTTGATCGAGTTGAACAGCGACTTTCGCATGCCCGGCTTGGTGTAGTTGCCCGCCTCGTTGACGCGCGACTCGCCGCCCTCGGCGTAGCCCTCGACCATGCCGCCCTCGGCCTTGCAGTCCCACTTCCGCAGCGCCAGCGCCTTGCGCGTCGGCTTGCCGTTGTCGTCCTTCATCGGGCCTTCCATGCCACCCATCCGGGCGCAGAAGCTCTTGCGCCGCGCGGCCGCCTTGGGCGACTTCTTGGCCTGTTTCGCGCTCACGGGCGGCTTGATGTCCTGCCCCTGCGCCTTCAGCGAGGCGCGGCCCTTGGCGTTGAGGCCACCCTCGGGGTTCTTGCCCTCTTTTCGCGTCCACGCGCCGCCCCCGGAGGCGTATTCGTCGCGTTTTACGGAGAAATCGTCACTTTTGACGTGTCCGCCCTTCTTGAAAGGCAGTCGAACACCCGCGCTGATGCCGCGCTGCGCCGGATTGTAGCCGACATCGGCCGAAAAGCCGGGAGATTGATAGCCGACGCCCATATTTGTCACCTGCGGCCGCATCGCGGGCATGTTTGGCTGCGCGCCCATGCGTCCGACGCCCAGATTGGCGCTAAAACCGCCGCCCAGAGGCGCATTTACGTTCATTTGCTGCATCTGCGGCGTGGCCTGCACGTTCACGCGCTGTGACAACCGCTGCAGGAGGCCCGGATCTGCCGGCATTTGGCCCACATTCGGCCGCTGAGACACGCTCAGGGCGTCGTTGATCTCGTCCCGCGCCCGCATTGCGTTGAGATCGAAGGAAAAGCCGCCGGGCATCAGGCGATCCGCTCAGCGGCGAGGATGACAGACGGGATTGCCGGGGCGATTGCGCCCGCCGCAGTGAAGTCAACCGTCACACCCACGTTCTCGGGCAGCCACATGATCTCGATGTACTGCCCGGCGGTCACCTGCGCGTAGAAGACGACTTGAGTCAGCGTCGCGCCGCCATCGGCAGCCTTCGGGATGTTTACAATGCCGGCAGAGTTGGCGATGTTGGTGCCGTTCAAGCGGAACCAGAACGTCGCGTCGTGATCTGCGGCGGTTGAGTTGGCGAACTGGATGCTCGGCGCGAGGGCGTAGGTGCCCGCCACCGCAAACGTGATGCGCGTCGGGTTGCCGCCGCCATCGTTCGTGATGCTGATGCCCGCGCCAAACGACGTGTTCTCCAGCTTGATCGCCGTCGCCGCCGAGACACTGCCCGTCTGGTCAGTGTTGCTATACGCCTGAATGTACGCACGGCCCGCGAGCGACAGATACGGCACCGCAGTGGCGCTGTTGCCGATCGCGCTCGCCGCCACCTTCTTGCTCGTTCCGCCCTGCACCGTCTCAAACAGCTCCGTGCCGGCCAGCGGCGTGGTGGCTGCGGTGAGATCGGTAATCTTGACGTTAGCCATGCGGTGCCCCTCTTAGGCGGTGGACTGCTGAACCACGGTAACGCGCAGAACGCCAGTGCCCGAAGCGGTGTTGATACGCACGGCACGCATCAGCGTGGTCGTGGATCCGGTCTGGCTGGTCGTTGCGCCGACAAGCGCGGCGACCGGGTGCGACACGGCTTGCTGGGTGATCGACGTGTTGAACGGGTCTTCGTTGGTAAACTGCACGGTGTAGTTCGCGCTGCCGCTCACCAGCGTGACCGAGATGGTCGTCACCTGATTGGGCGTGTAGATGTCCAGCGGCCACCACGTGCCGGTAGACGCGCCGCTCACCGTGATCGTCTGCTCAATGGGACGCATTGGTGTGTCCTTCTATGCTAGAGAGCAGGCCGAGCGCACTTCCATTCGCCCGGCCTGCTCTCATGCCAATTACGCGGCGACCGCGCCCCGCAGGGAGACAATGACCCACCCCGAAACGGTGTAGACCAACATCGCGCTTTCGCCCACGTTGGTGAACGTGATGGTGGTGTATCCGCTCTTGGTGGTGGGGGTCAGCACGGCCGAGCCGCCGTCAACCACGTGGGCGATGATCTTGATCTGACCCACGACACCGTCGGCCAAGGTCAGGGCCTGCGCCGCGCCAGTGGTGGTCAGCGAGGTGAGCATGTCGGTCAGGTTGACCGCGCCCGCGCCGGACAGCGCCTGATTGGTGGCGAACACGTCACCAACAATGTTGCCGGTGATGTTGCCGGTGACGTTGCCGGTGATGTTGCCGATGAAGCCGTTGGTCGAGGTGACCGGCCCGGAGAATGTGGTCGAAGCCATGATCAGTCCTTATGCACAAGTCGCCTGTCAGTCTGTGCATCGTCCGCTGGGCCGGTCTGACAAGCTGGGGTTTGCCCAGATTGTCTATGATATAGCACATACGTTTGTGCCTTGGCTAGTAGCCCCTCGTCATCGTTGAAGAGGCCCAGACCGCGATTACAGTTCGAGCAAAGCAGGGCGCGGATCGCGCCGGTGACGTGGTCGTGATCGATGGCGAGATCCTTCGTCTTGCCTGACGCCTTGTCTGGTGCGCGCTCAGGCTGGGCGCAGATGGCGCAGACGCCGCCCTGCTCGCGCAGCATCTCCTGATATCGGGTGGCATCAACGCCAGCCGCCTGCCACTTGCGCTGCTTAATGTAGTGGGCGTGGCACAGGTCTTTGGCGTACAGAACGCTGTCACAGCCGTCGATCCCGCACTGTTTCGCGGGCTTCTTGCGGTTGCGATACATGGTGTGACCGTGTCGCAAAAACCGCTGGTAGTGCATCTTGCACAACCCCTTGGACTTCACGGGTTCGGCGCAGTCTTCCTCCGTACATTCGACCGGCTTTTCGCGGACGCGGCTGCGGATGGGTGAAAAGTCTGAGCCCCGCAGGCGCTGGGCATAGTGCGTCTGGCAAAGACCGCGCGCCTTGTGCGGGCGGGTGCAGCCGTCAATCTGGCAAGGCATAAAAAAAATCTCCTCCGGTAGTTAGGTTTGTAGCCTAATACCGGAGGAGACGTTTTGCAAGTGCCTAAAAAGCGTTGCTTTTTAAGTGCTTATCAGATACCCGGAGTTCCAAAAACGCCACGGGGGTCCGTCCACCCGAACGCATAACGCTCGGTTGCCTTGTAGCGCATGGAGTCGGTTTCGAAGTCACCTTCCATCGACTTCTCGAGGCCGCGACGCATCGCGAGCTTGAGGCCTTCCGGCGCGTCGGTCTCGACCCAGAAGGCCGTGTTGGAGGTGATACGCGACAGGTTGGCCTGACCGTCAGTGAGCAACCCGAGACTTTTGACTGGGTTGATATCATTGTCGGCAGTGCCTGCACGCAGGACGCTCTTCAGCAGCACTTCGGCTTGGAAGACGTTCGACGGGCCGGTCACGATCTTCTTCGGCGTCAGGCGGATACGCTTGCCGTTGTTGTCAACAGCGTTGCGGATCTGGATCAGCAACTGCTCCAGCGAGGTCTGCGACAGAGCCGCAGCCACGTTGAGCTGGTTGCTGAACGTGCCGTTGGCGATCGGGTGGTTTGTAGCCACCAGCGACACGCCGTCGCCGCCCGGATACGAGCCGTTGAAGGCACGGTTCAGGACGTTGGCACCCAGCGTTTCCTTCGTCTCGATCAGCGACTGCGCGAGGTGACGCGCATAGGTCTGACCGATACGGATGTGGTCGCCGTCTTCCACCAGCACCTTGGTCAGGGCGAAGGCCAGACCGTAGACGCGATAGACGTAGCGCTGGATGAACAGCACGCCGCCCGACTGGTAGGTGACCGGCATGCCGTCCGGCAGTTCCGGGGCAGCCCCGAAGCCGTACAGGACAGGCTCTTCATGGTAGTTCCGGGGGATGCCCTTGAACTCCTTGAAGACCTGCGACCATTCGTCAGCGCGCTGGTCATAGATGCCATTGAACTCTTCGTTCAGGATCGGTTCGACGATTGAACGAAAGTCGGTTGAACGCATAGGCGTAGCCATTGTTCAAGCCCTCCTAATTAGATGGCAGCTTTGTCAGCAACGAACTGATGTTCGCTGATCTGAACCTGCGCGATGACATAGGTGTCGCCGAAGGCGTTGTCCGGGCCGGGCGTGATGCCGACGAGACGGACAGAAGCATTGGCGGCGGCGGAGGCAACGTCCAGAGCCTGAGTGCTCAGGCCGGTGGTGGTGTTGCCCGAGATGGCAGTCAGGTCGTACTGCTTGCCGATATCTGCCACGGTCAGAGCGGCGTTGCTCTGGATTTCGTAGAAGATGGTCGGATCAAGCGTGGCGTAGGCCACGACCTCAGTGCCGACCTGCGAGGCAGTCCACTTGTTCGACACGCGGCGGCGACCGTCGCTGTCGGTGAACTCCACGCCCTGAAAGACGCCGATGAAAGCAGCGCCAACGGCGGCCGCCACAAGGGTGCCTTCAGTTTCGCCACCGGTGGTGGTGGGGGCGATACGGACGGGCTGGTTTTGGAAGATGTTCTGGGCGTAACCCGACGCACACGTGAAGGCGGTGGGGCGAACCACACCGCTGGGCGAGTACGACGGGCGCAGACCGAACGGTGCGTTGACCGTGGCAGACATGAGCCTGTTTCCTTACAAAAGGGTTTCAATAGGCATCAGGCGAAAAGGCCCTTTGCCGGGTTTGAACCATACCCTCCCCGCACGTCGTCCTCTTCGACGAGACGACCGCCAGAACGCTCGGCTTGCTCGCGCATCATCTGCGCGGTTTCCTCGAGCTTGTTCTCCTCCCGCATGGGTGCGTCGTGGTGAGCTTCCTGCATGTACCTGTAATACAGGGACAAGGGCAGCTTAGCCGCGATCATTTCCTTGACGGCGACGCAGCCGGCATATTCGCCAGTCTGCATGGTGACCAGTTCCATCCCCGGAGCATCTTCGGCACGAATGAGTTCGTAGCCCAGACGCAGGCGGTGTTGGATCGTGTCGCCATTGTTCGTCGTCGTCAGCCAGCACACATGATATCCGGGGATATCTGGAATGTTGGGTAGAGCATCGTTGTACAACTGCATTCGGAACATCGCGAGTCGGTCATCTTCCGAGATTTCGCGGTTCTGCGTCGTGCGCCGATCCTGCGTCTCTCGGGGTTGCCGACTAACACCCAATTCCTTCTTCAGGCGATCATCCATACGTTCTTCAGACATTTAGCTCTCTCCTTTTCAGCGAGCTGTGTTGCGGTCGTAGTCCTGATACGCCTTCAGGTAGCGCTTGCGAGCGACAGGGTCGTCCCAAACGCCAGCGTCTAACATAGCCTGTTTGCGCTCAGGTGTCACTACTACTTCGTTCTTGGTGCTCGGCGGTGCGTATTCGCGGCCGCTGCCGGTCGGCGGAGCCTTGCGCTTGGCGGTGCGGGCGGGTGCCTCGTCCCCATCACCGATGCGGTTGGCCACGCGGCGCGTCAGCTCGTGCCAATACTCCTCGCTCGCGGGGTTCCAGCCCTCACGCGCCAGAGCGTTGTCGATCGCCTTGGTGATGGCGCTGTCCTCGTCGCGGCCCTGCGGGTCGTACCACGAGTTGGCCGACAGCCACTGCTGCGCGTAGTTCGTGACGCGCGGGTCGGCGCGCGGCGTGGTCGCCTCCTTGGCGGCGGCCTCGAAGCGATCCTTGTATGCGGAAAGCTGCGCGGCGCGCTCCTTGGCCTCGTCGCGGATGCGGAGCGCCGTTGCGGCGTCCTCACCGTTGCCGGCCTCGATCGCGCGAGCCATGATCTGCTCGGCCTGCCGGGCCTCGGCCAGCGCCTGCTGCAGTTGCTGCTGCACGCCGGCCGCGTTCTGCGTCAGCGTGTTGCCCTCGACCGCAGCCATGCGGCGCATGAGTTCGGCGTTCTGCTCGCGCAGATAGGCCAGCTCCTGCTGCGAGCGCTCCTTAGCCACCTTCTGCAGTTGGCGGCGCTTGACGCGGCTGTCGCGGTTCTTCTTCGTCTTGTCGACGATCTCGTCCTCGGAGTCGTCCTCGGACGTGCCCATGCGACTGTCGTCCTCGTCCTCATCGTCGTCCTGCACCTCGGGCTGCTCAACCTGCTCGGTGCCGTCGGTCTCGATGACGACGATATCGTCGTCCTTTTCGTCTACTGTATCAGCCATGATCGGCTCCTTTCTGCCTTATGGATCAGACGAACGCCTTCATCGCGAGCGGGTCGCCCGTGACTACGCCGATCAGATCCAGATCGTTGAGAATGACGAAGATCACTTCCTGATCGTCGTCGATTTTGACCGTCCACTTGTCACCGCCGTACTTGGGGACGCGGACGAAGTCCCCCGGCGTAGCCCACGAGCCCTCTGGCCACGGCTCTTGCGTGTTGCGGTTCTTGAAGGCCAGATCACCGACGGCCACGACCTTGGCCACCTGCGTGTTCCACGTTTCGGTGTCCTTGGTGTCGCCCGTCAGGATGATGCCGCCGGCCGTCTTCTTCTTGGCCAGACGGATCTGGCACAGCACGCGGCTGCCAAAGGGCTTCACGCCCGGATCGACGGCCGGGAAGGCCTCGTCGATGCTGCCATACGCAAACTGTACCTTGTTCAGAACATATTCTTGCACGGGTGCTCCTCCGCTCAAGTGGTTAGAGATTACGGTCTTTTCGCTCTTTCTCCGCGACCATGTCGATCAACACGGTCTTGGCAAGCTCGAGACCGGCGTAAATGCCGACGACCTTCCCGTATTCGAAAAGATCGCGGCCTTGAGGCTGCTCCAGCGCATCGCGTGCCAGATCGGCCTGCGATTGCTCCAGACGCTGCAGCAGAACCTCAATCCTCATGCAGGCGTCTTCGGCGAGCTCTTGCCGCCCATCGCGCCCTTGCCGGCACCGGTCTCGACGGCTTCGCCCATTGCCAGACGCTTGTGCATCTTGACGCCGTCCTTACCGACCGGCTTGCCCTTGGTGTCGTTCATTTCAGTCTCCTCGTTACGGGTTGATGCCGGTGCCGGTGCTGACGCCGAAGCGCTCACCCGTCTCGACCTCCAGTTGCGCCAGCTCCATGGCCGTCAGGTTGTCCTGCGTGTTCATCGCCTGACGCACCTGCATCTCAGCCATCTTGCGCTCGGTCTCCTGCCGCTCGACCTGCTGGTCGGCGGCGAGGCGCGCCTGCTCCTGCTGCGCGTCGAGCTGCATCTGCGCCACGTCGAGCTGGGTGCGCTGCTGATCGGCGGCGGCACCCTGCTGCAGCTTGGCCGCATCGAGCTGCGCCTTCTGCTGGGTCTGGGCGGCCGTGAGCTGCAGGCGCTGCGCGTCGAGCTGCGCCCGCTGCGTGTCGCGCTGGGCCTGCGCCTGCAGTTGCGCCTGAGCCAACTGCACGCTCGGGTCAACCGGCGGCTGCGGTGCGAACGACTGCATGACCTGCTGCGCCTGCTGGATGACGGGCGGCAGGGACGCGAACACGTTGCCCGCTTCCTGCGCCACGATCTGAGCCGCCTCGGCCAGCATGCCGTCGAAGGCCCGCTTGTCGTCGCCGGTCTTCAGCTCCTTGAGCAGGTCGCCCAGATCCTTGCCGCCGGCGGCCTCGGTGCCCAGATCGAAGATGCTCGACGCGTACCACATCGCGATGTGCTCCTTGATGTGGTTGAGGATCGCCGGGATGAACGTCGGCGCGATCAGCGGGTTCATGCCCAGCGCCGGCGACATCAAGTAGGCGAGGTGCGTCTTGAGGTGGGCGATGTGATCCTGCTCGGGGAAGGCCACGATCGGCCGGCCCATGGTCGCCGCCACGTTCTCGTTGACCGCGTTCTGCTCCTTCGGCTCCATCGCCGGGTTGAGCAGATCCTTGGCGTTGGGGATCTTGAGCGTTTCGAGGATGCGCTCCTCGACCTTCCGCATGTTGTAGAGCTGCGGCATGGCCGCAGCGCGCTGGGCCACCGCCTGCACCTGCGCGAAGCGCTGCGCCTCCGAGAAAATATTCGGGTCGCTAACCGGCACCACGTCGAGCGGGCCCTCGAAGTCGGCGCGCGTGGCCAGCTCCTCGCCCAGCTCAACGTCCGTCTCCTCGTCGTCGAGGTACATGGCGTTGAGCCGGTGCAGGATGGCCAGCAGCTTCTGCATCGAGTTGTGCAGGCGGGCGTGGATGGCGCTGAACACGACCATGCCCTGCTCGATCTTGGCGAGCGTCGTGCCGACCGGCGCGTTGGCGTTGCCGTCGGCAATGTCCTCCATGCTGGTGCGGATGACGCCCTTGCCCGCATCGACCAAGAAGCCCAGCAGCGAGAACAGCACCGGCGACGGCTGGTTGTACGGCAGCGGCATGATCAGCTTGCGAATGTCGTCCGCCGCCATGCCGCCCTCGATCTCCATCACTTGCGTCGGCTGGATCTCAAGGCTCTGCCCGCCCTTGCTGCCGCCCTTGAGCTTGAGCATCGTCTGGCTGTTGCTGATGTGCGCGCTGTCGAGCAGGGCGCGCAGTGCGCCCGTCGCGGCGGCCGCCAGACCGCCGACCATGTGCGGCAGGCCGATCGGGTACGCGCCGCGCCACGGCACGAAGGGGAACTCGACGAACCACTGCAGCTCTTCCTGCGCCTCGTCCAGCTCGTCCCAGTTGCGGTAGATGCTGAGCACCTTGCCGCTCGGCTTGTCGATGCTGATGATGTACGGCAGCGCCTCGTCGCCCTCGATGGCGGCGATGGTGTACACCTCGTAGACGGTGCGGAGGCCGTCCTCGTTGTAGCTGGTCTCCTCGCGGCCCTCGATCTTGTTGTTCGCCTTCTCGGCGACGCTGTACTCGGGCTCCATGCTGACCGGGCCGAGATCCACGTCGCGGTACATGCCGCTCTTGACGCGGCGCTGGTAGTCCACGGCCGTAAGATACTGCACGTGCGTCTTGCGCTGCGCGGTGTAGAAGTTGGTCGCGGCAAACGGCAGGTACAGGTCGTCGATCGCGACGAACAGGAACTCAGGCCGGTTGCGGTCTTCCTTCCACGTCACCTTCATGTACTGCGCGCCGCCCAGCGGCACCTGCGTCAGGAGCTGCTCCAGCTCGGCGCGGAACTCGCTGCTCTGCACGGTGAGCTGCCAGTTCATGAAGGTGGTCTTGCGCTTGGCCTTCTTGACCTTGTCGGCCGTCACCTCGCCGGGGATCATGTCCTTGACCGGCCCCTGCGGCGGGAACAGCTCCTTGATGGCGCGGGCGGCGAAGTCTACGCACGCCT
>Ga0214917_10006982_pt1 | contig 11563 bp, 11 predicted proteins | sample LL_1208_BB_MetaG_FD_177983 | JGI IMG/M metagenome (GOLD analysis project Ga0214917, IMG submission 177983) | Freshwater microbial communities from Lake Lanier, Atlanta, Georgia, United States - LL_1208_BB | ecosystem: Environmental > Aquatic > Freshwater > Lake | place: USA: Georgia | collected...
ATACCAACTGAGCTACTCAGCCAATCAAAGTGCAGTTAAGCACTTGCGACCCAGACGGGACTTGAACCCGCGACCTCCGCCGTGACAGGGCGGCGCGCTAACCAACTGCGCTACTGGGCCTTACCTTTCGAAGTAGAAATAACCTCCACTCCTTTGCGTCCCCAACGGGATTTGAACCCGTGTTAACGCCGTGAAAGGGCGACGTCCTAGGCCACTAGACGATGGGGACTTAAGAGATAAGGGTATCGGCCAACCGAGCTAGAACAAAACCATATGAATGGGATGATTAATCTGTGATTATTACTCCTGGAGAGCCACACGAAAATATCATTAAGGCTGCTCAAGCATTAAAGGATGGCCAATTAGTTGCCTTTCCTACTGAAACCGTTTACGGGCTTGGTGCTGACGCAACTAACGAAAATGCCGTGAAGCGAATCTATGAGGTAAAAAAACGACCCACAAATCACCCGCTCATTGTTCATATCTCCTCATTACAAAAATTTCACATTTGGGCAAAGCCTATCCCTAATTATGTAAATGATCTCGCAAAAAACTTTTGGCCTGGACCTATAACTTTTATCCTTAAGCGGAGCCACTTGGCAAAAAACTTTATCACCGGAAACCAAGAATTAGTGGGAGTACGCATGCCAAAACATCCAGTAGCTTTGCAGTTACTTCTTGCGTTTGAAAAACTAGGTGGACATGGAGTTGTTGCGCCAAGTGCAAATTTGTTTGGTTCTGTGTCTCCTACTTGCGCCCATGATGTATTGGATGATCTTGGAGTGCGACTTAAAAAAGAAGATATTATTTTAGATGGTGGAGAGTGTGAAATCGGAATTGAGTCAACGATTCTTTTATGCACTGAGGAGAATATAAAAATATTAAGGTATGGCAACGTTACTAAATCTCAAATTGCGAATCTTGTTGATGTAGAAATAGTTGATCAAAATGCAGATTCGACTGTGAGGGTTTCAGGAAACCTCGAAAAACATTATTCACCAAGTGCAAAAATTGTTTTAGATCAAAAACCCTCGCAGGGTGATGGATTAATTGCACTTTCCAATACATCCACACCAACAGGAGTAACGCGATTAGCAGCACCAAAGGATATAAGAGAATTTGGACAAACTCTCTATAAGGCTATGCGCCTAGGAGATAAAAAAAAGTTATCGAGAATTATAATAATATCTCCACAAATTGATGAAATTTCTCAACCAGTGATAGATAGGATTAAAAAAGCTGCTGCTGATTAATTTCTTAAATATTTAAAGGTTTGTGCAAGGCCCATCGTTCAAAATCCAGCCAATCTGGCAATCGAACTAAAATCGATTTTTGGTTTTTAACAAAACTATCAACAGCGATCCTTGGCCCTGGAAATTTTAATGAATAGTACTCATCTAAGTAAATGTATCCTCCGGGCGCCAACTTATTCCAAATTATTGGCAAAATTTTCTCATAGCTTTCATATAAATCACTATCGATTAGCACAAGTGAAAAAGTCTTGTTTGACAATTTATCGTGCAAATTTTTTGTAAAGTCTCCAACAACTAATTTAATTCTATCTTGCAAAGCAAAGTACTTAATTTTGTTTTGTACTATTTCAAGACTTGTTGCTGAAAAATCCATGGACGTTGAAATATTTTTTGGATTGGTATCAGAGCCCCGAGCCAAGACATAACTTTTATTCTTCATTACTCTTTCAAAATGGTTTTTTGTAATTGCATTATTATCATACAATTTGTTAAACATTTCAAAATCATCAAATTCTGAATAACCGGGAAATCCAGAGAAAGTATCGAAGCCATAAATGGTTTTTTGGTTTAAATCATTTAATAAAAGCCCTGTTGTGATAATGGAACTTCCTCGTGAAACTCCAAATTCAGCAATATCCCCAAGTATCGAATTTGTAGCTTGAATTAATTCAAAGTATCTTTTTAGTGTTGAAATTTCTGGATTTGAAATACCTACTGCGCCAAATTCCCACTGTTCTAGATCTCTAATGGACACTTTCACTGAATTACTCTAACACTATAACTTCAATCAATCCTGTTATCGCTTTAGTATAATAAAACCAACATGAAAATAATTGGTCTTGTAGCATCAAATAATGGGCTAGGCCATGCTAGAAGACTACTAAATCTATCGAGCGGCTTTTTGAAGTCGGGTCATAGCATAAAATTATTTATTTCGAGTGAACAAAGAATTAAACTTAGTTCAGAATTAGGAAAAATGAATTTAGATATGAATCTAATTGAAATTGAAAGTTATGGAATCGACGGACCTGTTTGGTTTAAACGAGGCTGTCTACTTCAACAACCTCCACTTCACGTTATCGCTGAAATAAAAGCATGTGATTTCATAATTTCAGATAATCTAACTTGGCCATTTACTTACAATGATAATTTCGCTTTATTTGGTCACTTCACTTGGTATGACTACTGGCAGAAAACAAGAATTTTTGAAGAACTTAAATTCCCTGAAATTTTTGAACAAGATTTTGAAAATCTAAGAAATATTCAATTGGCATTTCAGATCAAGGACTTTTTGCTAGAGCCAAGAGATTTTGGCGAAAATATTATGATTAAATTACCAAGGTATCATTCAGATATTCTTGTAGGAAAAAATAAAAATAAATCAACAGATATCTGGCTCAGTCAGGGAACTACAAACCTTTTAGATAAATCTGCTTTAAGCTTTAATCTGCTTAATGAGCTCGGAATTGTCGAGCAAGAAACTTATGAATTTGCAGAATTTAAAGAAAAACCAAAACTAGTTTTAGGCAGGCCTGGTTTAGGTACGATACGTGACTGTTTAGCCACAGGAATTCCTTTTTTACCTATATGGGACAAACTGGATCCAGAGTTAAATTCAAATACTAATCATCTAGTTAATTTAGGATTGTTCCCTCACGAATTATTGATTGAAATGAATTTAAAAGATAAAATCGATTATTTGCTTGACCAACAGGAAATTCTAGAGAGTTGGAAAAATATGTGGACAAGTATTTCTGAGGATGTCGAAGATATCTGCAGTAGAATATTAAGTAATTTCTAGTTTTCCTGTACAATCAGATTTTATGAAATACACAATCCAAGAAAAAATTGATTCCTATGTTATTTCAGAAGATTCAAATTTTGATAATTTACTACTAGTGTTGAATAAGAAATTAAGCTCAAACTATGGCTCGGGATTCGCTTTAGTAACAAATTCAAAGGGTATTTTAACTGGAGTTGTAGAAGATTCTGATCTTAGAAAATTTCTATCAAAAAATACTCCATTAGAGTTACAAATAAAGTTTGTGATGAGGAAGGATTTTATCTCTGTCACGGAAGGGCTAACTGAGGACCAAATAGTTAATTCGGTAGTTGAGCAAATGGGACAACGTGGATGGTATACCACCTTACCTGTGAAAGTTATTCCAATTACAAAGAATGGTAAACCTGTTGGGATCATGGACCTTAAAGAACTTGAATTGATGATTTCACAAAAAACTGATCGTAATATAGTGGTTGGTTTAGGCTATGTCGGGTTAAGTTTAGCAGTTTCCTTATCTGAAACAGGCCGCAAAGTATACGGAATAGATAATGATGCACTTAAAATTTCAGATTTAGCAAAAGGCAAGTCTTACATATTAGAACCAGGCATAGAGAAAATACTTAATTCTAGAATGAATAAAAACTTATTTGTCTCACAGCATTTTATAGATATTTCTGATTTACCCGGCTTAAGAAACATTTACTTCATTTGTGTTGGGACACCACTGAATTCGAATGGTACTGCGGATCTATCAGCAGTTATGAAATGTATAAAAGACATTACGAAATCGTTAAAAACTGGAGATACCATTGTAATGAGGTCAACTGTTCCAGTTGGGACCGGGCAAGAGATAATTGATCAGATTCAGATTGCACGAGGTTGGAAAGTTGGCACGGATTTTCACTATATATCTGCACCAGAGAGAACAGTTGAAGGCAATGCTTTGAGAGAAATTCGAGAATTACCACAAGTTATTTCTGGTGCGACGGAAGCCTGCTTATTGCTTGGATTAAGAATTTTTCAAAACCTATCAAACTCAGTAACACCATTGGATCGAATTGAAAGTTCTGAAATGGTAAAAATCATGGGAAATGCCTATCGAGATTACGTTTTTGGGTTCTCAAATTTCTTAATTTCACTGTGTCAAAAGTATAACTTAGATTTAAACTTATTAATTGACGCATCTAATCGAGGTTATCCTAGGAGCACAATCCCCGTGCCATCCCCAGGAGTTGGTGGGCCTTGCTTAACTAAAGATCCATATTTTTTCTTCGAAGATGATTTGAGTTTTTCTAAATCGCCAGTAATTGCTGCGCGAAAAATTAATGAAATAATTCCTAAACAGAGTGTCGAATTCATTAAAAGTAAAATCAATAATCTAAAAGATTTTAACTGCCTTGTGCTAGGAATTGCATTTAAGGGAGTACCTGAAACCAATGACTTTCGAAATTCACCATCTGTTGATTTCATCCAAGAATTAAAGTCGGAGGTTAAATCCATAGATTATTGGGATTTTGTAGTTAAGGATGTAGGCGAAGAGATTAATGCAGGTGAATATTATCAAAACAATAAATATAATTTTTATGCTATCTTGAACAATAGTCCAAAAAATTTGGAATTTTTCACCCAAACAGAATTAAATAATGTAGGGACGCAAATAATTATTTATGATCCCTGGCGACAAATTAATCCGAACTTTATAAATTTACCTTCCAATATTAAAACACTAAACTACTTCTCGCTCTCTCACCATGTTGTAATTCAGAATTAACCAATGAACTCAAATTATGTAATAGTTCCAGCCCGTGGGGGCTCAAAAGGAGTCTTAAATAAAAATTTGCAAATTATCAGCGGACGAGAATTAGTAATTCGTTCTATTATTCATGCAAAAGAGTTAGTTCCGAATGAAAACATAATTTTAAGCACGGATTCAGATGAAATTATTTCAGCAGTCGCTAGATTCTTTGGAATCAAGAGCTTCAGTGTGGAAATGAATTCAATTTCTAAATATGGCCCATTTTACCTACATAAACGTGGAGATGATCTATCAAATGATAAAGCGTTAATTACCGAAGTATTGTTTTCGATCTATGAAGGATTAAGTCTGTTGGGATTACGCAATTTGACTTTTTGTTTACTTCAGCCAACAACTCCATTTAGGAATAAAAAAGAGCTTCGGGAAGTTAAGAAAATATTAAATGGAAATATCGATTCAAGTATTTCATTGGTCAGTGTTTGTTCTGTAGGTGACCAACACCCTGCACGAATGTATCGTTTGTTACCAAGCGGTGAGCTTGCAGAACTTGGCGGCTTCGAGGCAGCTCGTACTTCTAGAAGGCAAGACCTGCCAAAAATATACATTCGAGATGGTGGTTATTACATAATTGGACGTGGCCTAATTCAGGCTAAATTACAATACAATGTTAATCCAATGAGTTTAATCCGAGAAAATCCGTGGTCAATAAACATAGATACTGAGCATGATTTACTCATTGCTCAATCAATCCCGGATTTAGAAATAGCCTCTGACCCGAATAGCGAATCATTATGACAAAAATTATTGCGGAATTTTGCCAGAATCATTTGGGTGATATAAATATTTTAGAAAAGATGATAATAAGTGCAAAAAATAATGGTGCTAGTCATGCAAAAATTCAAGGTTTATATAGTCATGAAATAACTAAAAGAGATCAATTTGAACTTCCAACAAATAGAATTTTTAGACCTTATGCAAATGAAGTTGAACGCCTCAGCAAACTAGATTTAAGCATCGATACAGAAAAATGGTTTGTACAGAAATGTAAAGAAGTTTCAATTATTCCAATGATTACTGTTTTTACTCATAAGGGTGTTGAAAGAGCAAAAGATGCAGGCTTTAAAAGTATTAAGTTTGCCAGTTATGATTGCGGATCATTACCTATAATTTCAAAAGTGCTTGAATTTGCTGACGAAATTGTGATATCTACAGGAGCGACTTATTGGAATGAAGTTAAATTAACAGCTGAGTATTTGCAGGCAAATAGAAGAAGTCATCAAAAAATTGCCTTTTTGCATGCACGAACAGTTTATCCAACAAAACTAGATCAATTCGGATTATTGCGGATGTCCGCTTTGAAAGTATTTGGATTTGGCATAGGGCTGTCTGATCACACCAAGCCAGATGATTCTGAATTAATTGCAAGTAAAATTGCGATCATATTAGATGCTGATTATATCGAGCGACATTACACAGTTTTAGACAGATCAGAAACCAGAGATGGCCCAGTGTCAATAAATCCAAGCGAATTACTTACTCTTAGAGAATTCTCGAAACTTTCAAAATTTGATCAAACTAAATCTATTGATTCAGAGATATTGAAATCGACCATGATTTGCAGTTCACTTGAACCAACAGAAGAGGAAGTAGTAAATCGCGAATATTATAGAGGCAGAGTGGCATCTATCATCGATGGCAAAGTAGTTTATAGTTGGGAAAATATTTAAATTGAAAAAAAGAATAATTCTTGTAGGTAATTCAGTGATAAACACTAGTACAAAATCTTTGCTCCAAGAGAATTTTCAAATATTTCAAGTAGCGCCTAAGGATTTGAAGGAATATATTAAACAAAATTTAGATATTTTTGCACTATGGATCCATTTTGACACTTATTTATCTGAGGATTATATTGATTTTCTAAAAAAAATTCCTTACTTGATAACAACTACAACCGGTTTAACTCACATAAATAAAGAAATCATTAAGATGTACGGCGATAATCTCATTCGATTACAAAGTGATTCATTTGCTCTATCTCAGGTGAGCAGTACTGCAGAATTAGCATGGTTGTTTATTATGTTAAGTAATAATCACGTGGATAAGGCTTTCCAATCTGTAAATTCTGGCAGTTGGAATAGACAAACAAATTTACGCGAGCAGCAATTGAGTTCTTTAACACTAGGAATTGTTGGTTACGGACGTCTCGGCAAAATGGTTGCAAACTTCGCGCGTTCATTTAGAATGAAAGTATTAATTTATGATATTGATCCTGACAAAACTAGATTAGCCACTACCGACGGATTTACTTGTGCAACATCTATTGAGGATATGTTACTTGAATGCGATGTGCTGTCCCTACATGCCAATGTTTTAGAAGAATCGCAAAAGTTAATTACAGAAACAAACTTAAGTTTACTTACTAAGCCCCTAGCATTGATAAATACAGCAAGGGCAAGTTTGGTGGATGAAGACGCAATCCTAAGCGAAATTAGTAAACGACCGTTTTTGAATTACTACACAGATGTATTAGACTTTGAAGAAAATGGCACAAACCTAACATCATCTAAATTATGGATTAAGTCCCTGGATTCAGATCGAATTTATATAACTCCGCATATCGGCGGAGCAAACAAGGAAGCAATCGAGATTTGTGAAAAGGAATTACTAAATACCTTAATCATATTATCTGAAGTTGCAACAGCTAAATGAAAATAGATAGAAAAAAGGTTGGGCTTTTTATTGGATCAGATTTTCATGCTCGCAGCATTGTTGAATCGGGAGTGCTGGATGCTTTAACAATAGATTATAAGGTTGTGGTTTTCACTTCATCGAAAATTAGAACCAATTACCTCGCAAGGTTTACAGAATTAAACTTTGCTGAGTTCGAAGTCTCTAGAAAACTTAATAACCTGTTTGCGCAATATTTAGCTTTAGGAACAGCTAAATATATGAATAGATCCAATTCATTTCGGTTCCGAATAAAACGATATATTTTAAGCGATTATTTCCCACCAAATAATCTACGAGCAGAATTTATCTGGGCAAGTAAATCCTTTTTAAAAGCTCTAAAAGTTGTGATAAGAATACTGATTGGAATAAGTCCTTTTTTTAAGTATAAAGAAAAAGTTTACTTTAAAGAATTAATGAAACAATTTAATTTATCGGAGTTAAAATCACTAAATTTCAACATACTTATAAGCTGGTCTCAAAATGCTGAGCCATCAGCAATTGCTCCAATTTTGCTTGGTAAAGAAATTAAAGTCCCAAGTTTGGTTGTTGTCGATAATTGGGATAATTTATCCAGCAAGTCCATCTTTCCTTTGGAACCAAATGCCTTGATTTGTTTTGGGCAGCAATCAGTTAATTTTGCCCATTCGATTCAAAAATTTAACAATTGCAAAATCTATCCAATTGGTTCAGCAAGATTTGAAATATATAGAGGTGTTATAGACGGTTCTGAGAAGATGGAGCCACGCCAAATACTTTATGCCGGGTCATCGATTGCTGCTGAGGATCTAGAGGTTTTGGAAATATTTGAAAATTATTATTCAGCTAATAATATAGATATCAATTTTAAATACCGAAGGCACCCTTATCCACAAGGAGCAGAATTAATTTTAGATAATTTACATCTAAAGTTTCCGAGCCTTTTTAGGCCTGGACAGATTTTGCCTAACCAAGTACTTGAATCTTTAGAGCAAACGAAAGAAGAGTTAAGAACTACACAAATTCTGGTGGCTATGCCAACAACATTTTTATTAGAAGGATTACTTTGTAAAATCCCTACTATCTTAATATCTTTTGAAAGTAAAAAAGTTAGGACTAGTTCAAGAATGATGATTTGTGAATTGGAGCATTTAAAAGGAATGGAAAACCTTCAAAATATATTTTTGGTTAACAATACTAACGAATTATTTGCAGCTTTAAATCGGCTATCTACGATTAGAAATCTGGTTAAAAATGATCCTAATTTGAATTATCTTGTTAATTGGGAATCTACGTCTTTTCCACAGAAATTTGTAGAAGCAATTGAAGATATCGTAAAACCTGTTTAATACCACTCTTTAACGATATGGTTTTGCCTTCTGATTATTAATTGGGTATACAAAAAAAAGTGCTTGACTCGACCATATTTGATTTTTTTACCATGGAATTCGCAATAAATTGTAGAAAATTGATTGATCAATCGATTTCTTGACCAATAATTAAGAATTTTGTATTCAGCACCTTCTACATCCATTTTCATTAATTTGGTTCCCTTAAGTGATTTAACTAAACCTGATATATCTGTCGTATTTACAATGACTGAATTAGCATCATTAACATTCTTTTTATCGGATATTAGAGATGAGGAGGTGTGAGATTTTGAAAGATTCCAGTCACGATGCCGATAAAGTTTGGTTTTTCCTTCGTTCGTCCAAATTGCAACATTTTGAACCATCAACCTTGGTGAATTGATTTTTATGAGTAATTTGAATGCTTCAGGGTCGGGTTCAAAAGCGTATACGAAGCATCCTGCCTCCAGTAGTTTTTTAGTAATGAGTCCCACATTTGCTCCAAGATCAAATACAAAATCAGCGTGACGTGCAGAATCCAATAAATCCTGAGTCAAATCTAATTTTTCTTCCTTGTTAAAACTGTACGGATAGAATTTCATACCAAAACTCTTTTTAAGTTTTTTGAAACTTTAAAGTTTTTAGGAAGTCGAATCTTCGTTTGCATAAGATCTGCAGCAGTAGAAAAAGTGGTTAATGATACTCGCCTTTCCCCAGGTACTGGATGGTAACCGCCACGGTGCAGTCCAGCTGTGTCAACAAAATACATCGTTCCCGCTAAACCTTCTGCAACAACTAATCTAGTTGAGTCAAATTCATTTTTAACCTGCTCCTCAGTGGAATATCGAGAAATTCCATCTTCTGAGTCTTGGAGTTTATTGTAGCTGTCACCAAGATAATGGGTTCCAGTGACATATTCCACTGCGCCATTGTCTTTATTGACATCATTAAAATAAAGAAATATTCGAATCATTTGATATTCGTTGTAGTCACGGTGCCAATTTTGTGATGCAGTTCGTTCTGCTACCTCAGTTTGGTGAGATCTCCAGATTTTATAGGATGTTAGCTTAGGGATCATACCTAAATATTTTGCGCATGCAATCGCGACCTCTTCGTTTAAACAATATTTAGTGATTGCCGATTGGGGATTTTCAAACTTGTAATCATCATCAACTAATCTTTGAATAAAAGATTTTGCTTTACGATCATGCGGATTCAAATTATCTTTCGCTAATAATTCCTCATATTCCTTCTGTAGTGCAGCAATAGTTGGCATATTAGCAAACTCTTTTATCTCAGCTTTTGCAATTCCATGCTTAGTTAAGTCGGTTGCGATTCTCAAAACAACTGTATTATCTACTGATTTATAAGTTTTATTCAATTTAAACAAAATAATTCGTCTAGAATTCAAAAGATTTCTAAAAAATCTTTTACGCCAAACCATCAAATAAATTTTACTCAATTTTAAACGGGATAAAATTTTTGAAAACAATGCATTTTCAAGAATCATTTTCACTCCTTTACCATTGGAACTCTGCGGTACGAGTGTATCATGTCTGAATGCGTGGAATACATAGGTTTGTCAAGTGGAAAGTGTTTCTTATCAAACCTTTTCAGATTTTTCTGGAAACTATAGGTTATATTTTGCTTCGCAATAGCAAAAATTTTTTGGTTCTTAATTTTAAATTAAAATCTACCCTAAATAGTTATTTTATTTGAATCATATGAAAATTATGGGCAATATTTAGAGGTTCAACGCATAAAGACAAGACGCCGATTAAAAGTTTTCAAGGAAGAATCCGCATCAATTATCTGGACTAATGAAAATAACATTAAAGAAATTTCGAATCTCATAAAGATTTATAGGAAAACCGCAATTGTATCGGGGCTATGTATGGGAAGTCGATCCGGTGAAGAGCAAACTTTATTTCATGAATTTCTAGGCAAAAAATTAAAAGTTTTTGGGGTAGAACTGCAATCTGATGCCAAAAGTTTACCCAACACAATAATTGCGGATTTTCATTATTTACCAAAAAAATTATTTGGAAAGTTTGATTTTGTTTACAGTAATTCTCATGACCAATCGTTTAACCCGAAATTAGCACTTGAAGCTTGGATTAAATGCCTAAAAATTGATGGCTTGCTAATTCTAGAACATAGTAGATCTCACGGAAAATCTAGAGCGAATAGGCAAGATCCGTTTGGGGTTGAAACTGAAATATTGCCATTCCTGATCATGGTGTGGTTTTCAGCCAACCTGCGATTAGAGGGTATATATGAGCCCTCAAAGCCATTTGATAACGCTCATAAGTATTTTGTGTTCTCGAAGAAGATATAATAGCGTTTCATCTGTTACCCGTTTCTTTATTTAAGGCGGGATTAATTTTGGGCCTTTAGCTCAGTCGGTAGAGCAACGGACTTTTAATCCGTGGGTCGTCGGTTCGATCCCGACAGGGCCCACCAAAATCAGGATTTTCAGGCAAAAAGAGGGAAATCTGCCCTAAAAATGAAAAAACGGGATTTTGCCCCTATCAGGAGCAACATTTTCAGCCTCGCGGTGTCTTACTAGGTAGAGGGGTCAAGACGTTGGCTCATCGAAAGCGGGAAATCAAAGTGTCACTTCGGAAGAAGGCTCAGGACCCAGCGACTGTTGCTGCATGGTCTGTTTCTGATTTATCCGCTCTTTATACCCAAAACCGCTCATCACTTATCGCTC
>Ga0214917_10006984_pt1 | contig 11562 bp, 12 predicted proteins | sample LL_1208_BB_MetaG_FD_177983 | JGI IMG/M metagenome (GOLD analysis project Ga0214917, IMG submission 177983) | Freshwater microbial communities from Lake Lanier, Atlanta, Georgia, United States - LL_1208_BB | ecosystem: Environmental > Aquatic > Freshwater > Lake | place: USA: Georgia | collected...
TCCCATCCAAGGCCTCCCGCTTTACGGCCTGATCGCCAATCCCTACTTCGCGGACAAGCGCATCCGCCCCTTCACCTCCTTTTTCGCCAACTACCTCATCATGGTCACGCGGCTCGATGGCCCGTCGCCGGGAATCGTCCGCCGCATGATTCAGGACGCCGTGGAGGTGGAAAAAACCGAACTCACCGGTCGGGCCTTTTTCGACCTCCGCTCCATCGAGAAAAAAGACGACCCCTACCGCCTGGGCGATGAATGGATCGAGCGGGCGGCCCTTCTTTTTCAGGCCCGCGGTTTTGAAGTTGAAGTCGATCGCCGGGCCGAAGTCGCCCCCAAGTACGCCCCGTGGGACCAGATCGCCTTCTACGCCGGGTGGTACACGCAGGATTTCCAAGGGCCCTTTGAACTGCCCACCGCCCGTTTTCGTCGTGGTGCCATCGCCTATCACATCCACTCATTCAGTGCGGAAACCGTCCGCTCGGAAACCAGGAACTGGGTCGGTCCCCTGCTTTCCCACGGGGCCACCGCCACCATGGGCGCGGTCTACGAGCCCTACCTCCGTTTCACCCCGGATATCAGCCTGTTCGTCAGCGGTCTGCTTTCCGGCCTTTCCTTTGCCGAGGCGGCTTACCAGTCCCAGTTGGCCCTCTCCTGGATGGTCACCTTTGTCGGCGATCCTCTTTACCGCCCCTTTCCCCGTAATTTTTACGAAAATCTGGACGCCGCCCAGACCTCCAACTCCCCCGACCTTCCCTGGTTCCGTCTGCGGAAGGCGCGCCTCCTCGCCAACGCCGGCTCCCTTTCGGAAACCAAAACGGCGGTCGCCAAGCTCGTCGAGGATTTTCCCAAGAACGAAATTATTTTGGAAGGGGGTGCGGACATCGACAAGGACCTGAACGAGAAAAAGGATGCGATCCAGCTCTATGAACAGGCGCTCGACCTGATCGGGGACAAGGAGCCGCGGGACCGCCTTCGCTTGCTCATGAAGCTGGCCGATCTGAATCGGCGCGATGACAAGGCCAAGGAGGCGCTGAAACTGTACGAAAAGATCATGCAGGAATTTCCCGAAGCCGCCCAATCCCTCGGCCTCGGGGACCGTGCGATCGCCTTTGCCTCCGGGGAGAGCCTCGAGCTCCCCGCCGCCTTGGCGAAGTACAAGGAAAAGGTCGAGGAGGCCCAGATCGCCGCGGCCGTGGCCAAAGCCGCTGCGCAACCTCCCGCTCAAACCAAACCCGAAGCCAGCGCTGCCGATCAGGCGGCCGTGCAAAAGGCCGCCACCCCGCGCCCTGCCGTCTCCGAGCCGTCGATGAGCAGCTCAGCTCCCCAATCCCCGACTCCCCCGGCCCCCAAGCCCTCAGCCACCACCAATGCTCCAACCCCCTAATCCCTGGGTTTGCCATGGATCGGCCCTGCCGGTAGCCACCTCCGATTGATCGGGAAAATTTTTTTGACTGCCCTTATTCGGATTCTTCCCGCTGAGGAATTCACCCGCCAAACCCTATCCCCATCATCTCCCACCTCACCTCCATTCGTGCTTCGGATACCTTCGTTGCAACTCCGGCTTGATCGCTGGGTAGGTCTTGTCCCAAAACGAGGCCAAATCTTGGGTGACCTGTAAGGGCCGCTGGTTCGGACCGAGGATCTCCAAGGTCACCGCCACCTTCCCCCCCCCGATGACCGGCAACTTGTTCATTCCATAAAGATCCTGGATTTTGGCGGAAATCACCGCTTCCCGCCCTTTCCCGTACCTCACCTTGGCCGATTTGCCCCCCGGCAAATTCATCCTCTCGGGGGCCAAAACCTCCAACCGGGCCGCCCTCTCCTTCCCCAGCCAATCCCGGATGGCGACCAAGGCACTGCTTTCATTCGCCTGCCTCCACGTCAGGCATCCCACGCATTGCGCCTTCAAGACAAGCCGCTGGGCTTCCTCATCCCAGATCGGCCACTCTCCCTCTCCCCATCCACGAACTGTTTCCAGCCGGGCCAGCCACAGATCCGCTTCGGAACTCCACCCGGGCCAGGCACATCGGCCATCCACCACGGCCTGCGCCAAGGTTGCCGTTGCTTCCGGACCCGCCTCCGCCTCCCGCCGTTTTTCCTCCAAGACCAGATCCCGGAACCGCCTCTGATCCAGGCGGATCACTTTTCTTCCGTTCTCCTCAAAATGCATTCCTTGTTTTTCCGAGAAGTCCTTCGGAAACATCTCCCGCAACCATCCCTCCTCCACGGCGCTCACCAGTCCCAAAATCACCTCCACCTCCCCATCCGTCCGGCCGATCTCCTTCAACTCTCCCGCCACCACCAGCGGGCGGTCGCGCACCACACTTTCCCGCGCAATCGTCCCGCGGCGCCCCCCGACCAAAGCACACCGCAGGGTTCCGCCATCCAGGCGCCGCCCCAGATGATCCGAAAATCCCGCCAGCACGCACCGCCGCAGCTTTTCCCCGGTGGCCGGCTTCTCCTCCGCTTTCAGCCCCATCCCCTGGGCCAGATGCAATAACCGGTCCCGCACCGCCGCCGCTTCCCGGGCCGCCCCACCGTGAATCCCCATCCGCCCGCATGCCCCGGGATGGAACCTCTCCTTTTCCGCATACCGCAAAGCCCGCAGCCATACGAAAAGATCGCTCTCCTCCTCCGCTTCCCAAAGAAGTTCCGCACCTTCCCCTTTGCGGCCGGCCATTCGTTGCAACAACGGTCTGCCCGATAACAAGGCAGCCACTCCGGCCGCTCCCCGCAGACAGCCCTGTTCCCCCGCCTCGATCAGCATGCGTGCCAGCCGCGGATGCACCGGCCAACCCGCCATTTTTTTCCCGGTGGCGGTTAGCTGCCCCCCGGGCCCTTCGGTGGCCCCCAAATCCGCCAAAAGTTTTTCCGCTCGCTCGACCGATCCCCGCTCGGGCGCATCCACCCAACGGAAATCCCCCAGCCTCCCCGCCCCCGCCGCCGCCAGCACCAGCGCCACCTCCGCCAGATCCAGACGCCGCACCTCCGGCTCCTCTGCCTTGGCCCGTTTCGACCAGTCCGCCTCTGTCTCCAGCCGCACGCAGACTCCCGGGGCCGTCCGGCCTGCCCGCCCGGCCCGTTGCGCCGCCGAGGCGTGGCTGATCCTCTCCACCAACAGGGTCTCCAAACCGCGCCGCGGATCGTATTTGGCGATCCGCGCCAGTCCCCCATCCACCACCGCCTTCACCCCGTCCAGCGTCAGCGAGGTTTCCGCCACGTTCGTCGCCACCACCACTTTGGGTCGGTCGTATCTCTGCAAAGCGGCATCCTGTTCCGCCGGCGGCATCTCCCCGTGCAGCGCCAGCACCACCGCTTCTTTTTGCCCCAACCTCGACTCCAGGTCCCGCCGGCATCGGTTGATCTCGTAGGCCCCGGGCAGGAACACCAACACATCCCCCCGGCCATCCCGTACCAGCCTCTCCGCTTCCCGCGCCGCCACCTCCGCCACCGCCGACCCGGTCAGATCCTCCCGTTTGGGCAGGTAGCGAATTTCCACCGGATACATCCGCCCTTCGGACCTCAACACCCTCGCCCCGATGCTTTGGGCCAGCTTCTCCGTCTCCAGCGTGGCCGACATCACGATCAAAATCAGGTCCGGCCGTGCGGATTCCTGCAGGTCCAAGATCCGACCCAGGGTCAAGTCCCCGTAGAGATGCCGCTCATGAAACTCGTCACACAACACAGCCTGAACGCCCTCCAGCTTGGGCCGGGTGATCATCTGCCGGACCAACACTCCTTCCGTCACAAACCGGATCCTCGTTTTGGCCGAGGTCAGATCATCCAGTCGGATCGTGTATCCCACCTCGGCCCCCAATTCCACGCTTCTCTCCTCCGCCACCCGCTTCGCCAACATCCGCGCCGCCAAACGCCGCGGTTGCAGAATCACCACCTGCCCCGTCTCCCCGAGGCAACCCCCATCCAGCAACATCTGGGGGATCTGGGTCGATTTGCCCGATCCCGTCGGCGCCTCGATCACCAACCGCCGCTGACCCGCCCGGATCGCCTCCCCCAGCGGTCCCCGGATCTCTTCAATCGGCAATTTCATCACCATGCCGTGACTTTATCCATCCGGCTCGTAAAGGTAATCGTAAACGTCAACGACGATTCCCTATTTTCTGTCTACGAACTCCTCTCTTCCAAAAAAGCTTCGCCATCTCCTTTCCACCCATCGACAATCCCGGCATGTCTTCCGGGAAAAAGGACGGTTGGGGATCTTCCCTCGGAGTCATCCTGGCCGTCACGGGCAGTGCCGTCGGCTTGGGCAACTTTCTTCGCTTTCCCGGTCTCGCCGCCAAATATGGCGGCGGCGCCTTTCTGATCCCTTACTTCCTCGCCCTGCTTTTTCTCGGTCTGCCCATTGCCTGGTCGGAGTGGGCCATGGGCCGCTACGGAGGCCAGCGCGGCTTCAACTCCTGCCCGGGGATCTTTCGCTCCATCTGGAAAAGCCGCTTGGCCCCTTACTTCGGCGTCCTCGGCCTGATCGTCCCCGTGGTTATCTATATGTACTACCTGTTTATCGAATCCTGGTGTCTTGGCTACGCTTGGAAATACCTCACCGGGGGCATGAATCTCGGATCGGAAAAGTCGGCCTACACCAATCACTTCACTACTTACGTCGGCCTGACCGCCGATGGCGCCTTCTTTCACCAGGGGATGGCTTTACCTGTGATCTGTCTTTTGGTCTGCATTATTCTGAACTTCTTCTTCATCTATCGAGGCCTCAGCGGTGGCATCGAAAAAGTCTGCCTGTGGGGCATGCCTCTGCTGGTCGTCTGTGCGATCCTCGTCCTCATCCGTGTGCTCACCCTGGGCACCCCGGATCCGGCCCACCCGGATCGCAACGTCCTCGCCGGCCTGGCCTACATGTGGGACATCCGGGGCGGAATGCCCGGCCTGATCCAATCTCTTTCCAACGCGGAGATGTGGATGGCCGCCGCCGGTCAGATCTTTTTCAGCCTTTCGGTCGGCTTCGGGGTCGTCATCAACTACGCCAGTTATCTGAAAAAGCGGGATGACATCGCCCTCGGCTCCACCACCGCCGTGGCCGGCAACGAGTTCTGTGAAGTCACCTTGGGCGGTCTCACCACCATTCCCGCCGCCTTTATCTTCCTGGGCGCCGCGGGAGCCGTCGGCGGAACCTTTGGTCTCGGCTTCCAAAGCCTCCCCCTGGTGTTCGACCGCATGCCGGCCGGCCAACTTTTCGGCTTCCTCTGGTTCTTCCTTCTCTTTATCGCCGCCATCACCAGTTCCCTTTCCATGCTTCAGCCGGCCATCGCCTTTTTTGAGGAAGGCCTGGGTCTCGACCGGAGGGGATCCGTCAGCCTCCTGGGGTTCGTCACCCTGATGGGCACGGCCATCGTCATCTGGTTCACCAAGGATCTGGCCGCCCTCGATGCCATGGACTTCTGGGTCGGCAGCTTCTGCATCTTCGTTCTCGCCACCATCCAGACTCTCCTTTACGGCTGGGTGCTCGGGCTGAAACGCGGACGGGAGGAGCTGGAACGCGGCGGTCTTCTCCCCATCCCTCGGATCTTTGATTTCGTGATCCGCTATATCTCTCCGCTCTTTCTGATCACGGTCTTTGTCCTCTGGCTGCACCAGTCCTGGGCCTCGAACTGGCAGGCCATCCAGACTTCCCACTCCGTCCGGATCGCCCTCCTCTTCGTTGTGGCCGTGACGATTCTGTTCCTTCTCCTCATCGCCCGGGCGGTGCGCACTTGGAACGCCCGCGAAAGAAAGAACTCATGACTCTCTATGGTTGGACGATTCTGATCGTTTCCGTCGGTTTCACCACCGGCTCCCTCGTCTGGTGCCTGGCCCGCGTCCTCCGGAACCACGGGAAACAGGACCGCCTGCACGGCACTTCCGACCTCAACGTGCGTGACACGGACGGCTAGCTCACTGCCTAGTCTTGGCAGGGTCCGTTGCCTCCAATGGGCCGCGCTGAAAATTGAATCTCCCCGTTTCAGGGATTCCGGAACCTAATCCTAATCTTAATCCAAAATCCGCGTAAGCTCCGCTTACGCAGCGGGCCAAAACAACAGCCTTCCGCAATTCTCGCAGGAAGCCCCCGCCTTTCCACCCTTCGCCGCCAAGACCGACCCTTGCGTCAGCTTCATGTGGCATCCACCGCAGTTCGTTCCGTGCACCACCGGCACGATCGCCGCATCTTTTTTGTTCGCCAAAATCCTGCGGTATTTCGCCAACAACCCCTCCTCCACCCCCGCTGCCAGCCCTTCGATCTCCTTGACCAACTCCGCCAAACGCCCCTCCAACTCCCCCTTTTTCTTGGCCAAATCCCCTTCTTTGGCCGCTACCTCGGCCTCCTTGCCCTTGGCCGCCTCGGCCTCGGCCACCGCCGCCTTTTTGGCCCTCTCCCCCACATCCATCAGCTCCAGTTCCCGGTCCTCGATCTCCTCGATCTCCTTTTCCTCCCGCGTGATTTCCGTGCCCAGGGCCTGGAATTCCTCGTTCTTGCGGGTCTCAAACTGCTGGATCTTGTAACGGGCCACCTTGGCGCGGTGCGATTCCGCCTCCAGCTCCAGCTTTTTTCGCTCCACCTCCGTTTGTTGCGCCTCCTGTCTCTTTTTCTCCGCCGTGGCCCGGATCTCCGTCTTTTTCGCCTCCAACATCTTCATTTCCGTGGGCCAGGCCGCCAGTTCCTTCTCCAACCTCATCTTCTTCTGCTCCCGTTCCTGCAGGACCAGCAGCTTCTCCATTTCAGGGGCCGGACCGCTCATGGTTTCGCACCGCTCATCTTCTCAACATACTTGGCCAGCAGGTCGCACTCCAGATTCAGTTCATCCCCCTCTTTCCGGTCCCGCAGGGTCGTCACCTCATGGGTGTGCGGAATGATCCAGACGTTGAACCTCCGTCCCTCCACACGGCCGATCGTCAGGCTGATCCCATCCAGCGCCACACAGCCCTTGGGCACCAGGAACTGCTCCATTCCCGCCGGCACCTCCGCCTCCAGTTCCCAGTCCTGCCCGGCCCGGCCCCATTTGGTCACTTTGGCGGTGGCCTCGATGTGTCCGGTCACAAAATGGCCCCCCACTTTGCCGTCGGCCCGCAGCGCCCCCTCCAAATTCACGCGGGCTCCGGGTTGGAGGGCCTTCAGGTTGGTTTTGGAACGGGTCTCATCCAGCAGGTCAAAGGTCACCAACCCCCCTTGCACCCCGGTCACCGTCAGGCAACAACCGTTCACCGCAATGCTTTCCCCGATTTTCGCACCCTTGGCCACATCTCCAGCCTCCACCTCCAGGCTCCAGCCCTTGCCCCGCGGCGTCACCGCTTTCACCTTCCCCGCCACCTCCACAATGCCCGTGAACATAAACCTAATTCGCCCCTGTCAGCGTCCCATGCAAGCACAGGTCCCGTCCCGCGCCGGTCACGGAAGCTTGGCGCCAATTCCATCCTGCCCACCCGGTCACCCGGACCTCGGCCTTTTCCGCTGCCTCGGGCGCGAAGAAGAAAATAACCTCGTTCACCTTGTTGGCTGAAATCAGGCTCTCCGCGGTTTTCGCCCCTCCCTCCACCAACAACCGATGGACTCCCCGCCGAAACAGATCCTGCAAAATCGAATCCCATCCCTTCTCCCGATACACAAGGGTCCGTTCCCGGAGAGCGTCCGTGAGGAGTTTGGCCCTTTCCGGCAACCGACCCGACTTCGTCACCACCACCCGCCAAGGTTGCCTCCGCAACGACCTTTCGACATTTGGCAAAATGTCGAAAGGTCCGCGGACGGTGAGGCGCGGGTTGTCCTTCCGCACCGTCTCCGCCCCCACCAAAATGGCGTCGCATCCCGCCCGGATCCTTTGCACCTCGTTCCGCGCCTTCGACCCCGTGATCCATCTCCGTCCCGGCACCGCCAGCGCCCCGTCCAAGGTCATCGCCAGCTTCAGGATCACCCACGGCTCTTTCCGCAACGTCCAGTGCCGGTAATCCGCATTCAACCGGTCACATTCCTCCTGAAGAACCCCTCGGGTCACCCGGATCCCCACCGACTTCAAAATCCTTTCTGCCCGGAGCGCGTTTCGTGGATCCACATCGCTGGATCCGTAAATGACCCTCTTGATTCCCGCCCTCCGGATCGCCCCCGAACAGGGGGGAGTCCTGCCGTGGGACGAACATGGCTCCAACGTCACGTAGAGATTCGCCCCCCTGGCTTTCACGCCCGCTCTTTGCAAGGCCTCAATTTCCGCATGGGGCTGCCCAGCCCTCCGATGAAACCCCTCCCCCACGACTTTCCCGCTTTTGATCACCACTGCTCCCACCCTTGGGTTGGGACGGGTGTCGTTGCCAGCTTGCTGGGCCAAGTCTATCGATCTTTGCATCCAGCGAATGTCCTGCGCCATGATTCCCCGTTTCAAGCCATCATCCTAACCCGAGGCGACCGCACAAAGAAATTCTTCCGTCTGGCGCAACCCTCAGGAAAAAGTCGCCGACCCCCAGGGAATTCTACCCAAAGCCAGATCCCGGATCACCTCGGGCAACAGGCGATGTTCCGCCTCCTGGATCCTCGCGTGCAGGGACTCCGGCGTGTCCCCCATTCGTATCGGCACCTTTGTCTGCCGGATCACCTCACCACCATCCACCTGCTCATTGACCCAATGCACCGTGCACCCGGTCTGCTCCACCCGCGCTTTCAGCGCCTGCTCCCACGCCCGCAAACCTGGGAAGGAGGGAAGCAGGGAAGGATGAACGTTGATCATCCGGCCGGAAAACCTTCGCAGCAGCGGATCTTTCACCACCCGCAGGTATCCTGCCAAGACCACCAGATCCACCCCCGCCGCTTCCAACCGGTCGGCAAGTTCCGCCTCGATCTCCGGTTCCAGCTTGGTTCGGAAGGCCCCCGCGCGGCAGGCAAAGACGGCCAATTTTTTTTCCCGGGCCAGTCCGAGGATCGGCGCATCCGACCGATCGCTGGCTACCAGCACAATCTCCGCAGGGATTTCCTGCCGCCGGATCGCCTCCGCGACAGCCAAAAAGTTGCCGCCTTTTCCGGAACCCAGCACCCCCAATCGCAGGGGCCTCACGTTTTGACTTTGGCCAAAACCGCCGAGGTCGATTTGCCGGGCGTCAATTGCAAGACCTTCACCTGCCCCCCGGCCTTTTTCACGATCGCCTGCTCGTCCGCATCCAGATCCTCCGCACGGTAATCCCCTCCTTTGACGTAGATGTCGGGTTGGGCCACCTCAAGAAAGCGGGTCGCCCTTTTTTCTGGAAACACCACCACCGCATCCACACACCCCAAGGCCGCCAACACCTCGGCCCGGTCCGCCTCCGGATTCACCGGCCGACCGGCTCCCTTCAGCTCCCTCACACTGGCGTCACCGTTCAACCCCACCACCAGGGAGTCCCCCAGGGCCCGCGCCTCCTGTAGAAAACGGACATGCCCCACGTGGATCAGGTCAAAACAGCCGTTCGTCGCCACGACGCGCCGTCCGGCGCTCTTTTCGCCTTTCCGCCAATTCCCCAGTTCTTTCAAGGAAAGCACCTGCCCCATAAGACGGCATCTTGACCCGCCCATCCGCACTCGCAACATCAATTGAAAACGATGGTTTCCTTTCGCCATGGAATTTGATTGGTCCCTCTACGCCACGCCCGAAATTCCCCAGACCGAGGTTCAGGAGAGTTTCGAGGATCCCTTCTGCCTCCGCATTCTCCCCGGAGGCGGTCCGCTGGCCGAACACTCTCGCTTTCTTTGTCTGGGAAGGTGTCTTTCCGGGAAATCCGTCTTTTCCCTGTACAGTTCGGATGGAAAAAAAATGCGGCCGATCGCCTGCCGTCCCATGACGGAGGCGGAGTGCTACTTTTACGACCGGAAAGCGAAGGAAGCGTTGTGAATGCGCCGACCCCCGTCAAAAAATGGGAGGAAATCCCCTTTTTTTCCCATCCCCGGGAGGAGGCCGCCTACTGGAGGGAGCACCAGTTGGATCCGGGGCTGATGGCCGTTTCCCTTTCCCGCAGCGAGGGACAGGACTCCACCACGATCACCCTGCGGATGGACCCGCGCATGCTGAGTCGCCTGAAACGGATCGCCGCAAGGCGCTACCTGAACTACCAGTCGATGATGAAGCAATGGATTTCCGAACGTCTCGAAAAGGAGCTGCCCGGCAGCTGAGAGTTGTGGAGGGGTGTGGACGGGCGGTCCTCCTGCCCTCCTGCGAGAGAATTCTTACGCCTTTCTGCCCAACAGCCCGCCCAACGAACCCGGCTTTTTCTGCTCTTCGGAGGCGGCCGGACTGGTGGATGAGGCATGCCCGTTCTGGTGACGCCGGGCTTGGGCCTTGTCCGGATCCACTTCCATCTCGATGTGGCCCTTCACACTGGCCCCGTCGTTGATCACCACGCGCGGGGCGCGGATATCCCCGACCACATACCCCCCGTTGACGATCTCCACCTTCTCCTTCACCGAGATGTTGCCCACCACTCCGCCGGCGATGTTCAGGTTGGCCGCATCTAGATCCGCTTTCACCAAGCCACTGTCCCGGATCATCACGGAGGTCTCGATCTGCACCCGGCCCTCGACCGTGCCCTCGATGATGAGGGGTTCACTGCCGTGGATTTCCCCTTTGATGGTGACGCTTTTGCCGATGACGGTCTGGGAATTGTCGTGGGTCATGTCTGGGTACGAGGGTGTTGGCGTTAAAGAAACATACTTCAGAAATCGGAGGTCAGCGTCAAGAACCCATCCCCGCCTTTTTCACACCTCCGACTCTTTGCCCATCAACTCCTTCGGAAGGTCACCCGCCAGGCATGTGCACCATCCGGCCGGGACAGGTCCTCGTAACGGCATCGAACAGCCTCCTCCATCTCCCAGCCGGAGGCAAAGGGGCGGCGAATTTGTTCCAGCGTCAGCCGCCGGGGCCCCGGTTCCCGGGTTTCCAGTTCGCTAAAGGAGATCAGGTGAAGCCGCCCGCCGGGGGAGAGCACCGTTTCCAGGCCCCGGACGTAGATTTTCTGGTCGGCATCGGAAAAAATATGAAAAACGGCCGAGTCCAGCACGGTCTCCGCCTCAAGGCCGCTCAGTCCCAGTTCCAGGGCATTTGCCTCCAAAAACTCCGGCGGTGAGGCCAGCCCCGCCTGGCCGGTCTTCTCCCGTGCGCGCCGCAACGCCTCCGGTACGGGATCGATCCCCAACACCCGGTAGCCGGAACGCGCCAACTCCACGGCGTTGTCCCCCGCCCCGCATCCCACATCCAGCACCGGACTCTCGAATTTTCCCGCCTCAATCAACCGCCGCACCTCCGGTTGCGGCCGGTCGATCTGCCAATTGGGCACGCCGGAGGCATAGCGTTCCACAAACTCCTCGATCGGCACCGCCGTGTTGAAATCTCTCCCGGTCACAGCATCTCTCTGTAGAGCCCCACTCCTTTCGGAGCCAACGTAAATCTCAGAATTTCCCTAAAGGTAAACCAAAAACGAATCGAGGAACTTGATTTGGACTGCCGTGACTTGACTATCTTCCACCTAGGCCGCCAGCAACCCTGAAAACTCATCCGCGTTCAATTCAAACAGTAGCTCATAAATCTCCGCCACGCCGTCCGAAACCCCCGTGGC
>Ga0214917_10006985_pt1 | contig 11562 bp, 13 predicted proteins | sample LL_1208_BB_MetaG_FD_177983 | JGI IMG/M metagenome (GOLD analysis project Ga0214917, IMG submission 177983) | Freshwater microbial communities from Lake Lanier, Atlanta, Georgia, United States - LL_1208_BB | ecosystem: Environmental > Aquatic > Freshwater > Lake | place: USA: Georgia | collected...
CTGGAGGGTGAAACCGTGAACAAACGGGAATCCCCCTGGCGCAAGAGCCCGCGCGACCTGAGCGACAACGACTACATCGAGCTCTACCGCTACCTCTATCCCTTCCAGGGCGACCCGCTGCTCTGGGTGCACCTCAACACCGACTATCCCTACAACCTGCAGGGCATCCTCTACTTCCCCAAATTCACCGGCCGGGCCGATTGGGAGAAGGGGGAGATCAAGCTCTACTGCAACAACGTGTTTGTGAGCGACTCGATCAAGGAGGTGGTGCCCCGCTACCTGCTGCCCCTGCGGGGCGTGATCGATTCGCCCGACATCCCCCTGAACGTGAGCCGCTCGGCCCTGCAGACCGACCGGCGGGTGCGCTCCATCGGAGGTTTCGTGGCCAAGAAGGTGGCCGACCGCCTCAAGCAGCTGCAACGCGATGAGCCCAAGCGCTACGCGGAGATCTGGGAATCGCTGGCCCCGTTCATCAAGATCGGTGCGATGGAGGACGACAAGTTCGCCGAGCAGGTGGCCGATCTGGTGCTGTTCGGCACCACTGCGGCCGCCATGGAGGGCGAACCCGCCGAAGGGCAGAGTCTTGATCCGATCCCCGCTGAAAACGGCAAGGCCTTCACCACCCTGGCCGGCTACCGCTCACGCCTGAGCAGCGACAACGACAAGCGCATCCTCTACTGCACCGATGAGGCGGGCCAGGCCGGCCCCCTGGCGTTGTGGAAGGGCCATGGGGCTGAGGTGCTGCTGGCCGACACCTTCATCGACACCCAGTTCATCCCCTGGCTGGAATACCGCCACGAGGAGCTGAAGTTCCAGCGGGTGGACAGCGAACTCGACGATTCGCTGCAGGAGAAAGAGAGCGAACTGGCCGATGCCGACGGCAAGGACAGCTCCGAGAAGCTGCGCGAGCTGTTCAAGGGCGCCCTGGCCAACGACAAGGTGACCATTCAGGTGCAGGCCCTGAAGGGTGACAACGCCCCCGCCGCCCTGATCCTGCTGCCGGAGCAGATGCGCCGCATCAACGACATGGGCGCCCTGATGGAGCAGCGCCTGCCGGGCCTGCCCGATCACCACGTGCTGCTGGTGAACCGCAAGCACCCGCTGGTGGAGGGTCTGCTCAAGCTCTCGGCCGGCTCCGTGATCACCGGCGCCGGTGGTGGCGCCTCCCCCAGCCAGCAGCTGGCGGAGGACCTCACCCGTCATGTGTACGAAATGGCCCGGCTGGCGGTGGGTGGCCTGGACCCCAACCAGCTGGCCGGGTTCCAGCAGCGCAGTGGGAATCTGATGGGCAAGCTGATGGAGCGCAGCCTCTGATCGCTTGCCGGCTCGCCCTCGGCTCCTGATCCAACGCCCCCGCCTGCGAGGGCTATTGGCCCCCGGCGCACTGGCCCTGCTGCTCTGGGCTGCCGTGGGTCTGGTCGTATGGGCCTGGCCTCGGCCGGTGGAGGTGTCGGTGCTGATGCCGGCGCCGTTCGCCGATGCCACGGCACCCCTGGTGGCGGCCTTCAACCGCGAACACCGCGAACTGCAGATCGCCGTGACCCGTGGCCCGCTGGACACCGAGGCCCTCTCGGATCTGGCGATCAGCAGCCTGCTGCTGGGGGACACCCCCTACGACCTGCTGCTGATGGACGTCACCTGGACGCCCAAATACGCCGCCGCCGGCTGGCTGGAGCCGCTGGAGCCCCTGCTGGGCGACAACGCCCTGGCGGGCATGGCACCCGGCGCCCAGCTTGGCAATACGTTCGGCGGCCACCTCTGGCGGCTGCCGCTGCTGGCGGACATGGGCCTGCTCTACTGGCGAACGGATCTGATGGACGCGCCGCCCAAATCCCTGCAGGAGCTGGCCGCCACGGCGGCGGATCTGCAGCGCCGTGGTGTGGTGCCCTGGGGCTACGTGTGGCAGGGGCGCCAATACGAGGGCCTGAGCTGTGTGTTCCTGGAGGTGCTGCGCGATTTCGGTGGCCATTGGCTCCGCCCCGGAGACGATCGCCAGTCCGACCTCGACAGTCCGGAGGCAATCGCGGCGGCTGGCTGGTTGGGGGGGCTGGTGCGCAGCGGTGTCACGCCCGATGCGGTGGCGAACATCTCGGAGTCGGAATCGTTGCAGATCTTCGGCGCTGGGCAGGCAGCGTTCATGCGCAACTGGCCCTATGCCTGGGCTGAACTGCAGAAGCCTGGCAGTGTCGTGGCCGGCCGGGTGGGGGTGGTGAGCCTGGGCAACGGCACCCAGGGCAGCTGGGGCTTCTCGCTGCTGAAGGGCAGCGCGCATCCTCAACAGGCGGCGGCGGTGATGCGCTGGTTCACCAGCGAAGCCACCAGCAGGGATCTGGCGGTGCGCTTCGGCTACACCCCGGTGTGGCAGTCGCTGCTCGACGATCCCCAGCTGCAGGAGCAGTTGCCACTGCTGCCGGTGCTGCGCCAGGCCCTGGAGTGCACGGCCCTGCGGCCACTGACGCCGCTCTATGCCCAGCTGAGCGATGTGCTGCAGCGCCAGCTCTCGGGCTTGATCAGCGGCTCCGGCAGCGCGGAGGCTGCCATGGCCGAGGCCCAGCGCCAGAGCACGCTGCTGCTGCGGGCTGCCGCTCCGGGGGCCTGAGATGGCGATCCTGCTGCTGCTTCCGGCCCTGGCCCTGGTGGCGGGCGTGTTCCTCTGGCCGCTGCTGCGCTACGGCTGGCTGAGCCTGCAGGCCAGCTCGGTGCTCACGGGGCTGGTGCCGGTGCCCAACGGCGGCGCCAACTGGCAGCGGCTGCTGGCCGATGGGCGCTTCTGGCAGGACGCCGCCCAGACCCTGCGTTTTGCCGGCCTCTCTCTGGCGCTGGAACTGCTGCTGGGACTGGCCCTGGCGCTGCTGCTGCACCGGCCCCTACCGCGGCGCGGCCTGGTGCGCGCCGTGGTGCTGCTGCCCTGGGCGCTGCCCACCACGGTGATGGCCCTGGGCTGGCGCTGGATCCTCAACGATCCCTTCGGGCCGCTGAACGGCCTGCTGCAGAGCCTCGGCCTGCCGGCATACGGGTTCCTCTCACAGCCCGCCACCACTTGGCTGTTCACGGTGCTGGCGGACGTGTGGAAAACCACGCCGTTCGTGGCGTTGCTGCTGCTGGCGGGTCTGCAGGCGATCCCCAGCGAGCTGGAGGAGGCGCTCCGGCTGGAGGGGGCCGGCCCCTGGCAACGGCTGCGCCGGCTCACCCTGCCCCTGCTGGCGCCCTACCTGCTGCTGGCGGCCCTGTTCCGCCTGGCCCAGGCCCTGGGGGTGTTCGATCTGATCCAGGTGCTCACCGGCAGCGGGCCGGCCAGCAGCACCGAAAGCCTGGCGCTCTACGCCTACCTGAACGCGATGCGCTTCCTCGATTTCGGCTACGCGGCCACCTTGATGCTGGGCATGTTCGCGGTGGTGCTGGGCCTCAGCGCCCTGGTGCTCTTGGCGCAGGCCCTGCGCCGCCGCCTGGCGGAGATGGCGCCATGAGATCAGCCGCCCGAGGCGCCATGCCCACCGCCCTGCCGCTGCTGGCGGCCCTCACCTGGAGCCTGCTGCCCCTGCTCTGGCAGCTGCTCACCTCCCTGCGCACGCCGGAGGCGCTGGTGCTGCAGGGGCCATCGGCCTGGCTGCAGGGCTGGACCCTCGCCAACTACCGCCAGGTGCTGCAGGGGGATCCGCCCTTCTGGCGCTATCTGTTCAACAGTTGCCTGGTGGGGGCCGCCAGCACGGGGCTGACGCTGCTGTTGGCCATCCCGGCCGCCTATGGGCTGCAGCGGCAGCGCCCGGCCCTGCGGGGTGGCATCAGCCTGCTGCTGCTGGCCGCGGCGATGTTTCCCTACGTGCTGTTGTTCCTGGCCCTGCTGGAGCTGGCACGGGCCCTGAGCTGGGGCAACCAGCTGCTGGCGCTGGCCCTGCCCTATGCGGGCCTGTCGCTGCCGCTGGCAGTGCTGCTGTTGCGGGCGGCGTTTGCCGATCTCCCGGCTGAACTGGAGGATGCCGCGCGGCTGGAGGGCCTCAACCTCTGGCAGCGGCTGCACCGGGTGCTGCTGCCCCTGCTGGCGCCGGCCATCGCCAGCACGGCGATCCTGGTGTTCCTGTTCAGCTGGAACGAGTACCCGATCGCCCTCACCTGGATCAGCCGCAATGACCTGCTCACCCTGCCGGTGGCCATGGCCCGCATCGCTGGCTCCTCGGTGTATGCGGTGCCCTACGGGGCGTTTGCGGCGGCCACGGTGCTCGGCGGACTGCCGCTGCTGGCCCTGGTGCTCGTGTTCCAGCGCCAGATCGTGAGCGGCCTCACCCAGGGGGCGGTGAAGGGATGACCACAGCCGGACTGCACTGCGAACAGCTGAGCCGCCGCGTCGGCGATCGCCTGCTGCTGGATGGGCTCAGCCTGTCGGTGGCGCCGGGCGAAAGCCTGGCGCTGCTGGGCCCGAGTGGCTGCGGCAAGACCACCACCCTGCGGCTGCTGGCGGGGCTCGATCCGGTGAGCGGCGGCCGCATCCGGCTGGACGGGGAGGACGTGACCCACAGCCCGGCGGGTGAGCGGCAGGTGGCGATGGTGTTCCAGAGCTATGCCCTCTATCCGCACCTGAGCGTGCTGGCCAACCTGGAGCTGGGGCTGGAGGTGCGGCGCGTGCCGGCGCCGGAACGGCGGCGGCGGATCGCCGAGGTGCTGGCGTTGCTGCAGCTGGAGGGCCTGGAGCGGCGCCGGCCGGCCCAGCTCTCGGGCGGCCAGCGCCAGCGGGTGGCCCTTGCGCGGGCCCTGCTGCGGCAGCCGCGGCTGATGCTGCTGGATGAGCCGATGAGCAATCTCGATGCCCAGCTGCGCGATCAGCTGCGGCCGGAGCTGCGCGCCCTGCTGCACCGCGCCGGCCACCCGGTGATCCACGTGACCCACGACCAGCAGGAGGCCATGGGTCTGGCCGATCGCATCGCCGTGCTCGAGGGCGGTGTGCTGCAGCAGGTGGGCACCCCCCAGGAGCTGTATCACCGCCCCGCCAACCTGTTCGTGGCCCGCTTCCTCGGCCGCCCCGGCATCAACCTGCTGGCCGGCGAAGCCGGCGTGCAACTGGCCATTCGCCCCGAACAGCTGCGCCTGGTGGAGAGCGGCGGGCTGCCGGCGCGATTGCTGCGGCGCGAGTGGCAGGGCAGCCAGCAGCTGCTCTGGCTGGACACCAGCCGCGGCGAACTGCTGCTGCTGGCGGCGGCGGACCTCACTCCCGGCGAGCAGCTGCAGGTGACCTGGAAGCCGGAGGACGAACTGCGCTTCAGCAGCGCCTCAGGAGAACGGCTGGCCTGAGCCTCGGCTCGTCATTTGGCGAGGCTGGTGGGAAGGTTCGGGCTGGCGGGGTTCACGGTGAGCTGCTGGAGCTGCGGTTGCAGCACCAGGTCCATGTCCTCCATCGGGATGGCACCGAGCAGCACCTCATCGCCCAGCACCATCGCGCCGGTGAAGCAGCGGCGGTTGGCAAAGCGCACCTCCACCGGGCCCATGTAGGGAACGGAGCGGCGGTGGCCATCGGCCAGCACCACCTCGCGGCGCTCCAGTTCCCGCAGCTGCAGCTGCAGAGCCAGATGCTCGGGGATGCAGAGGTGCACAGCAACTGAATCGGCCAGGGCCGACACCTCCAGGCCGTGCAGGCCCGGTTCGGTGGGATTCAGCAGGGTGACGCTGGCGCGGATGAGGCCCATGGCACAACGCTAGGCAGAGGGGAACAGGGCGAAGCCCTGCTGCAAGGGTTCCCGGCTTTGCCGGTGGGGGATCCCCTGTTTGATACGATCCGCCAGTGGCTTATGGCCACGCTGTTTCGTTTGGTTGAAGGTCATGTCCCGGGTCTGCCAGCTCACCGGCAAGCGCGCCAACAACGGCATGGCCGTCTCGCACTCCCACGTGCGCACCAAGAAGCTGCAGCAGGTGAACCTGCAGGAGCGCCGGCTGTGGTGGGCCGAGGGCAACCGCTTCGTGAAGCTGCGCGTGTCCACCCGCGCCCTCAAGACGATCCAGAAGAAGGGTCTGGGTGCCTACGCCAAGGAACTCGGCATCAACCTGGCCAGGATCTGAAGCGCACTCCGCGCCTATCAGCCATGAACCGACGCCAGCTGCTGCGCGGCCTCGGCATCACCACCCTGGGCCTGCTGGCGCTTCCGCCGCAGGCCCTTGCCATTGGCGGCACCTTGCCGGAGCTGGATCAGGCGGCTCCGGACTTCAGCCTTGGCGGCGTGGCTCCCGATGCCAGCGGTGAGGCGATCGAGGCCACCCTTGGCCTGTCCGACTTCGCCGGCCAGTGGTTGGTGCTCTATTTCTATCCGCGCGATTTCACGGAGGGCTGCACCCTTGAAGCGCGCGGTTTCCAGCGGGATCTCGAAGCCTTCCGCCAAGCCGGTGCCGCCGTGGTGGGCATCAGCGCCGACGACGCCGACTCCCACAGCCGCTTCTGCGGCAGCGAGGCCCTGGCCTTCCCGCTGCTCTCCGATCCCGGCGGCCGGGTGAGCAAGGCCTACGGCAGCTGGATCGCACCCTTCTCCCAGCGCCACACCTTCCTGATCGACCCCAACGGCATCCTGCGGGCCCGCTGGACCGCCGTGCGCCCGAGCGGCCACAGCCAGGAGGTGCTGGCGCAACTGCGACAGCTGCAGGTGCAGACCTGAGGAGCGCCATGCCCGCCATCACATCCTTCGCCGACTTCGCCCAACGGGCCGACTACTCGCTGCTGGATTCGCTGCGGCCAGACCCCGAGGCGACAGCCGATGGCCAGGATCACCGGCCCCGCCAGGTGTTCTCCGGCCACTACGTGCCGGTGACGCCCACACCGCTGCCGGCCGCGCAGTACGTGGCCCACAGCCGCAGCCTGTTCCAGGAACTGGGCCTGAGTGAGGCCCTCGCCCACAATGAGCAGTTCCGCCGCCTGTTCTCCGGCGACATCAGCGTGGCCCGGGAGCCGATGCGCCCCTACGGCTGGTCCACCGGCTATGCCCTCTCGATCTACGGCACGGAATACATCCAACAGTGCCCCTTCGGCACCGGCAACGGCTACGGCGATGGCCGGGCCATCTCCGTTTTTGAAGGCCTGTTCCACGGCCAGCGCTGGGAGCTGCAACTCAAGGGCGGTGGCCCCACGCCCTACTGCCGCGGCGCGGATGGGCGGGCGGTGCTGCGCTCCAGCGTGCGCGAATTTCTGGCCCAGGAGTTGATGCATGCGCTGGGGGTGCCCACGTCCCGGTCGTTGACGCTGTTTGCGTCGCGCACGGAAACCGTGCGCCGGCCCTGGTATTCACCGAACTCCCAGTCGTTCGATCCAGACATCCTGGTGGACAACCCGGTGGCGATCAGCACACGGGTGGCGCCCTCGTTCCTGCGGGTGGGGCAGCTGGAGCTGTTTGCCCGCCGCGTGCGCCGGGAGGCCCATCCGGGGGCGCGGGAGGAACTGCGGATGATCGTGGCCCACCTGATCGAGCGCAACTACCGCCTGGAGATTGATCCGAGCCTTGCGTTCAGCGAGCAGGTGCTGGAGTTGGCGCGGCTGTTCCGCGGGCGGCTCACCCACCTGGTGGCCCACTGGATCAGGGTGGGCTACTGCCAGGGCAACTTCAACAGCGACAACTGCGCCGCCGGTGGCTTCACGCTCGACTACGGCCCCTTCGGCTTCTGCGAGCTGTTCGATCCCCGCTTCCAGCCGTGGACCGGTGGCGGCGAGCACTTCTCCTTTTTCAACCAGCCGGCGGCGGCCGAGGCCAACTACCAGATGTTCTGGACCGCCCTGCGACCGCTGCTCACCGATCACCCGGAAGCCCTGGCGCGGCTGGATCAGATCCGTGAGGGCTTCGCCGAAGCGATGCAGAACGCCCTTGAAGCGATGTGGGCCAGCAAGCTCGGCCTGAGCAGCTACGACGCCGCCCTGGTGAACGAGCTGCTGGGGCTGCTGCTCGCCTCCAGGGCCGATTTCACGATCTTCTTCCGCAGGCTCTCGACCATTCCGGACGACCTCGCCCCGCTCCAGGAGAGCTTCTATCAACCCAGCACTGCGGAGCTGGATGCCCGTTGGCACGGCTGGCTGCAACGCTGGCGGACCGCCCGCACCGCCCCATCCGCAGCGATGCAACGGGTGAACCCCGCCATCACCTGGCGCGAGTGGCTGGTGGCACCGGCCTATCAGAGAGCTGCTGAAGGCGACCTCAGCCTGATCCAGGAGCTGCAGGAGGTGTTCCGCCATCCCTACGAGACACCACCGGCGGAGCTGGCGGCCCGGTACGACCGCCTCAAGCCCCGGGAGTTCTTCAACGCCGGGGGGGTGTCCCACTACAGCTGCTCGTCCTGAGCATCGGCGCGGCGGAAACTCATGCACCAGCCGCTGCCCGGCCCCTCCACCTCCCAGCGCGGCAACCAGTGGCGCCAGCTGTAGGCCACGCCCTGGCCGCCGGAGCCGATGCGCACGTAGCCGCCGTTGATGGTGTCGAGCTCGCCGTAGGGATCATTGAACAGGCCGAAGCCAGGGGTGAGCCCCACGCTGAGGATCCAGTGGCCGCCGCCGCGGGGCGCGGATGAGGGGCCGTGGTGCAGAAAGCCGGTGGCCAGGGGATAGCCGCTGCGCAGCTCGCGCTCCAGCAGGGCGCGATCACCGCTTGTGCTGAAGCGGGCCAGCACGCCGTAGTCCGCGCAGGCGCTGATCTGGGCCTGGGGGGAGGTGGTGTCGCCGTAACGGCTCACGGTGTGGAGATAGGTGTCGTCGGCGTTGGGGCCGCGCAGAGCGGCCGGCTGCAGATACTTCACCGCCATGGCACAGGTGGAGGAGAAGCACATGCGGGGCGCCTGGCCGGGCACACGGCTGTCGGTCTGCACGTAGTACTGCCGCACCGGCAGCAGCAGGCGCGCTCCGGTGGCAAGGGGCATGGCAGGGCGGCGACTCTCCTAGCTGGTAGCAACGGCACGGCCCGCCGTCAGGCCGGTTCAGTCCACAAAACGGCCGTAGAGCCAGCGCACGAATCCTCCCACCAGGGGCACAGGGCCAAAGGTGGGCCCTACGAAATCGAAGTAGTCGCGATGGTCGGCGATGCGGCCCTCGCTGTTGAAGCGCAGCCGAGAGGCGCCGGGATAGATGAACTCGATCCCCTTGATCTTCAGGCCCATCTCCCACTCCACGAAGGCGGTGTCGCCGTCGATCGCCACGGCACCGGGCTTGAGATACACGTCGTCGCAGCGGCGGATCAAGCCCTCCTGGGCGGCGAGATAGGCGGCGATGCCCTGCTTCTCCTGGGTGGGGTCCTGGAAATGCACGTCGTCGGCATAGAGCTCCCGCCACTGGGCTTCGCTGGGGGCGGGGGCGCCGTAGGGCTTGGTGAACAGGGCAAGCAGGCGGGCGGTGTCCACGCGGGGCCGGGGCAGGAGCGTTGCAAGCTAGGCCGCAGGGCATCGGGGCTGGATCCGGGATGGAGCTGGGATGAACATCGTTCTGCTGCATCCGGACGACTGGATCACGGCTGATGAGGTTGTGCTGCGCGACCGGCGCGCCGTGCACATCCGCGAGGTGCTGAAGGCCCAGGTTGGCGACAGCCTGCGGGTGGGCCTGCTTGGGGGTCTGTGCGGCCAGGGGGTGATCGAAGCGCTGGAGCCAACCGGCGTGCGCATGAGTGTTCTGCTCAGCGAGCCGCCACCGGCCAGGCATCGCTACGACATCGTGCTGGCCCTGCCACGGCCGAAGATGCTGCGGCGGATCCTGCGCCAGTGCGCCGAGTTTGGCGTTGCCAATCTCCACCTGATCCACAGCGCCAGGGTGGAGAAGAGCTACTGGCACAGCCCGCTGCTGCAACCGGCCCGGCTGCAGGAGGCGCTGCAGGCGGGCCTGGAGCGATCGCGCGACACGATCCCCCCCACGGTTCAGCTGCACCGCCGCTTCCGCCCGTTCGTGGAGGATCAGCTGCCGGAGCTGTGCGGCGGCCGTCCCTGCTGGATCGCCGCCCCGGGGGCTGGGATGTCTCTGGCGGCAGCACCGTCCGTGCCGGCGGTGGTGATGATCGGGCCCGAGGGTGGGTTCGTGCCGTTTGAGCTGGCCCTGGCGGAAGCGGTGATCGCCCAGCCGGTGGGCCTGGGCGATCGGATTCTGAGCGTGGATACGGCGCTGATCAGCGTGCTGGCCCAGGCGCTGCCACGCTGAGGGCCAGCTGGCGCGTCAGCTGCAGGCCATCGGTGCAGCCGCTGAAGCCCTGGTCGTAGCTGCGGGGCATGAAGCTGCCCTGCCAGGGGGAGGGCAGATCGGCCAGCAGGGCTTCGGCGTAGGGATGGCGCAGGGCCGGCAGGGTCTGCGTGTGGGCGGGATAGAGGCGCACGTCGGATCGGCACACGCGGCACAGCTCCGCCAGGGCGGTGCGATGCCAGAGGAGATCGAGGCCGGAGCCGGTCATCAACCCGCCATCGGCCACCGGGGCATAGCTGAACAGCAGATGCCCGCTCAGCACCAGATCAAAACTGCCGCTGGCGAAGGGCAACTCCGGCAGCGAAGCCGCCAGGTAGCGCTCGGGGTGCGCCTCGCGATCGGCCAGGAACGCCTCCAGGCTCTCGAGGTGGGAACGACGCACCGGTTCAAGATCAAAGCCGGGGCGCAGCATGCTGCTGGTTTCGGATTTGCGCAGCGAGAGGGCGAGATCGTCGAGGGTGCGCTGGCGGAGTTCGGCGTTGCTGAGGGCATAGAGGGGATCACAGGCGATCACCTCCACCCCGGCCGCCGCCAGCAGCGCAGCCAGCGACCCTGGACCGCCCGGGCAATCGAGCACCCGCGCCCCCTGCCAGCGCTGCAGCTCCTGCTCCAGGCCGAACATCTGCAGGGCGTGCTCGCCGTGCCGCCCGTAGAAGACCACACCGTCCAGCTGCATGGTGGTTGGGGCTGATCAGCGCTTCCATGATCCTGCTCGAAGCAGCAGGGCAAGGTGCCACCGGCCCAAGCCGGCGCCAGGCTGGGGAGAGTTCCGGACGATCCCATGGCGGCCGCAGTGCTGATCCTGCTGGTGATGGTGGCGGTGGGCGTGCTGCTCAACCCCAACCGCGAGCAGTTCGCCTGGTTCCTGCGGCTGCGGCGGCCGGCCTGGCTCACGTTTGAGGGCCTGATCCCGCTGATCTGGATCGCCATCTACGCCTGCTTCTACGCCTCCGCGCTGCTGGCCTGGAACGCCAGCTGGAGCTGGGGCCTGATGGTGGGCTATCTGGTGCTGCTGCTGCTGGTGCAGAGCTACACCTGGCTGATCTGCACCAGCCGGCGGCTGGCCAACGGCACCGCTGTCGGCCTGGCGGGCTGGCTCTGGGGCGTGGCCCTGGCGGTGCTGGTGCAATCCCACTCCACGGCCGCGGTGCTGCTGCTGATCCCCTTCCTACTCTGGAGCCCGGTGGGAACACTCGTCACCTGGCAGATGCAGCGCTTGAACCGCTGAGGGGTGGGGTGAGGGGGGCTCAGGGACCGTTGGATTTATGACTGATCCCCGGCAGCCTGGGCATTACACAGCCAACTCCAGTGTTTCCACACTTTTCACACCAGCTTCCTCAGCCTCGACTTCCAACCAGAGGGAAATGGCCTCGCGGATGTTGCTGAGGGCC
>Ga0214917_10006987_pt1 | contig 11561 bp, 11 predicted proteins | sample LL_1208_BB_MetaG_FD_177983 | JGI IMG/M metagenome (GOLD analysis project Ga0214917, IMG submission 177983) | Freshwater microbial communities from Lake Lanier, Atlanta, Georgia, United States - LL_1208_BB | ecosystem: Environmental > Aquatic > Freshwater > Lake | place: USA: Georgia | collected...
GGGAGTCAAGGGGCGTGTGTGGCGCCTAGGCGACTAACGCGGCGCGGGCGAGGCGTTCTCCGGCGGCGAGGCACGCGGGCAGGCCGATGCCGTCGCGCACCGGACCGCCGATATGCAGCCCAGGCAGACGTTTTTCGGCGGCGGCGATGACCTCGAGGTAGGAATCGTGTGTCATCTCGTATTGCGGGATGGCGCGGGGCCAGTGGGTGCGATGCACGAAGACCGGTGGGCGGCGTGTGCCTAGCAGGGTGGCAAGTGCCTTTTCCACGATGGGGAGTTGGTATTCGAGTGTTTGGCGGGCGAGGTCGGGCTGGCGGACCCCGCCCAGCATCACGGTCAGGGCAACGTGTCCAGCAGGGGCGCGACCGGAGAAAAGGGTGGAATTGAACAATACGCCGAGAAGGGGACTTTTTTCAACCGAGGGGCAGAGCAGGCCAAAACCATTTAGCGGGTGCGCTATGTCGGTGCGGCGGTAGCCGAGGAAGAGGGCGGTGACGGGCGGATGTTCGAGAAGATCTAGCGAAGCGAGAGAGGTCCGAGCGCCGGGTGGGCCTAGGCCGAGTCTGGCCAGAGCGGGGGCGGGCAGAGCCAAGATCACGCGGTCGAAGCGTTCGGCTGGGGCGTTGTCGAGGATCCATCCGTTGGGGCCGGGCGTGAGTTGTTTGACCACCGTGTTGAGGCGGAGTGAGCCGGACGGGAGGGAGGCGGCGAGAGCTTGGGGCAACTCGGCGAGGCCGTCCATGAAGCTGATGATGGGGGGCGGTCCGGCGGGTTCGCCGCGGACGCGTTTTGCGCGGGCTTCGGCGAGTTGGGCGCGCAGCAGTGATCCGTGTTTTTGTTCTCCCTTCCAGAGGGAAGGAAAAGCGTGCCGGGCGGAGAGTTGGGCGGGGTCGCCGGCGTAGATTCCGGATACGAAGGGATCGAGTGCGTAGGCGAGTAATTCAGGGCCGAAGTGTTCGCGAAAAAAATCAGCCAGAGGTAGGTCCTGCAAACGGGGGCGTTTGGGGCGGAAAAATTCGTGCAGGACGCGGAGTTTGGTGCGGGTGGAAAAGAGCCCTGAGCGGAGGAAGGCGGCAGGTGAGGTTGGCAACCGGAGCAGAAGGCCATCGCGCAGAATGTAGCGGTTTTTGGCGGCGGGGGCGGAGGGTTGGCGGCGGGGCCCTAGGCCGAGCTCGCTGACGAGGGCAGCGACGGCGGGGGTTTCCTGCAGTGAATTCGGGCCGGACTCGACCAGCCAACCGGCTTCATGACGCTCGCTGCGGATGACACCGCCCGGGACGGGCGCGGGGTCGAAGACGGTCACGCGGCGACCGGCGCGGACAAGGTGGCGAGCAGCGGACAGACCGGTGATGCCGGCACCGAGGATGGCGATGGGGAGACGGTTTGACGGTTCGGAGTTTTGGCCCACGGAAAAAATAGGAATAATAAGCCAGGAACGTCCTAGCGCGGTATTTTTAAATTATTGCTCTATGAGTGGCCTAACTAGACGGGATCGGTCGCGCCCAGGGCAGTTCAGCGGAAGGTCGTTACGGTCTCTACGAGGGCCTGCATGCATTCGATCTTCGCATCGGGGGTGATGCCGTGGCCGAGGTTAAAGATATGCCCGGGCCGTTCGCGTAGCGACTCCAGCAGGCGCGTCGCTTGGACTCGGACGATCTCGGGGGCAGTGGTCATGAGCACGGGATCGAGGTTGCCTTGGATAGCGAGATTGGCCGGCAGGCAGGCGCGGATGGCTGCGAGGTCGACTGTCCAGTCGAGGCTGATCGCGCGAACTCCAGAGGCGGCCTGGGCGGCGAGGTGGGGCGCGGTGCCCTTGGCGTAGAGGATGATGGGGAAACCGGCAGGCAGAGCGGCGACGATACGGCGTATCCAGGCCAGCGAGGCGGCCTCGTAATCACGACCGGCGAGGATACCGCCCCAGCTGTCAAAAATTTGGATGGCGTCGACGCCGGCTTCGATCTGCATCCGGAAATAGGATACAAGGGCGGCAGTCAATTTCTCCAGTAGCGCGTCAAAGGCGGCGCGGTCGGTATGAAAGAGAACCTTAGCGCGGGCAAAGTCGTCCGAGCTGCCGCCCTCCAGCATGTAGGTGGCGAGGGTCCAAGGTGAACCGCCGAAGCCGAGCAGGGCGTGACCGGTTGCGGCGACCTCTTTCTTGAGTAGACGGAGAGTATCGCCGACGTAGCCGAGCCGATCGGGAACGGCTTCGGCGGGGGCGAGCGCGTCGATCTGCGCTCGGGTTTCCAAGCGGTAGGCCATTTGAATGCCGCCGGCCTCGCGAAAAGCGTAGGGCTGGCCAAGGGCCTCGGGTATCACGAGTATGTCGGAGAATAAGATGGCGGCGTCTAGGCCGGGAAAGCGCTCGAGGGGTTGCAGCGTCACTGCGGTGGCGAGCTCGGGTGTGCGCACCATTTCGAGGAAGGATGACTTTGCCTTGAGGGCTCGGTATTCGGGTAGGTAGCGACCGGCTTGACGCATCACCCAGAGGGGCGGGCGTTCGAGAGGTTGGCAGGCGAGTGCGGCAAGGAAGCGGTCTCGGGAAGTCATCAGGCGGAAGCAGCGTGCAGTGGATGGCGAGCAGCGAGCATAAGATCAGCTTTTGGAGACCCAGTCGCGTGGGCGGAGGAAATCGGTGTGGAGGCGATGTTCCTCGGTGCCGGGAGTGGTGCTGCGGGCGTAGTCCCAGCGGACCAGCGGGGGCAGGCTCATGAGAATACTCTCGGTGCGACCGCCGCTCTGGAGGCCGAATAGCGTGCCGCGGTCCTGCACCAGATTAAATTCTACGTAACGTCCTCGCCGATAGAGCTGCCAGTCGCGCTCAGCATCGTTTGTAGGGGTGTTTTTCCGACGTGCCACGATGGGGCGGTAGGCGGGCAGGTAGGCGTCTCCGACCGCGCGCAAAAGGGCGAAAGAAGCTTCGAAGCCGAGAGCGGAGAAATCGTCAAAAAATATTCCGCCGATTCCTCGCGGTTCGCAGCGGTGCTTCAGAAAAAAGTAGTCGTCACAGTTTTTCTTAAATTGTGGATATAGCGCTAAACCATGCGGATCGAGGGCCTCTCGGGCGGTTTGGTGCCAATGCACACAATCTTCCTCGTAGCCGTAGTAAGGGGTTAGGTCAAAGCCGCCGCCAAACCACCAGGCGGGCGGCGCTTCGGAGCCGTTGGAATGACCTATGCCTGATGATGAATGATCAAGGGCCGAGGTCGCGGGCGCGGCGGGACCAGTGGTGCTAAAGAAGCGAACGTTGGCGTGACTGGTAGGGACGCGGGGGTTACGAGGGTGGATGACAAGGGACACTCCGAGGGCTACCCAGGGGCGACCGGCGAGATCCGGGCGGTGGGTGGTGGCGCTGGGGGGCAGGGCGGCGCCGGTTACATGGGAAAAGGCCACGCCGGCCTTCTCAAAGACTTCGCCGTCGGCGAGTATACGGGTGCGACCGCCGCCGCCGAGAGCGTGGGCGCCGGGGGCGACAGGTTGAGTGCGGGTCCACTCATCGGTGGTGAAGTTAGCACGCCCGTCCTCGGCGGCGAGACCGGCGCAGATGCTATCCTGAAGGTTGAGCAGGTAGGCCTTGACGGTGGCAAGGTCGGGCGCGGTGGTCATGACGATAGCTGGGCCGCACCGGCGGCGTGGCCGAGGCGGCTCAGCGTTGGGCGCTGAAGTCGAGGGCGAGGGTGCCGGAACCGCTGACGTTTCCGCCGGCGGCGCCGTAGCGGACTTTTTTGAACTCGACCTGCACGGCCTCGCGGGCGCTGACGCTTACCAGCATCGGGACATTGGGGACGGGGTAGCTTTGGCCGGTTTCGAGGGAAGTGGGCGGGACGAGATCGCGGCCATCGGATTTAGCTTTGACGGAAGTGATCTGCACAGGCCGGAGTGCTACGAGATAAACTTGTTCCTCGGCCACGGCAGATACAGGGGTGGCGGTGGTAGTGCGGGTTGCGGGTGCGCTGTTGCCGAAGAGGCTGACGATGCCCCATACCACGAGGCTGATGACGATGACGGCGCCGAGGCTGAGCCATATACCGTTCTTGGAGAGCAGGGCGCGGTCGAGGCCTCCAAGCGGCATACGCGGTTGGAAGGGAGGCCGGTCGGGTGGACGCTTCACCGGCTCGGAGCTGGGGGTCATAGCGGCGGCGGGGGCCGAGGGTGCAGGCTCCGTTTGGTTGGAGTTCTTGGCGGGGGAACCGGCGTGCCCGATCTCTATCTTGCCATAAATCTCTCGGTTTAGGCTACGTGAGCCGGGGCGGCCGCCTTCACCAAGGCCGAGGGCGAGATAATCGTTCACGAGCTTGTCTCCAGACAACTTCAAGAAGTTGCTATAATTGCGGATAAAGCCGCGCACGTAGATCTCGGGCAGTTTGATGTCGAATTGGTTAGTTTCAAACTTATGGAGGTAATCCCCTCGGATTTTGGTGGCCTCGGCGGCCTCCCGGATGGAGATCCCCTTGCGTTTGCGGGCTTCTTCTAGGCGTTCGCCGATCGTCTGCATGAACAGTCAGTAAGCTGGGGGCGGGGCGGGAATAAAGGACTAAGTTTCACGGGATTTCGCGTCCGGTCTTGTGGGCGCAAGTCTCTAAAGGATCGTGAGGGGGTTTTTTTACACCGGATTGCGCTTGTCGCCGGGCTGATGGGTGCGATTGCTGGGGTGAATTAATCTTATGAGTGCTGCTATCTTTTTCCGCACGGTTTTATTTCTACTTATTCTGTTTGTAGTCATATACATAGGAACAGAAAATACCCAGACGGTGGATTTCCATTTTTCTCTTCTGCTGGCGAAACCGGCACGCACCTCGGCCTCTTTGGTCTATTTCGCGGTTTTTGCCGTGGGGGTGGTCGGAGGCACGCTTCTTAATGCTTGGGCGGCCAAGGGCGATGGTCGGGGCAAATCTGAGGCGGTGGGTGGCCGGTCGAAGAAAAAAAAGTAAGCGCTGGCCGGCGTAAGCCGCGGGGTCAGACGTCTGGGCAGAAGCCGTAGAGCAGGTCGTCGCGCCCTTTTCCGGGCCAGTCGACCTGGTTACTGCGCAGGCGGCGCATAACCGCGAGCACGAGGTCGTTGAGCGCGGCTTCATATCCAAAAATAGAATACAGCGCTGGAGCCTCCACGCGCACCACGAAGGCGGCGAGACCGACCTGCTGGAGCATCCGGACGGAGCGGTCCACCATCTCGGCCTCGGCCGCGCCTCCGCCCTGGAGGAATATGACCGGCTTGGGGGAGGCGTTCATCTGCTGGAAGGGACCATGGGCGAACTGGAGGAAGTCGCTAATGGGGGGGCAGGGCCAGTAGACGCCCTCCATGAATTTGCACGCTAGGTTCTGGCTGAACTCAGAGATGGGGGCGGCGGTGACGAGGTTGAAGCCGCCAGACCATGCGCTGGGCAGGCGTGTCATGGCATCGAGCAGGTCGCGCGGTGCTTTTGTTTCGAGCAGAGCGGCCAGCAGTTCAGGCGGCGGCGGGGTGGCGCGGCCGCCGGGCAAGCGGGCGGCGAATTGGAGGGCGGCGAGGTAGCCGGCCATTGGCCCGACGAAACGGATGAGGGTGGTATATTCCTCAGCGAGGGGAAATTCGACCAAATCGGCGCCCTCCTCGATTAGGCCCTGGAGGAGAGAGGCACGATCTGGTTTACCTGCGGCGCGGGCTGCGGTGGGGGTGGTGGACGAGAAAAGCACGAGGTGGGCGAACTCGCGTCGGCGGCGTAGGGCGATCTGGGCGTTGGGCGAGACGCCCTGGGAAAAGACGACAAGGGTTTTACCCGCGAAGGCGCCGGGCGCGGGCTCGATGAAGCCGGAAAGTGGCAGGTAGGCAGCGGCGCGTTCAGAATAGAGATTAATCAACATCGCCAGGTAGCGAGCGTGGGCTTCGCTGCTGCCGGTGCCGGTGATGATGAAGCGCGTGGAGGTAAGAGTGCGGTCCGATAGTGGACCAGGCGGGCGGGCAAGCATACCGGCCAAGGTGTCAGGGATGCTGGCGAGGCGGGCTGAGAGGAGTTCGTGGCCGAGTGGATCGGGGATGCTGCTGGCGAAGCTAGCGACAGCTCGACTTGTGGGCGGGAGGGACATGTAACGTCAACCCGCGCGGGGAGCTGGTGTTGGATTTGGCATTTCTCGGCTTGCCCGTTTGATTTGGATCAGTCGCTGACAGAGTCGTCGTCTAGGAAGATCCATTTATCGACGTCGAACTTTTGGCGGTGGAGGGACTGGGCGTATTCGGGTTTTTTCACCAAGCTGCCGGGGCTATTCATCACCATTTGGATTTTTTCGTTGGGGATGTGGTGTTTGAGCAGGGTGAAAGAGGCGTCGTAATCGCGGCTGTCGTAGTCGATGCCGAGTTTGCGGTAAGCCTCGTCCGAGCTCAGGGCCTGGTTGCTCTCGGTCATCATGCGGTCGGCGGCATAGGCGCCGAAGCCGGCGCCTCGTCCATCGTTATAGACGAGCAGCATGGCGCCTACGCCGTAGGTGACGATGTGTTTGACCGACTCCTTCATCTTGTCGCGGTTGGACACGACGCGGAGGGGGAAGCGGTTGAAGAGGGACTCGGAGTGCAGGCGAACGACGGGGATATCGTAGATGCGAGGGTGGCCGTGGGTGAGGACTACGAAATCTTGGGAGGTGACGATATCGTAATAGACGTGGACGCGGAACCAGTAGGGGGTGGTGATAAGGTCTAGGATGGGGGCGTCAGGCTGGATCTTGCGGTGGGCGGCGAGGGCGCTGGGGTTGATTTTTACGAAGAACCGGTTATCGCGGATTAGACGGTAATCGATTACCAACGGGTCGGGACCGGCGGTATAGCGGTCGATCTTGCCTTGGCCAAATAAATCGTGGAACTGTATGTCGGTGAGTAGGATATCATTATCCACCGGCTTCATTGGGAGGAAGTAGCTGGCGGAGTAGATAAAGCGTTTTGCTGAAGGCAGGGCGTGTGGGCGGAAGGGTTTGACGGGTTCCGGTGGAAGAGCGCGTTTTAGGGTAGATTCGGTGGGGCGTTTAAGGATGTGACCACCGGCGGCCTTGCTGGTGAGGTAGGCGAGGTTGAAGGGGGAGGGTTCGAACTCGAGTGCCTCGGTGCCGGCGACGGTAAGTCCTTGGTCGCGGAGCGCGGCGACTTTATCGGGGTTATTGGTTAGGACGATCCAGGAAGCATTGATGCCTAATAGGTAGCAAATGTGGGAGATGTTTTCGTAGTTGCGGTGGTCCTTGGCCAGTCCCATCGCGGCATAGGCGGCGAAGGTAGAAATCTGGTCGAGCGAGGCCTGCACGAGCATGCGGTCGCGAGCTTTGCCGACGTAGCCGACGCCGCGGCCTTCTTGGAGGAGGTAGAAGAGCACGCCGTTGCCTTTTTCGGCGATCACTTTGAAGGCCCCCTCAAGCTGTTGCACGCAGTCGCAATCGCAACCGCGGAGAGTCTCGGAGGTCACGCAGCTGGAGTGAAGTCGGGTGTAAAGGGTGGCGGCGGTGGAAATATCACCGTGGGCGAGGGCGATGATGTAGTGCTTGTCGATGATGTCTTGGAAAACGTAGGCGCGGAAGAGGCCGAAACGGGTGTCGAGCAGGCAATTGGCAATATAGGCGGTGGTGCCGTAGATCGGACGCTCCTCGAGTGCGGTGGGTTTTAAGACGGCGCCGGCGGCATGTTGCAGTTCACGAACGAGATTGGCGAATTCAGGCGGGACGGCGCTGGTAGGGTCGAAGGTGGCTGCGGACATGAAAGATCCTTAGGCTTGGCAAAAAGGTGCGATGTCGGGACGACGTTTCGGTATCCTTGGCGGGCGAAACGAGGCTGTAATTTGGGGTTAGTGTCCGGCGCCGAAAGGCGGGATTTTAAAGAAAGATAAAAAGAAAATCGTCGCGATCACGTAGCCGACGGGGGTGAAGCCCTTGGGTTTGCCGGTGAAAATGGCGATCAACGCGGCGGTGATCAGGCCGAAGCCGATGCCTTCGGCGATACTGAAGGTCAATGGGATACCGATGATCACCAGCGCCGCGGGCACGGCGATCTTAAAGTCCCCCATCTCGATTTCGCCGACTGCTTGGAGCATGAATACCCCAACGATGATCAGGGCTGGAGCGGTGGCGGCGGCGGGTATGATTAAAATCAGCGGGGAGAGGAACAGGGCTAACAACATGAGCACCGACACGGTAACGGCGGTGAGCCCGGTGCGACCGCCAGCTTCCACACCGGAAGCGCTTTCGATGTAGCTGACCACAGTGCTGGTGCCGAAGAGCGAGCTGAGGATGGCGGCGATGGAATCGGCTAGGAGGGCATTGCCGGCCTTGGGCAGGTTGCCATTTTTATCCAATAGGCCGGCACGTTTGGTAACGCCGATAAGTGTCCCGATATTGTCGAACATATCAACGAGCAGCAGGGTGAGGATCAGCGGCAGGAATTTAAGCAGCGTCGGCAGACTGCCGCAGAAGGACAGGTCTAGCTTAAAGAATACGGGGGCGAGTGATGGCGGGGCGGAGAACAGTGTGGCTGGGTGGGCGGTGACCGTGCCGCCACGACCGTCAGGGATAAATAAACCGACAACGGTGATTAGGACTATGCCGACTACGATGGCGGCGGGAACCTTACGCGCCACCAGCACGGCGGTGAAGATGATGCCGGCCAAAGCGAGGGCGACGGGAGGGGAGTTGAAATTGCCCGGGGCCACGAAAGTCGCGGGGTTGGCTACGATGATCCCGGCATTTTTCATCCCGATAAACGCGATGAAGATACCGATGCCACAGGTGATCGCTATTTTGATTGGGTAGGGGATGGAGCGGACGATTTTTTCGCGCACGCCGGTAAGGGAAAGGGCGAGGAAAATGCAGCCGTTGACGAAGACCATGCCGAGGGCTTGCTGCCAGGGCACTCCGGCTCCGAGGCATATGGAGAACGCGAAGAAGGCATTGATTCCCATGCCCGGGGCCAGGGCCAGCGGGTAGTTGGTGAGCAGCGCCATCAACAGGGTGCTCAGTGCGGCGGTGATGGCGGTGGCGGCGAGCAGGGCGCTTTTCACGGCGATGAACGAGGCTGCGGTGGGGTCGCTGCCAATGGCTGGGTCGACGCCGAAGCCGTTCATCAGGATGGCTGGGTTGACCGCGAGGATGTAGGCCATCGCGGCAAAGGTGGTCAGCCCGGCGGCGATTTCGCGGCCGAAGGTGGTTCGATTTTCGGCCAGTTTAAAGAAGCGGGAGAACATATTTTGGGGAGAGTCGACGGAGCTAATTAATGGCCGGTGCGGGAACGGTGCTCGCTTAGCAGACAAGGTGCCAAGGCACGATGCCTGGCACCCGGGCGCTGCGCGGGAGCTAGGCGGCCCGGGTTTGGCGCGTCCTTATTTGGCGGCTGCTACCGCCGCCACGAAGGCGCGGGCCTTGGCCGTGATGGCGGACCAGTTTTTTTCTTTCATCGCCTTGGCCTCGACCAGCGAACTGCCGGCCGCGGTGGCGAAAGCGCCTGCCTTGATGAAATCACCGACGTTTTCGGCCGTGACACCGCCGGTCGGGACAAATTCAACCTGCGGCAGGGGGGCCTTGAGCGACTTGATGTAGGCTGGGCCGAAGAACTCGGCCGGGAAGATCTTGGCCGCATCGGCCCCGCAATCCCAAGCGTTGACCACTTCGGTGGGAGTGAGTGCACCGCTGAAAACGGGGATGCTGTAGCGTTTGCACATCGTGATGACTTCGGGGCGGAGAGCCGGTGTTACTATGAAGCGCGCCCCGGCGAGGATGCCGGCGCGGGCGGTCTCGGCGTCGAGCACCGTTCCTAAGCCAAAAAGAAAGTCGGGTAATTCGGCGGTGGCTTTTTCCAACATGCGGATCGCACCTGGAGTGGTCATGGTCAGCTCGATGGACGTCAGACCACCTTCGGCCAGAGCTTTGGCGCAGTCGAGCAGCCCGTCAGGGTTGTCGGCGCGGATCAAGGCGATCACTTTTTCGGTGCTTAGTTTCTGCAGGATGGCGGCTTTTTTCATGGTGGAACTTTTTCAGGAAGAATTCGATTTGATTCGGCAGTTGCCGTTTCGGCAAGTCACCGCAGATTCTTCTCTAGGAAATTCAGGACAAAACCCACCGTCAACCGCAGCTTTGCGGTGAAGGGGGGGCCTTCCGTCCTTGCCCCCGGCAGGCGTCGCGCGGCTGATGCGAAAAAATCCTTGCGCCTCGTCCCCAGAGTTTAGAACTTTGGCCTCTGCGTTAGTGAGACCTCGACGGTAAAGGGGTCGCACCATGACTGGTCTCGCATCCTGCGAGATTGGAACGGTGTTGTCGGCTTGGGCTCCGTTTGACACCGGGGTCGAGGCGGATGGCACGGAGCCTGCAAAGGTTCCCTACAGTCGTGTAACCTCCTATAAACCAAATCAATATGTCTACTGCCGTTAGCACCGAAACCATCGCTCAATTCAAACACCACGAGAAGGATACTGGATCTTCCGAGGTCCAGATCGCGCTCCTTACCGCGCGCATTAATCATCTCACCGAGCATCTCCGGACCCATCGTAAGGATTTCCACAGCCGCCGCGGTCTTCTCCAGATGGCCAGCCGCCGTCGCAAGCTCCTCGATTATGTGAAGCGCCACGACGTCAACAAATACGCTGAGCTACTTGCTAAGCTCGGCCTCCGCAAGTAATTGCCCACTCTAAGAGGCGACCCGATCCGCGGGTCGCCTCTTGTCTTTACCGACAGCGCCGCGCTCCGGATCGAGATGTTTCCATAGGTCGCCCGACTTTCTGGTCGGTCTCCCCATCGAAATCTCTCGTCCTGCCGATGCACCGAGTAACCGGCAACGGATCGCCCCTCGAGGCTCCGCCCGCTCCTTCCAGATTTCCCGTTTCTCGTCCCTTTGGGTCTGAACGCATGCCCTGCGCCCTTTGCGGCCTTCACGCTGGTCAGACCAAAAACCCAAACCCCGAACTCGCGCCCGCGCGTCGCCGCCTGTTCGCTCCAACCGTGGCGCGCAACCGTATCCGATCGATAAAACCTACTGCGAAAGTTCCGCCATGTCCCTGATTCAAAAACACACCGTCACCGTCCCGTCCCTCGGGATCACCTTCTCCACCGGCACCTACGCCGCCCTCGCCAACGGCGCGGTCAACGTCTGCGTAGGCGAGACCAATCTCTTCGTCACCGCCTGCGTCTCCGCCTCGGTCAAGCCCGGTCAAGATTTCTTCCCCCTCACCGTGGATTACCGCGAGAAATACGCCGCCGCCGGCCGTTTCCCCGGTGGTTACTTTAAGCGCGAGGGCCGCCCGTCCGAGAAGGAAATCCTGACTTCCCGCCTCTGCGACCGCCCCTGCCGCCCCCTTTTCCCCGAGGGTTTCCTGAATGAGGTCCAGATCATCGGCCAGTTGCTCTCAGCGGATCAACTCAACGACGCCGACATCCCGATGATCAACGGCGCTTCCGCCGCCCTCGCTATCTCCGACATTCCCTGGGCCGGCCCCATCGCCGGCGTGCGCGTCGCCGAGATCGACGGCCAGTTCGTCGCCAACCCGAACCTTGACCAGATGGCGACCAGCACCCTCGATCTCATCTACGTGGGCACCGAGAAGGACATGCTCATGATCGAGGGCTCCGCC
>Ga0214917_10006990_pt1 | contig 11556 bp, 9 predicted proteins | sample LL_1208_BB_MetaG_FD_177983 | JGI IMG/M metagenome (GOLD analysis project Ga0214917, IMG submission 177983) | Freshwater microbial communities from Lake Lanier, Atlanta, Georgia, United States - LL_1208_BB | ecosystem: Environmental > Aquatic > Freshwater > Lake | place: USA: Georgia | collected...
GTGTTCCATCTAGCTTCCAACATTGGGATCCATATCCAATCTCTATCAAGTCCGCTAAAGGCGCCTGGATGGTTGATATGGATGGTCGCGATGTGCTCGATATGTCTATGGGCTTTGGAGCAATGCTTGCTGGTCACCTCAACCCAGTCGTTGTCAACGAAATCAAAGAGTCTCTCGAAGTGGGAACACTCTTCGTAACTCCTTCTCCAATCTCTCGCGATGCCGCAGAACGCATCTGCAAGCGCTTTAACCTTGAACAGGTTCGTTTCACAAACTCCGGAACTGAATCGACAATGTATGCCATCAGAACTGCTCGTGCATTCACTGGCAAGAATGGTGTCGTCAAAGTTGAAGGCGGATACCACGGAAGCTATGACCCACTGACAGTCTCAGTGAAGCCAAAGCTAGATATCGCTGGAGATGCCGATAATCCAAATGTCGTTATCGATCCAGCAACTGTTGTTGGCGATGTATTTGTTGTTCCATACAACGATGCCGAAGCACTCGAGCGCACATTCGCTGCATACAAAGACAAGATTGCGTGCTTCGTAGTTGAGCCAGTTCTCGAAAACATTGCGATTGTCCTGCCAGATGCTGGATACCTCGAGCAGGTTCGCGCACTCTGCGATCAATATGGAATCGTCTTAATTTTCGACGAAGTAAAGACTGGACTAACGGCAGGGCCACAAGGTGCTGCGCAACGTCTTGGTGTTCAACCAGATCTAATCACAATTGCTAAATCAATTGGTGGTGGAGTTCCTGTTGCTGCATTCGGTGGTAAGAAAAAGTTCATGGATGCTGTTACAGATGGACGCATGGCGCACTTTGGTACTTTTAACGGAAACCCACTTGCAATGGCTGGTGTTCGCGCAATTGACAAGATTTGTAACGCAGAAACACTCGGCGTTGCAGAAGGATTCAATATGCAAGCACTCAATCGCATCTCAGAAGTTATTTCTGAGTACGAATTACCTGCGCACACAGTTGGTTTTGGAGTTAAAGGTTGCATAACTTGGTCAACTACACCGGTTCGTAATTATCGCGATTACAAAGCAACGGATTTCAAAATTGCTGAGCTCTCATGGCTCTGGTCAATTAACCGCGGCATCATGACGCCACCGGGACTCGATGAACAATGGCTCATCTCTTTGGCTCACGGTCAAAAAGAGATCGACATACTCGTGGAGGACTTCAGAAGTCTTGCTGCTGCAATCCGAAGTTAAGTAGAGTTCGCTGCATGTCAGTGCAGACAAACTCGATCATTTCGATTCGTGGTTTAACACGTCGGTTCAACTCTGTCGTTGCTGTTGATGGAGTTGATCTCGATGTTGCCGCTGGTGAATTTTTAACTCTCTTGGGCCCGTCGGGTTCTGGAAAGACAACCGTTCTGCGAATGATTGCAGGTTTCGAAAAACCTGATGCAGGAACTATTACTTTGGGTGGCAAAGATGTTTCCCAGTTGCCGCCATACGATCGTGATGTCAACACTGTTTTTCAGGATTACGCGCTCTTTCCACATATGAACGTTGCGGCAAATATTGAATATGGGTTGCGAGTAAAAGGTGTTTCAAAAGATGAACGCCGAGCACAAGCAGAGAGCGCGCTGGCCCAAGTTCGCTTAACTGGATATGGCGAACGCAAACCCCACGAATTATCTGGTGGACAACGGCAACGCGTTGCACTCGCTCGCGCAATCGTTAATCGTCCATCAGTTTTGTTACTCGATGAACCTTTGGGTGCTCTCGACCTTAAATTACGCGAAGCGATGCAACTTGAACTCAAAGAGTTACAGCGGGAATTGGGAATTACCTTTATTTTCGTTACGCACGATCAAGAAGAGGCGCTGACCATGAGCGATCGAATTGCGATCTTTAATCACGGGAAAGTCGAGCAACTCGGCACACCTAAAGAGATATATGAACACCCTGCCACTCCATTTGTCTCTGAATTCGTGGGCAAGATCAACAAAATCACTCACAATGGGACTCGCATAAATGTCCGCCCTGAATTTATAAGCGTTTCAAAGAGTGCGGGCAACGCTAAATCCTTGCCAGGTTTACTCAAAGATGTAATTTTTTCAGGCGCAGTAACTCGGTATGTAGTTGAAGTAGATAAAGAAACTACTGTCATAGCCACAACGAGTGATGCCGGAATCGAAGTAGGAAATAATGTCTATCTCAATTGGGATGGCTCAAAAGAATTCCTGGTGAAATAACTTCACCGGATAACCATGTTCAAAAGTTGAATATGGTCTGTACAGATGGAGGTACAGATGCGCAACAAGCGTCTGTTTACAAAGCTTGCGGCACTCTCAGCTGCAGCGCTGATTCTCGCCGGTTGTTCAAGCAGTGATTCAGCAAGCAATGGTCTACCCAAGGTAGATATGTTGAAAGAACTTGGCCAAGGAGAAGGTCAAGTAAACATCGTTGCATGGGCTGGTTATGTTGAGAATGGCTCAACTGATCCAAACGTTGACTGGGTAACAGGTTTCGAAAAAGAGACTGGTTGCAAAGTTAATGTAAAGATCGGAGCTACTTCCGATGACATGGTTGCACTCATGAAAACTGGTGAATACGACGTTGTGTCAGCATCTGGTGATGCATCACTACGTTTGATTTACGGTGGCGATGTTGCACCTGTTAATACAGATCTCATTCCAAATTACGCAGATATCTTTGATGGTCTAAAGAATCAGCAGTGGAACTCAGTAGATGGAGTTGCATACGGTATTCCTCACGGACGCGGTGCAAATCTTCTTGCTTATCGCACAGATATCGTAAAACCAGCGCCAACATCATGGGGTGCTGTTTTCGATGTTAACTCACCTTACAAGGGCAAAATCACTGCATACGATTCACCAATTTATCTTGCAGATGCTGCGCTGTATTTAATGAAGACAAAGCCAGAGCTTGGAATTAAGTATCCATACGCTCTTGATCAAACACAGTTTGATGCTGCTGTTGCGCTTCTTAATGAGCAGAAGCCTTTGATCGGCGAATACTGGGGCGATTACCTCAAGCACGTTGCATCACTTAAATCTGGTGGAACAGTGCTTGGCACAACATGGCAAGTAAATATCAATCTTGCTAAGGGTGAAGGTACAAAGGTTGAAGGCATTAAACCTGTTGAAGGTTCAACTGGTTGGTCTGACACATGGATGATCAGCAGCAAGGCAAAGAATCCAAACTGCGGATACATGTGGATGAATCACATTGCATCACCACAAGCTAACGCTGGTGTTGCAGAGTGGTTTGGTGAAGCACCATCTAACTCGAAGTCATGTGCGTTGACTGCAGATAAGAATCACTGCGCAACATTCCATGCTTCAGATGATGCTTACTGGAAAGATGTTTACTACTGGAATACACCAACCGAGGTATGCCTCGATGGTCGTACCGATGTTAAGTGCGTTCCATACGTTGAATGGGTGAAAGCCTGGTCAAGCTTACGTAACGCGTAAAAGTTAGCCGGGTGTGGGTTTTATTACTCACACCCGGCTCTTTTTATCTTAAAAAATTTAAGGAGCAAGGGTGTTAAGTAAAGTTGCAACATGGATGCATAAGCATCCGCGCACGCGACTTGCTGCACTCTTATTTGCTCCAACTGCTTGGTTAGTAATTGCTTATCTAGGTGCACTTGCAGCACTTCTTGTTACTGCTTTCTTTACGATTGATAGCTTTACTGGAAATGTTATTTACCAATTTAATCTCGGTAATTTCCAAGATTTATTTACGGATCCCGCGTATAAGAACGTCGTTCTGCGCACAATGGGAATTGCCATAGGTGTAACGCTTATTTGTTCTGTTCTTGCGATACCGATGGCGATTTATATGGCAAAGATTGCAAAGCCACGAAGTAAGAAATTTCTTGTGGCCCTTGTACTGACTCCGTTGTGGGCTTCATACCTTGTAAAGATTTATGCGTGGCGAACAATGCTCGAGCCAGGCTCTGGTGTGATTGATTGGTTATTGGGACCACTTGGAATTCATTCACCTGGTTTTGGTGGTCCAGCGATAATTATCGGACTTTCGTATTTATGGTTGCCGTACATGATCCTGCCTATTTATGCGGGGCTCGAACGCTTACCAAATAATTTATTGGATGCTTCAAGTGATCTTGGGGCAAAAAATTTTCATACTTTTAGATCTGTTGTTTTACCACTTATTTTCCCAAGCATCATCGCTGGTTCGATGTTTACATTCTCACTCTCATTGGGTGATTACATAACTGCGCAAATTATTGGTGGAAAGTTGCAGATGCTCGGCAACGTTGTCTACCAAAACTTCAGCATTAATTTGCCATTTGCTGCAACAATTGCTGCGGTACCCGTGGCAATCATGGCGTTTTACTTGTGGCTTATTCGTCGCACAGGCGCATTGGCGGATCTCTAATGAATTTATCCCGCGGCGCGCGTTACATCCTGGCATCTCTCATGGGAGTCGGTTTAGCTTTCATTTATATTCCACTAACCGTTGTTGTCATCAACTCATTTAATAGCAGCCGAACTTTTAGTTGGCCACCAAGTGAGTTCACAACAAAGTGGTGGGCTAAAGCTCTTGAAAATACTGGTGTGCGCGAAGCACTTCGTTGGAGCATTCTTGCTGGTGTCTCAGCAACCATCATTGCTTTACTTTTAGGTACCGCTCTTGCGTTTGCTGTAAGTCGTTATCAATTCTTTGGTCGCGACACTATTTCGTTGTTAGTTGTTCTTCCTATTTCATTGCCTGGCGTAGTTACAGGTATAGCACTTAATAACGCATTTACAAAGGGCGCAGGCATGAGCACTGGTTTGCTCACCGTTGTTATCGGTCACGCCACATTTTGTATCGTGATTGTTTACAACAACGCATTCGCACGCCTTAAGCGAATGGGTTCATCGCTGCAAGAAGCTTCAATGGATCTTGGCGCTAATGGAGTTACAACCTTTAGGTTGATTACACTTCCAAATCTTGCATCCGCACTCTTTGCTGGTGGTTTGCTGGCATTTGGCTTGTCATTTGATGAAATCGTTGTGACTACATTTACTGCTGGTCCGGGAATACAGACTTTACCGATTTGGATTTACAACAATCTATTTAGGCCAAATCAAGCGCCAATCGTGAACGTCGTAGCTGCGATTCTCGTAATTTTTTCAATCTTGCCAATTTATTTGTCGCAGCGCTTGAGCCAAGATAGCGCTACTGGCGGCCGTCTTTAATTCTTCGGACAATGCCAACGATTGCAATTGTTGAAAAAATAAGAACAGAAACAATAAAGCCAATCAGTAAAGGCCTAGGGATTTTGTTTGCTGCTGTAAAGATATAAATATCAGGAACATAGAAGAAGATCGCAGTTAATAAGAAGTTCTTTCTGGCGTTATCCCATTCTTTATCTAAATACGAAATTACTAAATTCGCTGAGTAATGCGCGTATGGAATGCTAGATAGCAGATCAATCAAGAGGTAAATCCATGGGTGAATACCGTAGGCACTAAAAAAATCTTTTACTGCAATCGTTCTGATGAGTGCCCACGCAAGTACTAAGAAAAACCACGTCCGCTTTGCGCCTGTCGTGCGCAAAATCTCTAATGGGCTTTTCATTTGCTTAGCCTCTCATACAAGCCCCATAAGGGTTTCGGGCTTAGCATTGCCCCGTGAGCGTTTTTGATTCCGATGCAGTATCAAGGCGTGCAGGATACGTACTTCATGTGATGACTGCTTTCGGCGCCGTTGCAGGCATGGTTGCGCTACAAGCAGTTATTGATGGACGTTTCCGCGATGCACTCTTGTGGTTATTAGCTGCACAAATTCTCGATGGTTTAGATGGACCGATTGCACGCAAAATTGATGTGGAATTTTATGCGGATCGAATCGATGGCCATATTCTAGATTTAGTCGTTGATTACATTACATGTGTACTTGTACCGCTTGCATTACTTGTTCGTTTAGAGCTTTTACCAACACACTTTGAAACTCTTGTAGCTGGTGCGGTATTTCTATTTTCTGCGCTCTGGTTTGCACGTACAGATTTAGAGACAGATGACCACTGGTTTAATGGCTTTCCTGCCGCATGGAACTTGGTTGTTCCTACATTCTTAATTGTTGGTTCTACTCGCACAGAAGTTCTCATCGTGACTATTGCACTATGCATTAGCCAACTGACAAATCTAAAGTTTCCGCATATTGTAAAAGTTGAAGCGATGCGCTGGATTACATTGCCTTTTGCCGTTCTATATTTAGGAAATCTTGCGTGGCTTTCTTGGGATTACGTTCCAACTGCACAGAGTCATGCAAATCTATTTCAGGCAATAGTTTTGATTGGATTCCCTTTGTACATCATGCTTATTTCTGTATGGCGTACGTGGTTTCCGTATACACGCATACCAGTGCTTGGGTGGATTCAGTACGACTAACTAAATAGTCCATGACGAGTGCAGTGGACGTCCTTCGGCGTAACCTGCCGAAGATTGAATTCCGACTACTGCTTTTTCTGCAAACTCTTCCAGACTCTTTGCACCTGCATATGTACATGATGAGCGAAGTCCAGCGATGATTTCATCTAACAAATCTTCAACGCCTGGACGTTGTGGATTTAAGTACATGCGAGAGGTCGAAATTCCTTCTTCGAATAAGGCTTTACGTGCACGATCAAATGCATCTTCTTGCGTTGTACGTGCAGCAACTGCGCGTGCGGATGCCATTCCAAATGACTCTTTAAATAGGCGACCAGATGAATCTGTTTGTACATCACCTGGTGATTCGTGCGTACCTGCAAACCATGAACCGATCATGACATTTGATGCACCTGCAGCGAGTGCCAGAGCAACATCGCGTGGATGACGAACGCCACCATCGGCCCAAACAAACTTTCCTTTTTTCTTAGCAGCCGTTGCACACTCAAGAACTGCTGAGAATTGTGGGCGCCCAACACCAGTTTGCATACGCGTTGTACACATTGCGCCAGGTCCAACGCCGACTTTAATAATGTCGGCACCCGCTTCGATTAAATCTTCTGTGCCAGCTGCTGTAACAACGTTTCCTGCAACGAGCGGAACTTTTGGATTGAGTGCCTTGATTGCTTTAAGTGCGTCAAACATCTTCTTTTGATGACCATGTGCAGTGTCGATTACAAGAACATCTGCACCTGAATCGAGCAGTGCACGGGCTTTCCCTACAACATCGCCGTTAATTCCGATTGCTGCTGCAATACGCAATTGGTTCTGCGCGTCAATTGCTGGCACATACAAAGTGCTGCGAAGTGCACCTACTCGAGTAAGAATTCCGGTTAGCTCGCCTTTGCTATTAACCACTGGTGCGAGTTTGCGACGATTATCGTGCAAGAAATCAAATGCTTGGCGAGCATCCGCATTATCTTTGAGTGTGAGTAAATCTTTGCTCATCACTGTATGAAGTTGTGTAAAGCGATCAACGCCTGCGCAATCTTCTTCTGTAACAATGCCGAGTGGTTTGTTATTTTCAACAATGACTACTGCGCCGTGTGCACGCTTTGATAAAAGGCTGACTGCATCTGCCACAGTTTGCTGTGGTGACAGAGTTAATGGTGTATCAAAGAAAGTGTGACGAGATTTAACCCACTTAATAACGCTATCTACAACATCTAAAGGAATATCTTGTGGAATAACTGCGAGGCCGCCACGGCGTGCGATTGTTTCTGCCATACGTCGACCAGATACTGCTGTCATATTCGCTACAACTAAAGGAATTGTTGTTCCTGAACCATCGTGTGATGTGAGATCAACTTCCATACGTGAGGAAAGTTCGGATTTGCTTGGCACCATGAATACATCGTCATAGGTGAGGTCGTGGCTTGGATTATTTAAGAATCGCACGTAGGCAAACTCTAATACGAATCTTTGAAAGCGCAAAGACACGCCTAAACCATTGAAAATCCCCGCATGGCAATCTAGCCTTTTGTAATGACTAAACAGATTGAATCCATCGGCGTCGACACAGTCCCAGAAAATCAGCGCACAGGAAAGCCGCTCAACATCATCTCAGTATTTGTCGGTAGCAATCTTTCGTTATCAGTCATGGTCTTTGGTTGGCTCGGAATTCTTTACGGTTTAAGTTGGTGGCAGAGCGTTTCTGCAATTTTGGTTGGAACCGTTATTGCGGCAGCTTTCGTTAGCACTTCTTCGCTATTGGGTTGGCGTGCAGCTACGAATAACTCCGTTAGCTCTGGTGCATTCTTCGGAGTTAAAGGTCGTTTAATTGCTTCTTTTGTTGGGTTATTGCTCTGTATTCAGTACGTAGCACTAACTGTGTGGACAGGTGGAGAAATTATTTCTGCCGGTTGGGCTCGCTTAACTGATTCAAAAGTTAGCGATTCGCTCATAGCGATTGGCTATGCCGTGATTGCTATTGCCGTTGTTGTCTTTGCGGTCTTAGGTTATTCATGGATAATTAAGTTAAATAAGTACGTAACACTCCTGATGGCAGCTCTCGTGGTTTTAAGCATCATCGGTTTGTGGTCGACATTTGATCCAAGTTATCCCGGAGATCCAAAAGTGTATGCACTCGGTTCGATGTGGCCCACCTGGTTCTTAACGGCGTTGACATGTGGCGCAGCTGGTCCGATTTCTTACGTTACTCAGACTGGCGATTGGTCTCGATATATTTCCGAAAGTGCACATAGTGCCCGCGAGATAGTTAAAAATACCTTTGTCGCAATGGTTGTTGGCTTATCAATTCCAACTATCTTCGGTGCTTTTGTCGCGGTTGCAGCATTTGATGAAAACAGTTTTGCGGGTGGGTTTGTCGCTGGTTCTCCTTCATGGTTATTGCTTCCACTTTTACTGATTGGCTTTATCGGAAGCCTCGGACAAGGTTCAATTAATTTGTACAGCATGGGCCTTGATATGGATGCAATTTTGCCCAAGTTATCTCGACTTCAATCTACAGTGTTGGTGGCTGGAATTAGTACTGGGCTTGTATTTATTGGCAAATTTATTTACGACGCCGAAGCAGCTGTTACAAACTCCGTTTTATTTCTAACAAGTTTGGCTTCTTCATGGATTGTTATTTCCTTATACGGTTATTACAGAAATAAAGGAAGTTTCGATAAAGCTTCTCTTCAGATCTTTAATAAGCGCGAAACTGGTGGCAAGTACTGGTTTAACGGTGGGTGGAATCTCAAAGCAACGTTTTCTTGGATTGTCGGAAGCGTTGTTGGGATTTTAGGTATTTCAACTGTTGATTATGTCGGTCCTATTGCTGCTGCACTCGGTAACGTAGACGTGAGTGTGCCTGGTGCTGTAATCAGCGCCTTAGTTGTTTACGCAGTTTTAGAGCGTTAAGTTTTATACATGTCCCTTGAAAATCAAGAGCGCGGAGTCTCTCGGAGAAATCTCTTCAAAATTGGTGGCGGAGTTGTCGCGGCGACAATCTTGGGATCGGCAACTTACAAGTACTTGCATCGAAATGCTTCTGTACAACTTGAACGGCTAGGAATCACATTACCTAAAGCTTTGAATCCATTACCTGCGGCGCCAGAAGATCCGGCAATGGGAATTGAAAATCTCTCAACGCTCTTCACACCTAATGACAAGTTTTTTATTATTGATAATGCAATTGTTGTGCCGCAGGTTAATCCATCTGATTGGGAGTTAACAATTGATGGAATGGTTAAGAATCCAATCAAGCTCTCTTATGAAGAATTACTTGCACGCCCAATGATTGAAGTCGATGACACAATTGCATGTGTATCTAATTGGGTTGGTGGGCCATATGTTGGTAATGCGCGCTGGCTTGGTGTGCGCCTAGATGATTTGATTAAGGAAGCAGAGCCTGCAAAGGATGCTGATCAAATCATGAGTTACTCCGTGGATGATTTCTCCGCGGGTTTTCCAACCGCGGCACTCGATGGCAGAGATGCAATCATTGCAGTTGGCATGAATGGTGAAGTTTTGCCAGTTAAAAATGGTTTTCCTGCTCGTCTAATTGTTCCTGGTTTGTATGGTTATGTATCTGCAACAAAGTGGTTATCGCGAATAGAGCTCACACGTTTTGACCTTAAGGAAGGTTTTTGGATTTCGCAAGGTTGGGCAAAATTTGCACCGATAAAAATGCAATCTCGAATAGATACACCATACGTTGAAGAATATTTCCCCGCAGGGAAAAGAGCGATTGCCGGAGTTGCTTGGGCACACAACGTGGGGATTGAAAAGGTAGAAGTAAAAATAAATTGGGATGATTGGCGAGAAGCACATTTGGGCCCTGAGTTAAATAATTCAACGTGGCGACAATGGTGGATTGATTGGGACGCAAAACCGGGAAAACATAAACTTCAAGTGCGTGCGATAAATAAAAAAGGCGAGATTCAAACAAGTGTTAAAAAGGATGTATTACCCAACGGCGCTCAGGGATGGCACACAATCACTGTCTTTGCCCAGTAGTATCGGGGTATGACAACGGAGTCAGCTCTTGAAACTGCGCGCACCCAGTTACGCCGCGCTGTAGATCTTCTTAAACTCACCGAAAACGACTGGCAAACTCTTTCGACACCGCGACGCATTCTTGAAGTCGCTGTTCCACTTCGCCGAGATAATGGCAACGTAGAAATGTATAAAGGTTTCCGTGTTCAGTACTCAACAACTCGTGGCCCATCAAAAGGTGGTGTTCGTTTTCACCCAGATATAGATATGGATGAAACCGTTGCACTCGCAATGCTTATGACGTGGAAGTGCGCACTTACTAATCTGCCTTACGGTGGTGCAAAGGGTGGCATTGCTGTTGATGCACACACATTGTCATTGCCAGAAAATGAAAGACTTACTCGTCGTTATACATCTGAAATTTTGCCAATTATCGGACCGGAGCGCGATATCCCTGCACCAGATGTTGGAACAGATGAACGCAATATGGCGTGGATGATGGATACATACTCTGTAAACGCTGGCTTCTCCGTTCCTGGTGTTGTTACCGGAAAGCCAATCGTTCTTGGCGGTTCACTCGGTCGCACATCTGCAACTGGAGATGGTGTTGCAATCTCAACTATCGAAGCACTTCGCGTTAAAGGAATTGATCCAAAGAACGCAACTGTTGCAATTCAAGGATTTGGAAAAGTTGGTTATTGGGCTGCAGTTGCGCTTGAAAACTTTGGTTTAAAAGTTGTCGCAGTAGGTGATGTTAATGGTGGCGTTAAAGGATTTAAGAACGTTAAAGAGGTGTGGGATCACTATCAAGCAAATGGAAACATCAACGTTGCCGGCACCGACAAACTCACACAAGATGAATTACTTCACCTCGATGTAGATGTATTAATTCCTGCAGCACTCGCTGATGCAATCACTGAGAAAACAGCGCCAGGTATTAAGGCCAAAATCATTGTTGAGGGCGCAAACGCACCAACAACTCCTGGCGGGGATGCAATCATTAACGATAAAGGAACTCTTGTTGTGCCAGATATTTTGGCTAACTCTGGTGGTGTGATAGTTTCTTACTTCGAGTGGGTGCAAGATAAGCAAAATTACTTCTGGACCGCTGATGAAGTTAAAGCAAACTTAACTGACATCATGATGCGATCATTTAAAGAAGTGGAGGAGATGGCCAAATCTAA
>Ga0214917_10006991_pt1 | contig 11555 bp, 4 predicted proteins | sample LL_1208_BB_MetaG_FD_177983 | JGI IMG/M metagenome (GOLD analysis project Ga0214917, IMG submission 177983) | Freshwater microbial communities from Lake Lanier, Atlanta, Georgia, United States - LL_1208_BB | ecosystem: Environmental > Aquatic > Freshwater > Lake | place: USA: Georgia | collected...
CGCTGAAACTGCTGTCATGGCAGTTCCCTTGGTCAAAGTGATGGCCGTGAGCGCGCCCAGTGAAGGAGTGACGTCATTAATTGTGATCGAAATTGTAGTTGTTGCTGAACCACCTGAGTTTGTCGCGCGAATTGTTGAATCAGTCGCATCTTGAAGGACAGTTGGTGTTCCAGTAATTTCACCAGTAATTGAATTGATCGATAATCCAGCAGGCAAATCTGTCGAAGCCCAGGTGAGAATCGTTCCACCAGAATTCGAAGGCGCTGAAACTGCTGTCATGGCAGTTCCCTTGGTCAAAGTGATGGCCGTGAGCGCGCCCAGTGAAGGAGTGACGTCATTAATTGTGATCGAAATTGTAGTTGTTGCTGAACCACCTGAGTTTGTCGCGGATATTGTTGCGTCGGTTGCGGTTTGTAGTGTCGAAGGTGTTCCAGTAATTGCGCCAGTTCCTGAGTTAATTGTCAGTCCTGATTGCAATCCAGTAGCTGACCATGACGCAACTGGTCCACCTGAATTGGATGGCGCTGTTATGGACACAACTGAACCACGGGTCAAAGTTTGCGCAGAGATGGTTCCAATTACAGGAATAGGTTGGACGACTGCAAAGGAAAATGACTTCGAATCAGTTCCTGCATAGTTTTGCGCCGTAATTGTCACCTGACGTGACGAGACTTCAACAGTTGATGAACCAGTGATATCACCTGTTGCAGCATCAATGCTGAATCCTGCTGGAAGTCCAGTTGCTGACCATGTCGACGTGTAACCACTATTGCTGAATTGCAATGTGTACTCAGTATTGATTGTTAGTCGAACATCAGCAACAGTTGAAAGGCTTGGCGGAGCCATTTCAGTAACAGTAAACGACTGTGAATAAGAAACCTGACCACCAGAGTTAGTTGCTGTGATGGTTGCGTCAGTCGCAGATTGCGAAGTGCTTGCGGTTCCAGTAATTAAACCAGTTGAGCTGCTGATAGTTAAGCCAGCCGGTAATCCACTTGCTGACCAAGTTGCAACAGCACCTCCAGTATTAGTAGGTGGAAGCAACGAGACCGTGTCCCCTTGCAAATATGTACGGGATGACGTTAATGAAAAATCTGGAACCGGTAAAACAATTGTAAAATTGAAAGTAACTGAATCATTAGCTCCACTCGGGTTTGTAGCTTTGATAGTTACTTCACGGGAGGTTGCTTCAGTAGTTGGGACACCAGTAATTTCACCCGTTGTCGAGTTAATAGAGAGACCAGCAGGCAATGTTCCAGCAGAAACGGTCCAAGTGCCGTCACCACCTGTATTAATAATCTGAAGTGAATAATTTTGATCGCCAACAGTCAGTACTTGATTACCAGGATTCGCAAGCACTGGTGTGAGTGCTGGATCGACTCGGAACGAAACTTGAACGCTTGAGCTGCCACCTGAGTTTGTTGCTGTAATCGTGGCATTCGATGCAGAACTAACTGTCGTTGGCGTACCACCGATTACACCTGTACTTGAATCAATCGTTACGCCACTAGGTAGACCAGTTGCGCTCCAAGTACCAACCTGCCCACCAGTGTTTCCGATTGCAGAAAGTGAGTACGCAGAACTTCGATTCAAAATCTGAGCTGATGTTGAAATACTAAGAATTGGTGGGGCACGGTTAACGGTCATTTTGAAAGTTATCGCAGATGTTCCAGTGTAATTCGTTGCAGTTACAGTTATTGATCGCTCAGAATCATCCGCAGTACCAGTTCCACTGATAACACCAGTTGCTGTGTTAAGCACAAAGCCAGATGGCAATGTTCCCGAAGAAACTGCAAAAGTTGCCGCATCACCGCTATTTGGAACTGTGAAGGACTGTTGTTCTCCTATTGTGAAGATTTTGTCACCCGGAGAAGTCAATGATGGTGGGGCTAATGCAATAACTTCAAAAGTTATTGTTTGAGATGAGTCGCCACCTGAATTTGTTGCTGTGATTTGCGCATCTGTCACTGCTTGCGGTGTTGTAGGTATTCCGCTGATAACGCCCGTCGAGGCATCAATAACTAATCCATCAGGAAGGTTAGATGCCGACCAACTTGCAATAACTCCACCTGTGTTGCTCAATGCAGCGATAGAAATAGAAAGACCTTGAGTTATCGACTTAGTTGATGTGGTACCTAAAATTGCCCGTGGTTGAATAATTCCAATTGCAAAGGTGACCGAATTTGAACCAGAATAATTAGTCGCTGTCACAGTAATGTTCCGCGACTGTTGTTCGGTGTTAGATGTTCCTGTGATTTCGCCGGTTGATGAATTTAACGAGAACCCGGTTGGCAGCGTTCCGGATGTGAGAGTGAAGGTTGCGGCACTTCCAGAATTAAATATTGTAAATGGTGAGCTCTCCCCCATGGTTATATATCGCCTACCGGGATTACTCAAGAATGGTGCATAAACAGCCGCAATAGTTCCAGAGAGTTGCGTGGTTGCAGATCCACCACTGTTGGTCGCTTGCAATGTTGCTGACCAGGCACCAGCGGTCGTTGGTGTTCCTGAGATAGAGCCATCCAACTGCAAAGTCACACCAGCGGGCAAAGCACCCGAAGAAATACCCCACGAGGTAACGGTTCCGCCCGTATTCGTTGGAGCAGCAAGTGTGTACGGCACACCTTGCGTGAGCGACTGAACTCCAACCGATGAAAGCACCGGTGGAACATCGATTACCGCAATGTTGAAAGTCAAAGCAGTTGATGGGCCAGCCGCATTTGATGCAGTAAAAGAAACACTCGATGAGGCAGTAATCGTTGTTGGAGTACCGCTAAGCACACACTGACCATTAACAAGTGACAGCGAGATTCCTGTCGGCAAAGTTCCGGAACTCCTCGTGCACGATGTTGCTTTACTTCCAGTGTTCGGCAAGGTAAGTGAGTAAGCGACACCACGACCGAGATTCTGGGTAGAAACTGCTGAGAAAGTTGGCTTTACCCCAGCCGCCACGATGGTAAAGGATGTAAAACTTGTTGTTCCACCCGAGTTCGTTGATGTAACCGTATAGGTCGTTGATGATTTAGCTGCGGTTGGAGTTCCGGACAGAGATCCAGTGGTCGTGTCGAATGTGAGTCCGGTTGGCAATGCAGGTGAGATGGCCCAGGAGGTAGGTGGGCTACCTGCATTTGTGTAGGCAGGGGGATTAATCGTCGTCATCGGTTGATCAACTGTGAGCGATTGAGCTCCAGAATAGACCGTGGTTCCAAAAGCAGGCTTTTGAACAGTTACGGCGTAAGTAGCGGTTATCGTTGCTGAACCGCCATCATTTGTCGCCGTCCACGTGTACGTAGTTGATGCCATCGTGGCGGTAGGCGTACCGGTGATTGTGCCAGTCGTTGTATCCAGACTTAATCCTGCTGGAAGTGCCGGCGAGATAGACCAATTTAATGCGTTGGGATAGGAAAGCGTTGGACGGGGAACAGTTGTTATCGCCGAATCTTTTGCCCATGTATACGATCCCGCGGACAAGGCTACAGGCTTCGTTGGCAACGCGGTGATACTAAATGTTTGACTACTTGAGCCATACGTGTTCGATGCAGTTACTGTGATGTTTGAATACATCACCTTTGAGCCGATTGCATTGTTAATAATCGGGACAGTTCCTGACAACGCACAGGTAGTCGAATTTATGCTAAGCCACGTGGGCTTGTTCGCCGAGATAGAACAGCTAAACGAGTTAAGTGAATTTATCCACTTTCCTGTCGGCGTATAACTGAATGCAAGTCCGTTTCCTTGACTCGCGTCAGGTATGGGATCCACAGTCGGCGCAACGTTAGTGACGTTGATTGTGATAGATGAAGACGTTTGATAAGTACGGCCGAGTGCAGAAATCGCCAACAACGTTGTCACAGATCCGCTGGTTGGGGTTCCGCTGATTTCACAAGTCGAACTATTAATAACTAGCCCTGTAGGAAGCGCACTTCCGAAAGCACTACACCCAGCGATGTGCCCAGCAGTCAGCGTAATTGGTCGCCAAGGAGTCATCGGAGTAAACGCAGTTACCGTAATTGACGATGGAGAAGCGTTAGTGAACACAAGGGCATAGTCATTGATCGCCAACATGAAGGTTGCCGACCCCGAACCTACGGCATTTGAAGCCGTGACGGTGTACGCAGTAGAGAGCTGTTGCGTATTATCGAGCGCAGCTCCAGAAATAACGCCCGTAGCTGTATTCAACGACAAACCGTTTGGTAGCGCAGGTGTGATGCTCCACGAAGTAGCAGTACCTGCAGACGTAGTGAAGGTATAGCTACACGCCGTTGTGCCAGAGACACTCGCCTCACAAGTCTTTGTTTGACCAGCAGTGACAACTGGAGCAACAGGCGTGACAGTGAATACGAAATTCACTGTCGTAGCATTTCCTGCAGTTCCATAGTTGTTACCCGTTAGTGAAACGTTGAAAGTTCCTGCAATCGTGGGCGTGCCGGTAATCGCACCTGTTGACGCATTTAGCGTCAAACCTGTTGGCAACCCTGTCGCGGACCAAGTCGTAATGGTTCCACTCGACGGCGTTGGTACAACCCATGAGGTGTACGCCGATGATTGCGGTGCAGTGACGTCAGCAACGGTAAACGTAGGTGCAGGACCACCAACCGTGAGTTTGAGTGGCAACGTTGTCGAACCTGAGCTGTTACTCACAACCATCGAAAGTAAATACGTGCCTGTCGAGGTACTTGTTCCCGTAATCGCACCAGTAGAAGAGTTCATTGCTAAGCCATCAGGTAGACCGGTCACGGCGTACGAAAATGATGCGCTTGAAGCGGATGTAAGGGAGTTGAAGTAAATGATTGGTGAAGGCAACGCCGGATTAGAACAGGTCACACCGTAGTTACAAGTATTGGTATACGCCGCATTGTAAGAATATGCCGGCGCATAGGACTTCACCGCAAAATTCAATGTGTAGGTGGTGGCTCCATCTGCATTACTTACCGTCACCGTGTAAGCACCACTCGAAGCAGTCGCTGGCGCAGTTCCTGAAATGTACCCAGTGGTCGAGCTCATTGAAAGGCCTGTGGGTAACGCTGGATTAACCGACCATGACGTTGCGGCACCGCCAGAATTTACCGGTGGCGGGAATTGATCCGATACATTGACAAACGTACTTAGTGATTGACTCGCAGGAAATGATGGTTGCGAGTTTGTAATCAGCAACTTCATTTTCGTCGGCGTCGACGTGTAGAAATTCGAGTTGATAGCAACGTACGAGACTTGATTTGTTCCCACCGTGAGATCTACTGGCGTATTGACCGTACCGGTGATGATGCCTGTGTACGGATCGTAACGAAGGCCAGCTGGAAGGTTTGAAATTTGCCAGAGGGACACTGGTCCGGTCGTTATCGCCGGAGGGTTAATCGTGATGTTTCCTGTAGGAACCGTCACATCTGGTTGTGCCGCAAGGACCGGTGCCTGTGTCGCGCCATCGATAGGCGTTGAGCCAAAAACGGTGGTACTAGAAACAGTGGTTGCTGCCCAGATTTTTCCGTCAAACGGAATAAAGCCTTGCATGTTGTAGGCACCTGAAGTAGGGACATCAGCGACTTTGACCGCCGCGGTCGTGCCATCGAACGAATACACGCCAACCCCATTGACGTAGTAATACATCTTCGAGCCAGTCGTATGCACACTCGAAATAAAAGTACTTCCCGAGCCAGGAGTGATATCTGAAACCAACGTTGCGGTTGGAGAAGATCCTCCAGTGACCTTATAGAGTTCATAACCAACCGACGTGTCATACGATCCGGTGTAGTAAAGAGTGTCGTTGAAATTCACCAAGCAGTCCGGATTTGGATTCGCCAGAGAGCCGGGGTCTTTACCACGCAGATTTGTTACATTTCCAGCGGTATCCATGACCCACAATTCAAATTTGCCAGACGAATCAGACTTGGCATAAAAGGCCATGTATTGCGATGTCGTGACAAAGTGATCGTTGTTGCCATCGAAATTGCATCCGCTTGCTGAGCCAGTGGGCAATAAACCGCTATTTGCTGACTGAGCGATTGGAGTACCCGAGTTTGGTGATGAACCAGCAAATGTTTCTGGATACGTATTTGCCGCCAACTCAACCTTTAGACCGTCAAATGAGTAAAGCTCAACACCAGCGGCAGATCCCACAGAAACGTTCGCTGACCCAATGCGGTAATAAATTTTGTCATTGAACAACGTTGGGGTTTGAATGACGCCCGCTGCGCCACCGCTATTCGTGGCAGTAACGGCAGCCAGTTTCGCTGTACTGCTGGTCCAGTCCCAGTGATACAGGCCATTTGTAGAAGTAGCTGAACCATTGCTGTCGGTGAACCACAGCTCATTTCTCCACTTGATCAACGAACCAGTTGAAGTGGCACCAAACGAAATTGCAGTACTTGTTTTATCGACATCTACTGCGAGTGAGGCAACGCCGCCCGGTCTGTATTTATAGACAGCCACTCCATAAGTGGAGTTGCCTCCAACAAAATAAAAAGTTCCGGCATTTTCCACCCATGAAAATGTGTGGTAATCGTAACTAAGATGCACATAGGGTGGCGGCACTTGCATGATCGTTGTCGACGTGGAAGTCAACGAGTTCATGGAGCGAAGTTCAAATATGTTTCCATTGGTCTTGACAATGTAAAGCAGCTCTGAACCGTATAGATGCGACCACCAAATAAATGGCTGTGTTCCGTTAATTGTGGAGAGTGTACTTTGTCCTTGACCACTCCACGTAGACGCAGCCGTAGCTGGAGTAGCTACTCCGATCAACAATGAGGTAGCTACACCAATGCTGGCAAGGATTGATGTGAAATTTCGAGCCTTTTTTCGCAAGTGCCCCATTAAAGAATGCCAACGAGATGCATCGGGTTTTACCCGCGCATTCACAAGTGCACTTGTGGCACGTAGTCGCTGAAGCATCGAATCTCTACAAAACTCATTAGTTTCCGGCTATTTGTCTGTATTCATTGCAACACGGCCCCATAATTGCAATTATGAAATTAGGGGTTGGCTACCTATGGATGCCGTAATTCGATGGCTACCAATTGAAATTGTGCGCAGCCACTCTCGGCACTATGAGGAGTAAGGCACGGTTGCTCGGAAAACCACATTCGTCTGATTTTTTGAGAGCGACCATGACTTTGTAAGTTCCCCATATATATGTGAACCAAGGCCATGACTATTTGTTGAAAAATCCGCATCAGATTGATCTTTGTGTGAGACACAAATTTCAATCTCCCGGTTTTGCACCAGCGATAATTCGACAGTTGTAGCTTGCGCCTGCCCATGCTTCACTGCATTTGCAATCGCTTCCCGAACTACTTCAATGGTGCACTGGGTCGCAACGAAATCGCGTGAGACAATTTCATCGAATTCTCCAGGCATAACGAAGTTAACCTCACAAACGCCATCCCAAAAATCGATCACATCATCAAGTTGAGTGCCAAGTGCTGGACTTTCTGGTCGTTCCATGTGCTGAATCAATGACTTTGCTTCATCTATGTCCGAAATGACTTGCTGAAGAATTTCCTCCGTTAACTCTTGAGAGCGCGACATGCGCAATGTTGCCGACTGTAGCCGCGCTTGTACTCCACCATGCAAAAGCCTGCCAAGTTGTCGTTGTGAAACAAAAAGCTCATGGCGCATACGTGCTAAGGCACTAACGATGCCATCGTTTGCCTCTCGAGCCTGATCTAAGAATCGGAATCGACGTTCAACAACAAGTCCAAAGTACCCTGCACACGACATTATGAATGCAACACCAATTCCAAGACCGGTGACAAAACTTTGATCCAAAATCGTTGGTGAAAAATTCATTATTCCAAAGAACAGAAAAATAGATGACAAATTTACAAGTATGCCGGCTAAGTTCACAACCAAGAATGGCATTTCAAATCGAGCTAAGACTTTATGCAGCAATTGCGAAGTCACGCTAATTGTCATCAGGGCTGGGATCCCCACAGTAACTGCAGTTCTAACGTCAAAGATGAAAGACATCGAAGGTAAAACAAATAGTGCCATCCCAAGGGTTCCTACGATGGGCTCAAATGCAGAACCAAGCGGAACTCTCACAAGCCAACGATGCCGAAACGAAGCTCGTGAAATCTCTCTGCGAATTTGCGAAATAGATTGCTTAGAAAAGCTCGTATTAAAGTCTTCATCTCCTTGGGAGAGAACCAAGGTATGACTCAATGGGCGAATCACCTGATCTATCGCTCTTCGTATTTGTGGAATTGCTTCCTGCTTTTTCGCTTGTTCATTTGGTGAAATGGATTCTATTGTTAAACGTAATTCATCGATAACAGGATCTATTTGAGTTGCGATTTGCCTTTCAAGTTCCGTTCTCTTTGATGCCAATTGCTCTTTTAGATTCAGTTGCATTCCACGGAGTTTGTGGCGATTAGTTGCAAGCTTGGTAGATGCTAATCGCATCTCGGAAACGCTTGCAACGAAAATTGTAAATACGGCAAACTGTGCGAGTGCGGACTCCAAAATGTATGGAGCTGCACTTATTCGTCCAGGTTTTAGTGAATGCCCAATTAATATCCGCTCAATAGCCAAAGGAATAAGGGTTGAAAAAATCGCAGCTCCAATCCAAACCAAGACAATTTGAGTCTTTCTAATACTTCCTTGAGTTGGTACTTTAACTAATTGAGCCATGGTTAGAAGGCCAATCGCACCGCTTAGTCCGAACAGCAAATCATAAAAATGAGCAGGTAGTTCAGAAGTTTGTGGCGTTTCCACTTTAGGAAATGCGAACCCTGTCACAAAATTGTTGATGACAAATAGAAATGCAACTACCCAACTGACTGCGTATCTACTAAACAGCCACTGAATAAATGGGCTAGACGAACGATGACTAGTATCTGTCAAGGTCGCAATTCCTCGATCTCTCATGTTCTTTCTCGCGAGTGAGTGCCGACACTAGTCATGTATTCGCGAGCAGCAACTACTCGTACATTTATATCTGCCGAAGACTCAATCTGAAGTGCTTCGAGTGTGCGCGTTATTGCACTTTCTGTTGCAGCAAGCGAACGTTTGCGCGCATCTGCAATTTGTTGATTGGTCTTTCCTTCAGCCAATAACTGGAGCACTTGGATCTGCGTCCGAGACAAATGCGCTAATGGTCTATTTTCATCTTCATGGTGACGAAAGGCGGAAATACTTCGTTCGGTTAGAACTGCTTCAAGTGCTGCAATTAGAGTATCCGTATCCTCAAGCAAGTGTTTATTTAGATATGCAGCGTTCTTATAAACAGCATTGTTTTCACGTCCGGCAAACCGAGGATCAGGTAAAGCGGTCAAAAAGACAATACTCGTATCTTCCGATTGGGAACGAATTGAATCCGCGATATCAAATCCTGTTAGTCCATTTCCTAAATCAATATCCAGAACTACTGCATCAGGATCGATTGCATTTATTACCCTTCGTGCATCAGCCGCATTAGGCGCTGTGGATACCGAAAAGCCAGCCGCTTCTATTGCGTCGGCAATTAAGGAACGTAAAAAGCTGTCATCTTCCACGACAACAACTGACCGTTTGTACTCAACCATTTATCCCACTCATTAACCCTGTTGGTAGAGAATACGGCTTTCTAGGGTTAACCCTCTGTTTGAATTGAGGGCTATCCCCCAATTTAGCGATTTATCCGTTTCAATCCTTCCCGTATTGCCAATGGCGTAAGTTCTGGATGGCCCTTTACAAACTTCTTTACTGCTTTTGGATCTACATTGGAATAGCTTCGTAACGCCCAGCCGAGTCCCTTGGCAATAAAGAATTCTTTTTCGGTTGCCTGAACTTCGCAATATCTGAATAGTCGTTCGGAGTTGGTTTTAGTTCCAAGTGTTAATTGGTGAATCAAAGCTGAGCGAACTAACCAAATGTTTTTCGACTCAATCCAGTTGTCCGTAACTTCTTCTAACTCAGGATTTGCAGACACTACTATTTCAATTGATTTACGCACTGAATCAACTGTGTCCCACCAAGATTTGTTCTTGATGAACCAAGGCGCAACGCGCTTTACGTAACCCGCTGACAGACGGGGTGCGTTTTTAGCCAACAAATCGCAAGCCACGTATTGAAATTCTCGTTCTGGCTGCGCCCACAGTTCCTTGCACAACAGGATCAGGTCGCGCTCCGAAAGATCTCGCGATTTCTTAACTAGATCCTTTGATAGCTCGCGCCGCAACGGTGTCTTGATGCCCAGAAACTCAAACTGGTTTCGCATGTAGGCGGCAGCGTCGCGGGCTACCTTTTGGTCAGAGCTAGATGCGAATGCTTTTCGTAAGTCAGCAACGAGATTGCCAGACACAGTCATACATCTACGTTATGGCGTTGCAGCAGTATCTGGCTCAAGCGGGCTAGGTGACGGAAGTCCACGTGAAACTAACTCAAGAGCAACACCACGAACATCAGTCGGCAATTCAAAATATCCATAGTTCACCAAGAGTGCTTGGGACGAGGTTCGCAACCCAAATCTGATAAAGGATTTTGAATCAAGCTCTGACCCGCCGCTACATACATGCGCGAAGTTGACCACAATTGCCTGATATGGATCCAGAGCGACATCGAAACCTGGGGCCGGCACCGGTGACTTTGTGGCATCAAGGGCTGTTTCTAATGGGGATTCAGAGGTGCTCACAGATAGTTGGCTTGCAGCTGACGCGATATTTTCTAATGCGCTTGGAACTGCTTCAATTGCAGGGTCTACCTTAATTAGAGCGCTTTGAAGGCCACTCATCGAGGCGAATGAGAATGGCACAAAGGAAATTCCACCATCTTCATAAATTTGAGTTGGTGGATTGGTTTCATCGAAAGAGTCAGTAAAAGTGAAGGTGCTTGGGAAACCCTTCCAAGTATCTGGAGACAATCTGGACATCCACGCATCTATTGCATCTGCATCTGACTTTGTAACGACAGTACTTAAATTTACGGGAAGATCAATTGGATCGAACTGAGGATTTATCGCGACTATTTGCGGATCTGACCAAGAGGTAATTACGCCATTAATGATTCCGGAAAGCGTTGGAGCATCAAGAATCATGCCATCGAGTCCCTGCAATGACAAAACAATGGAAACTGCACCTACGAAAATTGGAAGTGTAGAAGTAGAATCGCAGGTCGCTGGTGGCGTACTTGAATTGGTCACAGCAACATCAGCAACTAGTCCGTCGCCGTCGGTGGAAAAAGTTGCACCTGCATTTGGGCACAGTGTCAAGTAATCATTTGACCACTGTTCAAGGATCGGTGTCATAGAAGGGGAGCTAGAGACTGTTACCGGAGCTGACCCGCAGTTAATTGAGTTATCCGCAAGTTGTGCTTGCAATTCTGGAGGGAGCGGAGGGGTACAGGCAGCAATCGTTGAAGTAACGATTACAACTGTCAAACTTGAAAAAATGTTTCTAAAGCGAATCATTGATCGCTAACCCCTTTTGTGCTTTGGAAATTAATTTATGGAACCTATTGAAAGAGGGTGGGACATAGAAAACTATGTCCCACCCCTAATCGTTATTGCTTAATTAGAGCTTTGCAACCTGAGCTTTAGCAACGGCTAGCAATGTTGTACCTACTGTTGTGTAGGAACCTGC
>Ga0214917_10006992_pt1 | contig 11554 bp, 20 predicted proteins | sample LL_1208_BB_MetaG_FD_177983 | JGI IMG/M metagenome (GOLD analysis project Ga0214917, IMG submission 177983) | Freshwater microbial communities from Lake Lanier, Atlanta, Georgia, United States - LL_1208_BB | ecosystem: Environmental > Aquatic > Freshwater > Lake | place: USA: Georgia | collected...
AAGCACCGCACGCGCAGCCGGTCCGCGAACGCGCGACCGTGACTCAGGATGTCCGCGTCGTCCGAGCACACCGCCACCGCATCGCACGACACCGCCGAGTGGATGGCCCGCTCAATAAGCGTGTGCGGTCCCACGCGCTTCATGTTCTTCGATGGCAGCCGCTCGGACTTGGCCTTGGCTGGGATGATGGCCAGCGTGCCGATCATGACCGCTCCGGTACGGCGAGCGCGCCCGTGCGCGGCTGGGCCAGCAGATGCCTCAGCACCTCATACAGCACGCCCTCACCGCCGCGAGCGTGCGTGCGCCTGTGGTGGCCGTCCCAGCCTGCCGCATCGCACGGCATCCAGACCTCGTGAGCCAGCTCCATCGCGTCCATGTCGCCGCCCGTGCCATCGCCGACGTAGACCACGCGCCAGCCGTCCTCAAGGTGCAGGCGCACGAGCTCGGGCTTGTCGATGCCGGGGTGGTAGTCGGCGCCGATCTTGGCTGCCCGGCACTCGACCGGCGAGGTGTTCGGGTCATCGGTAATCAGCGCCACGTCGATACCAGCGTCCTTCGCTGCTTGGATAAGCCAGCCATCGCGCTTGTGGAATCGCAGGCTCTCATGGCCCGATTCGTTGACCCACACCGTCCCATCGGTGAGCGTCCCATCTACGTCGCAGATAACCACTGTCCGCATCGAGGTTTCCTTTCGTGGCTGACGCCACACTCGGCCACTAGCACGCACGCTCCAAGGCCGTCAATGGAATCCACCTCGAGGCCGAGACACGGCGCGGAAGCTCTGCATGTTGGCACCACTCGGGCGGTGCAACTCAAGCCATGCGCGACTCACAGCATCAACCTTGTTGTCCTTGCCGCCGGGCTGTCCGTCAAAGCCGTCGAACTCGCTCAGCAGCGCGTCGAGCCACGGGCCGCGCACGACGTAGATGGGCGGGCCAGTACCAAGCGCACCGTGCTCCGCTGCCGTGGCCCATGGGCGCGCGTACTCGAGCTTGCTCGAGGATGCCCGCTCGGCGCGCACCGCATAGGGCCGGAGCTGCTGAGTCGTCGTGTCGACGTCCACGATGCCGGCTTGGCCGGGGTCCTGCCAGATGCACTGCGGCACCGATGCGCCATCCGACTCCGCGCATGACCGCATGAGAGCAAACACCGATGCTGGCGTGCCGCGCACGGTCGCGACGTCGAGCACCACATACCCCTGGCCATCACCAAGCATCCCGAGCTTGACTCCCACGGTCTCGTCGCCGCCGACCGTGGCGCCCTTGTCCCAGCCGCGCACCGTCATGCCGACCGGGCCGGGCGCCTCGTCGACGATGCGGAACCACTCGCGCCGGATCACGTTGCCGGCGCTGTGGCGCACGTTCCAGTTGCGCCCGAGTAGCCGCTCGCGCTCCACGAACGGAAGCGCCTCGAGGCGCTCGCGATAGCTGGGGTCGCCCAACCGGTTGTCCTCAAGGCGGGCCGACACGAAGGTCAACGACAGCGGCTTGCGCGTGGGAAACTCGGCGACCGCATCGGCCTCGGTATCGAACCACCGCAGCTCGTCGCGCACGCGAACGAACCACCGCAGTCTTCCGCTTCGTTCCTCGATGGGCAGACCATCGGGGCCAATCCACCAGTCGATGAGCTTGCGAACAAACGAGTCCGAATCGGGGTTGCACGTGGCGCGGATGTGCGCGCGGACCTCTGCTTTGGTCCGCGCCCGCGACAGCAGATACCAGAACTGCGATTCCTCGAACTGAGTAAGCTCCTCGAACACGATGGTGGCGTATTGCTTGGACTGGTGGCCGTGAACGTCCCACGCGTGCTGCAGGTGGCGGAACTCCACGATTGCACCGCTGGGAAAGCGCCAATCCAGGTTGGGATTCTGGCGCGGTGTCCCGCCGAGATTGCGGAACATCGTCTGCGACTCTTCCCAGATGGAGCCGCCGCCCGTCAGCTCGGTCGAGGTGCGCCGGAACACGACCGCCGAGTACCGCGGCAGGTCCACCAGCGAGGCAATCCACAGCAGCACCGAGAACGACTTGCCCGAGCCCGCCGCGCCGCCGAAAATAGCAACGTCCGCGGCCGATGCCATGAACGCCTCTTGCGGTCCCGGCTGCGGCGCGATGGTGACTAGCTCACTCGTCGTCATCGTCGGTGGCCTTGGTCGGTGGCACCTTCACCAGCGGATTGACCGGCACGCGGAGCTGGTAGCGCACGACCTCGGCCTGCGTCTGCACCGGCCCGCCGTCCTTGCCCGTCAGCTCCGTGGTCTGCTTGTCGCCGTACTCGTCGCGCTTCCATTTGCTGAGCAGCCACGTGGCCGCAGCGGTCTGCGCGCGGGCGATGGCCGGGTCCTCGATCTCGCCCGTCGCGATGCGCCGCAGCTCGCGCTCGACGCGCTCGATCTTGGCAGCCTGGGCAGCCTCGAGGCGCTGGCCCCACCCGTCCGGGTCTGCATCGCACCAGCCGCGCAGCATGCCCCACGTGAAGCCATGCTCGGCCAACAACGGGCTTGCCGCCGAGCGCATGGTCTCGCCGGCTGCAATGGCAGACACCCATCGCTCCAAGGCGGCGTCTCGCGCGTTAGTGGGAATCAGGTGCTTGCGCTTGCGTCCCGATTCTCCCCCTTTGCCCTTGCCCTTCGTGATTGCGGTTGACTTCGCCATGCGATTACCGTGCTCCCGATTCCGGCCGATGCAAGTACAGGCGAGCGTTGCGCCCATCCGGCGACAAGTCGACGCGGCGCACACGCGCTCGTAGCCAGTCCGGGTATCCGTCGAGCTCGCTCTGTAGCGTGGTCGTCAGGGTGACGGTGCCGGTCATCGTCCAGTCCGGATCATCGGCGGGCGGCACGGGACGCGCGCCACGCTTCGTCGTGGGCGCATTCACGTTGCAGCGCCGCTAGGACTCGCTGCCAGCGCTGGGCGTGGCGCCGGTGCAGGCGCTCGGCGAGCTGGATGGATTCCTCGGCCGTGCGATGCGGCGCGTCCCATGGCTCGAGGTGGTCCCACGACTCAAGGTGATCGGTCAAGTGAACATGCTCGTCTTGCCGACTGGTTCGCGCCACTCGACCTCGTGGAGCACGCCGCCCGGTCCGCGAGTGAACATCACGCGCGGCCGCTCGGGCGCTCGCTTGAGCTTGGCTACCTTGAGCCGCACGGGTGCGTTGGCCCACCCGTTTGACTCCGCATCTCGCTTGTCGACCCAGACGAGCATGATGACCTGTGCGCCGTTCTCAAGGTCGCCCGATTCTTTGAGGCGCTTTACCGTGGGTTCGCGGTTGTCGTCCTCGCCGCGGCTGAGCTGGCTGGTGAGCACCAGCGGCACGCCCAGAAGCCGCGCCGTGGCCTGCAAGCGGCGATACACGGTGTCGACCTCCTGCTTGCGTGTGGCGCCCTTCATGGCGTGCTGGATGGCCTGGATGTAGTCCACGAACAGGATGCGTGCGCCGTGCACTCGGACGAGCACGCTCATGGCCTGACAGACCTCCTCGAGCGTGCCGCTTTTGGCGACGGCCATGCGGGCGTGCTGTGGACGGCTGGTGATCTGGTTGACCGCGTTGGTGGCTTGCAGCCATTCGTCGCGCGAGACCTTGCCGGCCCAGAAGGCCGTGGTGTTCATCTCGCCGAAGTGACCGAGCGCCTTCGCGCCCCAGTCCTCTTTGGGGTCCTCGATGGAGACCAGTCCGCTAGGGATGCCGCGAGTCTCTAGTGAAGCCACGGACGAGAACACGAGCGAGCTTTTGCCGGTGTTGGTTTCGGCCGCGATGATGACGGTATCGCCCGGTCCCACGGTCAGCAGGTTGTCCAGAGTCTCGCATAGCCCGAGTCGCAGGTAGCTTGTCTGTTGGGCGTTGACCACGCGCTCGAACTCCACGAAGGCAGACTCGACCGCTTGCCGGATGGAGAACACCTCGAGCGCGGATGTAGCGCCGAATGCCGCTCGGGCCAATACGTCGCGAGCCTCGTCGACCTTCGCTTCGACGGCCAGCGATGCGCCGAGTGTCGCTTGCTCGTACAGCGAACGCTGCTCGTGCAGACCACGCAAGACCTGGGCGGCTGCCTTGGTGCTGACGAGCGGTGCTTGGCGGATGGCGTCGAACTGCTGGGCCACCGAGCCGCGGTCGAAACCGCGGCGCTCAAGCTCGTGACCCACGGTCACGGTGTCGAGCGGCTCGCCTCGCATCCGGACGGCAATCATGGCCGCGTGCGTGGCGCGGTTGATGGCTTCGGTCATGTGCTCGGGAGACACGCCGGCATCCAGCGCCTCGGGCATGTCGAGCACGAGCTGTAGATAGCTCCGCTCGAGCTGCGGATTCGACAAGTTCACGTTGGCACTTTCAGCCCCAGGTATTCCTCGGGGCGCGCAGCTAGGTACTTAATGTTGTGCTTGGCCGCGACGGTGCGCGGGTCGGTGCTCGCATAGAATGCGCGGACCATCTCACGTGCCATGTCTGGCTTGGAGTGCGACCAGCCTCGGAGCTTGTGCGCCTCGTGGAGCCACCGCGCCAGCTCGACCCACACAGCGTCATACGGGTCACGGCATACCTTGGGCGCCGGCAATTTGGCTGCCCGGTAGCGCTGCTCAACGGCTGCACGGAAGGTGTCGGCCAGTGTCTGTTGGCCAGTCACGTAGGTCGTCCCACCCGGCGTGTGCGCGCGTGCGCTCTCGCCGGTCCGCGCTTCCGGCGCGGCCGGCTGTTCCGCCTCAGAGATCACACACGCTTTGGATTCTGTCTCGGGACGGGACGGGTCGGGTCGGGTCGGGGCATCCGTTCCGACGCCGTTCGGAACGGTGGGTGGAACGGCGTTCCGTTTGCGTTCCAGACGCTCTGCGTCCTTGCGTTCCTTCCACATATCCTTGCGTCTCTTGCCCTGTTCCGCCGCGCGTTCCAGGTCGGCGCGGAGCGGCTGGTGGTCGTCCCAATGGTGGAAAATCCAGCCATCTTTGTCCGGCGCCAGCTCCCACAAGCCGACGCGAACGAGTGCAGCGGCGCCGCGCAATCGGTCTTTTTCTTTCAGAATGGCGCAGTGCCGAGCAAGCGCGACCGTCGTGACGCGGCCATCGGTCCGTGCCCTTGCCGAGCCGCATCCGCAAAGCAACCAAACGGTCAAAGCGACGGGCGTATCGGACCCCAGCGCATCCACCTTTGGATGCTCACCAAAGCCGTCGTCCACCTTGAACCAGGTCACTTCCCGACCACCTTGGACCGCGCCTGCTTCTGCTCGAGCAGCAACAGCCCGAGTCGCAGTACATCGGACATGGTGACTCGCACCTGCTTTTGCTCGGTCAACTCGGCCGACAGCCGATGAGCAAGAGCCAGATGGTCCTTCGACAGACGAACTCCAACGGTAGTGTGCATGGCATCTTCCGTTCCATGCCTTGCATACGGTGTCAAGCGGTTTGCGGACATGATGTTACCTCGTGTGACTTGATGTTACGTCGTGTGATGCCGAGTCCGACTACCGCACTCGCCGCAGCAGCGGCTCGCGGTCTGGACGCCGCACCACGGGCCGCGCCGTCGATGCAGCTCGAGCGCGCCACACGGCAGCCGTCACGGCATCGCCCACCGCATCGGCGTGGTCTGCCTCGAGCAGCATGGCGCTGGGCTCGGCGTGGGCATGTACGTCATGCGTGAGCGCGCACGCGCGGCAGTAGGCCCTCACAGCCACGGCATCTGGTCCCGCAGCCTACGCCGCTCTTGGGCCTTGCGGTCCACCGGCTTCTCCCAGCCGATGCACAGCTCACGGCCTCCCGTCCAGGTCGAGATCATGCCGCACCGGATGCACCGATGCCGCACCTGCCGGTCCTCGCCAAGCGAGGTCAATCGCCACTTGTGGGGCTTCGCATTCGTTGCTCTGCACGAACTCATGACTCGTCTCCCGGGAACGCGAGCCGACACAGGACGCCAACGCCAAAGGCGTTCGCCCTCTCCTCGTCCGCAAGTCGCACACGGAGAGACTCCCTTCCGGCTCGCTCAGACGCGAGGCATCGACGCGCGCGGCGTAGGTCACGCTCCAGCGTGGCGATCTGCTCACGCAACCGAGCAACCTCATCCTTGTGAGTCTGTCGGTCCGCCCGGGCCGTGGCCAACGGCATGCGCTCGTCTGCCTCTTTGGACACGAGCCGTGAGCCTCGGTTGTAAGCTGCCGATCCCATCATTCACCCGCTTTCGCGCAGCGCACGCACGCCGTTGGCCCACCTGCCACCAGGCAGCCACAGCATCGACACTGCCGGATAGTCCCAAACGGCGGCGCGAACGCCGTGTCTGTGGCCGTAGGTCGCCACTGCCATCCGTGCTCATGGACATCAGCGGGGACCACGCCAGCCATGGCCGCAAGGCGCTCCAGGAACGCCCCCATCGTTTCGTCCTCACGCGCGCCCAGACGCTTCCGCAACGCCAGCCGCCCCTGCATTTCAGCCTCGATGTCGGCCTGTAGCTGGTTCGCGTGGGCGAGCCGCTCCTCTGCCAGCCGCTCTGCCTCTCCCGCCCGCCCGATCCACTCGTCCATCTCGTCGAGCAAGTGCCCAACGCGCGCCCCCAGGCCGTCGAAGATGACCGCTCGCCCGTCCAGCGCATCGAGCACTTCGCGCAGCCTCACGTCCTCCGGCTTGGCCAGCTCCTCAGCGAGACTCTCGATGCGCATCGCCATCGACTCGACCTGACGCGCCAGTGAGGCGTTCTCGGAGCTGAGGTGGTCGCTGTTGGAACGCAGGACCTCGTTTTCGCGTCGGAGCGGGGCAACCGCTTGCGCGACAGCTCGGCACTCCAGGCCGCCTGGCGATGGACACCGGGCGAGATTCACGGGGGGCTCACCCTTGTCCTCGTCGCCGAAGCCGGTGAGGCGAGAGCAAACCGAGCAGACACTCTCGTCGCTCACAGCGCGCCTCCCTCTCTGAGCCATGCCTCGATGGCTCGCAGGGCCGAGACGATCCGGTGTGAGCCCGACTGCCCGGCTGTCGCGTAGAGCGCCTGCACCGCAAGCGCGTCGGCCGCGTTGATGCCGCTAGCGCGCAACGCGTCACCCAGTCGCGAGTCAAGATCGGCGCGGCGCTTGTGCTCGCGCAACGCGCGTTCGCCCGTCGCCTGGTCGTCGTGCCACTGGGAATTGCTCACAGCACACCTCCGGCATCGATGCCACCCATGCCGCCAGCCGTCCTCTGCGGCGGGCAGCAAAAGAGATCGCACGCACGAGTCAGGTCATGGTGCTTCGGTCCTCGTGCCCCGCATCCCCTGTGCGAGCAGCGAGCCACAAAGACGCCGTCGCGCTCGACCACAGAGATTCGCGACGCGCAAAACGGGCAAGACCCGGCCGGCGCTCGCCCTTGCTCTCGCCATCGGCGTAGCTCGTCATGTCCGGGGCTACTCATGCGGCACCACCTTCGGCCCGCGCTCGACGGTCAGGCTGTTAACCGCGCGCTTCGTTCGCGCGGTGTAAAATTTCGGGTCGCGGAGTTTGTGAGCCAGCCTGTGAGCCTCAGCCTTGTTCAGAGGGCTCTCTCCGAGGTGGGTTTTGGTCCAGGCGCGGCGTCCGTCGAACACGTCAACGGCCCAACCTTGCCCGTCATCTCGCGGTCTTACGTGGATACAGAGTTTCATGGCTCGTTAAATTCTCCGGTTGTTAAACTCTTGGATTCAAACGAATCCCTTGGACGGCAGCGCCGCCTTGCCATTCCGCCACGAACTCGCGGCCGTCGCCGCTGCCGTGCTGCGCTTGGCCCGTGCCGCTGGGCGCTTGGCCTTGGGCCTAGACACCGGAGCACCATCCGGCGCCTCGACCTGGGTGACGCGCACGCGAGCGCCTACGACGCCATCGTACAGCCGACGCACGTGCAGCTCGACCACGCGCGCGTCGTCGTTCCAGACGACCTTGTTGAGCCCGTCTAGGATGCTCTTGGCCACGTTGTCGATGTCGCCTCGAGCATGCTCGCGACGAAAGACCACCTCGACCTTGTACCAGCCGTCCAGCGACCACAGCTTGCCGTACGCCGCCAGCGCGGACCGGGCATGTAGCGCGACGGCGCGCTGGTATGCCTTCGTCCTGGCCGGTGTGTAGCTCGGGCCCCACGCCGAGACACGTGGGCGCTCTTTGGGCACAGGGTCCGTGGGGATGGTGATGACGATAGCGTCGCCGGTCATGGCTTCTCCCATGGCAGCGCCAGCGTGCCGGACTTCGGCTGCGCGGGCAGATCACGCAATCGCTCGCGAGCGATTTCCACGTGCTTCGCGTCCAGGTCCCCGCCGATGTACTGCCGACCGAGCAGCTTCGCGGCGAGGAGCGTGGTGCCAGCGCCGCAGCACGGGTCGCACACGAGGTCGCCTGGGCGGGTGTAGTCCTCGACCATCGCCAGCATCATCGCCAATGGCTTCCCACCAACCACGTCCTTCGGCTCTCTCTTGACCAGGTAGTACGGCGACGGCCTCCACGCGCCGATGTGCTCAGCCTTGCGCGTGCGCGCTGAAACGACATCGCACGTCCAGTTCGGGGCCCCGTCGCCGTTGAATCGAACGGTCATGCCTGTTTCGATCGCCGGGATCCGAGCGAAGACTTTCAAGCCGTGGCGCTCCATCTCCGCGCGCCACGGGCCACGCAGGTCTTCGTCCGTGATCGAGACGAGCCAGTTGGTGACCAGCGGCGCCCACTCGGCCACGAAGTCCGCCACGTCTGCCGGTGTCCACGGCCTGTACGCGATCGCCCTGCCGTTGACCGACTCGGCCTGTCCATCATGCCCCGCGTGCGTCCGCTCGCTGTACGGCGCATCGACGATCAGCGCGTCCACCTGCCCCACCGTGCGCCGCACGTGCTCGGCAAGGTCGCGCCAGTGACAATGCAAAAGCTCGCCAGTCACCGCCAGCGCCCGCCCACGTTGGCTGTGCCGCGGCATCGCGCATCGACCCATTCACGACCGCGCCGGATGCCCCGTAGTACGTCCTCGCGGCTGCCCCAGGTGCGCGGCGCATCGGCGCACGGCGACTCGACCTCGCCGGCCACGACGGCCCGCGCGTGCTCGAGCATCGCCAGCCATCGCGGACGGTGCCGCTCCCATGACGCCAGCGGCCACGATGCCGGCCTAGTAGCGCCTGCGTCCAAGCCGCACACCCAGCGACGGGCCACCGCGCACCGCGCCAGCCGTGGCGCCGCCAGCTCAGCCGCGCGCGCGTATGACACGCCATCGCGCTCCACGATGCCGAGCAGCACCTGATGGATGAGCACCGCATCAGCGGGCGAGTCCCAGCCGGACTCGTGAACCGTCAGCCGGGCCAGGATGAGCGCGTCGTCCTCGTCGAGCTGCGCGGACGCATGGCCGGCGCACGACTGCATGGCAGACGCCATGACAAGCATGGCAGCGAAAATAATGCCCGCGGCCAGCAGCTCGGCCCACAGTTCGCGCCGCTGAGCACGGCGCACCTCGGGATGGTCCAGCCGCCTCACAGCCGCACCCCATGGAGCTCGAGCGGGCAGTCGGTCGGACGCAGCGCATGGCGCGGACGCTCGGTCCGCTTGGGCGCGTGGTAGCAGCAGACGACGACGACGACATCGACCGAGCTGGGCGGCTCGCAATAGTCGCAATCGGTACAGCGCGGCGGCAACGGCAGCGGCAACGTCATCGCGTCACCCGCTGAGCCAGAGACAGCGCGGCGCCGACAACGCGCGTGGTGATTACCACCGCGGCAACGGCACCGAGCAACGCGGCATCCAGAGCCAGCATTCGTAGGGCGGTCATTCGTCGCCCCCGTACCCGTAGTCCTCATCGGTGCCCATGCCGGCCGATGCCAGCGCCTCGCCGTCGTCGGAACTGTCGTCGGGCTGACCGTGCAGCGCCTCGAGAAACCGATTCAAGAACGACGGCTCCTCATCGGGCGCCGCGGGCTCAGGCTGGTTGCCCTCGTGCAGCGTCAGGCCGGCTTCGTCCTGGCAATCGTCGGTCTCGTAGGCGGGCTCCTCGGCGGGCTCGTGGCGCTCCTCGACGGCGATGGGCTGGCCCAGGCTACGGGCGAGGCACTCGGCCATCCACTGCCGCAGTCCGCCCGCGGTGATGGTCAGCTCCTCGTCGTCGGCCATGCTGGTCCAGTGGTCATGCATCCAGCGCGAATCGGTGGTGTATCGGTGAGTCATTGTGCGGTTTCCTGTAGTGTCAGGCTTCGGGGCAGATCGGCAGTTGCAGCTTGCGCTCGATGGCGCGGAGCGCCTCGGAGCGGGTGGCGTGATAGGTCGAGGCGTTTTCGATGGCCGTCCACGCGCGCCAGCGGTCATGGCCTGACGGCTCGACCCAGGCGATGCCGGTGCCGCCGAGCGGCCGCAGCTCGGTCGTGGCGAGGTAGCGCCCGACGCGGTACCACGAGGCCCTCACGGCGCGGTCTCCGTGCGGCGGTCATCGCCATGTGGCTCGTACAGCCACACCTCTCCGCCAGGGCGGAAGCGGCAGAAATGTTGCGCTGCGACTTTGCGCCGCGCCAACTGTCCGCGCGCATACATGCGAAGCACAACGACTCTGACAGTCCCAATCGGGAGCCCCGTCCCAACATGGATCTGCCATGCGGTAGCTCCACCCTGTTCGGCCACGAAGGCTTCGATATGCTCCGCAGCGGTCACGGCGCGGTCTCCGTGCGGCGGTCGGTCGCGGCCTTGATGGCGCCCGCGATGGCGTCGGCGGGCGTCAGACCGCTGTGCAGGATGCCATCTCCGGTGCGTCGGTCGGCCAGCACGGCCCACCAGCAGCCGTCATCGCACCGCAGCGTCAAGTCGGGCCGACCGGGCAAACGCGAGAGCGCGCGGCCCAAGTCTCGTAGCGTGGTCTCTCCATCGATCATCATGCGCTCCTCCGGGCGGCAATCCACAGCCGAATTGCCTCGACGATGGCCTGCTGGATCGTTTTGTCCGCATCCGCGCAAGCGCGCTTGAGTTGCCTTCGCAGCTCGGCGGGTAGCCGAGCCTGCACCTTGGGGTCATCTGTCATGTTGCGGACCGTGCCCGAATGTCGGCTTGGCGTCAAGTCTTTTTTTTTACTTGACGCCATGTGCGGCGTTTGGTAGAGGTGCCGGCATGGAAACCGACAGCATCAACGACAACATCTATCTGGTCGAGCAAGTGTGCGCCGATTGCCAGGGCGCAGGCGCTTGCGGCCTGGGCTACAACGAGCCGGATCACTGGGACGGGCAGCAGTGGATCCCCGGCGCCGAGGCATGGGATACGTGCTCGCATTGCGACGGCTGCGGCATCATCGCGCACGAGCTCAGCGCCGACGACGGCCCGCAGACCGACGACCCTTGGCCCCCGGAGGACGATGCCATCATGGAGTGGATCCGGAAGCAGGAATCGCAGGCGCATCCCGAGGGCGCTGGCGACTGGATCGAGCGGTACGCGCCGCGGGAGGATGGACGATGACGAGCCAGATCGAGCGGGCAGCGCGCATCGCGACGTTGATGCACATCGGCTATCCCAGCCGCTCCGAGTCGTGGTGCTGGCGCAGGACTGGCCGGATGCTGCGCGACCTGTCGCTGGTTGCGCTCGAGGAGGTGCTGGCCCAGCGGTGCGCCGATGAGCTTGCTCAGCGGCCCGACATGACG